>MPLT02006892.1_pt1 | contig 28325 bp, 30 predicted proteins | sample 1617391 | NCBI WGS metagenome assembly MPLT02 (sample SAMN05944800, study PRJNA350692) | marine metagenome | biome: marine; feature: ODZ; material: water; isolation source: 70 m water sample filtered on 0.2 um supor filter | place: Pacific Ocean | collected 2012-04-08 | depth 70m m
CCCAAGGGACATAGTATGCCAATGCCTCCACTATAGTGGCTGCTCCCAGGAGGAAGACTGCCATATCAGAGTCAAAGTACTCAAAGGCTGAACCAGAAAGTTCTACTTCAACAGAGCCCCATTTCACGAATAATGAGAGTACGAATGGCGGGAGGAAGACTCTGAAACCAGACGCCGCGGCTAGGCCGATCCCCATGCAAAGGCCGACGAGTGCTTCATATTCGTTCATCCTATCTCGGGATAGGCTATCAGTAATAATATAACATTACTATAATGGGGGGGTTTTAAATCTAAAAGCACCGTTCGACAAGTATGGAAGAAGATGGTATGGTTGAAGAGGCGGCGTTTGGTTCTGGTAAATGGAAGATTATGATGGCCGAATCAGGATTTGATATGTTCTTCATGAGGCTGGCTTTGGGTCTTGTAAACGTGTGCACTTTTATGTTGGCAGTGCCATGGACTAAGACCATGTATTACACAAAGTGGGCCAGTAAAGTGGAAATCGATGGTAAGAACTTGAGGTTTACAGGAAATGCAGGTAGTTTCTTCGGAGTATGGTTGAAGACACTGGCTCTTTCCACAGTTACTCTCTCACTGTATTATTGGTTTATCGGAAGGAAAAATGTTGCAAGATGGGTCGATTCAAACATCGAATGGGCATAAGCAATTGCGACACAATCGCGAGCCACCGAGAGGTTGTTTAGCCCAAATAGATAGAGTGGTTTTTGCCCCGAGAATAATTTTCTCTACTACAGGCTGAATAGTTTTGAGAATAGAATCCATGAGAAAACTATGATGCAAAGCCAGAGCCATCCAGAAAAAACTGGAGCGGGGAAAGGCGGGGGATCTTCGTTGGCACCAATCTTCCAAGACCAAATGCTGCGGATGAAAACGGCTACGAAGGCCAGATAGATCAGGGGGGATCCCAAGTTGAAATCAATAGCCGCATGGAAATCCAAGTGACTGATTGCGACAAAACTCCTCGTCATTCCGCAAAACGGACAATCGAACCCCGAGATATGTTTCCATGGACACAATTCTAGGTTGTCGACACCTCCATGCGGGAGGATTATCGAAGTTGCTAGAACGCCCCCGGTGAAAGCAAATTCAATCGCAGTACGTGGAATCTCGGACAATCTCACATTAATTGGATTGGTTCGAAGTTTATCAATAGGAAGGGATGGGAGGGCCAACGTTTAATGAGAAAGTTGGATTAGAGAGGTCATGGAAGAACAAGTAACACAAACATCGGACAAAGACTGGACGACTCTACTGATTCTATCGATTCTACTCGGTGGTCTCGGAGCTGACCGATTCTATGCAGGGCAAATTGGCCTAGGGGTGCTTAAACTCCTCACTTTGGGAGCTTGCGGAATTTGGAGTTTGATCGACATCATCTTTGTCGCGACTGGCAAGTTCGTAGATGACAAGGGGCTCCCCATAGTAAACAAGTGATTTTTTCAATTGTTCGTCTATGAAGCTCTCACCTTGAGAGGATGCTGTCCATCTTCTCCAAGGTATCGTCCACATCCTTCTCTGACAATACCATTGGGGGTTTGATTTTGACAACATTGTGGTAGACTCCATCGGTGCTTAGGAGTACACCTGCATTCCTCATTCGGTTGACGAAAACAGCGGCTTCTTCGGGAGCTGGTGCTAATGATTCGAGGTCGCGAACCATCTCAAGGCCTAGGAATAGGCCCCTGCCGCGTACATCACCAATCAATTCGTGACTCTCCTTCAATGAGTTGAGCCCGGATTTGAAGCGGGATCCCAAATCCCTGGCTCTCGCCATTAAGTCGTCTTTCTCAATTACGTCCATCACTGCCATCCCGATAGCGCAGGAAACCGGGTTTCCCCCGAATGTACTGAAGAACTCCATTCCTCCGAAGGAGGAGGCTATCTCACGGGTGGTGAAAACCGCAGCCATTGGGTGTCCGTTTCCAATGGGCTTTCCCATGACCACGATGTCGGGAACCACCCCCGTGTCCTCGAATGCCCACATGTGGGTTCCGACCCTACCAAATCCCACCTGCACCTCATCTGCAATCAGTAGCCCTCCGTTTTCCCTAACACAGGATGCCGCTTCGCTCAGGTATCCATCAGGGAGCTCGATCTGGCCAGCGCAGGACAGCATCGACTCTACCAACAGTGCTGCGACTTGGCCGGAGTCTTCGAGGCCAGTTCTGGCCTCTTCTAGGAAGTCAGCCTCAGGCCTGCGATATGAGTCCGGAATGGGGAGGACGTGTACCCATTCCTCTGGCTCTCCTTTGCCACCGAGGCCCCTGAACTTGTAGGGACTCAGGTCAATCAGCATACCTGTGTGCCCATGATACGCTCCTTCGACCACGACCATGTCATAATTCCCAGTATAGGCCCTTGCAAGCCTGATTGCTAACTCGTTTGCCTCGGATCCGGAGTTGACGAGGAATCCGACACCAAGGGGATCGGGCAGTGTCTCGGAAAGTCTCGAGAGGTATTCTGTGAGGCCATCGTACACGTAACGGCTGTTTGTGTTCAATACGGCCATCTGCCTCTGGCCGGCCTCGACCACATGAGGGTTGCAATGCCCTACGTGAGAGACGTTGTTCACTAGGTCGAGGTAGCGCGTTCCATCGGATGCATGTAGATATTGCATCTCTCCTCTAACAATGTGCAAGGGGGTTCCGTGAGCAAGTGACAGGGATTGGCTGATGAGTTGGTTTCTCGCTTCGAGTAGTTCTGCCAGTTTTTCCATAGCGACCCCTATCTGCGGTTTTTCTACAGGCACGGACCGTACATAATGGATGGGTCAGAGATTACCGGATTCAGGAAAACCGCTTCCGGTCTCCTAATCGTTATGAACGGATATGCCGGGGGGAGTTCGTGCCGGGAACCTTCGACCGAACCAGAGGGCGGGCCCTGACCCGCAAGGTGTCTCCCAATTATGCCGATGCAGTTTCCAACTACTTCACGACGAGGGTGCCTGATTACGAGGCGGCCAAGGGTGCACAAGATGCGTATTTCGCGGCCCTCAGGGCGCATGGCTCAGAGGTCGTCGTCCTACCTCCTCTGGAGGGTTTTCCCGACTGCAGCTTCACAGAGGACACGGCTGTGATTCTTGATGACTGTGCGGTGATCCCCAATCTTGGTCACCCCAGCAGGGATGGGGAGCAAGACTCCATCGCCGAGTTCCTCGCAGATGATTTCGAGATTCACAGAATGCCTGCCGGCGCGACTCTGGATGGGGGAGACGTCGTCTTCTACGATGACCGGTTCCTAGTGGGAGTCTCGACCAGGACGAACCGGGAAGGGGCCGATTTCCTGTCTGAACACGCGAGGAGGGTTGGCATGGAGGTACAGCTATTCGACGTCCCGGAGAGCACTCTTCACCTGACCACGGTTTGCTCTAGCCCGAGGGTTGGCACCATGGTGGCAGCCGAGGGGCATCTCAATGAGAAGGATCTGGCGTTCGCGGAGGAGGTGATTTGGCTCCCTGAGGAAGAGGGTTATGCGGCAAACACAATCGCGTACGGGGACCGGGTCATCATGGCTGATGGATACAAGAAGTCCAGGCAGTTGATGCTGGATGCTGGATTCTCCATTACGACAATCGACATGGCCGAATTCAGGGAGGTCGATGCGAGTCTGACCTGCCTCTCGGTATTCATCGGATAGATTGTTAGTGAGAGGGGCGATGCGGGGGCCATGCAGACTGTAGCGAAGGTCATGCTTGGAATCGGGGGTGTGATGCTTGCAATCGGAATCTTACTCTCAGTCTTGGGTGCTAGGGGGGTGGGTTCAGTCGAGGGTTTTTCGGTTGAGGACGATAAGGTCTGGTCTGGTAGCTCAGGAGTCTACGTCCACCAGGACTCATCAGAATGGGGGCTGTTGATCTTCGTTAGCGATGAAGTCAGATGCGACGAGTTCGACCTGAATGTAAGTGTTGTAGCCTCCGATGATGATGGAAAGGCATGGTATGAGCATGACTGGTGCGTTGAGGATGGGAAGTTGCCGGCGGGTCATGTGGATGACCCCGAGGGTTGGCTCCACATGGGAACGGTACGCGGACTTGAGGAAGGCGCCTCTTACGAGTTCACGTCGAGGGAGCAGGTTGTTGGTGTTGAAGAGAGCGTTGTCGTCGAGATATTCGAGGACGCCATAGGTGGTGCCTTGGGGCTGATGGGTGGAGGCTCGTGTGCATGCTGCGGATTCTTGTTCCTTCTTCTCGGTTTGGTACTCGCCCTGACTATGAAAGATGAGGCTCCGACTACTTACAAGGTCGACGCTGAAGGCCGTGTGATACAGATCCATGGAGGAGAGGTGGCACCCAGTCCTGTTTCCATCGCTCCTGGAACCGGGGGCTCTGTGGGTGAGGTTTCGGAATCGACTGAAGAGTGGTACAAGCGGACCGAGAAATGAGTCGGTTCGTGTCTGTTTCTGACACCCCTCACCGAATCCATTAACAATGACTCTTAGAGTCATTGCACCATGGCTGAGCGGCACGCTAAGACTCACTCACGGTACGAGTGGCGGGGTTCGGCGATTATCCTATCCGTTCTCTTCATGATCCAGGGATTCGTGCCGGTCGCGGTTTCCGATACTGGGTTCGATGAAATGACGATCTGCCAAGACACCGCCTCGACCCTTGGCGGCATTTGTGACGACAGGACTGACGGCAACGACGGTACGACCGACGTCACCGACTGGGTTGAGGGGATGTTCCACTTCAACATGACAAGCCCGACCGAGATTCAGTTCCAAGCATCATGGGCAATCAGGGAGTGGGACAAGGCGGGAATGGGGCTTTTCAACTCGGTTGCCATGACCAATGCCCTTCAGTCTGACAACATAATGGCGAACGATGGTCTTCCGGCGGATGTCCTGAGGTCGGCCTTCGACGAGAACACCGACCCAAATGACGCGGGGTCCCCGACCATTCAGGAGTCGCTGCTGTCAGAGATAGACGGTTCGATCTCGAATTTCTTGTCGAACTGGGGTGGTTCTTCGACTCCAGATACCTCCTGGTCGGACCGGATATTCATCCCCGATGACTCTGGGGTGATGACCGGAGTAGACTGTGAGCTAGACCCCCTGCTGGATACCGATGGGAATGCCTTCGAACCTCCGATTTGCATCTCGACCAACGTCAACATCACGCTCCCCATTTCCACTACATATGGCCTCAATGGGGTGAGTGCCTCGAACCTTGATACGGCGCTGGAGGGTTTGCTGGTGATGGGGTCCGAAATCACAACCAATTTCGATGTCAAGGTCAGTCCGGGCCACAAGGGAACATATGCAATCCAACCGCCGAATTACGCCACGGTAGTCGATGCGGGTGGTTGGGTCGGAGAGGAAGTGGCGGAGGTGGCAAATGATGGTGCGTCCTACTATTCCGGACTTTGGAGAGTGGATAACCGCGTTAACCCCAGCGGGGTTCTACAGGCCGATTTGGACATGAAGATGGGTTACAGGGATACTGCTGGGACCGATGTCGTGGATGTGAGTCCACTGGACAAGGGCCTGGATCTCAGGGTCTCGGTAGATCTTTCCGATGAGAGCAACTCATTCATCGAGGTCATCGTAGGAATTTACCAAATCCAATCCAGCTCCATGAATAGTTGGGGCGTCCCTCCACTGATGCCGGCCAACAAGGCCACCATCCCTGTCATCACGTCAGATGGGATACGCATGGCATACCACACGGGCCTGATGGACCTGGGGGACTTGTCTAGCAACATCCCGGTCTCGGGAATCGGACAGGCCCTTGCCAGCTCCAAGGAGGGGCTGAACGTGGCAATGGGGGACTTCACCTGGACTTCAGTGTCACAGGCTCCGTTGGACCCTGGTGGCCTGAACCACACTCATGGATTCGGTTGCTCGAGAGGGGTGCATTACTGCATGGAAGGAACTGTGGCCATGGATGACACATATCCTGTCTACATGCGTTCAATCAGTCACACCTTCCCCCTGAGCCTCGCGGACCTCCTTGGTGGGAACCTAGGTGACTCGGGCGTCATGAACTCGGTTACTGGGGATGACCTAAGCAAGCTTCTGAACTCCGGTTTGCAGTTCTCAACTGTGCTCAGCGATGAAGCGATGGAGTCGTTCGTCGGCGACCTCATCCCAAACGGTGTGAGTGCGGACCTGACGATGACGATTGTCCTCCCCACATGGGCAATGACGATGGCAGGGGGGGATTCCATCGTACTGACATACAGGTCATCGGGGAACCATGATGGGGCCATAGGCATAACCGGAACTGAGTCCTTCTCGTGGGACCATGCAATTTGCAAAAATACAGCGAACGAGGGGTGCTTCGACAATACTCCTGACGTGGTTTGCCCCTCGACTTCCAAGAGTTGTGGCTACGTCGAAGCCGATCTGGACATCTCTGAGGTTTCATTCGCCAGCCTACCGGTAAGCAAGGGTGTTTCTATTGAGTTCTCCCTATCTGTAGATCTCACAGTCCACAGGATTGCCCTTCCTGATGGCTGGCTTGATTCTATGACCTCTGGTAATACCAACTTGGAACTGAGTGTTTTATCGGCCGATCTATTCAGGGCCTTGGCCGAGATTGGCTCTAGGGGTGACCCCCTTGAGAAGGCGTTCTTACTTTGCGATAACGGGAGGAGCTACTGCGAACAGAAGATTCCCCTTTCCTCGCATAATGCTACTGGTCTTCCGGCCTACGCAAACAGTCTTGAGAGGGACATCGAGTATCTGATCAGGGATACTTCGGAGGAGTGGATGGTCGAAGAGGGCAATGGGGTCGGGAATGTGGATTTGTCTGGTCTGTCGGTCGACATCCAGTTCCCTTACAGCACGCTCACAGACAATGATGATGCCATCGGTGACGAGAGGGGGATCGTGTTTAGTGTGGACATCCCGAGTGTCAAGATTACAGCGGGGGCAGACAACTCCTGGTTGGAGATGATTGACATTGTGAGGGGTGGCGGGGGTGAATTTGAGCTCGGGGTCGTGGCAACCGAACCGGGAAGCGCCCTTGTAGCCCCCTTCCTGACCCCAATGGTTTCCGCGATGAGTGGCCTGACGGATGCGCTATCTGCTAGCATGGTGAGTGCTGAAGGGGTCCGAACCCCTGACTCGCTCTCTATCGATGTCCCGACATCTAAGCTATCTAACATAGGGCCCAATGAGAGGGGGCTGAGTTTGCACGGATTTGTCTCGGTAACGTTGCCCCTTGGCGTACAATTGGAGGAGCTTTCGTCCAGCAAAGGCATGTTGTCTTCAGAGATTGACAATGTTTCGCAACGCCAAGTCATCATCTACGAAATCGGACCGGACATCTATGACGACAGGGTGGAGTTCACTGCCCTCCTTACGCCATTGTGGATTCTTTCGCAGCTTCAGTTTTACCTGATTGGGCTGGTTATTTTCTCACTCTGGAGAGTCAGGAGGAGGATGACGCGGAGGAAGCGCAAGAGGAGGGCTGAGGCACTCGAGGCACTCGAGGAATCGGTTGCCTCGCCGATGGGGTACGTCCCTCCCCAACCGACCGTTGAGGTTCTGCAAGTGACGGACAACGGGATCGTGATCAAGAGAAGGCTGGTAGCCACTTAGTGAGGTCCCATGAGAGCCGTTCTGATGGTTTTCGTCGTTCTCTCTGCTCCGCTAAGCGGATGCTTTGGAAACAGTGATCACGGGCTTACAGCTGACGATCTTGAGGTTGCCCCTGGAACCCTGGTCTCGGGAGTTTTCCAGGATGTAACATTGGAAGCGAGTCAGAGGATGTCTGTCTTCGTCCCATACCTAGTTAGGGACCCTATTACTGGTTTCGTCCAGAACTCAACCGTAGTCGACATCGACAAGGGGGCTTCCTTTACCCTAGACTTGCTCGCCCCGCCTAGGGTCTCCGTGCTCGTAATTCTCGTCGGGGAACATGGGAGGGTCAATTGGCCCGTCAGAGACACTAACGAATCCTGGGGTTCTTGGTTGGAGAGGGGTGGAGCAGGGGGGGAGGGTGGTCTCTCGGTAAGCAGGACCAGTGGAAACTCCTCACTGGATTTCCTAAACTCCAGCGTGGATTCGGGGGGTTCTGTCTTGGTCAAGACGTTGCTCTCGGAGAGGGCGTCTTCAGTCGCAGTGGGCGAGGGGGGTTTACACTCCTCGGGTCTGGTGCATGGCAGGGATGTGTACGAGACTCTGTTCGAGATTACCGATCCCGCTAACTCTCTTGACCCGGTCGACGGGAAGGCCGGTTACTGGGACAGGTGGGCCGGCCAAGGCAATCCCGCATACGAAGACGCGGCCCAGTACCTCATTTCCGAGCTATCTTCCTTCGGCCTCGAGGTGATGACTCACCGTTTCGAGTTCACTGACATCCTAGGCAACCAGAACCCCGAGTCCTACAACGTATGCGCATACAAGTGGGGGAGCGTCTTCACGAACGAATGGCTTGTGTTCGGAGCCCACTTCGACATAGCCCCCCCTGCAAACATGGTCTTGCTTGACCCCCATGTCACAGGCGAGAGGACGTATGGAACTCGCGTCGGTGCGTATGACAACTCGGCGGGAACTTCCATGGTACTGGAAACAGCGCGTGCACTCGCCGACTTCGAGACGAGGAGGACTATGGTGTTCTGCCTCTGGTCCGGGGAAGAGGGAGGGAAGAGAGGGTCGGATTACTGGACGGACTACTACGTCAAGGAGGACAACCCAGATGTCACGGTTACCAACTACATCAATCTCGACATGGCGGGTGTGAACTGGCCCGGGGGAGGAGGAGCCCCCCATGGAGACCCAGACCCACAGATAGACGAGGATGGTTATCCCAAGGACGCTGAGGTGTGGCCTATGCGCGTCTACATCGGACCTGGCCCGAACCATGACAGGCTAGACCAGCCAGGAATGGTGAGGCTATCCAATTGGATTGGGTCGGATGCCTTGGGCCTAGAGGAACAGATGGGCACGCTGGTGGGGGATGGTTACTCGGCCGATACGTGGAAGACCGACGTGTGGTTGGACATGGACAGGCCCGAGATAATCGTCTACGAGGACACCACCGCGCGAAGCGACCATGCTAGCTTCCAAGACAATCTCGGCACGGTCACCGTCGGTTTCGGTGGCCTGGTAGACGGTTACTGGTGCTACCACCAAACCTGCGACACACTCGATGAGATGGAACAGTGGATGGACACCACCGGCAAGGAATACGGAGATGAGAACACGGGAGTGGCGAACGTTGTGAATAGTCTCGACATGATCACCTGGTGGGCGCTAATGACCTTCTTCCACTGCGACGAGAAGCCCATCCTGAATGCGCTAAGCTAGTCGAGACCGCGACTACAGGATCCCATTTTTGCTTGTGATGTAGACCATTGCGATTGCCACACTGAGGCAGGTGTAGAATATCGGTTCTGACCAAGTCTTGATCTTCTTCCCATCGAGGGGGCCGAATGGGAGCATGTTGAATGCACACAGGATTGCATTGCCCCACAACCAGTACCCGATGATGACGTCGATTAGCCCTACAATGCCCCCTAGGACGATCCATGCGCCGTATCCAAGAGCCCAGAGGACCATGTTGGTAATCGGTCCTGCTACCGCTATCTTTCCGAATTGGTTCCTAGTAGCGTTGCCTGCGACCATGACCGCTCCGGGGGCCATGAAAACTATCCCCAAGAATGCGGCCAGGATCAAGCCGAATCGCAGGCCGCCTGGATCGGCCCTGAACTCCGCCCAGCAGCCGTAATACTTGGCTACGAACTTGTGAGCGAACTCATGCAGTAGGAAAGCCGGTGCAAGCGATATCAAAGACAGCAGGCAATAGACAGGGAATGCGGAAGAGAGGGAGAACACGCCTCCCTCGAACATCAGTGCTAGAGCCAGAGTGAAAGCTCCCGTGGCCAGGGCGAGGTGGTTGATCTCTGTTCTCGAGAAGTGCCATATCGACCCCTTGTGCATGGAAGCCGAGCGCATAGACCTTGGATCCCCGAAAAAGCTGGAGGTCACCCTCCCTCCTTGGTCCATCTGGACAATTCGTATCCGTGGTTGTCTCCACGTTCCGTCGTCCCTGGCAGACGAGTGGCTGCTAGCCCTCTGACGGGCTTCGAGAGGGTCGTCATCAACCCGCCACGCGCGAGGGTCCCTCTCCGCTGCCATCGAATACTGGTCTCTATCGTCTGATATCAATGCTATTCGGATTCAATCGTCCAGCATTTCCTCTATTTCGGAGATGAGGTCGTCCCATGTCATCGGTGGTTTGGAGTCCCCGTCCCTGAGAATCTCTCGCATTTCCTCCATCTGCGATTCGTCCGGTGGGTTCTCCACCCACTTGTTCTTGTTTCCGACTTCACGGATCAGCGAGGTCTTTCGGGAGAGTCGTTGGCTCCTCAGGCGCCTCTCTCCTCCCTTCTCGGGGTCATGCTGGTGCTCGTGTATCATTTCGGAATAGGTTTGCATCCATTCCCCGTGGATGTCGTCTTCGGTGTGGCTGAAGGGGTCGGCTAGCATCGTGACCAACTCTCTTGCAAGGCGTTGCGCCTTGGTTCTCGCTTTGCCGGAGGTTAGCCTATCCCGAGCCCTGGTGTGTCCCTTGATGCATTCCTTGCATCTGGTTGATCCGGCTACATCTGGTGCATCGCACATCAGGCAGCAGACCGAGAAACCCATCTGCTCCATGGCCCTTCTGGGAAGCGACATGCCGGACGCTATCCGGAGAGAGTTATGAGCATCACTCGGATTCGAACGCTGATAGTACTCCGAATCCGTCCAACAGGCTTGGTCCGCTCCCAAGGTAGCAGAGAATTCCCCTTCTGCTCCTGGAGTCCTCTGGGGTCGAGTTGCCATCGGTGGCGCATGAGCCGGTGCAACCGTCGGCGAAGGCGATGTACACTCGCCCCTCCCTGTCGATATGTAGGTCATTGAAGTCGAGTAGGTTCCTATTGGAGCCACCGATATCTCGGCAATCTCCGCTGTTGAGGCATATGCTGCCTATCTGTACGGGGTCGGAGGTGGCACGGACGGTGTGGAAGGTCGGATTTGGATCAAGCGCATTCAGGCTGTATGTGACATAGAGGTAGTAGCTGACGTTGGCGTTGGCGTAGTGGGCGTTGCCATCCCATGGCTCCCCATCGATATTCGATTGGTTCAGCTCACTACCATTCTCACTACCGAGATAGGTGATGGCAATTCTTCCTGGGTCGCCGGCGTCGATTTGGGGGAAGGCTGTTGATATCACTTGATTGGGGCTGATGCGCATGCTGGTCTGGGTCCACGTGTCCCCGGAGTCGATGCTGGTCGCTAGGTATACCCCCTCGTCGGCTCCTGTCCAAATATGGTACGCATTCGATTGCGTATCGGTGGCTACCTCTGAGTTCTTCCTGGGGTAGGGGGTTCCCTGATCCTCGCCCATCGTCCGTTCGAACCATGTCAATCCGTTGTCCTTGGAGACTATTACAGTGGGTGTCTCGACTCTGGGTGTGACGTATACCGTGCCGTCCGGCGCGGAGGTGATGGCGCCATGCAGGCCTCCGTTGGTAGTTGCTAGACCGACAAGAAGCCCTCCTGCCTCGAACGTCGCACCACCGTCGAAGCTAGTGTAGCAGAAGATGCCTACGCCTTTGTTGTAGCAGTAGTAAACGGCTTGATCGTAGAATGCCTGAGATACCAGACCGCCGATTCCGTAACCGCTCCCGGTCCATGGTCCGGTTGCCAGCTTTATGTGGTCATTAAGCGGTGTCGTGCCCGAGTCGTGTGGGTTCCCTACCCATGTTTGCCCGTCGTCGTCGCTCCAGCATATCCAAGACGTCTCCAGACCTTGCATCTGCACATTGAAGATCCGGTCGGTTACCGGGTCAACCCACCCGTACGGGTCGTTTGTCTGGAATGCGCACAATGGACCTGTCACATCCACCCACGAGTCCCCGTGATCGCAAGACCGCATCACCTTCTCGAATGCGATGAAGAAGATGCACCCACTCGAGGTGACGCCGATACTGGGTTCCGCACCGTCCTCGCCCACATCACTGAGGTTGAACACCAACGGGAGGGGTGTTTCGTCCACTGCTCGGCCGTCCGGTCCTGTGACGAACACACCGGCTGGTAATTTCTCTTCCTCAACTTCGTTCTCTGGTTTGTCGTCCTGAAGGCACCCGGAGAACGGCATCAGCACCAGCATCATCGCGGTAGCGAGTGCCAGCCCAGGGCGTAACATTGACCCCTGCCGTCGCGTAATCGGCTTGAAACCTGCTGATTATTAGGAGTCTGACCGTCGGACCCGCATGGACCCGGGAACAATCCACAAAAGACGTTGGTTGATTCTCGGAATAATGAGTCTGAGTCTTGTCATCACGCTTCTCAACAATGTAACAGTTAACGTGGCCTTGCCCGAACTTTCGAAGGAATTGAGGGCCGATAACACCGAATTGCAGTGGATAATGGATGCATACGTAATCGTCTTCGGGGGATTGCTCCTTGTGATGGGGGCATTCGGCGACAGGTTCGGAAGAAAGCATGCGTTGCTTGTAGGGCTTGCAATCATAGGTTTGATCTCTGCATTAACTGCCCAGTATGCCACGACTTCAGAGCAAGTTATCGGTGCTAGGGCGTTGATGGGGCTCGGTGCTGCCCTAGTGATGCCAGCAACACTCTCTGTGATTGTTGTCGTCTTCCCCCCTGAGGAGAGGGGGAAGGCTGTCGGCGTATGGGTGGGGATGGCGGGGGTTGGCGCTCCAATCGGACTCCTAGTAGGGGGTTGGGCGGTGGAAAACTTCGATTGGAGGGCAGTCTTCTGGATCAATCCGCCGATTATCGCATTGGCGATGATGCTCAGCATCCTTCTTGTCCCCAACTCCAGGGACGAGGCTGGTTCCCCGATGGACCCGGTCGGGGGGGCGCTTTCAGTTGGAGCCCTTGGTTTTGTTCTCTTTGCAATAATCGAGGGGCCGAGTTTGGGGTGGACAAGTGCCGAAGTATTGTCACTAGGGACCATCGGCGTGGTCCTGACTTTCCTTTTCGTTTGGTGGGAGAGAAAGACAGAGTACCCAATGCTACCGATCGGTTTCTTTCGAAACAGAGGTTTCTCTCTCGGGTTGATTGCGATTAGCCTGGCATTCTTCGTGATGTTCTCATTCATGTTCACCCAGATGCTGCACTTCCAGCTGGTTAGAGAAAGGAGTGCTTTGGAGGCCGCATTGCGGTTCCTGCCCTTGCCCCTGGGGCTAATGCCCAGTGCGGCGAATAGTGACAGATTGTGCGAAAAATTCGGGAGTAACAATGTTGTTTCGTTCGGTCTGGCAATTATTGGGGCGGCGATGCTGATATTCACCACGGTTGGGGTGGGTACGCCGTATTGGACGCTCGCTGTAATCTTCTTCCTGATTGGCGTGGGGATGGGTTTGACGATGGCTCCGTCAACCACCATGGTGATGGATTCAATCCCTCATGAAAAGGCGGGCGTTGGCAGTGCGACGAACGATGCTAGCAGGGAGGTCGGGGGCGCTTTCGGCATCGCCATAGTAGGAAGTGCTGTGAATGAGATATACCAGAGCGAGATGGTCGTTCCCGCTGGCCTAGAGGCCCAGTCGGCATTGGTTTCAGGTTCATTCCCTGCTGCCATTAGAATCGGAAATGAGTTGTTGGCTCAAGGAAACTCCATTGGAATCGAGCTGATTGAGAATGCGCAACACGCATTCGTGGAAGGGATGACAGGTGCTGCGGCGATATCGGCTCTTGTTGCGTTTGTGAATTCAATCCTAGTCAAGTTGTACATGCCAAGGGGGGTTTCCCCCGAACCGGAGGACGCTGGGGCGTAATATTGCTCATGGGAGAGATGGGTTCCCCTGTGTCGGTGCCTCAGGTGGTTGTTCTAGCCGGCGGTTTGGGAACCAGGCTTGGGAGTATTGCGGAAAGCACTCCAAAGGCACTCGTAGAGGTTGGCGGGAGTCCCATCCTGTCGCACATCCTCGACTGGGCGTCTTCACAAGGTTGCAATAGGGCCTTGGTGCTGACTGGTCACCTAGGAGATCGGTTCAATGGATTCAAGCACCATGGAATCGAGTTGACGTTCTTTAGAGAGTCCCGGCCCCTTGGGACTGGTGGTGCACTGTGGAATGCGAAAAGGCTGCTGGAGGATCGTTTCATTCTCCTCTGGGGTGATGACCTCCACATGGTCAATTACCACGAGCTCTTGGATGCCCACCTGACTTCGGGTTGCGAGATGACGATGACTGTTACGCGTAAAAACTCCACATTCAACCTCGAACACGGAAGAGGTAGGGTGCTGAGGTATGACAAGGAGGGGCTGGTTCCCGAGGGGCTAAATGGTTACGAGTCTGGTACTAGCGTCATCGAGAAGACGGTTCTGGAAAGGCATGGCAGGGGTGGCTCGTGGAGCTGGGAAGGAGTGGTCTATCGGTCGATGGCTGGGTCGATTGCCTCTCATGTGGATGACTCGCCCTTCTGGGATATAGGCACCCCCGATCGGCTTTCCCGACTAGAGCGTTTCCTCGATGAACGCTGATTCCGAGGGGATCACCAGTTCACCTGGCAGGGCTTCCTCGTTCTCGAGGAGCGCCAGTATCATCCCCCCGTGGCCCCCTCCCATCAATCTCGCTCCCAGGACCCCCCTTTTGTCTTGGACCTCCTTGACAAGGGAGTCGATCGCAGGGGTGCTAGCTCTGATGTTGTCACGGATTGACGCATGAGATTGGTTGAGAAGTTCCCCGAGTCTGTTTACGTCGCAATGCAGCGCTTCTCTGACTCTGTCACTCTCCATAAGTGCGTGCATTGTCCTCTCCTCGTTGCTGACTTCTGAGCTATTGTAGTTGGTTTCCCTGAGTTCTCTTCTAATTCCGGTGTCGACTAGTTTGAAGAGCCAGTCCGGGGGGATTTGGAAATCGGTTACGGACATGTCGTCGAAGTCAATCAACGTGCCATGACCCTTTTTGGGATGGGTGATTGCGATTTGGTCTAGGAGGCCACAATCGGACCCAAGGATCTCGTGTTCGATTCTCTGTGCCTCGAGTGAAACGGTCATCTCACTATCAGAATTCTGTGAGCACATGGCCACTGCTACGCATAGAGCAGCGGAGGAGGACATCCCCGCTCCAATCGGGATGTCCGAGTGGATTGTCAATTCCGCGTTCCAGCCCCTTGCAGCCTCCCAGAGTCTCAAGACGGTCGGGTCCCCGCAAACCCTACTACGAGAACTGCATGCAGTCAGGACTAGCCTGTGCTGACTTGGGAACGAGAGTGCCAGCCCCCCAAAGCGATCAGTGTGTTCCCCGATGACGTTGATTCTTGCGGGGACGTTCGCAGTCCTTCTCATTTTGATTCACCATGGAATGTGGCCTTGTATCCGGAATCATTCAGAAGCCGATCTGATCTTGGTGGCCACATTCTGGGTGCGCGCAAATGACCTTGTATCTCTCTCTCTTTGGTCGAGGTATCTGCATCCTGCTTCCACACATCGTACAATGGTGGGTGATTGTCTCTGGCTCCTTCTTGGTCACTTCCTCAATGTCCTTCAGGTCGCTTAGCACGGTCTCTGCGCCAGAAGTAGTCCATCCTATCTGATCGGTGTATTCGTCAGCCTCCTCGGACAGTTTCTTTGCCCTAAGGCCTAGTTTGATCTTGATTCTCCCGCCCTTCTTCTTTCCTATCGGTGGCTGCCCGGGTTTGCCCTTCTTCGGCGCGGGCCTCCTCTTCTTGCCCTGTGGCCTTCCCTTCGGCGCGGGCCTCCTCTTCTTGCCCTGTGGCCTTCCCTTCGGGGGTGTGGCCTTGGGCGGCGTTTGAGCGGGCGGTGCTGCTGGTTGGGGTGCGGGCGCTGGCTTGGGAGGCGTGGGCGGTGCTGCTGGTTGGGGTGCGGGCGCTGGCTTGGGAGGCGTGGGCGGTGGTGGGGTCGCCGTTGGTGGCGGTGGGGGCGGCGGGGTTGGTTTGTTACCCTCATCAGCCATGATATCGAGCATAGGAGAGGCGGTTTCCCTTTGAAAGAATCGGGAGGTGGTGCGTCTCAGGCAGGGTAGGTAACCAGAGAGTGTGCCTTTACTGGGGCAATCTCGTCCCTAGCTCCAAGTCCGTCCAATTCAATTAGAAATAGTGCGCCTTGGACGGTTGCCCCGGATTGCTCACAAAGGCTTGCACATGCAGAGATGGTGCCCCCTGTTGCCAGGAGATCATCGATGATGACGGCCTTCTGTCCTGGCTCGATGGCGTCTTCATGCATCTCAAGAGCGTTAGAGCCGTACTCGAGCGAGTACTCTACCCTTCGAGAGGGGGCTGGTAGCTTTCCCGGCTTCCTGACCGGGACGAAGCCACAACCGAGTCTATCCGCCAGAAGCGGCCCGAAGATGAAGCCGCGGGCCTCTGGGCCCACGATCACGTCTGGTCGCCAGCCCAATTGTTGTAGGTCCTCGACGAACTGGTCGGTAATGGAAGAAACCAAACCAGGCTCGCCGAGGACCGGTGTGATGTCCCGGAACATTACCCCTTCAATGGGAAAGTCCGGAACGGTCCTTATCGCGTCCTTGAGTCTGCGCGTCAAGTCATTGGACATGCTCACAGCTCCTTTGTGTTCGAAACCTCCCGGTTTCCCGGGGTTGGCTTCGGTTCCCTTAATCAGTCAATGGTGACGGATCCGTAGAACAGGATCATCGCTACTGCGAGACCCCACATCACGATGCTGATGTCCTTGTGCTTCCCTGAAGCAGCGTTAATCAGCACGTAGGTGATGATACCCCATGCGATTCCGGCTGCAATCGAGTAAGTGAATGGCATCATTACCATGGTCACGAAGGCGGGGATCGACTTCCCCATATCCGACCAGTCGATGTCCGCGGCCTGCCTCATCATCATCGCACCGATGATGACTAGGGCGGGTGCAGCGGCGAAGGTTGGGATCTGCTTGAACAGACCTGCTAGTAGCAGTCCTGATAGCATTAGCACGCCGACTGTGACGGCTGTTAGGCCGGTCTTTCCACCTTCCTCGACTCCGGCTGCGGACTCGATGTAGGTGGTCGTGGTGCTGGTTCCGACCACTGCGCCGATGATCGTTGCTCCGGCGTCGGACATGAAAGCCTCGTCAGAGTTGTGTAGCTCATCGTTCTCATCCACGTAGCCGGCCTGGCGGCCGACTGAGTACAGCGTCCCTGCGGTGTCGAAGATGTCGACGAACAGGAATGCTACCATCACCATGAAGAAGTCGGCATATGAAACCCCGTCTCCTAGGTCCCCAAGACCCTCGCTGCCGAAGGCGGCGAAGAGGGACTCCTCAGGGATGTTTGCAACATCTAGCAGTGCAGAGGAGGAAAACGTGACTGATTCTACACCATTGTATGGGTCGGATGCCCCGAGAATCCACCCTCCAAGGACGGTGGTTCCAAGTATTCCGTAGACTATTGCGCCCTTGATTCCTCTCGCCATCATGGCGGTGATTGCGATCAGGCAGATCATCGCCCAGACCTCGCCATTGAGGTGGTTTGCGCCATCCAACTCGTGAGTGAGCTGGACTAGGGTCGCTCCGTCATCAACGATCCAACCCATCTCCCTGAGGCCAATGATGGCCAGGAACATCCCGATTCCGGCCCCAGTAGCTATCTTGAGATCGGTCGGGATCGAGTTGATCATCGCCGTCCTAGCTCCGACTTGAGGCAGGGACAGGATGAGGAACAAAATCCCCTCGAGGAAGACGGCGAACAGCGCCATCTCCCATCCTATGCCATTGTCTCCAAGGACGATGGTGAACGCGAAGTACGCGTTCAGGCCCATGCCCGGAGCCAAGGCGAACGGTAGGTTCGCCCACAATCCCATGATGACGCAGCCCACGAACGCGGCAATTGCCGTCGCGAACAGCGCATCATCGAAGGGTATTCCTGTTCCCTCAGGCATGAAGCCCAAGGAAAGCATGTCGGGGTTGACGAACAGAATGTACGCCATCGTGAGGAACGTGGTTAACCCCGCCCTCAGCTCTCCCTCCAGGGAACTACCCTTCTCTGTATATCCAAAGTAGTCATCCAATTGTTTTACTTCCATTTTTTCACCTTTATTTCATCTGTACTGGTGAGTTATCACTCACCTAGTTGCGCGAGTGATACTTCGGCTTATGTATAATGCTGTCAAATCGGGTCCTAATCTAGGCCCAGGCTAAAATCCGACAATATCCAGAGTGTCGTCGTTCGAAGGAATGTGGACCTTCGTTTCCTGTCCAATATCTTCTGCTAGGGCGTTTGCCGCGGTCTCGTCGGCATGGAACAATACCACGTGTGAAGGGGCACAGTCGCTGGCGAATTTGCACAGGGATGGGTGGTCAGCGTGGTTTGAGAGGTCGAACTTATCGATCTCAAGAGGGACCCTAGTCTGCTTTCCGAAAATAGGGAGGGCCCCCCTCTCCAACAATCTCCTCCCTCCCGATCCCTCGGCTTGGTATCCAGTGAGAAGGATGGCATTGGAGCCGTCGTGCCTGAGCCTGTTCAGGTACCAAAGGGCCGGGCCCCCGTCTAGCATTCCGCTTGTTGTGACAATCACATCGGCCCCCAGAGCCTTCTTCCTGTCTGACTTCCCGGTGACCCTTCTCGACCACCGGTAAGCGGCCTCCATCGCACGGGAGTCCTGGATAAACTCGGGACACCCGAGCCATTCCCTGGTGACCCGGGTCCCCATCCCATCGTAGTGGACGTCCAGACCCGGTGCCTCTCTGTGTAGGATTCTTAGGATATCCTGCCCCCTACCCGAAGCGAAGGCCGGGACCAGCGCTAGGCCCCCACGAGAGACGACTTCGAGCACTCGGGCGACGAATCGCTCCTCCTCCTCCGCTCTATTAGGGTGGGTCCTGCCCCCATATGTCCCCTCTAGGCATAGTATGTCGCAGTCCACTGGTATCGCCTTGGGTGCGTTGGGGCTGTCCCTTGTGTCGATGTCGCCCGTCCAAAGGATCGTGGCCTCTGGCGTCCGAATCTCAATCATCGCAGCTCCGGGGATGTGGCCTGCCGGATGCAAACGGCATTTCCAATCGCCGACATTGAACCACGTGTTGAACTGGTGGGGCACCCACGAGTCTAGGGCGGCCTCCATGTCTCTCTTGTCCCATGCGAGAGGGTATCCCTCGATGTCTGAGACTTTGTAGGTGTCAGCCCACATTATTTCCGAAACCGCTGCAGTGAGATCGGTACCATGTAGGGTTGTCCCATGGTTCGTGAGCCATGGAGCCATGCCGATGTGATCTATGTGTGCATGAGTCATGATGGCGTGCTTCACTGGCGGGGCTTCCGAGGGATATTTTGGTGGTTTTGTTGGGGCCAGTCCATAGTCGATTAGGACCCTCGTTCCGGATTTGTCCTCGATTATGCAGCCGACGTTGCCTACTTCACGTGCTCCTCCCAGGAAGTGCAGCCTTATTCCATCTGGTGCATGGCTCGGGTATGACGAGGAGGACCCAGCTGTGTACAGTACCACTATTCAATGGTCAAAGGTAGCCGGGATATGAACCACACCCCCCACCCCTATGTTTCCTGTGGACACTGATAGAATCAAAATTGAATTTTATCTTTGATCTATGTAACAATTATAGTATGCAGGCTGAAGAACTTCAGATGGCTGTTAAAACCAATAAAAAATATAGAGAAAACTGTTCTTTTTGCGGGAAAAAGTCCTTCCAATGGAAATCAAGGGGTTCGGGGGTAACTTTGAGATGTGGGTGTCTCTGCCCAATAATATGGCTAGGCAGGATGGGACAGTCTTCGTGGTAGACGAAGATCGTTGCTTCGGATGTGCCGCCTGCATCGCCTTGTGTCCTGTGAACGCGCTAGTACTGGAAGGATTGCTCGCTATAGTCGATGAGCCCAAATGCACCCACTGCGAGCATTGTATCCCTGCATGCCCGGTACACGCCTTGTCGCTAGTGAACGAAGAACGGACTGCTCTCATTGGTGTGCATGCATGACCAGTATAGCTATTCTTGGTGATTCCCTCAGAACTCTGTGCATTGGTCACCACATCCTCGATGTTGCCCCCGAAGCAGAGATATCCATAATCACAGACAGAGCTGAGATTGGGTTGATTGGCGAAGTCCCTGGCATGGTATCATCTTGGCCTCCCTGCCCCCCCCATTGGATTTCGGAGATGTCCACGCAGACGCCGGCATCGTCTTCCACAGCTGTTCGTGGCTCGTGGCTCCTCAAAGCCATGGGAATTCAACTTTCGAAAAGAGGATGCACGTTCCTTCTCAGAACGAGAGTAACCTCATCCTCGTCTAATGAGGTGCGATTCGTAGGTGGAGGGCCGATGGGCAGTGGGGTGATTCACGCTGACCACATTTTGGACCTTAGAAACACTAGCCAGGAATCAAAACAATGGTACGGTTTCGTCTGCAGGACAGAAGACTCTCCCGAGAGTGCTGTCTCTGGAGATAGAACGGACGGAACATCAGAGATCTGGGCTCAGGAGAAACCGGAGCCCACCGGCAACTTCCTTCAGGAGATGACATGGACCGGTGCGCACCCGGCTGATCACATCTCAGGAGAGGTCCAGTCGGGGATAGAACTAGCTCAGACCATTGTTGATACAATAATACACCCCGTTGAACAGTAGGTGAGAACATGGGAGCGATCGGCGAATACATGTGCGACAGGACCACCGGAACCAGACATGCGATAGTCATAGATCCAGCCGATCAGACACCTGAAATAGCCGCTAACCGAGCCCTAGCCGCAGCCCATGCTGGATCCAGTATGATTCTGGTGGGGGGGTCCTCAGACACGGACATGGACAACGTGCACGCAACTATCGTCGCAATCAAGGAAGCGCTGGAACTAGTGACGTGGGCAGCAAGCCAAGATTCCGACATAGATGGGGCCTCTAGGCAGATCCCCGTTGTTCTGTTCCCCCAAGGTGCTGCAGCATTGTCCCCTGCTGCAGACGGAATCACATTCATGATGCTCATGAACTCGATGGACCAGCGATTCCTGATAGGAGAGCAGGTCAAAGGGGCCCCCTTCGTCAAGAAAGCAGGAATAGAACCCGTCTCGATGGGCTATCTGATTTGCGAGCCTGGGGGGAAGGCTGGCCAGGTTGGCAAGGCGGACCTCATTGCGCCCGACCAAACCGAGCGAGTAGAGGCATATGCAATGGCAGCGCAATTTCTCGGATTCAGCCTATTCTACCTTGAGGCAGGGAGCGGTGCAGAGTATCCGGTAAATCCAGCATTGATTAAGGCCGCCAGGGAGTCATGCGATATCCCGATCATAGTCGGAGGGGGTATCCGGAACCCCCTCGCTGCAAGAGCGGCCGCCGACGCAGGAGCCGATTGGATAATCACAGGGAATATCACGGAGGAGTACGATGATGCCAGCGAGCTTCAGGCGGTTCTCTCTGACTTGATTAGCGGCATCGTATGACGCACATATCGCAGGCATACTCATACCACCCCCCCGTGGTGGGCTATCGTGTCCGAGGCGACCTGTCCCTGCTGTAACTCCGAAATGGCGGCTCAGGGCGACCTCGTTGAGGGGCGCATGCACTACTGTGGCTCCTGCAAGGGGATCCTGGCCAGTGACCGATGGCTGAATTCGAACATGAGACAGACAAACCTCAGGAATCTTCGGCAGTCCGTGTTTGACGGCCAGCCCGCTGGATATCGGTGCCCTACCTGCCAGGGGGAGATGGTGAAGGGGGCGGTCACAACCACACAGGGGGATTCCAAAGAGGTGGACGGGTGCCTGAAGTGCGGCTCTCTTTGGTTCGATAACAGGGAGATCGAGCCTTTCATTCCAGACATCAGGGAGAAGGCAGGCCTCCCGGACGACTCCAATCCGATACTACCTGCGATATCTGGTGGGATGGCCGTCGCCAAGACCGTGATAGCGGACCTCTTCGGAGCTGTTGGGTCCCTTGCCGCCAGGAACGAGGAAGACTCCGAAGAGTGAACCCCCTAATCGTCACGAGCCCGAAGAGAGCCGGTCAATCTGAGCTTCCATGTCTAGCACCAGAAGCAGGAGCTCCTCCTCATTCCTTAGGAGCCTTGCATTCTCTTCTTGCAGCTCGGCCAGTCTGGTAGACTCGGCCTCAGCGCCTTCCCTACGGGCCTTCTCGTTCTGCACAACCCCCTCTAGTTGCCTCACCTTCGTTCCGGCAATGCGCAACCTCTCCTCAAGGTCGCCGACCAATGCCCCATCGACCCCACCGCTCTGGGAGATCAGTTCTGCCTCCCTAACCCTTCGTCTGAGGTTAGCGACCTCCCCCTCCAAACGAATCATGTCATCCCACCTGGAGACTACTTCGTCCACCAACCTGTCACGAGGAATGTCCGCCAAACGATCTCGCAGACCACGCCCTTCGTCCTCGGTTGGGGTGTTCACCGTCATACGAACTCGGAATGAACCAAACAGGCGCTCACTTGAACCTTGAGGAACTGGCTACCCGCTTCGGTTAAATCAGGGCCCTATCTCGGCCGCGCCATGAAGGCATTCAGAGCGCACGGGTCATACAGGGCAGGCAAGAGGGACCAACCATTCTCAGTGGACCTTGTGGCCACAGACGAAGACGATGCAATGGAACGAGTCCTCTCAACATTCGGCAGCAGGCACAGGGTCACAAGGAGATTCATCCTAGTCGACGGAATCGCAGAAATCGATCCGGCGGTTTCGAGCGCCCCTGTCGTTCAGGCCCACTTCGGAGTTTCGGGAAACCCCTCCTCGGCCCCCAAAACAGAGGAAGAGTGACGACAGACCGCGCAAACCCGCGACGATAATGGGCAATTCTGAAAGGTGACGCATCGGGAGGTCGCCACATGAAGAAGTGGTTGATGAGGCAATACTGGCGAATTCAGCAGAGCCAGGCAATAATCGGCCTGGGCTTCTGGACAGCCACCATCACGCTCCTAGTGTGGCCCTATGTATCGTGGAGATTCGAATCGAACGAGACGCTCCTGTTCATCCCCATGACATACATCGGCCTACTCGGTATCGCAACCACCGTCCTAACAACAGTCCTCCTGGCTGGATTCTTTTACGACGTGACTTTCGGTTTGTGGAGGGACCACATTACAGTAAACCAGGAGAGGAACCCCTTCACTACATACAAATTGAATCCCACCTGGGGTCTTGTGATAGCACAGACCAACGAGATTCTGAGACGAATAGCCCCCGAGGACGAGGAGGTCCAGAGGTATTGCAAGTTCGTGGATAGGATGTTGGTTTGGAACTCCAAGGAGGAGATATGGGCCAGAGCCATGTCTTCATGGAAGGAGATCATGGGAGACGAGGACCCATTCCTCTTCTACCTCGATGAGGAATCCAGAATGAGCCTAGAGCAGGCAGCAGACAATCTTGAGGACTTCTAGAGGTCTCCCATGCCGTTCGACCCCAGCGAAGTAGTCCGAATCTCGATTGAAGCAGGGCAAGCGATAATGGATGTCTACGAATCCTCCGAAGGCATCGAGGTTCAGACAAAGAACGACGACTCGCCCCTCACGAAGGCCGACCTCGCAGCTCATGACGCCATCGTCAGAGGCCTGGCATCGATAGACCCCAACACCCCGATCGTTTCTGAGGAAGGAAGAGTCGGCAATCCGATGGATTCCGATGAATCTTGGCTGGTAGACCCCCTCGACGGGACAAAGGAGTTCATCAAACGCAACGGAATGTTCACCGTGAACATCGCCCTCATGAAAAGGCAGGGGTCCCGTTGGAAACCCTCCTTCGGAGTCGTGCACGCCCCGGCCACCAAGACAACGTGGTTCGGAGGCGAGTCAACCCCTGCCACCCGTATAGCCGACTCGATTTCGCAAACGATATCAGTGAACAACAAACCCGTCAGCCCCATCAAACTCGTCGCAAGCGGCAGCCATAGGACGGAAAGAGACGAGAGATTCGCTGAACAAATCGGGAGACACGACTTAGTCAGAATGGGCTCATCGCTGAAGGCTTGCGTGGTTGCAGACGGATTCGCCGACCTCTACCCGAGGTTCGGACCTACTTCCTGCTGGGACATAGCAGCAGCCCACGCGGTCGTAGAGTCTGCGGGGGGTTTCGTAATAGGACCGGACTGCCGATCATTGGACTATGACTTAGTGGGGGACGTCCTCAATCCACACTTCTTGGTCTCATGCAGCGCCGATTGGAATGAGATTTGGGCTCAGAATCAGGATTAAATGACCGACTCCGGTCGGCGAGCCGTTCAGGTGCGGCAATGGGGAACAAGGTAGTTTGGCTGATTGGGCTCTCAGGAGCCGGTAAGACGACTATTGCAGAGGCCGCATCAAAGAGGTATGGGGCCGAACTCCTTGATGGGGACACGATTAGAGACTTCTTCTCGAACAACGACTTCTCGAGGCAGGGAAGAGAGAGGCACCTTCTTGGCATCGCGAAGATGGCTAGACTGATGTCCAAGCACACCCCAGTGATTTGCTCCTTCATCACACCCTACGAGGACGTGCGTGAAAGAATACTGGAAATCCTGCCTCGGAATTCGATTATGGTGCACGTATCAACTTCTCTAGAAGTGTGCGAGGATCGGGACGTCAAGGGCCTTTATGCCAAGGCTAGGTCGGGAGAGATATCCAACTTCACGGGAATTTCAGACCCGTTCGACGAGCCCCAGTGCGCACACATTACTCTCGACTCAAGCGGCGTACCCGGCCACACGGTGGACGACATGGTCGAGGAACTCTCGCACTTGTTCGAGAAGCCAAAGGCGGTCTTGCTCCCTGGACGCTGGCAACCACTTCACGTGGGGCACGAATGGCTGATTCAGCAAGAGCTAGACAAGGGCAAGAGAGTCATCGTCGGGATCCGAGACACCCCCGTCACCGATTCCGACCCATACCCTGCTCATCTCCGCAAGCGCATGGTCGAGCACAGGTATGTCGATGAGGACGTCGAGGCTTGGATAATGCCAGACATAGAGGCTGTCTCTTATGGTCGCAAGGTCGGCTACGAGGTGAGGGAGGCCCAAGACATCCCTGCCGAGGTCTTCGCAGTTTCCGCCACAGGGGTCCGAGGCGGAAACCGGGCAAATGTCTCAGAGAGAGTAATGGAGTTCATGATAGCAGAAGGAATCTGGGACGGAGAGTGACTTGCCCTCAGATTCCACCAAGGGATTCGCACTCATAGCCTGCTCAATCGTGCTCCTGTCCTTTTCTTTGGAATTGATGCAGAATCACGATGACGCGGAGAGGGAGTATGATAGGGAGTGCGACCTTCAATATCGCGCGATGAATGGCAATGTCAGCACTCCCGATTGGGGTCTTTGTAGCGAATTGGACGATATCCGATCTAGGAAGGCCACCTCGTTCATGGCCTCGTTGGCTGCATTCGTCCTATCAGGCCTTATGGGCACGGTAATGCTGCTGCCAGGTGATGAGAATTAGGGATAATTGAACCAGCGACGCCTTCATTGCACCCCTTGCATCCCGTGGTACATGACTGAGCCTGACAGAGCAGAGCTTCAGCGATTGGCCCAACTGGTTGAGGTGAACAGAGAACGCCTCCAGGCTCTCGAGCAGCAAATCCGAAATCTAGAGGGAATCAAAATTGAACAGGAGCACGCTATGGAGGCACTCCAGTCTATCTCAGATGATGGAGCAAAGGGCGCAATGGTCCCATTGGGCGCCGGCGTCCAAATCGTGGCAGACATACCCGCGGATGCAGGCGCTGTAGTAGACATAGGAAGCAGAGTACAGGCAGAGAAGACTAGGCCGGAGGCCCTCGAGATCCTCAGAAAGAGGAACGACGAGTTGAACGGAATCATAGACACTGTTTCGAAGGAGCATGACGAGCTCGAGAATCACGTGGTCGCGTTAGCTAGCAGATTCAATGAGATAGCCAATGGGATTCAGGACCCAGGGGCGGAAGGCCAGAAGGAGCCCGAAGGAACACAGGCGGCGCAACCGAAGCGAAGGTCGAGAAGAAAGAGGGGAACGGAACTAACCCTAGATGACTGAGGACTATCCATGGGGCTCTTCGATCGCTTTCGAAAGAAGGTCAAGCAGGCCGATGACGATACCAGCTTCATGACGGACGAAGGCTCTGAATTGGCAGAGAAAGCGATCGCCGAGAGAGAGGCCGCACTAAGAAGCATGAATCAAAAGGAAAAGGCCCCAGAGGAAAAGTCCGAAACTGCTAGTGAATGGGACGATTTCGATGACGAAATCGCAGACCCATTCGCAGCCCCAACAAACTCCAAGGAGAGGAAGAGGCTCGCCCGAGACCAAGCCACCAAACCATCCTTGCAACCCGCAAAGCAATCGAAAAGGGATCCAATGGACTCAACCACAGGAAGAAGGCTAGCAGAATCAGATATGGCCTTCGAAATCGACCTATCCGAATATCACACCAACATCGGTGGGATGGTGATTAGTGGGGGGCCTGTTCTGGATGAGATACTCGATGAGCTGGAGGACGAACTACTGTCCTCGGACATGGGCCACGATGCAGCATCCGAGCTAATCACGAACCTTAGGGTCCACCTCATCGGTTCCAGAGTTAGCAGGAAGGCCCCGCTCAGTGAGGTCGTCGAGAGAGGCCTGAGGGGCGCCTTGCTATCTCTCCTCAAAGCAGGATACTGGGACTTCGATCGAACAATCAGGGACCTCGTGTCCGCAGAGGCCCCTGTGGTCATAATGATGGTGGGCGTCAACGGAACCGGAAAGACAACCACATCCGCAAAGATCGCCAAGAGGCTAGACGACCAAGGATTCGGGGTCGTGCTAGCTGCTGCAGACACATTCAGGGCAGGAGCCATAGACCAACTAGCCGCTCACGCAGACCGTTTGGGAATCAGGTGCATAAAGAGCCAGAGGGGAGGAGACTCAGCAGCCGTCGCAAGGGACGCCATTGAGAGCGCGAAGGCCAAGGGCGACGAGGTGGTCATCATCGACACGTCAGGTCGGATGCAGAACAAGTCCAACCTTATGGAGGAGCTCCAGAAGGTGCACAGGGTCACCAAACCACACCTGGTAATCTTCGTCGCAGACGCCCTTGCCGGAAATGACGCTGTGACCCAAGCCATTGAGTTCCAGAGGAGACTAACCTTCGATGGCGCTGCACTTTGCAAACTCGACACGGACGCTCGGGGTGGTGCGGCCCTGTCAATTTCGCATGCAACCGGCCGACCCATCATACTCGCCGGAACCGGTCAGGGCTACGATGACTTGGAACCGTTCGATCCTAACTGGCTGGTAGACCAACTACTTTCATGAGCCAACGACCAGCCCCTTCTTGACCCCCATCCTATGTGGGACAACCAGATGACTTCGGATGACAAGCCGACCGCCCTCATAGTCCACGAGAACGGGATCACGGCAAGCAGGCTGAAGTCGATAATGAGCCAGAGGGGCTGGGTCTCCCAAATCTGCAACGACGGGGACAAGGCCGTGGACGAGTACGTCAAGATGAAGCCAAACATGGTATTCATGGGGCTAAACCTGCCAACGATGGACGGCCACGTGGCGGCTCTGGAGATACGCGAGAGCGACCCAGAAGCGAGAGTCGTATTCGTGGTGAGCAAATCGCGACTGAGCAAGGCAAACGATGCAGCCTATTCCGCCGGAGCGGTATCTGTGCTCGTGACGCCCCTTACCAGGGCCGACATCGACCAGAAGTGGGTCCTGATGAATGGACCCATTCCCAATGCGCCTGGATTGGCGGACCTAGATGTCCTCTACCCCGAAATAGAGGAAGAGACTCCTGATCTTCCACCTCTCCCCACACTCCCAGTGGAACCCAGCCAGATTGACGCACAACCATCCTCGCTGCCACCCCTCCCAGAACCACCCAAGCCGAAGAGGAAGAGGAGGGCCCTGCGAATCCTGATTCTTATGGCCACAATAGCGTCCATAGGGTTCGGTACAGCATTCTATCTCGGATTCGTCGAAGTCTAGGGACTTTGATCTTCCACGAATTCAGCCACCACCCCACCAACCATGCTGCTGCCTATTGGCGTATCTGTTATGACTTCCACAGAGACACCGTCATCGTACAATAGGCTCTCATCCAAGGCAGATAGTCGCAACCCGACCCTCCACCTCTTCAGAATCTCGAAAAAAACGTACGCCGCTAACCCCAAAATCACTACCGCGGCGCAGCCCCATGCTACCACGTCCCCTGCCACTGCCAAGCTATCTCTCCAACAATGCTCCCCATGATGCAGAAGCATATTCGCGTGCAGCAGATACCGGATCCTCCGACTTGTGGATACCAGAACCGACAATGATCGCATCCGAACCGGCTAGAACTGCTTCTGCCGGATTCCCGTACCTTTGCCCCAGGACCCCCTCCTTAGCACTCAGATTTACACCCGGCGTCCAAATCATTCGGCCTTCTCCGACCTTGGAACGCAGGCTCTTCAACTCAGAAACAGAACTCCCGTTTCCGATGTACCCTAACACA
>MPLT02209002.1_pt1 | contig 28210 bp, 12 predicted proteins | sample 1617391 | NCBI WGS metagenome assembly MPLT02 (sample SAMN05944800, study PRJNA350692) | marine metagenome | biome: marine; feature: ODZ; material: water; isolation source: 70 m water sample filtered on 0.2 um supor filter | place: Pacific Ocean | collected 2012-04-08 | depth 70m m
AATGTCCCTGCCCATGCCGTAATTAGGGCCTCACTGGCTAGTTTGGATGCACCATAGAGGGAAATCGGCATAACCGGCCCGTAGTCTTCGGGAGTGGGCATAACCCCAGCCTCCCCGTAAACCGCAGAAGATGAAGCGAAAGAGATCCTTCCGACTCCTGATACCCTCATCGCCTCAAGTACATTGTATGTGGCCACAGTCCCCTGCTTCAGATCCGTGTCGGTGACTTCCGTACCCAGTCTGATATCGGGATTTGCTGCTAGGTGATGGACGGTCTCAATGCCTTCCATCGCTGCAATGACTGACTCTCTGTCCAGCAGGTCCCCTCTGCATACTTCCACCGCACCCCCTCCCTCGTGATGGGCTAGGAACTCCTCTCTTCCACTGCTAAAATTGTCGATTACGCGAACCTTCTTGCCTTGGTCGACCAAAGCATCAACTAGGTGGGAACCGATGAAACCAGCCCCTCCCGTGACAAGGTCCATGTGTCTTCGTGACGACCCATCATCCTTGAGTCCATCGGGTCATGGTCATCTCACAGCCACCCCGTAATCGACTCATTCGGTTGACAGTTATGCGAACGCTTCATTTGGCTTGGGTCCGGGAACGTGAACGTGGCTTCGAACGATGGGGGTTCCCAGCAGGACGAGGAACTAGTATTCTGGGCGGGTTTTTTCGAGATCATTAGCCCAATTTCCAATTATTTCTCAAAGATTGGTCAAGGCGTCAGGGATAGCCCAATCGGTGGCTTCTTAGATACTGCAGGACAATTGCTGAACGATGTATCCGATACATTTCACATCGTGGCAACGAGGACAGCGGAGCTGACATACAGTGCAATATTGAGGAGTCCAGCCTATCTCATAGTTACCCTTCTCCTTGCGTCAGCGCTGATAGGATGGAGGGCAGAGGACTTCGAGCACCAAATCAACGGAGATGTTGAGATTTATCTTCCCGATGGCGCAAACTCCACGGCTCTACTAAACGAGGTCAGAACCCAGTGGTCAACGGATATTGTAATCCTATACGTGCAGACAAACAACGCGGCCGAAGGCCCGGATCACGGCCTCGAGAACATCACCGATGCCAGCGTATTGAATCAGATATCCTGGATTGAGGGGGATGACAACAATGCAGGAGAAAGCGGGTACGGAAAGGGCTTGGACTACAACAAGGAAGATCGCGGTTCACATGCTTGCAATAGCCCAATGTCGGGCTGTGACGGAGTAGTCTGGATACTGTCTCCCGCTCAGATAATCAAGGAGGCAAATTCGACTAACTACAGATTCTCATGCGCAGTCGAAAAATACGGTCTCCCGGGTTCAGACGGAAGTTGTGCGGTCGCTAGTCAGAACCCAAACGAGGGTTACTCAATACCTCAGGGCGACGGGGCACAGGAGAGAATTGACGGTTACGTGGATAACTCCGGTGAACTTCTCTCAAACTTCGTCAAGGACACAAATAACGACGGGATTTGGGACACTGGCGTAGTGATAATGGGAATCTCCTTCGATATGACCAATACGGACATCACGCCGAGGACCGATCTCAAGACCGGTGAAGAAATCAGAGACCACAAGGCATTCATTGCTTATGTCAAGGCACTACTGTCGTCCGACTCAGCTAGGCAGTTCAACCCTGGGACGAATCAACCAAATTGCGAATTGTGCTCCAAAACATGGGACAAAACGTGGACCATGGACGAGGAGCGTTTGGACACAATCCCCTCCAGGCGTGCCGTCACAGTTACCGGACTAACGCCCGTACTGCATGACGTCTCGGACTCGATTTACGACGAGTTGCGGTACACAATGCTGCCAATCAGCCTAGGACTCGTTGGCCTGACCATGTTCATCCTTCACCGTAGCTGGAAGGTTCTGATTATCTGCGGCACTCCTATCGCGATGAGCCTGGCGGTTACATTCGGGTCAACCGTCCTATTCGACATCATGCTGACCCCAATGATCATCTCTGCCGGACCAATACTAGTCGGCCTTGGTGTGGACTATTCACTGCATCTGACAAACCGGATAGAGGAGAATAGGACGGAGATTCTGGAAAAGATGGAGGAGGATGCATGGGCTTCTAGGCGTGACGGCGAAGATGTCGCCGAGCCAGACCCCTTCGACCCCGAAATCAGCCTCACCGCGAATGTCAGGGCGGCTATGACAACTGGAAACGCGATATTCCTCTCAGCAGTAACCACAATCATCGGATTCAGCGTGTTGATGTGGCACAGCCTAGTTCCAATTGAGCCCATGAGAACAGTCGGAAAGACTCTCCTGATAGGGATCTCGACAACGTTCGTCATCTCGATGCTAATGGTCCCCGCTTGGATAGAGCTGCTCAGATACAGGAAGGGGGACTCAAGAAATCTATTCAGATCCAGCGTCGTGGACTCCTCGAGAAGGAAGAGGATAGGGGAGGAGAGGGCTTCTAAAGCCAAATCTATGCCATTTAGGGAACGAGATTCGGCAATAGACACATCCGACGTCTTCGGCACAATACTAGGGATAAATAGCCTATTTTTCTACATCGTTTCAACTGCCATTTTCACAGGCTCCCTGTTCATATTCACCAACCTAGGTAGCAACGGCTCCCTAATCCTTGGTTTCACGCTATCAACAACGCTGACCTTCTCCCTACTGGATGACTTCTGGGACGCTGTAGGAAGGGTCCCGCTCAAGGCGACGCTCTTAGTCATACTAGTATCGTTTGCAGCGACCATCTGGGGTGGCATGATGTTCAAGGAACAACTAGGCAAGGACATTACCGGATCTTCCGACGAGGTCCCCCCTGGGCTCGAGTCTTACGAGGCCCTCAGGGAGTATAGCATAGTTTTCGAGGGAGGGCAGACAAACATGTTCATCGTGGACGCAACAGAAAGAGGGTCTCGCAACGAAACGGCTCCGATCAGAGATTTGCCCATTCTGGATGCAATCGATAAAATGCAGGAAATGAAGATAGATAACGTGGCGAATACTACGACAATTAGCCTGGTCAATATCCTGAAGGCGGTTCATGTAGATGTGGAGATAGGAGGACTGGAGATATATGATCAGAGCCTTTGGGAACTGATTCACGATGAATGCTGGGACGAATCATCCAACCCCCTCAGGCCAGATTGCTGGCCATACTCTGTTAGTAGCAGGGAGGCAATGGTGAACATAGCATTCGACACTCTAAGTCCCGAGGTCAGATCCATGCTGATGAACTCCGATGATGGGGTAGGGGAGACAAAGACCCTGGTGTACGTGAACCAGCCCTACATCAACTTGGCAGTCGCTGGAGGTCTCAGAGACACGATCGACGGGCATCTGGATGAGGGCGGCTGCTCGACACCTCTGCATTGCAACGCACTCGGCATAGAGGGAGTCTCAAACTCGTTACTAACCGGCGGCCTGCCAGTCTCTCTGGACATTAACGACGGGATACACCAGGCCCAATCCAAGACCACTATCGCAACTATGCTGATACTGCTCCTAGTCATGGCGTTCCTGTTCAGATCAGCAAGGCTTGCCATATTCACAATGACAGCGGTAGGAGTCGTCGTCCTGTGGCAACCCCTGCTGATGTGGTTCTACAAGGTGAACGTCAACGTGTTCACCGCTATGATCGGGACATTGGTATTTGGCATCGGTGTCGATGACTCCATCCACATAATCGATCGCATCAAGGACGAGCGGGAGACCCCGGCCGGAATCCAAAAGTCAGTCTCCAGGACCGGGCGGACCATCTTCGAGACGACAGCTACGACCTGCACTGGGCTGGCCGCCGGACTGTTCGTTGCAATTCCCGGGCTTCAGAACTTCTTCGTCCTAATGATGCTGCTACTGGTCCTAGCCCTACTGACTAGCTCCATCCTGCTACCAAGCCTAATAGTGGCATATCACGAACTATCCCATGCTCTGCGAGGAAAGATAGGGACATGGCAAGACTACAGCGAGAGCGGGTCAATAGCCGACTCCTCCCCCGTCGACGCAGTTGTCTTCGACTAGGAGAAATCGGTGAGGGTGCAGGGAGTAAGCCCCTTTCTGTTCACCTTTCGGCTGGTCGCATTCAACTATGCATCCTACCCGGTCCTGTCGATGCCTTGCGGACCTGCTTGGACTTGCTCCGGCGTGGTTGCCCGTTCCAGCCACGCTCAGGAAACCTCCCCCTCTCGGGTTCATCGTACCCCTGGCATGGTTCGTTTCTGCTGCAGAGCCGGCCCTCCCGGACCCCCGCCTTGTGACGGGACGCCTGCATCGCGGAGAGGGGACTTTCCTCAGTGTCTAACACTGTCAGCGACCCTCCTGCTCCCTCGAACGTGCGAGTGCACCATTCCGGAAGAACCCACCGGATGCACAGGGCAACCATCATGCACGTCCTATTCATCGTAGTTGCATGGAAGGAGTTGAGCAATTGAAGGAGAAGGCGGGAATCGCTGCATGCCGATTCGTCTCGGATGGGATGTCACTGGGGCTCGGCACAGGATCCACGGTAAGATACTCCATCATCGAGATTGCTCGGATGATAAAGGAGGAAGGGATAGAAGTCGTCGGGGTCCCTACAAGCGAGGATACCAGGCGTCTCGCCGAGCACCTAGAAATCCCCCTCCGGGCCATAGATGCGTCGATGAACCTGGATCTTACAATCGACGGGACCGATGAGTTCGACCCGAATTTCGATCTCATAAAGGGCGGAGGGGGCGCTTTGACTAGGGAGAAGGTCGTAGCCAAGGCCTCCAAATCGATGGTCGTGGTAGCCGACCAAACAAAGCAGGTTAGCACCTTGGGTGGTTTCGATCTTCCGATAGAGGTGGACTCAATACTGTGGGAGGAAGCGAGGGACGAAATCTCAAGAATTTGTCCAGGCGATGTTAGGCTAAGGGGAGGCACTGGGGAGCCGTACATTACGGACAATCAGGGACTCATACTGGACTGCCCATTCGGACCCACGATTTCCAATCCTGTATCACTTGAGAGGGAACTCTCAGAGATAGCTGGAGTCGTTGAAGTTGGCCTTTTCGTCGGAATCTGCGATGCAGTAGTCATGGCTTCCAACGAGAGCGTTGAAACTCTGGTCAAATCGGGTGGCCGCCTGTAGGCTTCCGTCGTGGTTAAAGAGGGGCTGCCAATCCCGAGCCGGGTCTGTAGCTTAGTCAGGTAGAGCACCCGGCTCTTAACCGGGCGGTCGCGGGTTCGAACCCCGTCAGACCCGCCATTACCGTATCACATCAGTCGAGGTTTCATAACGGTGGGCCAAGACGGCAGAATGGGCACCACTATGGCGAAGCAGTACTGGATAGGGGATGTCAGGTCCGGTTCTCATGACGGTGAAAACGTCGAACTGAAGGGATGGGTCCACAGAACTAGGGGCTCAAACAAGATACGTTTCATCGTATTGAGGGATTCCACCGGGCACGTCCAATGCGTCGCTAAGCGGGATTCGGTTGGAGACGAGTGCTTCGAGTCCCTGAAAAACGCCCTGATCGAGACTAGCGTGATAATCAGGGGAGTGGTCGAGGCAACCGATAGGGAGCACGGACACGAGGTGCAAGTTGCCGAAGCTGAAGTCATAGGGGCAGTGAACCCCGAACGGCCATTCCCAATCACAGAGTCGGCGATGGATGAAGCGGACGGGGGGGAGACAGAGTTCCTGCTGGATAACCGCCACCTATACCTTAGGACCAGTCGAATGACCACCATGCTGAAGATTAGGAGCTCGGTATTCGGTGCGATACACTCTTACTTCCGTGACAGGGACTTCATCGAGTACCAGGCCCCGAACTTCGTTGCGGGTGCTGTAGAGGGCGGAAGCACCCTCTTCGAGGTCCCCTACTTCGGGAAGAAGGCGTATCTTACCCAGTCCTGGCAACTCTATGCCGAGGCGGCGATGCCTGCCCTCGAGAGGCTATACACCATGGCCCCGTCATTTCGTGCAGAGAAGAGCAGGACCAGAAGGCACCTCACGGAGTTCTGGCACGCCGAGATGGAGATCGCATGGGCATCAAACGACGAGGTCATGAATCACGGAGAGGGGGTGGTCCGCAACATCGCTAGGACGCTGCTCGAAGACAGGTCGACGGAGCTCGAGAGCCTAGGTAGGGACCTCTCACTAGTTGAGAGGTACGCGGAAAGCGAGTACCCAAGGATCCGCTACGACGAAGCCGTCGAAACGCTCCAGAGCAAGGGGGTAGAGATTGAATGGGGGCAGGATCTTGATTACTCAAAGGAGAAGGTACTCACTGCAGACTTCGAGGTGCCGCACTTCCTTACACACTACCCTCGAATAGCCAAGCCATTCTACCACCGACCCGACCCCGATGACGAGAAGTACGTTCTATGCCATGACCTTCTAGCCCCCGAGGGCTATGGTGAGATAATCGGAGGGGGGGAGAGGACGTGGTCAGAGGACGAGATTCTGGAGAGGATTGACGAGGAGGGGACGCCCAGGGATCCATACGAGTTCTACATCGACATCAGGAGGTACGGGGGTGTTCCCCATGGTGGATTTGGCCTTGGTGTGGACAGGGTTTGCACATGGCTGGCCGGAGCCGACCACATCAGGGAAGCAATCCCGTTCCCCAGGGACAGCAGAAGGGTCACGCCCTAGGGTGGCAAGATGAGCACGGAACAGACCAAGCCCCTCGCAAAGCTCGTAGCAGCGTCCGCCATCACGGCAAGCCTTTGCTGCCTCCCCTCGGTGATATGGGTCCTGTTCGCAGGCTCTTCGGCTATCGTAGCTGCAGACCAGCTCTCGAACGACCTCTACTACTCATGGGTGAGATTCGCATTGTACGGGCTCTCCTTTTGCATGGTCTCGTATGGGCTAGTGCTATACTTCCGCAATCAGGGAGTATGCACACTAGACGATGCCAGGAGGGAAAGGAGGAGGGTTGTGAACACCTCCTTGGCCGTCTTCACCTCAGCTGTTCTAGCATACCTCGTGTGGAACTTCGTCATCCTAGAGATAATTGGCATAGCCATTGGCCTCCCTTGGGAGGACTCGGCATTCTGGAACTAGTGCTTAGGGGAACGAATGCCTCTTACGAAGACCGCCCTTAGCACCTCCATGGGAGCCGACTGGCGGGATATCGATATCTCCAATCCGACAGAGGAGCACGAGATGCTCCGTGAGATGGTCAGGAACTTCGTCAATGACAGGGTGGAGCCTCAGGCCCTGGAAAATGACAGGGAAGAGAGCTTCAATCTGGAGCTTTTCCGTGAGATGGGGACGATGGGTCTGCTTGGCCTCACAGCACCTCCAGAATTCGGGGGAGCAGGGATGGATGCCACCTCTGTTGCGATTGTGAACGAGGAGCTTTCCTACTCAGACCCGGGCCTATGCCTTGCCTTCCTGGCCCATGATCAGCTTTTCGTGAACAATCTCGTACACAGCGGAACCGAGGAGCAGAAGGAGAGGATACTGCCAAAGGTGTGCAGTGGGGAGTGGATCGGTTGCCTTGGGATGAGCGAGCCCGACTACGGGACAGATGTTCTGGGCATGCAGACCAGTGCGGTGCAGTCCGAAGACGGATCATGGACCATCAACGGCAGAAAGATGTGGATTACAAACGGGATCATAGACGATGAGGGGACCCCAGCAGATGTAGTGTGGCTCTACGCAAGGACCGGCACGGACGATAGGGGCAGGGCAGAACTCACAACATTCCTAGTTGAGAAGGGGATGGCTGGCTTCTCAGCCGGCCAGAAGATAACCGACAAGCTCGGAATGAGGGCTAGCACAACCGCTGAGCTGGTCTTCGAGGACTGCGTAGTCCCTCCCGAGAACGTCGTAGGGGAGCCCGGCGAGTCAATGATCCACCTGATGAGGAACCTGGAGCATGAGAGGGTCGGACTCGCCGCCATGAGCGTCGGGATAGCCAGAAGGTGCCTTGCTGACATGAACTCCTATGCCACCGAGAGGGAGGCATTCGGAAAGCAGATACGAGACTTCGGCCAGATACAGCGCCACATAGGGGAGTCTTGGGCAGAGTATAGGGCAATGCGAGCGTACGTGTACGACACCGCTCGACAGATAGAGCTCTCCGAAGCAGGACACAGGCTGGATTCAGATGGAGTGAAGCTGTTCGCCACCACCGCGGCCAAGAACATAGCCGACCGGGCAATCCAGGTGATGGGGGGGTACGGGTACGTCGGCGAGTATGTCGTGGAGAGGATGTGGAGGGATGCCAAACTCCTAGAGATAGGAGGCGGGACTCTTGAGAGCCACCAGAAGAACATCACGAAGGACCTGAAGAGGGACCCGAGCGCAATCGGCGACTGATCAGTCTACATCCTCTATGAGGACCATCTTCAATGACCCATTGGAGGCACTGTACTGGATCGACTTGAATGCGACCTTTACTTCCTTACCATCGAATGGGTCGATGATGTGTGGCTGGCCCCCCCTGAAAAGCTCCATCATGGACTGGTACTCAGAAACGGATGCAGAGGAGATGACGTCGTAGACTGCTGACTCAGACCCCTCATCAAGCAAGTCATCCCCCTCTCCTCCCCTGATTACGGTTCTCTGGATCCTCCTCTCTATTTGGATCGTAATCTCTACGCAAGGAAGAGTCAACTCAACCATCTTCTCCTTCTTTGGCTTCAGTAATGTTGTCTCTTCTGCCCTTCCCGGACCCTTCAAGGTCAGGCTCAGTGGCCTAACCAATCTTTCATCTGTCATGTCTGGCGGTCCCCGTCTCATTTAATCAACGTTGCAGATGCAATGAAACCACTCACTTCCACCTCAATTGTGATGTCCTCATCATCGTCTTGTGTTATCGGACCGAACTCCTCGATGCCCCACTATCCTAATGATTAATCGAACTTTAGCAAGGCTATTCGCCAATTTCTACTGCATTAACTTCGAACATGACTACTTCTACAGTAATGGTGATCTCTTCGTCATCATCTCCTTGTCCCGGGAAAAGACTCTCGTCAGTATTGACCTCAACGTCAATTTCTAACTCCCCTTCGCCCCACCCTATGTCCTGCCATGGTAGCAGTGCTTGGTACTCATTCACAGACTCGGTATTTCTCGACGCCCCGTCGTAGCCAGGGTAAATTCTGAGGTACATGTAGAATGGCTGGCAATCATTTGCCTGGCCGGAAAGAGTATTGTTTCCATCTTCCCACTGCGCTGTCAAGCCCCCCTCTCTAACATCTGCGAGGATGGAATCGCACTCATTTGTTGGGTCATTGTTAGCGATTAGCCCATCATTCCCAGTATCATCAACAGTGATGTTTAACTCTCCTATCAGGAACCCTTCTGGAACATCGATATCGTCGATGTAGAATGTGAAAGTCTGCTTTTCCTCATCTTGAAGGACCATTGCATCCTCCAAGATTTCTACTTGTTCCGTAAATGAAACTGCCCACGTCTCCTCAGTTGTTGCGTCTTGAATAACTCCCCAATGGTTGGATACTAGGTCAAATGAATTGTAACTGAAAACAATTAGAAAGGCAGCAATGACTCCAAAATAGGACTTAACCGCCCCATCGAATTCTAATAGATTAGTCGATATATCCCCAAAACTAACCACAGTTCCCGACTCTTCTTTTGGCATTCACGATCCTCCTAAACTGTAATCTCCATCAATGAAATCAGCAATGAAATAAGCATTGCAAGGCCTATGGAAATCCCCAATGCGATTGAGAAAACACGATATTCCCCCTCATCAATTTCTAGAAGTCCCGTTTCGCCTCTTTCAATTAGTACATCGCTAACGCTGTTCGACTGGCGGATCATGCTATTGGTGATTTTCTCCTCCCACCCAATAAATACTACAACAGCCGCAGCGAATAGGGCCGAGGTAATCATTTGCGGGATTGGCAATACGGTTTGAATCAACTCTATGACGCTTGAAGTTACGATCAGCAACATAAGCAACACCATTATTCTAGTAAACCATACATTTTCACCTCCGGTTTCTATTAGGTTGAAATTTAGGATTACGTACATCAGTATCAGAGGAATTACCAGATATCTAATGATGTCAGAGGTGAAAACGCCCCAACTAGCGTAAATCGGATTTACATCCTCGCAAGCTGTATTCACGCATGAATCCACGATGCCCATTTGCGTGTAGTCAAAAATGAACCAGAGGATGCCGATTGTAAAGAAGGTGAAGATAACTATAGAAACGCCCGAGAAACCCTTTCTCTTAGTCCTCCAAACTTCTCCAAAGAAGAGAGTCAGGATGGTCACAGCGATCATTGCTTGGGCCATTGAAGAGGTCAACAATGCCGTAATTGTCGGGTCCTTGAGGTCTGAGTTACTTACTGCCCAACGAGCAGTAAAGTGATTTTCTTGAGTGAGAACAATCCCTAGCCAGTAGGTCAACCACTCTGCAAAGACCCCAATCAGAAGTAGAGCAGCCACAGCGGATACGGACCTGTCTTCCTGCCTATCCCCTTGAATTTCTCCAAACAAATATCTCAGGTATACGCCTACCCAAACGAGAAAGGGAACGAAGAAGAATACCCTCTGCAATCCCGCATATTCATAATTTGTAATAATCCATAAGGGGACCAGAAGAATTGTTGCCACAGCAACGAAAACTCCACTGAATCGAGCATACGACGAACTAAAGAAGATGGGATAAGGATAGATTAGAGGAAGCACAGCAACCAGAGACAGGTATACTATCCAAGTCGAGCCTCGCCCGTACCTCAAGAATGAATCAGAGAAACTACCGGTAGTAATACTGTCATTAGCGAACTGATAATCGATAATGGTGGTAAAAAGGAATAGAACCCCTAAAACGAATAATATCCAACCAATTATCAGGGCAGCTAGTCTTTCGCTTGGCTTTGCCTTTTCAGATCTGAAAACAAGAATAATGGTCATTACGCCTAGAATAAGATGGATCATGGTTGCTATCGGCAGTAATTCATTCTCTCCTGCCACAGTAGATCCTCCAAGAATTATCGAGGTTAGTAACCTTGTCTTCCTGAACTGACTCCTTTTTTTCAACTATCCTGCTTTTCTGGTAGTCCCGCCCGGATTCGAACCAGGGTCCCCGGGACCAAAACCCGAGATGATGGACCACTACACTACGGGACTCCGCTCCTCCCCCCGTACTCCCACTCTTTGTATTTGACGGGACTTCAAGCCGTCAATATCAAGCATCAATCTCCCCGCCACGGCCTGTGCGTCGACGTCTCGTGCCACTGGTTCTGGCGTTGCTCATCTCCTCCTCACTCTCTTCTTTTACTTCCTATGCCCTCTCCGACAATGGCTCTTCTCCGGGGGAAATCATAAACCGCGAATCAAACGTAGAATACCCATATTCTAATCCATGGATAGATGCCTCCTTGCTGAGCAGGGCCGATTCCGGACAAGATTTGGTATGGGTGACCGCAATAACCAGCTCCCTCGCACATCTGGACTCTTGGCAGCGGAAGACGGGTTCAATCGAGAGGCAAGCCCCCGCAGGGCCCGGGGAGTCGATGAGCCAAGTCGACCACATTTCCAAGGGCATAGATCACCGGACCTTCTGGGTCAACTCTTCCCTGCTGCAGAAACTCGACTCGGTTCCGGGAATTATCGCCCTGTTGGACGCAGAGAGGTCGCCTGAGCCCTATGGAGTCATGCCGACGGATCCATCCCCAAACACCGTTAGGTCGGGAGAGATACACGGTGCGAATGACGCATGGGAGATGGGATATTCGGGAGAGGGCCTGGTCGTAGCAGTAGCCGATACGGGCGTCGACTTCGGGCACCCAGACCTCAATGGCACCCAAGCAAGAGTGGAATACGACAATTCCTCATACCACGGATGGCCACTCATGTTCGATCACAACAGCATGTACGCATGGATGGTCGATGGTAATGCATATCCTGAGTCTAGTACATGGTACGCAGACACCTCGACCATAGATTTCGACAATGACAGCGACGGACTCCTCGATGAGTCGGGACTCAACATATCCGGTGTCAATGAGTCCCTGTCCGGCGAGTACCACCTCGGCGAGCACCCGGACTGGAGACTTCGAGACAAGGCAGGCGGCGATGTGCCCATCCTCGTGGTCGATGACAGGGTCTCCGGACTCTACGAGACGGTGTGGCCGGATATCGACAGAGACGGTTGGTTCGGGAACGAGACCCCGATGAGGCCAGGAGAGGAGACATCCGGGAGGGACACGGACGGTGACGGCCTCTGGGACATCTCGGCAGGACTCGTCTACTGGGTTTCCGATGGGGATAACGGGGTGCCATACGGGGAGACTTACTCCGCCAGACACGGATACTCAAACAGGATAGCAGGACCGGGGAACCTGACTCTTTTCATGCTTGAGTCCGGAAGCCATGGCACACTGTGCGCCAGTGCCATATCAGCCCAGGGAATAGTTGACGATGGAAGGGTACTGGGCATGGCCCCCAATGCCACCATATCCTCCATCGGGAACCACTACTCAGGAGGCCATTCACTGGATGGTTGGAGGTTCATCGCGGAGGGATACGACGGGGATCCAAAGACCCCAGACCAACCTCACATCGGCTCGTTCTCATTCGGCTACTCATCGGTCGACGACTCCGGATCAGATGGGTACTCGCTGTATCTCGACTGGCTAACCCGAGTCTACAACTCAAATGCGTCCTACGCCGTAGCAATAGGGAACGGCGGTCACGGTTTCGGCACCACCAAGGTCCCAGGGGCAGCACACGGGGTATTCTCCGTGGGGGCATTCAGCAGTAGGTCATCAGACTCCTGGGGCCAGAGCGCACCATGGTCCAACAGAGGTCCCAACGTAGTTGGGCGGATGGACCCAGATATCGTATCAGTTGGTTGGTCTGCCACTGGGGACATGCCCCTCAACAACTATGACAACGCCAACCAGGCATGGACCACATGGGGCGGAACGAGTCTGGCAACCCCCGTAGTCGCCGGCCTCCTTGCACTTGTCGAGGAGGCATGGCTCGAACAAAGAGGCGTGCACCCAGATTCGCAGGAGCTCCGTGACTTCGTCCTTTCAACCGCAGACGATCGAGGCTACGAGCCCTTCGTCCAGGGAGGAGGTTGGATGAATGCCTCCAGGGCCGTCAGGACGCTTGAGGGTTACAACGGAACATGGTCAGCATCACCCGCCCAATGGAACACCGGCTGGTTCCACGGTGAGCACAGGGACGCAAATCTGAACTCGATCCTACCAGGCGAGTCCCAGGCATTCGATGTGGTGTTCAGCAATCCCAGTGACCACGATTTGCAACTCAATCTCACCCCAGTCTCATTCCAACCCCTTTCCCATGATGTTCTGGTTTGGAACAGCACCGGGAACGGAACCGGCGGTGGCGAGAACGACACATGGGACGGCCATCAGGGAGACAGGCCCGACTTACTGATACCCATACACATTACAAACGACTCCGCATACCAACTACCGCCTGAAACGGTTCAGTTCAGGGCCAGGGCGACTATCCAGTACGATGCCTTCGATCACGACCTGGACAGGTCATCGATGGAGCGAGTGTATCTGGAGGTATTCAGGTGGAGCGACTTCGACGGGGACGGGCAATACCACAACGACACCGATTCCGACGGAATGGTCGACGAGTCCGAGTGGGAAGAATCCGAAGAGCTGGAGGAAGTGACCTATTGGTGGTCCCATGGCCCCCAGGCAGAGGTAAGGGTGGGATTGCCGTTCGAGGATGCAAGGGACGGCCTTTTACTGGGGGTTTGGAGGTACGATGCTTCCCCATCAGGGCTCGATCCCGTCCGAATAGAAGTCGACTGGACTTCCTTTGGAGTTGCCGAGGACGGCTGGATATCAGTTAGCGAGTCAATCGAGGTTGAAGCCGGCACGGACCTATCGGTGCCAGTCGCAGTATCCGTTCCCGAAGGCGCCATCCCAGGGCTCCATCAGCATGGCATCAAGGTCGAGTCACACCTGGGATCAGAGGAAAACTCATCGAGGGATTGGACTCTCCCGATAGTGACAAATGTTCCATGGCAAGGGCCATTCACACTTCTTCCTAAGCCACTGGATGGAAATCCGGACAACCAGACACTGTACTCCGAGTCCTGGATAAGCGGGGCCATGCGATGGGGATGGAGGCCCGAGAGCGGAGACTGGCGATTCCTGACCGTTGATTGGCCAGAGGAGCTGGATGATGGGGTTGCCATCCTGGATGTCGATTGGGACAATAACCCATTCACTGACATAGACGTCCTCTGGCTGACAGAGACTCCCCACGAGTACGCCGACGAGGACTCAGAAGCATATGGCCCAAGCACCTTCTTCATCGAAGAAAGATCCGTGAATAACCATGCTACTAGCGGTCAGCACAACTGGGGGACATATACGGGAACCTCTAGGGAGACGTTCGCGGTTCCGGCCACCCCGGGCATACACCAGATGGTCCTGCACACGGCCTTGCACGGCGTAGAGTCATACGACAACGCGCTAAACATCTCAGTCGGTTACATCTCAGCGGAGTCGTCTGGGTTCAGTAGGACGGTTACCGACTGGGCGGAGTCAGAGGGCAACGACAGCGCCCTGGTCGTATCGACAATGCCCCTCCCCGTCGAGTCCGTTTCGGCCCAAGGATGGGTGCGTCCGATCAGCCTCGACAATCAGTCTGCATTCCAGAACGACCCCAACGACAAGATGACTGCATCCTGGTGGTACAACCTCTCAATCGAGGACGCAACCGAGCTTAGCATATCGATGGACTCCTACGACAGTAGCGACTTGGACCTCTTCCTATTCCGCGACGATGACGGAGATGGCTCATTCTCCTCCGGAGAAGAGGTAGCGAGGTCATGGAGCGGGACATCATCGGAGTCCATATCTCGGACCAACCCCCAGGATGGGTTGTACGGAGTAGCTGTTCACGGCTGGTCAGTCGACGGAGAGTCGTCAAGGTTCTGGATCGACATAGACGTGGTCGCAGGAACATCTCTGGAGGTGCCATCATTCCACAACCTGAACGAATCCAGCATCTCGAGCATCTGGCCATCGGGATCGGACTCTCTCGCGGGGATGGTCCCGGAGGGTGCGCTCGAGCTGAACCTCAGCTTCCAGAGACCCCCTGACGAGGGGAATTGGACCGGATTCATCGACATCGTCCTGGAGGGCGGCGCTATGATCAGGCTTCCCTACGAATACGAGCTGATAGAGTTGGACCCCGAGATTTCGTTCACTTCCCCAGAGAACGATACGGAGGCAAACTCCCAGATCCCCATCAACCTCCATGCAAGGGACATCGGGATCGGCTTCAACATCTCCGACCTCACATGGACGTGGCCGGACAACAACACTTCGTTCCCTGCAAACTCCGTTTGGGGCATGGCCACCAATGGTAGCCTACACGACCTCACGGACCTCTGGAACGGATTGGAGAACTACTCCGAGCCACTTCTACTTAGAGAGGCATGGGTAAACGGCACCCTGCCAGAAAACGAACGGTGGTTCCACTTCCAGGCCTCCGTCTCGGATGCATCGGGGCGTCATGCCGAATCGAACCTGGCCGTCTCCTACGACGCCACCTCACCCATGCTGGCAGTTCACGGAGTTCCTTGGATATCGAAATCCCAGACATTGGAATTCCAGATACAGACGGAGCCCGGCGCACTCCTGGTCTTGAATGGAGAGCCCATAACCACCAACTCAACCGGCTTCGCAAATATCTCCGCTCAGCTGGAGGTGTCTTCATCGGGTGTCAATCCAGACTCGGATGATGCCTTCTTCTTCTACCACAACGGAGAGCAAAACGAGTTCTGGATAACATCCACAGACAATGCTGGAAACTCCGCGAACGCATCGTTCCAAGTCGTCCATGACCCGGACCCACCCTCAGATGTGTCGCTGATTTCGCTACAGGACCAAGCCTCCTATCACTACAGCCAGGATGACCTCCAGCACCCGATCAACATCACGAGCGGGGAACTCATCCTGGAGATCCCAGCGGACGCAATGGAGTGGTGCGTATTCATACTGTACTTCTCCTGGGTCCAGACCTCAGATTGCAACGTTGAGGGGGAAAACCCACGGGTCCTGAACGAAAGCACAGGATTCCCGATCCCCGGCAACTCCCAATACGCATCCACCAGGGTCATCTCTGTCCCCGTCGAACTAGATGGCCTGGGAGAGGGGGAAATCGGAATCACGATCGCCATTGAGGACTGGGCAGGGAACTCTCACCAGCAGAATTGGTCCCTGCAGATGGACTCGACCCCCCCGGAGGTCTCGTGGGCGATGTCGCCGTACAACGGGGACACGCTAGGGGATCACTTCCAGAACCTGTCTTGGTGGTCTTCGGAACACGTCTCCCTGTGGGTCTCGGTCAACGGGGACGCCCTACCAACAAAACTCGGCACCGAGGGGGTCCAGTCCATCATCCTCAACACCACCGGTCCCCAGACCTTCTGCATACATGCCACCGACGGGACAATCGAGCAGGAGAATAGCAACTCATTCCACGATTGCAGGGTGCTGGAACTGCCCGAGAGGAACTACGACACAGCCATATCAGGCGACAACCAGCCACTGGTCTCCCTCGACAGCGTCGAGATAGTACTGGACAGGCACCAATCGCAAGAGGTCCGATGGACCAGCCTGACCACCGGAGAGTCCGGAGTCATCAACCCGGGGACAGATATCTCCTTCCTGTCACTGGACCTCGTAGAAGGGACCAACGATTTCGTAATAGAGATAGACTCCCTGGATAGCACGGACTCTTACTCCGTTTCCATAGAAAGAGACTCCACCCCGCCCGAACTGGAGTTCGCGGAGAAGACATACGGGGGCTCCACACTCACCACCCTGCGGGAGGTGTTCGGTCACTGCGAGGAGGGACTCCTGGTCACAATTAGCAGCCAAGTCCAATCCAGGGACCTCATCTGCCCAGAAGGCGGGCAGTTCTCACTAAACATTACAGTGCCAGAGGCCGCTGGGCAGCACATTATCGACGGATTTTCGATGGACCAGGCGAAGAACACGCAGTCATTCCAGATTGAGGTGCTGAAGCAGGACTGGATAGACTGGGCGATTGACGATGCCCAGTCCTCCGGCACCATGCTCTGGGTATTCTCGGCAGGGACAGTCTCGCTGGTCTCAGCAATCGTCGTTTTGACCCTGAGATTGTCCAGGAGAAGGTCCAGGGCCGAGGAATAGCCCTACCCAAACCTCATGTCTCTCCCTCTTCCGGAATGGCCCATGGCAATACGATCGGTCGGAGTTGTTGGCTCAGGGCAAATGGGGAATGGAATCGCACAGGTCGCGGCCTGTTGCGGCATGGAAGTGACAATGGTGGACATCAAACAGGAGTTCCTCGACAGGGGCACTTCAGCAATCTCCAACTCACTCGACAAGCTCGTCTCCAAGGAACGGATGAGCAGGGAAGAGGCCGACTCGGCTTTCTCAAGGATTGCCTCATCAGTTGACCTGGAATCACTATCCGACTGCGACCTGGTGGTCGAGGCGATCCCCGAGATACCCGAACTGAAGTTCTCGACCTTCAGCAGATTGGATTCCATTTGCAAGCCAAAAGCAATCCTGGCCAGCAACACCTCGAGCATCTCGATCAATGAGATAGCGAGCCACACGAATAGGGCCGACCGTGTGATTGGGATGCACTTCATGAACCCCGTGCCGATAATGAAACTGGTAGAGATTATCAATGGCAGCGAGACCTCCGAAGAAGTGACCTCGGAGGTGGTCCACGCATCCGAGCAGATGGGCAAGATACCCCTGTCATGCATCGACTCCCCCGGTTTCGTAAGCAACAGGATACTCATGCCCATGATCAACGAAGCCATCCTGACCCTGCAGGAGGGCGTCGCCGAGCCAGAAGCGATCGATGGCATCATGAAACTCGGTATGAACCACCCAATAGGGCCACTCGCACTGGCTGACCTGATCGGATTGGACACCGTACTTCACATAATGAACGTCCTCCAAGAAGGGATGAGCAGCGACAAGTACTCCCCAGCGGAAATGCTAGTTGAGATGGTCGAAGACGGCAAGCTAGGGAGAAAGTCAGGCTCTGGTTTCTACCAGTACTAATCGATGCACTCGCGTGCGGTGCATTTTCCACACCATTTTTCACCAACCTTCAATACACCCGGGCCCACGGCAAAGGCATGGGAGTCAGCGCGAGCGCGACAAGGTCCGTGGTAGCGATACTTCTTCTGAGTACGATTTCGACCCTCGTCCTTGCCGATGACGCTGGTTCTGGCTCCGATGCCGGGGGGTCATCCAGCACCGCTACGTCACTGAGCCCCACCAATGCCACCTACTATGGGAACCTCTCATCGACAGACACCGCTGACTTCTACTCAATTTCGATGCCAAACGGGACGGGCATCTCAGTGGGCCTCACATCCCCCTCGGGAGGGGACTTCGACCTGTACCTCTACGACTCTGGCAACTCCCAGATAGACTCCAGCCTCTCCACTAGCTCCTACGACGAGGTCACTTCGAACGGGACCAGCATCGGAGGCACAACAGTCTACATCGAAGTCCGCAGGTGGTCCGGCTCCGGCCAGTACACCATGCAGATATGGCTCTTCTCTGAACCCCAGGGGCCTCCTCAGAACGACGCCGGCACGGGGGCAGACGCTGGGGATACCGCCACCTCGGCGACCCCACTCGCCTCAACCAACCAGTCCGTCGATGGCTGGATTTCGGATACGTTCGACCCACAGGACTGGTACAACATCTCCGTCCCATCGGGACATGGGGTCTTCGTTACCATGAACTTCCCGAACGGCTCTGCATCGGGATCCCAACTCTCGCTGATCGAGTCCACTGCCACGTACTACATCCAGTACGACTACACCTCCCCGTACGAGGTGACCAGCAACGGCACCAACGTAGGCGGGGGCTATGCGTACATCCGGGTCCTCACCAGCTCCGATGAAGGCAACTACACGCTGGCAATAGAGCTCTTCTCCACCGCGGGACAGCCCGGCTCTTCACAGGACGATGCCGGCTCTGGGGGGGATGCAGGAGACACAACCAGTGCCGCACTGCAGATCAACATGACCAGCAACACCACCACATTCCAGGGCTGGGTCGACGAGAACTGGGACTCAAACGACTACTACTCGGTCTTCGTACCCGCCAACTGGACGACCTGGGCCTCGCTCTCGTGGGCGAACTCGTCGGCGGACCTAGACCTCTACCTGTACGACTCCAACCAGTCAAACATAGACTACTCCTACTACGACAACCCCGAGACGGTCTCCGCCAATTCCACAATCGTCGGGGGGACTACCGTTTACTTCAACGTCGTCGGATACTCCGGGACGGACCTGTACTACAACCTGACAATAGGCATAGCCAACCTCTCCGACAGCCCAGCGTTCAACCAGAACGACGCGAACTCTGGAGGCGATGCCGGTGACGACTTCTCATCCGCCTTCGGCCTCCCCGATGGGAATGGGACTTACTACGGCTGGGTATCCGACTCGGCCGACAACAACGACATCTACAGCATCCAGATCCCATCCGGCTACGCAATAGAGGCGAACCTCTCGTGGAACAACTCTGCCAACAACTTCGACCTCGGATTGTACGACAGCTCCCAGTCGATGATAGACTCGAGCACATCGGACAACCCGGAGAGCGTGTCCAGCGGATCCACGGACGTCAGCAACTCCACCGTCTACGTACTCGTCCAATCATCCTCTGGGTGGTGGGGCAGCGGCGGCGAAGGGTACTACACCCTGGAGATAATGCTCGTCAACCAGTCGGAGGTGCCTGGCCTAAACCAGAATGACGCATACTCGGGAGGCGATGCGGGGGACGAGTACTCCAACGCCACTCCCCTGGTCAATGCGACCACTGGCTTCTCCCTCTGGCCGGGATACGTGGACAGCGGCTCAGACGACTACGACTACTACCAGGTCTACGTCCCATTGGACCACGGGATCACAGCCGAACTATCCCCCGGTTACGGGCAGTCCACATGGCTGGCCCTCTCGCTCTACGACAGTGCCAACAGCCAGGTCGACTACGACTACTACTCCAACCCGCAGTCAGTCTCCTCGAATGGCACCGGGGCAAACCTCGGCGGCTCAAACGTCGTCATCGAGGTCTGGGCGTACAACGGAGGGGACCAGTACAACCTATCCCTCTGGATCTTCAGCCTAGATGCAGATGGCGACGGCTTCTACGATGACGACGAGTACGCCTGCGGATCCGATCCCAACGACAACACCAGCATACCAACCGACACCGACGCCGACGGGATATGCGACCCATTGGACGAGGACATCGACGGCGACGGGGTGGACAACGCCAACGACTCCTTCCCAGACGACGCCAACGAGACATCCGACAACGACGGCGATGGAACTGGCGACAACTCCGACCTCGATGACGACAACGACGGCTGGAGCGACTCCGCGGAATACTCGTGCGGAACAGATGGCTACGACGCCGACTCATTCCCCGACGACCTGGACTCAGACGGCATATGCGACATCCTGGACGAGGACATAGATGGCGATGGCTACGACAACCCCTCCGACAGCTTCGACTACGACCCCAACGAGTGGAACGACACCGACTCAGACGGCATAGGGGACAACTCGGACGGCGACGATGACGGCGACGGCTTCTACGACGGCGTAGAGGAGGACTGCCTGTCAGACCCCCTTGACCCAAACTCCACTCCCGATGACACAGACTCAGACGGGGTGTGCGACGAGCTGGACGACGACGTGGACGGCGACGGGATAGGCAACGACCTCGACGACTTCCCATTCGACGACTCGGAGAGCACTGACACGGACGGGGACGGGATCGGCGACGTTTCCGATCCCGACGACGACAACGACGGCTACCAGGACGCATTCGACTCATTCCCATTGGACCCCAGCGAGTGGAACGACAACGACGGCGACCTAGTAGGGGACAATGCAGACCCTGACGACGACAACGACGGATGGGACGACGTCGACGAACTCGATTGCGGAACCAACCCCTCCCTGATCCAATCAGCGCCCGATGACTGGGACGGGGACAGGCTATGCGACGTTGTCGACCCGGACGACGACAACGACGCATGGGAGGACGCCGTGGACGCATTCCCATACGACCCCAACGAGTGGGACGACCTCGACGGGGACAACCAAGGCTCTAACTCGGACCCGGACGACGACGGCGACGGGTGGAGCGACTCGGACGAGCTCAGCATCTGCGGAACCGACCCCAGGGACCCGCAATCCATCCCCGACGACTTCGACGGCGACAGGATATGCGACAATCTCGATGATGACGACGACAACGACCTGGTCCTCGACTTCGACGACGCTTTCCCCTTCGACCCGACCGAGACGAAGGACACCGACGGCGACGGCCAGGGCGATGGCGATGACACCGACGACGACAACGATGGGTGGCCCGACTCGACGGAGGCAGTGTGCGAGACCTCGCCGATAGCCTCCAGCGAGGTCCCCGACGACTTCGACGGGGACCTGACATGTGACCTAATCGACCCCGACGACGACAACGACGGGGTCATAGACTCGGAAGACGCGTTCCCATACGACCCCAGCGAATGGGTCGACAGGAACTCTGACGGAAGGGGGGACAACGCCCACCCACTCACCATAATGGACAAGATGAAGCTGAACCCAGAGGTGTCGATCATCGCAATCGGGATCGTAGCTTCCATGCTTTCCGCGACCATGGCATTCCTCTTCGGGAGGAGCAGGCTCAAGGAGGACTTCGACGAGGACCAAGGCTGGGACGAAGAAGAGGACGACTACTACGGCGACTGGGAGTACCAGGAGTAATTGGTGCATTTTTTGCACCTTGTGTGTTTTTTTTACCAGAATATCGAATATCTTGAAAGGTCATCAATTTCCATAATAAGTAAAAAAAGATAACAAACATTTCCTTAATTCGTAATATTTTACCTAATTCAGTAGTATATTTGTGATATATTTCCGAATTAGTGAAAAAATGAGAAAGTGAGCATTCTGAGAGATGTTTATATTTGATACGAGTCGTGATAGTCACTAAGTGACGCCTATGAATGAAAATGCTACAAGATCAGTAAATCTGACACTGCTAATGATTGTCTCGGTTTGCCTACCGATGCTGGGAGCCATAGATGCCCCAGCAGAGCTCGACAGAGCCGGTGAGCGAGGCGAGACCTCCGCCAACTGCCAAGGCCCAGACGCCTGCACAGGTACGGACGCCGGGGCAACCCTCGATACGTACGTCAACCTGACAGACGAATTCGCCTGGGACGGCGACGAGACTTTGACCTTCTACGGTGACCTGTCCGCAAACAACGGCGCGTACTCGTCATCCGATGCAAGCAACTACGACGGTTACGTGATCGACTTCGAAGTCGGTTACGGATTCACCGCCGAACTGTCATGGAACCACACCGGGGTCGCAACATGGAGCGACCGGGCATTCATGCTAGCCGTAGGGCCTGGCGATGGGTGCATGACGAACTACTTCAACTGCGACTGGGGCTACACCTACGTCTCTTCGACCGGAGAACTGCTAATGGGTTCCGACGGCGAGAGAGAGGGGACCCTCGGGGGATGGTACGGCGCAACACCGCCGATCGACCTAGTGGGTGACAGCGTCACCATCATGGTATGGTGCTACTACTGCTTCCAGAGCGGAGTGTCAACAGACTACACCCTGAACATCACAACGTGGACAGGGGACGGAGGCAACAAGGGAGACGTCACTACTCCCCAGTACAACATCCTCCTGGACATGCCCGACGACCCAGCATCGTGGAGCTACCAGTCCGGCACATTCGATCTCAGCTCCGGCGACTCGGCCGACCTAGTGGTCACCTACTGCGACGTATGGTGCGACCCGGAGACCTCGATCGAGGTAACCAAGCCAGACGGGACGACCGACTACTTCGGGCCCCTGGCAGACTACTTCACCGGCTGGCTAGCAACATACTCCGATGCCGGGACCTACACCGTCGAGAAGGTGGATACCTACGGCGACGGGGGAATGGGACTGACCGTTGGAATAAGCATAGGCAACTTCAGCGGGATCCTCTCCGTAGACGACTACGTCTACGAGGACAGCACATCCGGGCACGTGGGATCCTCCACGGACTCCTCGGACATCTACGCGATCTGGCTCCCCGAGAACTACAGGGCGAACCTGACTCTCATTTGGGAGAACAGCGCAGATCTGGACCTGCAGCTCTACACCGACTACGACCCAGCAACGGAGACCCTGTCGGGCATGTTCGAGTACTCCTGGTTCGACCAGCCAGAGTTCATCGACGTAGGGCAACTGGGCGATGCCCAGATGTTCTTCGCGGAGGTCCTCCACTACAGCGGACCCTCCTCCGGATACATACTAGAATACCAGACAGAGCCAGGAGCGCCCCCGCCATGCTTCTTCCAGGACGACGGAAAGGCACCTGGGACCGGTTCCTTCACAGGAAACGGAGAGGACGCGACTGAGGGCTCCTACTCCCCTGACGACACCCCGATAGACGTAACGAGCACAGCAGACTCGGACGGCAACGGCGTGTTCGAGGGAATGATGTGCTCCGGCTTCGACGAGGCGGACTGGTACCAGATCACCGTCCCAGCAGGAGACGGGTTCTACGCAATGCTGGAGTGGCCTCAGGGAATCGACAGCAACTTCAACGACACCATCGAGATCGAGGGGGACATCTCCCTCGGCCTGTACATGGTCACATCTTCCGGATACACCTCGTTCGTGAGCTCTTCCTACGGCTTCTACCCGCAGGCAGTGGCCACCAACGAGTCCTACTCGTGGGCAAACGACCTGGGCGTCGACTCAGTCGTCTACCTGAGGCTGCTCCTGAATGACATGACCGAGGATTACGAGAGCAACTACACGGTGACCTTCTCGATGTACAACGCCACCGAGGAGCCTTGGCAGATGGCATGCCAGAACGACGCCGGACTAGCCCCAATCGGCGGCTGCGCCGACGCTGGCTCGGACTACACCACGTCCCTGAACCTCACGACCGTCAACCAGACGTTCGTGGGCTGGGGGCACGACAGCTTCGACAACTACGACTACTACAGGATCTACATGCCCACCAACTACGCGATGGAGGTATGCGTCTCGTTCCCAGGTCAGAACGACATCGACCTGAACCTGTACTACGTGAACCCGACATACGGGTGGCTATCATTCGTCGCGTCCTCGTACAACGACAACCCAGAGTGCGCTTGGTCGCAGTACGACGATGCAGGCCAGGACCTGTACATCAGGGTCATGACCGATCGCGGAAGCGGCGACTACGAGGTGACAATCACCCTCGTCACCCCAGGCCTAGCGCCCGGAGACAACCAGGACGACTGCGGCATGGCCGCATCGGTTCCAGGCGGTGACGCTGCCGACCTAGTGTACCCAGGTGCATGGTCGGGCCACACCTTCACCAACGAGAGCACGCAAGCCGACCTGAACCCGCTAGACGCCAATGGCGACCTGAGGGAGTACTGGGACGGAGGCGTGTGCACGGGGTGGATCTCCTACACGTGGGACTCCTACGACATGTACAGCATCTCAGTACCAGAGGGCCACTACGTCAACATCGACTACGACATGGACCTCGAGGGTGAGGGCGACTCCTCGACCTACCACGCTGTCTACATGCTGATGTGCCAGGAGCAGCACATGCCCTGCCAGTACCCAGCCAACGGCGCTTACTTCGTCGACACGGACACGGGCTACGGGATGGACGAGCTTTCCCAGAACTCCGGGCTCTGGCCAGTCGGAACGCTGCACAACGCATCGGGATGCAACACGGCGAACCCGAACCCGATTTGCGCAGCCAACGGCTGGGACGCCACCAACTCGGTAGCGGACACAGCCGGATGGGTCTACATCTACATCTGGACCTGCTGCAGCAGCGCCCCTGACCACGAGTACGAGATGAACATCACGTTCCTACCGCTCTCGGAGCTCGAGGGAGGAAGCCAGAACGACGCCAACTCAGGCATGGACGCCGGCCCAGGAGCCGCCACTGCAATCCACGTGAACGACTACGTGAACGCCACCAACAACACGCTCTCGTGGAACGGCTGGAACATGGCAGGACTCGACTCCACCGACAGGTACACCTTCGACGTGCCCGCGAACCACGGGGTCAACATCGAACTGAGCCACGGCTACGACCTGCCTGACGTTTGGATGATTCTGGATTGCTACGACACGTCCTGGAACTCCTTCTGCCTGCAGGCATTTGGTTCCGGTGGCCAGACGTACAACACGAGCAGCCAAGCATCCCCATTCGACTCATGGATGGGGATCGGAGTCAGGAACTGGGGAACCTACGACACGACCGGTACCAACTACACGGTCAACGTGACGTTCTACACCCTGGACGCAGACGGCGACGGATGGCTGGACCAGCTCGAGCTCGACTGCGGAACGGACCCGTACGACAACACCAGCTTCCCGACCGACACCGATGGAGACGGCGAGTGCGACGCTCTCGACGAGGACATAGACGGTGACGGGATCGGAAACGACCTCGACGAGATGCCTCTCGACGAGAACGGCTCCGCGGACATGGACGGCGACGGCATCGCAGATGACGTCGACCCAGACGTCGACGGCGACGGATGGCCCAACATAGCCGAGCAGATCTGCCTAGGCGCAACGAGCTACGCGCACATGGACGCAAACGTCACCCCGTCCGACTACGACGGCGACGGACTGTGCGACATCACCGCGAACTCCGACCTGGAGCACTCCTCTGCCAGCACGTACCTGGATTCGGACGGAGACAACGACGGAACGGACGACGAGACCGATGCATTCGACTTCGACGAGTGCGCGGACACGGACACGGACCGAGACGGCATGCCAGACAGCATCAACACCGGCCTGCTTGACGCATCCAACAACACCCTATGCGTGCCTGAGACGCCAACGAACCTCACCGAGGACGATGACGACGACGGCGACGGGCACACGGACGCATACGAGGCGGATTGCGGCAGCGACCCCCTAGAGGCAGCTAGCATGCCCGTGGACAGCACCCTGGACATGAGCCTGGGTGGATACTCAAACGGCCTGTGCGACGCACTTGACCCAGACGACGACAACGACGGGGTGAACGACACGGAGGACCTGTGGCCGTTCGACTCCACAGAGTGGTCCGACGCCGACGGCGACGGTCAGGGCGACAACAGGGACATGGACGACGACAACGACGGATGGTGGGACTCATGCGACCAGAGCGCATGGCTCGCAGCACAGAACGCATCGACCATCGAGGGGCTGAACTACTTCCCATCAGAGACCGGAGGAATAGCCAGCACCTGCCCCGAGAACGCAGACGCGTTCCCCAACGACGGCACCGAGTGGGTGGACACCGACGGCGACGGAATCGGCAACAACGCTGACATCGACGACGACGGCCAGATCTCCGGCAACGCAGAGGCACCAGGCAACAACGACTGGACCGATGCGGAGGAGGAGGCATGCGGGACCGACCCATTGGACCCGAACAGCGTACCAGCCGACAACGACGGCGACTACATCTGCGACATCGTCGACACCGACGACGACAACGACGGAGTCCCAGACAGCCTGGACGCGTTCCCGGTCGATGAGACCGAGTCAGCCGACAACGACGGCGACGGTCTGGGCGATTCCGACGATGACGACGACGACAACGACGGATGGACCGACGTCGACGAGGCATCATGCCTGACAGACCCCCTCAACACCATGGAGGTCCCAACGGACAACGACCGCGACGGCGAGTGCGACCTGGTGGACGGCGACGACGACAACGACGGAGTCATCGACCTGGACGACGCATTCCCCAACGACCCCCTAGAGAGGGAGGACTCTGACGGCGACGGAATCGGCGACAACTCCGACAACGACGACGACGGCGACGATTGGCTGGACGCAACCGAGATCGCCTGCGCCAACGCAGGCGGGTCAGGTGACAAGGACGCGGCTTCCGAGACCCCAGAGGACCTGGACGGAGACGGGACCTGCGACGCCATCGACCCAGACGACGACGGCGACGGATACCCCGACCCAGCGTGCATCAACCAAGGAACGATAGGCACGCCATCCAAGCTCGACTACGCCGAGTGCGCAGAGGGAGACGAGGACCGCTTCCCACGCGACGGCACCGAGTGGTTCGACGCGAACGAGGACAAGAAGGGAGACCAGGCCAACCCGGTGTCCCTGATCGACGACGTGATGTTCGACCCACTACCGTACCTGGGCATCGCAGCGGCAATAGGCGCTGCCGGATACGGCCTGCTACAGCTCAACAGGAGCGCTGGCCAAGGCACGGAGGACGAGGCCGAAGACTACACCGAGGAATTCGAGGACTTCGAATTCGACGAGGACGAGGACCCATCTGAGGACGACGAAGATGGAGAGGAGGACTGATAACATGGAAAAAGTGACACAGACAGCAAGAACACTGCTAATGGTGGCCGTGATGATAGCGTCAGCTATCCTACCTATGGTGCCAGAGGCAGCAGAACTACGAGATGAAGCCAGGGCAATGGGAGCGTCGATTTCGACCGACGTGACCACTGTCACCCTCGACGAGGGCGGCTGGACGATGTACGAGGTGTCCCTTGACGAGGCCCCTGATGGCACACTAGTCATCACGCCATCGTCGGACAACTCGGCAGTCACAGTCGATCCTTCGTACATCAAGTTCACGAAGGTGAATTGGGACATGCCTCAGTACGTATACGTGGACATAGCAGACACGGATGACGACGGGGCCGACACAACGGCAACGATCAGCCACAGCATCAGCGGGACGGACACCGTCTTCTCCGCTGCTCCAGGCGACGTCTCCGTGACCGGCACAGACTGGGACACTGACACCGACGGCGACGGCCTGCACGACGGCCTCGACACCGACGACGACGCAGACGGCGTAGACGACGACTCCGACGCCTTCCCACTGGACGGATCCGAGACCATCGACACCGACGGAGACGGAACCGGCGACAACGCCGACACCGACGACGACGGCGACGGGACGGCAGACGCCGACGACTGGGCACCGCTCGACTCCACCGAGGACACCGACACCGACGGGGACGGAACCGGCGACAACGCCGACACCGACGACGACGGCGACGGGGTCGACGATGACTCCGAGGACGCAGGCTGCGAGCTGATCGCTGACTGCGACGGCGACGGCACACCCGACGGGACCGACGCCTTCGACTCGGACGCGACCGAGGACACCGACACGGACGGCGACGGCGTGGGAGACAACGCGGACTGGGACGACT
>MPLT02073282.1_pt1 | contig 28050 bp, 26 predicted proteins | sample 1617391 | NCBI WGS metagenome assembly MPLT02 (sample SAMN05944800, study PRJNA350692) | marine metagenome | biome: marine; feature: ODZ; material: water; isolation source: 70 m water sample filtered on 0.2 um supor filter | place: Pacific Ocean | collected 2012-04-08 | depth 70m m
AGGAGTGAAGGTCGTGGTAGTTGGAGCAACAGTAGTAGTTGGAGCAACAGTAGTAGTTGGAGCAACAGTAGTAGTTGGAGCAACAGTAGTAGTTGGAGCAACAGTAGTAGTTGGAGCAACTGCTGATTCAGCTACATCGGTCTCCGAACTCTCACTGCAAGCAATAACCAAAAAGAAAACTGATGTGACTAATAACTTTTTACTGGTAACTAACATCAATGCCCCCTATATTTCGATGCTCCAATCTTCACATTAGCTGTCAATGTAACTTTTCTCCTGATCGTAGAATCACAAATATTCTTAAGTGAGAAATATAATTGAGCTGGAAAGAAAATTTTTAAAACTACCTGAGTTTATCAATGCTTCCGACTTGGAATTTTAGTATGTCTTGCTCATGCACTCCCCAACTAGCCATCGAACTACGAAAAGGTTCCATGTGAGGTGCTAAGAAATGAGCCTGCAATGCTTCATCATTCTCCCATCTCTCATACACATGGATAACCGTTGGATCAATTGGATCAACACTGAATACATAATCGATACAACCAATTTCTTCATGAGTTGCCTTCATCATTTCCCGACATGCTTCTATAACATCTTCGGTCGCTGGTTGTTCGATTCTTAGTGTCCCTGCAATTATTAGCATTAGGTCAGACTAGATTTAAAAACTGATTATGACTATTTGGGGTTTTTAAACGATAGTTTATTTTCATTACAAAGAAGTATGAGTCTATTAAGGTTGAAGCTTTTACAGGTGGAAGAAAATGACTAGCAATATTACTCTTGAAGAGTTTGAAGTTACAGCAAGAAAATGGCTTGACGAAAACGCTCAGAAGAAACCAGACACCTCAGACAAAGAAGCCGTTTGGGGAGAAGGAGATTTCAGTGTCGCAGTTTTTCATAATCTGACATTTGAAGAAGAAAAAGACCTTCTTAAAGAAGCAGCTTCATGGCAAATGGCAAAAGCGGAACATGGCTATCATGCAATTACTTGGCCAACTCTGTATGGCGGTTTAGATTTACCAATCGAATATGCCAGAGCTTTTTCACGTCTAGAATCTGGTTATATAACACCTTCACGGCATGAAACATTTAGCGTGACAACACGCTTGATCGCTCCAACTGTCCTCCACTATGGGACTGACGACCAAAAAAATGAACTACTTTCAGACCTTTTCAGTGCAAAAACCTTCTGCTGTCAACTTTTTTCTGAACCAGGAACAGGTAGTGACCTTGCAGGGTTGGGTTGCAAGGCAGTAAAAGATGGTGATGAATGGATAATAAACGGCCAAAAAGTCTGGAGCTCAGGTGCGCAGTTTAGTGAATGGGGAGAACTCATCGCTCGCACACATTTTGATCAACCAAAACATAAAGGCATGACTGCATTTATGGTTCCGATGGATTTACCTGGAATAGAAGTACGACAAATAAGACAAATGAGTGGCGGTACTTCTTTCAATGAGGTCTTCTTCAATGATGTCCGCGTTCCCGACCGTCTTCGTCTAGGTCCTGAAGGAGAAGGTTGGGGCGTTGCTCTAACTACTTTGAGTTTTGAAAGAGATCATTCTGATTCAGATGGAGGTGGAAGAGCAGGTGGGACTTGGAGTCAACTTCTTGGTACTGCTAAATCTTTAGACTTACTCGAAGACCCTCAATTTCGGCAACGCCTAATGGAGGTTTACATTCAGACACAAGTTCAGCGCTTAGTTAATAGAAGAGCAGCTGACTTAAGAAAATCTGGAAAACCTCCTGGACCTGAAGGGTCACTTGGGAAACTTCTCTGGACAGAAGGCATGAAACTAATGTCTGATGTCGTCAGTGAAGCGCTAGGTCCACGTTTGATAGCAGATACCAAAGCTTGGGGAACTTACGAGTGGGGTGAACATGTTTTGGGCGCTCCAGGTTACAGGATCGCAGGCGGTTCAGATGAGATTCAGAGAAATATCATCGGTGAAAGAGTTTTAGGTCTACCAAAAGAGCCAGACCCATACAAAGGACTACCATGGGAAGACGTGCCTAAAAACTAATAGTTTATGAAATAACTTATTACGCAGGTTTTATTTCTATCTCTAATGACTTCAAACCTCTGAGCATAAAACTTGGCAAGTAATCAAAATTATTCTCAGGTGTTAGCTCATAGGAATCTATCCTTTTAACTAATTCCTCTAGAGCTACACGAAGTTCAAGCCGTGCCAAACTTGCACCCAGACAATAGTGGGCACCTTTACCAAAAGCTAAATGACTAAACAAGTCTTCTCTGTCCGGGTTAAAGGTGTCCCCATCAGGAAAAATACTCTCATCACGATTAGCTGATGAAAACATCACAACCATTCTTGTGCCGGCTGGAATTTTTGTACCTGCAATCTCCACATCATTTTTAGCGAATCTCCAAAATCCTTGTGTAGGAGTAGTCATTCTGACGGTTTCTTCTACTACTTTTCCAGCTCTCTCGGGATCATTCCTTAGCATCTCCCACTGTTCAGGGTTGTCACTAAGTAAACGCATCATTTCTGTCAGCGTTTTAGTTGTAGTTTCATTTCCCGCCACTACGAGCTGAGAGATAATACTAAGCATTTCTTCCATAGTCAGTGGTTCATCAGGAAGATCTGGATCCTCATCTTTATCTATTCGTGCGTTAAGTAAATTCGTGAGAATGTCATCTTCGGGATTTTCCCGACGCTTCTCAAACTGTTCCGCGAAATAATGTTGAAATTCAATGATTCCTTTTTCATGCACTAAACGTTGGTCATCAGAAAGAGCAGTACCAATTGCCGCAATATTGTCATCACTCCAACGTTTAAAATCTGCCAGACGATCTTCTGGAACATTTAATGCCTTGGCAATTGTCCTAACCGGTAGTGGAACTGCGAATTCTTTAACGAACTCAACTTTTCCTTTGCCAATAAATGAGTCGATCAAACCTGCAGAAATTTCTCTTATTACAGGCTCTAAAGAACTTACAGCACGAGCAGTAAAAGCCTTGTTTACCAACTTTCGATACCGAGTTTGCTCTGGTGGGTCAATGGTTAGCATTGTTCCTACACGGTCATAGCCACCCTCTTCTCTATACAGCTCTCTTATTCGATCTGCTAATTCAGCCTTAACTGGCATTGCTGCCCCTGCACCAGTATTTGAGGAAAAATTGTCTGTGTCTTTAATTATCTCGAGGACATCCTCATATCGTGTAACTAAAACTATTGGAACTCCTGCTACTTCAGTTGAGTACACCGGACATTCCTCACGCATCTTTTCATAATAAAGATGCGGACATTGTTGCACAGCAGGATCCAAAAGCTGAAAACCTTCTAAGTCAACGGATTCTTCTATCATCTAAATACCCCTATTTTGAGCAAGGCCCTTGAACAACTGTATTGATTATAAGCATCTTAAATATCATTAAGAAACCAGGGTTACTTGTCCCGTGTCTCCATTTACTTCAATTTCTGCTCCATCTGGTATTCGTTTTGTAGCATCAGTTGCAGCTACTACACATGGTAATCCAAGCTCTCGACTGACTATGACAGCATGGCTTATCTGGCCGCCTACGTTCACTACAACTGCCCCAGCGGTCATAAACAAAGGTGTCCAAGCAGGATCTGTTAGTGGGGCTACCAGAATTTCTCCAGGCTCCAGTCCACGTGGATCTGCAGGGTCTGTTACAACTCGAGCTTTACCACGGTAGATTCCCGAGCAACCTGGGACGCCTTGGAGAACCTCTCCCGACGAGGCTGCTTGCATTTCTTCTTCACCACGCACCTCCCATTCAGTCATAGGCGGCACTATCCCGTCCTTTACAAAAAATGGAGGTTCGATCGTCCATAACTGTTCATAATCGTTTGCGCGTTGTGCCAACTGATCGGTGAAATCTGAAGGGTTGGAAACAAAAGATTCAAGTTCTTCATCTAGAAGCATGAAAATATGAGTTGCTTCTTTAAGGTGTCCTTCATTCGCCATCCGATTACCCAATTCATAGAAGATGACACGTGACTCATTGATTACTCTTACTAAATTTGTTTTAGTTCTCTCGCGATACTCCATCATGTTTCCAGCTACTAAAGCACCCTCAAACATTCCTATCAATTCTTCATTACCCATCTCCGCAAGAGTTGACCTGACACTTTCAATTACTTCTTGTCGTTCAACAGTTTTTGCTGATTGTCGAATTTCAGGTGCTTCACTATCATCTTGTAATCTGACACGATCAAGAAGGGCTAACGCTAACTCAGGTCTGGTTTCCCAGCTATTAGCACTTACTTCCCATTCATTCGGGCCTCGACAACCAAAGCGGAAAATAAAGTCATTCCAATCATTTAGAAAATCTGTGACATCAGAACTATCTGAAGAATCCAAACGATCTAAAAGACCCTCGACACCTGCATCGAATTCACCAGTAAGAGTCTCAGAGTTACGCACCTTACGAGAAATATCCCAGAGGACAAAAGAAGGCTCTGCTGAATCGACACTTCCTAAACCTGCCAATACCTTCATTGGCATTGTCGGATCTCCAATTGCTTCACCAACTGCAAAAAGTAATCCTGGAGCCAATCCGGACCCGGATGAAGTTAAACAGTGCAACGTGAAACCTGAATGATGCAATGGTTGAATTTCTCTTATTCTCACCAAGAGTTCACTTGAAGGAGTTGAAGAAATATCAGGCCTATTCGCACGAAGTGCTATTGTTTCCTCTCTTCCTTGATCAAGTTCCGGCCATTCGTTAAGGGACATTATCCAACCAGTGTGGGCATTAATTCCATCTACTAAATCAGGTCGGTCATCATCTGGATGTGGCTCATATGGTGGCACATCTGGATGGTCACCAAAAAATGCCATATCAAGTTGCTCGACTGTTAATGCAGGATTTCTAACTCCCTGCATTCGAACATTCGAAAGATTTATATAGAAATAACCACCAAAAAATCCAACCGCTTCAGGTCTTACTTGAGCCATTTCTCCTTCGGCTATATTTCCTGTTCTAACGTAACCATCTCGCCAACCTTGAAGCATTGCGTTTTCCCAAGAATACGTTTGTCCTAATGGAGTTGCTGGTGTAGCTAAAACTTCACCTGCATTTGCTCTCGTGTAATGAGGCCACCTCTCACTTGGTGTCCAGTCACAAAACCATTTTTCGATCATTATTTCTCCCTCCCGAGAATTAAAGATTATCGTCACTCGAGTAACAGTCACTATCCGGCTGGGATTATCATATTAATGTCTTACAAGGAATGAGAATATGACCACTTCAACAAGTCAAACTTTTTGTCGCATCTGCCATGCAGCTTGTCCTGTAGAAGTAGAAGTTGAAGAAAATAAGGTTATTTCAGTTCGAGGTGTAAAAGAAGATCCTCTTTTTAAGGGATACACATGCATCAAGGGAAGACAAATTCCTGATCAAATAAATTCCAAAGAAAGATTACGCTTTCACCTTCGTAAAACTCAAGATGGCCATTTTGAAGAAGTTGCAAGAACTAAAGGACTTGACGAAGTAGCAAAAAAACTTGAAGAAATAATTGAAAAACACGGTCCGGGTGCAGTTGCAAGTTATACGGGCACAGGTGGATATCAAAGTTCCTGTGCGTTAGCGACAGCGGAAGCTTGGCATAAGGGAATTGGGTCACACCAGTTGTACACATCCGTAACAATAGATCAACCTGCCAAAACTACAGCCCCGATGAGGACGGGCTCTTGGGGTGCGGGTATTCACAACTTTCGTGATTCGGATATTTTTCTCGCAGTTGGCAACAACCCAATGGTTTCTAGCTACAGCCCACTTGGTGGCCTTCAGGGCACCGATCCTTTCACGAAAATGCGAGAAGCCAAGAAAAGGGGCATGAAACTTATAGTTATTGATCCTAGAGAAACTGAATTTGCTTCTTCTGCTGACATACATCTACAACCTATTCCAGGTGAAGATCCAACTCTTTTGGCTGGGCTTTTAAATGTGATTTTTGAGAACTCTGTTTACGACCATGATTTTTGCGACAAATGGGTTGAGCCTTCCGCTCTAAATGATTTGATTAACTCAGTTTCAAGATTTACTCCTGAGTACGTTGCGAAACGTTGCGATGTTGATCAGGAAAAAATAATTGAAGCTGCATTAATGTTTGCCGATGGAGTAAAAGGAGGTGCGGGAACAGGAACAGGCCCTAGCATGGCTCCTCATTCAAGCCTTACAGAACATCTAATAATCTGTCTCAATGTTGTTTGCGGACGTTACAACCGTGAAGGTGATTTAGTAGAAAGTGGCAATTTTCTTTACCCTGATTCTGCGCGACTCGCACAAGTTGTACCGCCTAAAGACCCGACCACTGGACCGCCTTCTAGATTTCGAAATTTACGTGGTTATAGAGGTCAAATGCCTTGCTCAACTTTGGCCGATGAAATCCTTGAACCAGGGGAAGGCCAAATCCGCGCACTTATAGTAAGCGGAGGTAACCCCGTTGTTGCTTTCCCTGATCACGAACTAACAATAAATGCTCTTAAAGACTTAGATTTATTAGTTGTCTTGGATCACCGTATGACAGCAACCGCAGAATTAGCTGACTACGTTTTTGCCCCTAGATTAGCTCTAGAAAGAGCTGACGTACCCCATCTGATGGATCGTTGGTTTGCTGCTCCTTACACAAATTACACCGATGCTGTCGTAGAGGCAGAATCTGAACTTATTGCGGAATGGGAGTTCTTTTGGGAAATTGCATGTCGAATGGATACACCTATTGTTCTACCTGGTGGAGAGTTGCCACTTCAACATAAACCTTCAGATCACGATGTAATTGACCTTGTCTACTCGAATTCAAGAATGCCCATAGACCAAATTAGACAAAATCGAGGAGTGATTCATACTGGAAAAGAATATGTAGTCCAACCTGCAGACCCCGAATGCACTTCAAAATTTAACCTCATGCCTGACGGTATAGAAATAGAAATAGATGAGGTCTTTATCGAGTCAACAGGAGCGGAACTTTGGCCAGGCTTTGACCCTACTATTCACACCTTCCGCCTCACTAGCCGTCGACTTAAAGATGTCCTTAATTCTTTGGGAACTGAACTACCCCAGATTGCCGCAAGATCTACAACCAACTACGCGTATATGAATCCTAATGATATGGGAGATCTAAAAATCGATGATGAAGATTTGATCGATATCAGTTCCCCTAGGTCGACAATCACTGGTGTAGTTAAGGCAGATAAAACTCTTAGACGTGGAATAGTTTCAATGGCGCACTCTTGGGGTGGAACTTCTTTGACTGATGAAAAGGTAAGAGACATTGGTACTCCCACAAGTCGTCTAACCTCAGCCCGTGAAGCAATTGACCCAATTAACGGGATGGTAGTTTCAAGCGCTATACCAGTTGCAGTTAGACCAGCAACTGAAATATAGACCTCTACAAAATAACCCCTTCTTCACGAAGTCTCTCTATAGTCTCCCTGTCTCTTTTTAATTCCTCAAGTATCTCATCGTTGTGTTGGCCAAGCAATGCCGCAGTCTCTCGCATTTCTGCCGGTGTTTCTGAAAATCTAGCTGCAGGGACAGGTTGTCTAATCTTTCCTGCTTCTTGGTGTTCCCAAACTCTCAAAACCTCATTATGTATAACTTGGGGATCTTCGATTGTTTCCTCACCATCAAGAATCGGTCCGCAAGGAACTTCATGTTCAATCAATTTGGGAATAATCTCCTCATTCGTAACTTTTTCAAATTCTTTCGCAACGATTTCTCCTAAGGCCGCAAAATTTTCTGGATTTGAAATAGCTGCCAAGCTACTAAATCTTTCATCCTCACAAAGTTCATCCCTTCCCAATGCACGCAAAAGACCGAATCTTTGTTTGTCATTAGCAGCAAAGTAAACCAGTTGGCCATCTGCAGTGTTTGTAATGCTATAAACCTGAGAAAGTCTTAGCCCCGGGCTGACATCCTCATCCATCATGGTTAGATCCATCATCCCATCAACCCAGAAAAAATAAAGGCAAGAATCAAGCATGGGGATTTGCAAATATTGACCTTTTCCTGTTCTTTCACGTGAAAAAAGAGCTGCGGTGATCGCTTGGGCTGAAGTAAATGCAGTGCTTTTATCCGCGACAAGATTTCTAACTAAATCTGGAAATGGAATCTGTGGATTTAATTGACGACTAACCATAGAGGTGAGACCCTGTATGACAGGATCCAAAACTGGTCTATCTGAATATGGTCCATCTGGACCGAAGCCACTTATTGAACAGTAAATCAATTCAGGATTTACTGCTTTCAATTCTTCATAACCAAGCCCTAACCGTTCAATAGCCCCTGGGCGAAAGTTTTGAATAAACACATCAGCTTTTGCTACTAAGTCAATAATGATCTGCCTACCTTCGTCATTAGTTAGATCTACTGCAAGAGAACGTTTACCCCTATTGTTGTTTACGAAAAGAGCAGAAATGCCCCCCTTGGCAAATGAAGGGAGTCTTGTCACATCACCTCCGATACCAGAAGGTTCAACTTTCACTACTTCTGCACCCTGATCTGCAAGCAACATGGTCGCAAGAGGACCTGACACTACCTGTGTAAGATCAACAACACGGATACCTTCCAAAGGTCCTGACATCTCAACCCCTCCATTTATTATTAACTGAAATCAAATACTAGTTTTCCGTAGACTCCTTAAAGAAAGCGGCCACTTCATCATCCGTTTTATTTAACAACTCTTTCAAAAACTGATGGAATCTTTGACCTCCACCTTCATTAAGTCCAAAATTAACAAAATCTTTCATACCGGTTTGCAAAGCCTTCTGTAAGCGGAGCCCAGTGAAATAATCTTCGTCACCTACAACAATACGCAGAAAATCCATTTGTTTCTTAACCACATCTGCTTGTTCTTCATCTGGTGGCTGCGTATGCAGGAAAGTCTGAATGGTGGTTGAACTCCCTGGTGTCGCCCCTGGAAACAGTTGTGACAGCATGTAGACCTTCCCATTTGCATCGAAACCTGCTATCGAAACATGAGGGAAAATAGTCCAAACCCCGCCGACCAACTCTGAGATAAGCCAGTCTTTTTCGTCTCTCCCCTCAAGTTTTGAAAAATAAACATCAGGTCTTGTTGCTCTTTGATGAGGACCCCATGAATCGTAAACAGCATGACCTCCACCTTCAGGTCCAAATGTATTTCTATGAAGAATCGGAAGATGATAAAGATCTAAATATCCGTCATATGCAACTTTCCAGTTAGGGCCTTCAAGAACCTGTCTTCCAACAACGTGACAATCGGCTAGCCCAAGAAATTCCAGCATCTCTCCGTATCCACAGAGAAATGTATCAATATCGACAACTGGATTCGTGTTTAATGTGACCCAAATCAAGCCAGCTCGTTCATCACATGGCAATTCAACTAGCCCATTACATCCGTAATCAATCTCTCCAAAATGTTCCTCTTCATAGACTCCCACCAAGTCACCTTGTGAGTTGTATGTCCATGCATGGTATGGGCAAGCGTGGCGTCTTGATGTTCCTACTCCTTCTGGAACAACTACAGCTCCACGGTGTGTGCAAGAGTTTAAAAAGGCTCGTATATTTCCGTCTTCGCCGCGCGTAACCAAAACAGGCACACCTAATACTTCTAATGAATGATAAGAACCTGGTTCGCTTAATTCTGATGAACAACTAAGCACAAGAGGCAAACGCTTGAAAACATTATTTATTTCTGAATCCCATATTTCAGAATTTGTATAGTTTTCAGCTGGTACCTGGAAAATCTGATCAACACGATCCTGTGTTCCATTCTGAAAGTGATTAAGCCCTCTTTGACCAAAAGCAATCAGACGATCCTCGCTCATGCTCTAACCCCCAATCAAAAAGTATCTATATTTTAAGCTATTTAGTCCAACGTTTAACAAGTCTAATTTCTATTACAAGACGTGATGCAAAAATATTGTTGGATTTTTATGTTTTGTCCTGCCATGTCTCTCTGTAAACCATGTCTTCAATCGGAATCCTTGGATGCGATCTTGGAGGTTTAGAATCTGAAATAACTGCAGGAAAACCAATCCCTATAACCATAGGAACGTCATATTCATCAGGAATGCTAAGCGCATCTCTTAGTTCTTGTTGACGATAAACAGTCATAGGGCAACTTGACAAACCTTCAGCATTAGCAATAATCATTGCATTTTGAGCCATTCTTCCAATATCAAAATCTGGTCTGAGACCGCCATCCGAATGAATTGCAAATACTAATGCAACTGCAGCTTCTTTTATCCAGTCGCCAAAATCGCCACTTCCAGCAACAGAATCTCTACCTTCTTGACTTTCTACAACTACAATCCGGCCCGTTTGTCTATTTTTTCCACTTCCGGCCATTCTTGTCGCTTGCAATATTTTCAACAAAACTTCTTCAGAGATCGGACGATCTTCAAATTGTCTTTTATCACGTTTTTCTATAACAGCTTTATAAGCATCCATACCTAATATTCGCATTAGTAGCGGCATACTGTCTGATCGGGCATGATAGAAACTTACAATTCAAATATTTTATGAGGAGTTATGATGTCGTCGAATCTGGAAAACGCTTTTAATCAACTAAAAGAATTAGAGGGATCAGATCAAGGTAGCGGAGAATGGTTTCAAGTCGACCAGAATAGAATCAATGATTTTGCTGATGCAACTATCGACCACCAGTTCATTCATGTCGACCCTGAAAGAGCTTTAGCGGAAACACCTTTCGGCGGGACAATAGCTCATGGTTTCCTTTCTCTTTCTCTCCTTGTTCATCTGACTACGAGTCTTCCTGTTGAAATACCTAAAATGGAAGGCCAAGTAATGGGTATCAATTATGGCTTTGAAAGAATCCGATTCATTAACCCCGTATTAGCTGGATCACGCGTGAGAGCGCAAAGCATTATTTCCTCAGTCGACTTGAAAGAACCAACTGCTGTGAATATCACTAGAACAATTACTGTTGAGATAGAAGGCGAAAGTAAACCTGCATTGGTAGCTGAATGGATCACAAGGTCTGTATTTGCTTAATAAAGCCAAACTTATGGAATTAAAAAGCTTTACCCCAGAAATAAGCGAACAAAATTTGAGCGAATTACGTAAAAGGCTTTTAGAAACTCGTTTACCTCAGATTATTGGTGAAGATAATTGGAAATACGGTGTACCAACCAAGTGGCTTGAGGAAATGATCGAGTATTGGACAAATACTTGGCGATGGGAATCCGTTAGTAAGGAAATAAATCACTATGAAAATTTCAAAGTTGAAATTGATGGAATCAATATCCATTTTCTCAGATCAAAAGGTTCTAAAAGTAACTCAATACCTATCATTTTAACGCATGGATGGCCTTGGACTTTCTGGGACTTTCGCCATGTAATAAATCCGCTTTCTATTCCAGACGAAAAAACATCACCTTCCTTTGATGTAATAATCCCGTCACTTCCAGGATTTGGTTTCTCCACTCCACTAACTCAATCAGGAATTGATGTGCCCACCATTGCTCATCTTTGGAACAAACTAATGACAGAGGTTTTGGGGTATAAGCGTTATGCGGCACACGGTGGAGATTGGGGGTCACTCATTACTGCACATTTGGGTCATGCGTACAGTCAAAACATGATCGGCATCCATCTAGGTTTACCTGTGATACCAGGGTTAATTAGAAGCGAAGTTCCTGATGAAATGTGGACTCCTGAAGAAAAATTATTAAGAGAAAGAGCGCAGGAAGCAGCTCCATCATTAAAAAGTCATCTTGCAGTACATACAAATGATCCACAAACTCTGGCATCTGCATTAGCTGATTCTCCAGCAGGCACAGCGGCCTGGTTGTGGGAAAGACGAAAGAATTGGAGTGACAATGATGGAGACATTGAGTCAGTTTTCTCTCGAGAAGATTTATGCACTAACGCAACTTTGTATTGGTGTACAGGGGCAATCACTTCTTCGCTAAGAATATATTATGAACATTTCAACAAACCTTGGCCACTTGTCCATAAACACCAGAAAGTTATTGAAACTCCTACCTCTTATGCAATTTTCCCTAAAGACGTCGTGATGCTTCCGAGAAAAGTCGCCGAAGAAAAAACTAATCTTTTTCGTTGGAATGTTATGGAAGCAGGTGGGCATTTCGGTGCCGCAGAACAACCAGAACTACTCGTAAATGATATTCGCGAAACTTTTCTGGAATCTTAAAAATAAGAACTCTGAAATTAAGTAAATTTAAGATGCATTTCTTCTACAGGTAATAGAAAAAAACTCGGTTCATGTGCTGGGTCTGGTAAAGGCTTAGCAAATTCGAACCATTCAGTGCGTTCCAACAAAGCAGTGAAAGCACTCTTGAGTTGCTGCCTAGCCAAAGAAGCACCCGGACAGAAGTGGGCACCGAGTCCAAAAGCCAAATGAGAACCATTATCCTCGCGATTAATATCAAAAACTTCAGGATTTTCAAATTCTTTTGGATCACGATTTGCTGCTCCGTACCGGACTGAAACTACAGATCCTTCTGGAATTGTTGTGCCACAGACTTCAGTATCTTGAGTAGTCATTCGAGCCAAACCTTGCACCGGACTCCAGAATCGTAAAGCTTCTTCAACAAATTTTTCAATCAACTCTGGATTACTTCGAAGCAATTTTTGTTGATCTGGATACTCAATTAGTAACCAAACTCCATGTGCTAGTGCACTAGTTGTTGTTTCAAACCCTCCTGTAATCAACTGATGCATTAAGTTTTGAAGTTCTGCATTGGTTAGGGGTTCTTCACCCTCTTGATGCGAGTGAACCAATGCGGACATTAAGTCTTCTTCGGGCTTCTTGCGTCTTTTTTCAAAAATCTCATCAAAATGCTTTTGCGCTTCTAACTCAGAATGAGCAACTTCTCGGACTTCTTCTTCTGTAAGAAGTCTCATTGCAGGAGCAAGCATCGCATCTGCCCATTTTTTAAATGTTGAAATCTGACTTCTATCAAGACCTAATTGTTCAGTAATAATTGTTCCAGGTAAAAGCAATGCAAACTCACTCATAAATTCACATTCTCCAGAGTCGATGAAACCATCAATTAGATCATTAGCTATTTCATCTATGTTCGGTGCCATTTCAGCAACTCTTCTTGGAGTGAAAACACGATTGACAAGTTTGCGATAACGCGTATGAACTGGTGGATCAGTTCTTTGCAACGTCATAACATGACCCCAGCCTTCTTCACTAAGAATCTGCTGATGCAACTTATGCATTTCAGCTTGATGCCCTGAAGCTGCACGAACTTGATTCGAAAAAATCTCAGGAGATAAAAGTGCTTCTTTCGAGGCTTCATGATCAACAATAAGCCAAATTCCTGTTTCCGGGACTTGGTGCACCGGACACCTTTCATGCAAATCTGCAATAAATTCCCAAGGTTCACTCTGAACCTTATGATCCATAAAACTTGTTGTTACAGGACATTTATGTGATTCCATAGATGATCTCTCCGATTTAGTGTTCTCGGCTCTCCTACCCTTAGGCTACGCATTCTAGAACATAAATCTAATCGAAAGCACTACGAGGTGAATAATGGCAAGAATGAGTGGGAAAGTAGCGGTAATTACTGGTGGTGCAAATGGTCTCGGAAAAGCTAGTGCATTTCGTTTCATAGAAGAAGATGCTAAAGGAATTGTTATTGCCGACATGCTTGAAGACGCAGGTTTAGAAACTGTAAGTCAGATAGAAGATGCTGGGGGCAAGGCAATATTCGTCAATCTCGATGCAGTAAATCGTGTTAACAATCAAGAAATGGTCGAAACAGCTATAACAGAGTTTGGTTCAATTGATGTTCTGATCACTGCCGCTGGTATCACCCATCAGGACTATCTCTCAGGTGATCGAGAAGCAGAAGTTAAAATGGCAATAAAAAGAGCCCAAGAAATTGAAAACCCAGCTCAACAATTTGTCGACGGAAGTCTTGAAGAGTGGCAAAAAGTTATCGACGTTAATTTAACAGGAACCTACTTTGCCTTACAGGCTGCAGCTTCAGCAATGATCGAGCAAGGTAAGGGTGGTTCAATAATTACTCTCGCATCAATCGCTTCAAAGCATCCGGATGCAGGACCAACTCCTTATGTTGTTTCAAAAGCAGGAGTTTGGATGCTTACTAAAAAAGCTGCACGTGAACTTGCTCCCGCAAATATTCGAGTAAACGCTATTGGACCAGGCTTTATTGAAACTCATATGACTACTATTTTTGAAATTGCCCCTCCTGAAAGAGTGGAGGAAACACTCAAGAGTGTCCCGATGGGTCGAAGAGGCCTTCCGATAGAAATAGCAAACACAGCTCTTTTTCTAGCGTCAGATGAATCTTCCTATATGACAGGAGAGATCCTGCACCCTGACGGCGGCTATTTCACTGACTAGATTTTCGCAAACTAAGAATCTATTGTCACGGTTCCTGTTGAACCATCAACCGTTATGGTTGAACCATCCGTAATGCGATCCGTAGCGTCTGCTACTGAGACTGCACAAGGAATTCCAAGCTCTCTACTTACTATCGCTGCATGACTGGCAACTGCTCCTACATTCACCACAACAGCTGAAGCCGTCATAAATAGTGGTGTCCACGATGGGTCGGTTGTCGGAGCGATCATTACATCACCAGGTTCAAGCGAAGAAGCATCACTTGGATCTAAAATTACCCGTGCCGTTCCTGTAGCTATACCAGGTGATCCAGCGCTACCTTGCAGCACGTCACCTACTTCTGCAGGTCCAGACTGGTTTGAACCTCTCTTTGGCCACTCAGATATTGGCGGTATGCCAACTTTTCCATCGACTATGTAAGGCGGCTCGACTTCGTGAAGATAAGAGAAATCTCTATCTCTTTCTAAAATTGTTTCCCTCATTGACATTGGGTCAGAAACAAAATCATCAAGTTCTGATTCGGTAACCATAAATAGTTGCTGAGGATCATCAATAGCTCCCACTTCAACCATTCTCCTACCTAATTCCATCATCGCTAACTTTGCTTCATGGACTGAACGAATAGCGGCGTTTTTTCCCATTTCTCTATACCCAAAGAAAAGAGCTGCTGATTTAATTGCTGCAGCAAGACTTCCGTGGGTTTCTTCATCATCTTTAACGAGATCTAACACTTCAGCAGTGAGTTTTTCTCGCGTTTCGGCTGACTTAGCAGAAGCTAAATGAGGTGATTTGTCATCTTCTTGGAAACGAAGACGCTCCAACATGCCGAGTGGCAGTTCAGGCTTTGTCGTCCAAGAATGTGATCTCATATCCCATTCGTTAGGTCCACGATGACCACACTCTTCTATGAGTTCTTCCCAATTTGTAATAAAACTTTTAGCATCATCGGAGGTTAAAGATCTTATTTTTTCTAACGCATCACCGCTGCCGTCATCAAAAATGGTTGAAAGCTCTTCCGAGTTTCGAATGGTTCTACTTAGGTCCCACATACGGAATGAAGCTCCAGCGGATTCAACATCGCCAACAGCTGACATTAGCTTCACAGCATCTTCGGAACGTCCAATTCCATCACAGATAGCCTGAACCGCCCCTGGCCCAAGTGAGCAGGCTAGTGCTGCTACACAAGATGGCACCCAAACATATTCAAGCAACTCAACCATTTCACGTGCATAGCTGACTAGTTCTTCATTAGACGACTCGGTATGGTTTGGTCGATTTTTCACAGCCTCTCGAGCTACTTTGGATCTTTCCTCCATCATTGGGTAATCATCAGTGCTCATTACCCAGGCCATGCTTTCAGCTACTAGTTCCTCAGCTTCTTCTTTAATGTCGTCAGGGTGTTCTTCATATTCGGGGACATCAGAGCGCTCGCCAAAATAGGCTAAATTTATTGCTTCTGGTGTAGCTCCAGGCATTCGAACTCCAAAAACCCATGTCATTGAAAGACAGTTGTAGAAATACCCTCCCCAAAGGCCAAAAGTGCTACGTGCTTCATGGGGGAATTCGTCTAGATCAAAAACTCCATACTCTACATATCCGCCAGCGACTCCAGGGCAACAACCTTTCTCCCATGCCATTGTCCAACCGAGTGGACTCCATGGATCTGGACCTACTTCATCTGCATTTCCTCGCGTGTAATAACGAAATCTTTCATTAAATGGGCTATCCGTGATCCAGCTTTCCATTTCCCCACTTCCTTTATCTTTGGTATTTTTCTTCTCAATTATTTCTATTTAATAAGTTCATGGAAAACTATCAATAAATAAGGGAGATGTTCCATATGGCGCGTATAGAAATTCCGGAAGGTGAAGGGCATGAGATGAGTAGAGTCTGGTCTCTAGCTCCTCATATGGGAGAAGGAGTGCATGCTTTAAGCAGGGCTGTTTATGAAAATAGTGGTCTACCTGTACGTGAACGCGAAGCGGCAAGAATGCGAATCGCTCAACTCAACGCATGTGATATATGACTGAATACAAGAGCTGCATCGGCGATGGAGCAAGGATTTGATGAAGATCACTATCATTCAGTTCACTTATATGAAGAGAATAAATCTTTTACGATTCGTGAAAAATTAGCAATCGAATATGCTGAGTGTTTCGCTCTTGATCATAAAGCTATTAACGACGAGTTTTTTATCCGCTTAAAAGAACATTTTTCTGAACAAGAAATTCTAGAACTAACTGTCACAATAGGTTTTTGTGTTGGAATGGGACGAGCATTAACAGTCTTGGATGTGGCACAAGACTTCGAAGTCAATTGGAGTCGAGAACCAAAGAAGCAAACGTAGAACGTGCCATATTCTCATATAGAAAGAGCGAATGATTTAGAGCCGTCCGCTGGCCACCGAATTTTGCGCGAAGAATGCCCTCTTCATCATGAAGAAAATTTCGACCCACCTTTTTATGTTGTTAGCAGGCATGATGATGTCCTCGAGATTTTAAAATCACCGGGTATTTGGGGCAACTCTGATGGGCCCGGTGTTTTTTTTCAAAAAGGCGGTGTTCTAGGGTCAACAGACGACCCTGACCATGCGCGTCAACGCCAGGTGCTTCGAGAAGTTTTCCTACCTTCAAAAATGCGTCAACTGGAAGAAAGACTTGAAACAATCCGTGATGACTTATGGGGAACTTTTGAGAAACCCGGAACAGGAGATTTCGTGGAACTTTTCGCATTTCCTTTTCCTGCACTTGCAATAGCTGAAATTCTTGGCGTAAATCCTAATGATCGAGAAAAATTTCATAGATGGGCTGACGATATCGTCGCTGGTCTTGGTGGTGGAGATCTAGAGCTCGTTGATAAAGCTAACAACGAGCTATGGGCTTATATCGACGATCTTGTCGAAACAAGAATCATTTTGATCGATCAAGGTAAGCAACTTCCAGATGATGCGATTTCTACAATGACAATAGCTTTTTTAAATGGAAACCTTTCTAGAAGAGAAATTCAACGTTTAGGCCATCAACTACTTGTTGCTGGACATGAAACTACTGCGAGTCTTCTTGCTCTTATGGTTTACCGACTCTGTCAATATCCAGAACTGCTTACGGAGTTAAAGAATAAACCAGAGTTAATTGAACCTGCAGTTGAAGAATTTCTCCGATTTGACTCACCGGTTCAAGGTTTATTCAGAACCAATTCAGAAACCTGTCCAGTTCGTAATTCAATGATTCCAGCTGGGACGAAGCTTCAAGCAATGTTCGCCTCTGCAAATCGAGATCCCGAAATGTGGACTGACCCTGATTCAATAAAATTTGACCGCGACCCAAGACTTGCTAGACAACATCTAGCTTTCGGATGGGGTGTCCACTATTGCATCGGAGCGCCCCTCGCTCGGCTAGAAGCCCGTTTAGCTCTAGAAAAGATTGTTGCATCGAATATACATTTCGAAGTTTTAGAAAACCCTCCCACAACTCCTCCATTTATTCTTCGAGGATTTACAGAACTTAAAATCAAGTGGAGCTAGGGACTACTCCAATAACTCTGGCCGAGCTGAAGCTAAATATTCGATATCTTTAGCTGAAGGAAGTTTTTGTGTAGAAGCAGCTCCATCTACAAGAATAGTTTGACCAGAAATATAACTCGATTCTTCTGAAGCTAAAAAAAGAACCGCATTCGCTATATCTTTAACACTGCCCATTCTTCCCAACGGTGTTTGAAGGCGTGCCGCCTCAATAACAAGTTGGTTTTCAAAAATTCCTTCTGTCATTGGAGTTTCAATTAAATGAGCGGCAATACAATTCACCCGTACTTGATCTGGTCCGTAATCTAAAGCTGCGATTTCTGTCAAATATTCAAGTCCACGTTTACATGCAGCGTAAACAGGGTGCCCCGTAGAAGGGTTGTGAGCAGTCAAAGATGACGTAGAAATAATTGATCCACCACCGCTAGATGCCATCGAGTTACCGAAATGCTGAATCACCTGCATAGCCGCTATCAACTGGACTTCAACCATAGGCCGAACATGCTCAGGTGTTAATTCACGGATCCGTTTCGATTCTTGATATCCCGCATAATTTACTACTACGTCAATCTTCCCTTCGTCGTCCATGATTGAACTCACAAGATTTTTTATCTGCTCATCTTCAACAACATCACACCCAAAGCCTTTTCCACCAAATTCTTGTCCAACCTGTTCGGCTAATTCTGCACGCCTTCCTACGACTATGACTTTGGCGCCATGTTGAGCAAAAAGTTCAACCGTGGCCCTTCCAAAACCTGTGGAACCACCTATTACAACACTTACTTTATTTTCTAGTCTCTGCCTTGTTGCATCCATGGTTCTTGAGCGTAACCTCTCTAGCGTGAACACACTTAAAAAATTTCAACTTGATAATAAAGCCGCAGTCGTTACGGGCTCCGGACAAGGGATTGGCCGCGGTATTGCTTTAGCGCTGGCTGATGTTGGAGCCAAACTAGTTATTAACGCCCGACGGGAAAGTGACGTTGCTGAGACAGCTCAAATGGTTCGTGACCTGGGTAGTGAGGCAATCGAAGTAGTGGGAGATATCAGAGAAATAGGGTCTGAAGCCGTAGGTGACGCCTGCGTTGAGGCTTTTGGAAGCCTAGACATATGGGTAAATAATGTTGGTGGCACTGACGAAAAACGTAATCGAACTCTTCTTGATACACCAGATGAAATCTTTTCGCGTCAACTCGATTTAAATCTAACGACCGCATTCCAAGGATCAAAAGCTGCAGCTAATCGGATGCATAATGGGGGCTGCATTATAAATATTTCTTCAGGTGCAGGTATGAGAGGTTCGGCTTTTACTGGTCCTTATGCAGCTGCAAAAGCTGGAATGCTAAACATGACAGAAACATTTGCACTCGAACTAGCGGAAATGAACATACGTGTTAACGCTGTTTCACCAGGACCTGTGATAACTGAGGCCTATCAAGAAATGGTTGATGTGAATGAAGAGAAAGCACGAGAAATTGCTGCGTCAATACCGCTTGGCCGCTTGGGGGCCCCAGATGATATTGCTACTGCAGTAGTTTTTTTATCATCGGATGCATCATCATGGATTACAGGACAAAATATATTGGTTTCTGGTGGTAGAACACACCGCACTGTGCAATACCAAGATAAAACATGATCTTAAATCAGCTACTTAGAACTAGGAGAAAAAATTGACACCATTAGAAACTGTAGAAGCATTTATTTCGTCTCTTGAAGAAAAGAATATCGATGCTGCTATCGATCTTCTTGATAAAGATTGTGAATATGACAATGTCCCTATGGGGAAAGTTTTCGGATCGGAAGCTGTCAAAGAAATGTTAGGACCCATGATTGAGAATTGTTCAAATGTTGATTGGCCTACATACCGTGCCTCGAGTACAGGAAATTTGGTTTTTAATGAGCGTTTGGACAGGTTTGAAATGGGTGGGAGTTGGATCGAGATTCCAGTTTGTGGAGTTTGGGAAGTTGTTGATGGCAAAATTACCCTTTGGCGAGATTATTTTGACCTTGCAACTTACAGAGATCAACTTCCCAAGTGAACAGTCGAGAATCTCAAAGACCTCAACTTGTAGCAATCGATGTAGATGGAACACTTGCTAGATCTGATGGTTCACTCTCAGAAAAAACATGCGAAACAATTGCAAAAGTAAGGTCAACGGGTACAAAAATAGTCATTGCGACCGGTAGACCCTGGTTAGTTGCATTTGATTGCGTAGAAAAATTGGGTGAAGTTGATTTTGTGGTCTGCTCCAATGGGGCTATGACAGTTGCTTTACCAAATGAAGAGATACTCGAAGACATATACCTTCCTTCTGAAATACCCGAAAAACTTGTAAGAAGTCTTCGCTCAGAGATACCCGGTATCGCTTTTGCATATGAATTTAAACGAGGAGTTAAAGCCCAATATGGTTTAGCTGAACGTTTACCATCCGGAGTCCCACTTGGTGACCCGATAGATGATGTCTTGGATCTTGACCCTAGACCGGTTAGGAAAATTCTTACTTGGCATGATGATTTTGAGCTTTCATCTCTTGGTCGACTAATAAGTGAAATAGTTGGAAATGATGTAGAAATTTCTAGCTCGGGTTTAAACTTTTTTGAATTTGGAACAATCGGTATAAGTAAAGCAACTGCACTTGACAAACTGACTACCCAACTAGAAATCGACTCTAAGAAAACTTGGGCTTTCGGCGATGAACAAAATGACATTGAGATGCTTAAATGGGCTGGCTGTGGTTATGCAATGTCAAATGCTGAACCTTCAGTTAAAGAGGCAGCTAATTTTATAGCTCCTTCTAATGACGAAGATGGTGTCGCTGTGACACTTGAAAGTGTTTATTAGAAGTAAATTTCGATAGACGCGAAACAGCCCGACCTCTTCAGGCCGGGCTGTTTAAATTTATTGAGTGATTAGCTTATTCGCCACCCTCAGTAAGCGTGATGCTCTTTGGTTGCCAACCGCTACCAAAGGTTTGAACACCCTTGCCTTTCAATATGTCCAAAGCAGCCTCAACATGCTCATTTGTATAAGCACCTGAATCAGGAGCTGCTTGAAGATCACCAGAAGATGTCGCAACATCTACTGTCTGAGACCAAGCGTCTGAATTAATCATTCCTGCACCGTCTGGAGATGGCCAAATCAAATTATTAATCTCGTTCATCTGCCATGTCTGATGAGATGTTCCTAATGCCGAACCGTTATCTAGAACTGCATTTACACAATCATCAGCATTGTCACGACAATGTGCCCAGCCCTCAAGAGATCCAGCTACAAACCGAGTAGTTATATCTCCATAAGCTGGATCTGAAGCTAGACGTTCACCACTAGCCCAGATTGCGTCTTGGAGCATCGCTGTTCCAACATCATTCCAATCAATTACTGCTAGGTCTGACGCTTCGTAAAGACGACCAGTTGCTGGATTCTTGGCTTCAAGAACCATTGCATACTCGTTGTAAATCATTGCTTGAGCTGCATCTATTTCTCTATTCAACAAAGCCATCATGTCGAAACTCTGACCTATCATTTCGTAAGATCCGTCTTCTACACCAGCATCTCTAAGGCCTGCGACAAGTTCGAATTCATTGCCCCAACCCCAGTTGCCGACTTTTTTGCCTCTTAGATTGGCCGGATCTGATCCGATACCAGCATCAGCCCAAGAAACTTGAAGCGTTCCTGACCTCTGAAATACTTGAGCGACATTAACAATGTCTGCTCCCTGTTCACGAGAAACAAGTGCCTTTGGCACCCACGAAATAGCAAAATCAACTGCGCCAGAAGCCAACTGCTGTTGTGGCACAATATCTACGCCACCTTCAAGAATTGTTACATCCAAACAGTAGTCATTGTAAATGCCTCTATCGACTGCAGCAAAATAACCTGCAAATTGAGCTTGTGTAACCCATTGAAGTTGAAGGCTGACTGAGTCCACCGAGTCACAATCACCTGAACCCACAGCAGCTTCATCTGAGCCACATGCCGTAGCAAGAAGTGAAACCGCTGCTACCAACGCAACCACTCCTCTAGTAAAACGTTTATTCATTCTTTATTCCCTCCCCCTTACGGGTTAGTTGTCTTTAATATCCCCTGATATTCGCCAAGGCATACTTAATCTCTCAGTAACAAGAGCACTACCAAACAACAATAGCCCCAATCCTGAAGCCATTGCTATTGCGGCCCAAGCTACATCATATTTAGCAAATCCTGCACTAGATGTGATGACATTGCCAATACGGTCTTGAGGACCGCCAAAATATTCTGCAACAATAGCGGCAATTACTGATAAAGGAGCCGCTAAACGAAGTGAATTAGCAAAAAATGGCAATGCATTAGGTATGCGTACTTCACGTAAAATAGTCCAATCCCCTGAAGCATACGAATGCATCAACTCAATTTCATTAGGGTGAACTTCATTAAGGCCTTTTGCTGTATTAATAAAGACAGGAAAAAATACAACTGCGATCACTACAGCCTGATTGCTAAAAGTTCCTGTAAGACCGAACCAAACATTAAAAATTGGAGCCAGTGCAACAATAGGAGTTGCATTTATTGCTATAGCAAAAGGAGTTAACCCATCATTTAAGATTTTGAAACGATTAGTTATCAAAGCTAAAAAAACGCCCAGCAGTATTCCTATTAATAATCCGCTTATTGCAATTTTTCCTGTTTCCCAAGTGGCATGTCGTAAAACTGCCCATTCATCAATTAACCGAGCCCAAATAGATGAAGGTTTTGGTAATAAAAACTCTTTAATTTTGAAAACTGTTACGGCACCTTCCCACAGGGCCAAACCAATAATGCCTACAAGCACTGGAGGTAAAACAGAAGCAACCCTGCGATTTTTCATCAACCGGCCTCTACCGCTCGAAGAGCTTCACGCACTTCAGTCGTAGCTTGAAAGAATTCAGTGTCTTCTCTGGTTTGATCGGTGCGATCGCCTAAATCAACTGTTATCTCGGAATGAATCCTTCCTGGTCTTGGAGATAGCACAACCACTTTTGATGAAAGAAATGCTGCTTCAGGTATTGAGTGGGTAACAAATACAACAGTAGTTCCTGTTTCTCGCCATATTCTCAGTAACTCAACTTGCATGTGTTCTCGTGTCATTTCATCTAAAGCACCAAAGGGTTCATCCATGAGTAGCAAGCGCGGTTCAAAAGATAAAGCTCGAGCTATCGACACTCGCTGTTGCATGCCACCTGACAATTGTCTTGGGTAATGATCTTTGAACTCTTCTAATCTAACCAGCTCTAACATTTCTCTAGAACGTGCTTGTCGATCGGCTTTAGACCATCCCTTAAGCTCAAGTGGCAATTCAATATTCGCCGAAACATCTCTCCAGTCAAACAAACCAGAATGTTGAAAGACCATGCCATAATCTTGATCTAATCTTGCTTGATTAGCTGTCTTGCCAAAAACTTTCACTTCTCCTGCTGTTGGAACAAGTAGGTCGGCAATCAATCTTAAAAGAGTCGACTTTCCACAACCTGAAGGGCCTATAAGTGAAATGAAGTCACCTTCTTTTATATCCAGATCGATTCCTAATAATGCTTGAACCTCATTGTCACTGTCAGGATTGAATACTTTGTCAGCCGCTCTAATAGAAACAGCTTCTTCCAAGTTTTCGCTGTTTTCTCTCACTTGAGAACCTCTCTTCCTCTTTTAATAAAGAACCATTCCGCAGCGTTAACAAGCCCAAATACGAATAAACCTAACAAGGAAGCTGCTATTACTGAGCTGTAAAGCCTTTCTGGCCATACCGAATATCTTTGTGCAAAGTCCAAAATGGCTCTTCCCAAACCAGTTTTGGTTCCGATAGAAATTTCACCAACAATTGAACCAACAACACTTAATGTAGCTGCCAGTTTGAATGCTGGAAAAAGAAAAGGTCTAGCTGCCGGTAATCGAAGCTTTATTAGCGTAGATGACCAAGATGCAGCATAAGAGCGCATCAACTCAACATCGCTGCTATCAGGTGATTGAAGACCTCTTAAGCCACTTACTGCGACTGGGAAAAAAGTCAAATAAGTAGCGATAAGGGATATTCCAACCATGTCGGGGTATCCCTGAAGGCGGGCCCATGTAACAACTATTGGCGCTAATGCAATTAATGGAACGGTCTGAGAAACGTTTATCCAAGGTAAAAACCCTTTTTCAGCAAACCTCCACCTCAACATGAAAATAGCAAGCATCAAACCTACTATTACCCCTAGAGAGAACCCGATAGCAGCTTCTAAGAAAGTAAAGGCTGCTTTTTTAGCTAGATAAACAGTCATAGGTAGAGTTTCGCGACCAGCACGTATTTCATCAGTCAGTTCATTAAAAATGTCACTTGCGTGAGGCATAGTTAAATCATCGGTCGAAACAGGTAAACCCAATTGTGTGCCGGGCCAGTGATCTTCAGTCTGTTGACCCATCCATTTGTACCCTTCCCAAAGGAGCACTAATAGAACGAGTGAAACTATTACCGTAAAAGCTGTTTTAATAGCCTTTCTATTAGTCACACTCACCTCTGAAACTTTTAATTACCTAAATTTTTTACTTGTTGAAAACTGGGATAATACTTTGACCATAGACTTCCAACGTCTCATCTTGCTGATCATGCATTAAATAAATTGCAAATTGATCTACCCCTAAAGACTTCAATTCAGAGAGTTTCTCAATATGAGATGGCACGTCACCAAGAATGCAGAACCGGTCAATAATCTCGTCTGGAACAAAATCCGTATGAGTATTTCCTGCTCTTCCATGCTCAGAATAGTCGTAGCCTTCTCGAGCTTTAATATATTCAGTCAAGGCCTCAGGGACTAAAGATCCATCTGATCCGTACCGTTTAACTAAATCTGCAACATGATTTCCTACCATTCCACCAAACCATCTGACTTGATCTCTTTGATGAGGCAAATCATCCCCCACATACGCAGGGGCAACTACACAAATGGTTAATTCATCCGGATCACGACCAGCTTCCTCTGCAGATTGTTTAACGGCCTTTATTGTCCATTCGGCAATTTGTGGGTCGGCTAATTGAAGAACAAATCCATCACACACACGGCCGCATAGAGCTAAAGCTTTTGGCCCGTAAGCTGCCATCCAAACCGGCAGAGAACCACTATTTCTCCAAGGAAGTGACTGTGTAGTGTCGTTGTACTCGACTTCTCCACCTTCAGCAAGAGTTTTAATGACTGTGATTGACTCTTCAAGTGTCGCTAAATTGCATGGAGGGTATCCAATTACCCTCATGGCCGAATCGCCTCTACCAATTCCACAAATTGTTCGTTCCCCATACATATCATTTAAGGTCGCAAACAAAGAAGCTATAACCGTCCAGTCTCGTGTGCCTGGGTTGGTAACCATTGGTCCGACTTTCATCGTTTTAGTAGCAGCTAGCATCGCGCTATAAATTACAAAAGGTTCTTGCCATAGAACATGGCTGTCGAATGTGTAGCCATGAGAGAATCCCAATTTTTCAGCTCTAGCCGTTAGATCAATTACTCGCGATGCAGGTGGATCTGTCTGAAGCACAACACCAAAATCCATTCCTATACTCCTTCGTCGATTTCAGTTGTTTTGTGGGAAACCAAGATCAACCTGACTACTGGTTGGGTCAGGCCATCTACTGGTAATCACTTTGGGTCGCGAAAAGAAATTTAACCCTTCAGGTCCGTACATGGTTGTATCACCAAATAAAGAATCATTCCAACCTCCAAATGAGTGGTAGCCCACAGGAACTGGGATTGGAACATTTATACCTACCATTCCAGCGTCAGCATCTTGTTGGAATTGGCGTGCAGTACCTCCATCTCGAGTGAAAATTGCAGCACCATTTCCGTAAGGGTTACTTGAAATCATTTCCACAGCTTGATTGTAATTTTCGGCCCTTACAACACAAAGAACCGGTCCAAAAATTTCATCTGTATAAACACTCATATCGGTTTTTACATGATCGAGAAGTGACACTCCGATGAAAAATCCTCCATTATCAAAGACCTGTTCTCGGCCATCAACAACAAGAGTCGCACCTTCGTTACCTCCGGCTTCTATATAACCAGCGACTTTATCTCTGTGCTCCTTTGTTATAAGTGGCCCCATCTCTGAATCTGGGTTATCTCCAGGACCAATAACCAACTTTTCCATTCTTGACTTTATGGCATCAACTAGTGGATTTGCTATATCACCAATTGCAACAACTACTGAAATTGCCATGCATCTTTCACCTGCTGAACCATAAGCGGCTGAGACTGCGGCATCTGCTGCAAGATTCAAATCAGCATCAGGTAAAACCAACATGTGATTTTTAGCCCCTCCAAGAGCCTGAACCCTCTTCCCCATAGAAGTACCTGTTGAATAAACATATTTAGCTATTGGAGTAGAACCGACGAAACTAACAGCAGAAACATCTGGGTGCTCTAATAATCTATCTACTGCAGTTTTGTCACCATTAACTAGATTTACCACTCCTGGTGGGAAACCAGATTCTTGTATCAATTCAATTAGAAATCTAGGAGCAGAGGGATCTCTTTCCGATGGTTTCAAAACAAAAGTATTTCCACATGCAACTGCATTGGGAACCATCCACAATGGCACCATTGCAGGGAAGTTAAACGGCGTTATTCCCGCACACACACCAAGAGGTCGTCTCACTGTGTAGACGTCAACCCCAGTTGATGCGTTTTCGCTATAAGTACCTTTTAGAGAATCTGCGAATCCACAAGCAAATTCGATATTTTCTATACCTCTAGCAACCTCACCTTTTGCATCATCGGCAACTTTCCCATGCTCTTCTGTCAGCCTTGCGGCAATCTCTGTTTCATTTTCAATCACTAAATTTCTAAAATTATGTAAAAGTTTTACTCTCTTTGCAATAGAAACATTTTCCCATTCTTGGAAAGCCTTTTTAGATGATTCGACTGCTAAATCAACTTCTTCGACAGAGGCTAAATCAACTTCTCCTGTTTGCTCCCCTGTTGCAGGATTATAGACAGGCCCTAAGTTTCCTGAAGTGGACTCGACACTTTTCCCATCGATTAAATGTGTAATTTTGCGCATTAATAACCTCAATTACCTTCGGTAATCAAATCAAATATGAAGAAAGACCGCGACGCAAGTACCGGCCATCTCCTTTTGCCCCGTGATAAGCACCGTCTTCTATCAATACTTTTCCACGTGAAATGACCGTATCGACATGACCATCTATATCGAAGCCTTCATAAGCAGAGTAATCCATACTCATATGATGAGTATCCACTGAAATATGTGTTTTCGCATTTGGGTCATAAAGAACTATGTCTGCATCAGATCCAGCAGCGATAACACCTTTCTGTGGATATAGACCAAACATGCGAGCAGGAGTTGTAGAACAAGTTTCAACCCAACGTTCTAAGGACAACTCTCCCATTACAACTCCCTGGTAAATGAGATCCATTCGATGTTCTACGCCACCTATTCCATTTGGAATAGCTCTAAAGTCTTCAAGGCCTAACTCTTTCTGTTCTTTCATACAAAACGGACAATGATCTGTTGAAACTACTGCTAGGTCATTAGTTCTAAGACCTCTCCAAAGATCTTTATGATGCGTGTGTTCTTTTGTTCTAAGAGGCGGTGAACAAACATAGCCTGCTCCTGCAAAGCCAGGTGCCCCTAAATGATCCTCAAGGTTTAAATACAAATATTGAGGACATGTTTCGGCGTACACGTTATGTCCTTCATTTCGCGCTTCCGCAACACGCTCTAATGCTTCGCTGGCTGAAAGATGAACAAAATAAACAGGTGCTCCAGCCACTAGGGCTAACTGAATGGCACGATTAGTAGCTTCACCTTCAAGCCTAGGAGGTCTCGTAATCCCATGATAAACAGGATCGGTCTGACCGCGTGACGCAGCCTGTTCAGCTATCACATCTATAGCTATACCGTTTTCTGCATGCATACAAATCATCGCCCCATTTTCTGAAGCTTTCTGCATTACTTTGAGTATTTGACCGTCATCACTATAAAAGACACCCGGATAAGCCATAAATAATTTAAAACTGGTTATACCTTCATCAACTAAAGCATCCATTTCTTTTAGTGCTGCGTCATCGACTCCGCCTAAAATCATATGAAATGCGTAGTCAATGGCGCACTCACCCTCAGCCTTAGCGAACCATGAGTCAAGACATTCTCTTACATTCTCCCCGTATTTCTGTACTGCG
>MPLT02007883.1_pt1 | contig 27538 bp, 37 predicted proteins | sample 1617391 | NCBI WGS metagenome assembly MPLT02 (sample SAMN05944800, study PRJNA350692) | marine metagenome | biome: marine; feature: ODZ; material: water; isolation source: 70 m water sample filtered on 0.2 um supor filter | place: Pacific Ocean | collected 2012-04-08 | depth 70m m
ATTCGCGGAGGAAGGATCAAGGACTCGCCGGGTGTAAGGTACCATGTAGTTCGAGGTGCACTTGATACAGTGGGAGTAACGGAACGCAAGCAGTCGCGCTCTAAGTACGGGGTCAAAAAGGATTAGTAAAAAACGATATGCCCAGACGAAGAGCCCCTCAAAAAAGATCTATTTTACCCGACCCTAAGTATAAAGACCTCTTGGTAAGCAAGTTTATTAATTCGTTAATGAAACACGGCAAGAAAAGTATTGCAGAAAATATTTTTTATGGTGCATTGGATGCGATTGCTGAACGCGAATCAGAATTGACTTCCCTTGAAATTTTTAAATCCGCCATTGAAAACGTGATGCCTTCAGTTGAGGTAAAGTCACGACGTGTAGGTGGTTCAACCTATCAAGTACCGATGGAAGTTCGTCACAGTAGGAGCCAGTCGCTGGCAATACGCTGGTTGATTGAAAATGCAAATTCTCGCAGTGGCTTATCTATGCGTGCTAAATTGGCGGACGAATTTTTAGATGCGTCAAACAGCCGTGGCAGCGCGATTAAAAAGAAAGAAGACACGCATAAGATGGCTGAGGCTAATAAAGCTTTTGCACATTACCGTTGGTAAAGAACAGGTTTCTGCTGAAAAGAATAAGCGTTCCAGAGATTAGAGACCAACGTGTCCAAAACAGTTCCTCTTAAGCAGCGGCGTAATATCGGCATCATGGCACATATTGATGCAGGTAAAACCACGACCACCGAACGTATCCTTTATTATACAGGGCGTATACATAAGATCGGTGAAGTAAATGACGGTTCAGCCACCATGGACTGGATGGAGCAGGAACAGGAACGCGGAATTACAATTACTTCAGCGGCAACGACCTGCAACTGGGAGAGTGATCAGAAAAAATATTCGCTGAACATTATAGACACTCCCGGACATGTCGATTTTACTGCTGAGGTCGAGCGCTCTCTTCGGGTACTTGACGGTTCAGTGATGGTGCTTTGTGCGGTTGCAGGAGTACAACCGCAATCTGAGACAGTCTGGCAGCAGGCAAGACGCTACGACGTTCCTTGTGTTGCTTTTGTAAACAAAATGGATCGTATTGGCGCAGATTTTGAGAAAGTACTCATCTCGATTGAGGAACAACTTTCTGCAAATCCGGTTGCGATACAAATTCCAATCGGAGCTGAAGATCAATTTGAAGGTGTAGTAGACTTGGTTTCGATGCAGGAACACCGCTTCAAAGATGAGGCATACGGGGCAGAATACGAAAGTAATGATTTAACTGATGATCTTATAGAACAGGCTCAAGATTGGCGACGGCAATTGCTAGAGCATTTGTCACTTTACGATGATGAATTGCTGGAAAAGATTGTAGAAGAAGAGGAAGTAAGTCAGGAAGAGGTCGTTAGGGTATTGCGGAAAGCAACCTTGAGTAGTCAGATAACCCCGGTTCTGTGCGGGAGTTCATTTAAGAATAAGGGTGTACAACAACTGCTAGATGCGGTAGTTCATTACCTCCCATCTCCGCTTGATATTCCACCTGTAGAAGGTGATCATCCGGTAACAAAAAAATTGGTCAGCAGGGATGCCTCTGTGTCAGAGCCTCTGTGCGCACTTGCATTCAAAGTCGCTAGCGATCCTTTTGCAGGGCAGATGACATTTGTTCGTGTTTACTCAGGCATTTTTGAAACAGGAAAGTCAGTATACAATCCACGCAAACGAAAATATCAGCGGATTGGAAACCTGGTAAAATTGCATGCTAATAAGCGCGAAGATGTTACTTCAATCCAAGCAGGAGACATAGGAGCAGTCGTAGGGATGGAGTTGATCACTGGGGATACACTCTGTCCGAAGGATCATCCAATTGTTTTGGAAAGCACGCAGTTTCCGGAACCGGTAATTGATCAGGCTATTGAGCCAAAGACAAAAACTGACCAGGAAAAATTAGAAGAAGCACTGCAGCGGTTGATGCAGGAAGATCCTTCTTTCCGAAGCAGGATTGATACTGAGACAGGACAGAACATTATTTCCGGAATGGGTGAGCTTCATTTGGAAGTAATGGTAGACCGACTTCAGCGGGAGTATAGAGTAGATTGCAAGGCAGGGACACCTCGTGTTGCATATCGCGAAACGATTACACAAGCCGCTGAATCAGACACTAAATTTGAGCAACCGCTTGACGGTAAAGAACAATTTGCATATTGCAAGATCAGCTTGGAGCCTATAGAGGCAGGAGGCGGATTTGAGTTTGAAAACAAATTATCTGAAGCTCAGTTGCCCGAAATCCTAGCAGAAGCGGTCGAGCATGGAATTCGGGGGGCATTGAGCAACGGTGTACTTGCTGGATTTGCAGTGATTGACCTGAAAGCGACCTTGGTTTCAGCAGATTATTTGGAAGAACTATCCACAGAGGTGGCATTCTCGATTGCCGGTATCAATGTCATCCGTGCAGGACTTCAGAAGGCGAAACCTATACTAGTAGAGCCTTCAATGAAGATAGAAGTTGTTGCACCAGTGGCATTCACTGGTGAAGTGGTTGGAGACCTGAACGCTCGTCACGGACGCATACGCGGAATGGATGAGCAGGGTGGGATTCAGGTTATTTCTGCGGAAGTTCCGCTGGCCGAGATGTTCGGCTACTCCACCCGGTTACGTTCGCTCACACAGGGGCGGGCATCATTTACAATGCATTTCAGTCACTACACATCCGTGACTGAAGCAACAAGGAAGGCACTCACAGGAGAGTCGGCCAGCTCAGGCAGAGCGTAATTTATTAATTAGTCAAAACAGGAAAAGAAACAGGAGACGAGATGGCAAGAGAAAAATTTGAACGCTCAAAACCACATGTGAACGTTGGTACAATAGGCCACGTTGATCACGGAAAAACAACCTTGACAGCAGCAATCACTAAAGTCCTGAGCATGGACGGGTTAGCTGACGCAAAAGGCTTTGAGGAGATTGACGGTGCTCCAGAAGAAAAAGAACGTGGGATCACTATTGCGACCTCACACATCGAATATCAGACAGCAAACCGTCACTACGCGCACGTGGATTGTCCGGGACACGCTGATTATGTTAAAAACATGATCACAGGAGCGGCCCAAATGGACGGCGCTATACTTGTTGTTTCAGCAGCAGACGGACCAATGCCTCAGACACGTGAACATATTCTGCTCGCTCGTCAGGTAAATGTTCCACATCTGGTCGTATTCCTGAATAAAGTTGATCAGGTGGATGATTCGGAATTGCTCGAGCTAGTTGAAATGGAAGTTCGTGAACTGCTCGATTCTTATGATTTCCCCGGAGACGAAACGCCAATTATTAAAGGTTCTGCTCTAGCGGTTATGGAAAGCTCTTCAGGGGATTCCAATGACACGGCTTATGCACCTATTAAAGAGTTAATGGATGCGGTTGACAGTTTCATCCCTGAGCCAACGCGTGATCTAGACAAAGACTTTCTGATGTCAGTTGAGGACGTATTTACAATTTCCGGTCGTGGTACAGTTGCTACCGGCCAGATTGAGCGTGGGATTGTAAAAGTTGGAGAGGAAATTGAGATTTCGGGAATTCGTGATACTCAAACTACTACCGTTACCGGTGTGGAAATGTTCCGCAAATCACTTGATCAGGGTCAAGCTGGAGACAATGTCGGTATTTTATTGAGGGGTGTCAAGCGGGAGGATATTGAGCGTGGACAGGTAATTTGTAAGCCAGGTTCGATTACACCTCACACAAAATTCAAAGGTCAAGTTTATGTCCTTGATAAAGATGAAGGTGGAAGGCACACTCCGTTTTTCACTAACTATCGTCCGCAGTTTTATTTTCGCACAACTGATGTGACTGGAGTAGTTACCTTAGCAGACGGAGTTGAAATGGTGATGCCTGGTGATAATGTGGAAGTCACGATTGAGTTAATCAGTCCCATAGCAATGGAAAAAGAAGTGCGTTTTGCTATTCGGGAGGGCGGAAGAACCATTGGTTCAGGTGTCGTTTCCGAAGTTATCGAATAAAGAAAGAGTCTGGCGGTTAAATGGAACAAAAAATAAAAGTTCGTTTTAAAGGGTACGATGATAAGTTACTCGACAAAACAATCGGCGAAATTATTCATACGGTTAGGAGGACAGGTGCTGAAATTGTTGGTCCGATTCCTCTACCAACGAGGAAGAATCGCTATACTGTTTTACGTTCTCCGCACGTTGATAAAAAGTCTAGAGAACAATTCGAAATGCGTACTCACAAAAGGCTCCTCTATATTCTTGAAACAACTCCACAGACAATGGATGCTTTGATGAGACTTGATATTTCTGCTGGGGTAGACATTGCCATCAAGCAAGAAGGATAAAGACTTAAAGAGACAAATATAATCATGGCAACATTAAAAGCATTTGATACAGGGAATAAAGCGGTGAGTGAAATAGTGATTGATGATTCAATTATAGAGACGCCATACCATCGAAAAGCTGTTTCGGAAGTGGTTCGCCAGTTTCTCTCATCAAATCAACAAGGAACACACTCAACGAAAAATCGTTCCAAAGTGGCCTACAGTACACGCAAACTCTACCGGCAAAAAGGTACAGGCAGCTCTAGAGCAGGTAGTGCAAAATCACCAATTCGTCGCCACGGTGGAACAATCTTCGGTCCACAGCCGCGCAGCCACGCATTCCGATTGAATAAAAAAACACGGCGTTTGGCAGCCCGATCTGTTTTTGCAGAAAAATTTCGCCATGATGGTATAATGGTGCTTGAAAGCCTAGACCTGGTAGATAATAAAACCAGAAACTTAAAAGAATTGCTGAGTAAATTAAAACTTCCTGAAAAGGTGCTTATTGTTACAAATGAAATTTCTGACAATTTGCGCCTTGCTTCTAGAAATATGCAGGGTCTACACGTACTTAGTTATCGTAGCCTGAGTGTTTATGAAATGATGAAACACAATAAAGTGATTTTTCTAAAAGAAGCCCTCGAAGCATATAAGGAAAGGTTAATAAGATGAACATTTATGATGTACTCAAGGCTCCTAGAATGTCCGAAAAGACTTTGTCTCTGAAAGAAGAAGTGAACCAGTTTGCCTTTTCGGTTGACCCAAGAGCAAATAAGATACAGATTAAAGAAAGCGTTGAAAAATCATTTAAAGTTTCAGTGCTAAGTGTCAGAACCATGAATGTGCGTGGTAAGAAAAAGCGACTCGGACGTCATGAGGGACGAAAGTCCAATTGGAAGAAAGCCCTTGTTAGGCTTAAGGCAGGCGAAACTATTGAATTTTTTGAAGGTGCTTAAACTATACAAATAGAATTATGGGAATAAAGTTTCACAAACCTACCTCTCCAGGAAGACGGGGAATGAGTGGTTTTGTTTTTGAAGAAATCACAACTTCTACACCGGAAAAAAGTCTGTTGGTGCCATTAAATAAAAAAGGTGGACGTAACAATAATGGGAGAATTACAGTAAGACATCGTGGTGGTGGACACAAACGCCGTTATAGAATTATTGATTTTTCACGCAACAAAACAGAAGTTCCAGCAAAAGTAGTCAGTGTTGAATATGATCCAAATCGTAGCGCAAGAATAAGTTTACTGCATTATGTTGATGGTGAAAAACGTTACATCTTGACTCCTTCCGGTTCGAAAGTAGGAGATGTTGTTCTTTCAGGAGAAAATGTCGATATCAAACCCGGTAATGCCCTGCCTTTGAAAAATATACCAGTAGGAACTTTGCTCCACTGTATTGAATTACGTCCGGGGAAAGGTGCTCAATTGGGACGAAGTGCTGGTGCGGCGATTCAGTTGATGGCAAAAAGTGAAAACTATGCACAACTCAAACTTCGTTCTGGTGAAATTAGAAAAGTAAGAATTGAGTGTATGGCAACAGTAGGTACCGTTGGCAATTCAGAGCATTTGAATATTAAAAAAGGAAAAGCAGGCCGTAATCGTTGGCTAGGACGGAGACCCACAGTACGTGGTGTTGTTATGAACCCGATTGATCATCCGCATGGCGGTGGTGAGGGTAAAACATCCGGAGGTCGACATCCTGTCACTCCATGGGGTAAACCCACAAAAGGAGCCAAGACCAGAAAACGTAAAGATACTGACAAATATATTTTGAAGAGGAAATAAACAGTGCCAAGATCGTTAAGAAAAGGGCCATTTGTTGATGCCCATCTAGAGAAAAAAATAGCCGTTGCTAAAGCCAACAACGATAGACGCTTGATTAAAACATGGTCACGACGATCGGTTATTTTACCTGATTTTATTGGGACAAACATCGCAGTTCATAATGGCAACAAATTTATTCCTGTTTTTATTACAGAAGAAATGGTTGGTTATAAATTGGGTGAATTCGCCCCTACACGGACATATCGTGGACATGTAGGAAAAAACGATAAAAGAGTAAAAAACTAATGACTGCTCAAGCAACAGCAAAGAACATAAGAGTGGCACCAAGGAAAGCACGCTTAGTTATAGATTTGATCAGAGGTAAAAATGTGGTTCGTGCTATGGCTCAATTGAGCACCTTACGAAACAGATCTGCAGAGCCTGTGATGAAAGTGTTACAATCTGCAATTGCAAACGCAGATAGACAAGATCCTGAAGCGGATGTAGATAAATTCAGAATTATCACTGCATATGTTGATGAGGCGCGTGTACTAAAACGCTTCCGACCGAGAGCAATGGGGCGCGCATCAGGTATTAAAAAACGTTCCAGCCATATAACGCTGGAAATCGGAGAATAAAATTTTAATCATTTAATTCCTTTGCTTGAAAAAGGAATACGCTTATTTCAAGGAATATTGTGGGTCAAAAAGTAAATCCAATTGGTTTGAGACTTGGTATTTCCAGGACATGGAACTCCAAGTGGTTTGCAGGGAAAGATTATGCAAGTCATCTGAAACAGGATTTGGAAATTCAAAAGTTTGTAAAAGCTCGTCTCAAGCATGCAGCAATCTCGAAAATTGAAGTAGAGCGTACAGCCAAAAAAACCAAGGTAAATATTTTTTCTGCCCGTCCTGGAATAATCATTGGACGTAAAGGAGATGAAGTTGAGCGCTTAAAGAATGAGCTTAGCAAACTAAATCCCCATGATGTGGTAATAAATATTAAGGAGATCAAGCGTCCAGAAATTGATGCGACGTTAATAGCAGAAAACATTGCCAGTCAGCTTGAAAGAAGAATTGCGTACAGACGAGCAGTTAAACGCTCAATACAGGCAGCAATGCGTATGAATATTGCCGGTTGCAAAGTCATGGTTGGTGGCCGCTTGAACGGTGCAGAGATAGCTCGCTCAGAGTGGGTTCGTGAAGGGCAGGTAAGGTTGCATACATTACGAGTCGACATTGATTACGGCGTCGCTGAAGCAAACACAACCTATGGAATTATTGGTGTTAAGGTATGGGTATATCGTGGGGAAGATTATGGCAAATCTCGCGGGAGACGTTCACAAAGTTAGAGAGTTATAACAATGTTAATGCCTAAAAAGTCAAAATTTCGTAAACAGATGCGTGGTAGAATGCAAGGAAACGCTCAATCTGGGAATGAAATTAATTTCGGTTCAATAGGCCTACAGGCAGTAGGTCGAGGGTATATTACTACGAGACAGATTGAAGCGGCACGACGAGTAATTACGAGGACATTAAAACGTGGAGGAAAAACTTGGATTAGAGTTTTTCCTGATAAACCTATAACTAAGCGACCTGCCGAGACGAGGATGGGAAAAGGGAAAGGTGCTGTTGATACTTGGGTTGCAACAATACATCCGGGACGAGTTCTTTATGAAATTGATGGTGTTCCAGAAGTAGTTGCATATGAAGCCTTACGCTTGGCTGGATACAAATTGTCCGTAAAAACAAAAATCCTTAAAAGAGCTCCTGTATTATGAAGGCTTCTGAATTACGAGCTCTTCCAGTCAATGAACTTGAAGCAAAAATGAAAGATCTTAAAGAAGAATATCTTCGACTGCGATGTGGTCATGTTTCAAGTCAGTTAGCTGACGTTGTAATGATTAAAAAAACAAGGCGTAATATAGCCCGCTTGAACACAGTTCTGACAGAAATACACACACAACAATCACTATTAGAAGGTTAAAATGAGCAAACTGAAGTTGCAGAGTGGAATTGTTGTAAGTAACAATATGGACAAGTCGATTGTGGTTAAGATTGAAAGGAAGATCAAACATCCTATATACAAGAAGACTATCAAACGTTCAAAAAAATACGTTGCTCATGATGAGAATAACGATTGCCAAATTGGTGATTTAGTTCAAATTGCTGAGTGCAGACCCTTGAGTAAGCGTAAACGATTCAGATTATATAAACGGGCTCAATGATACAAACACAAAGCATTCTAGGGGTTGCTGACAACTCTGGAGCAAAAAAATTGATGTGCATCAAAGTTCTTGGGGGCTCAAAAAGGCGTTATGCACGGATAGGCGATGTTATTGTTGCATCCATTAAGGATTGTCTTCCTCATTCAAAGGTAAAATCAGGTGACGTCGTCAGAGCTGTAGTAGTTCGTACAAAAAAAGAATTTCGTCGAACAGACGGCAGTTACATCAAATTTGATGAAAATTCTGCAGTTGTAATTGACGCTAAACGTGAGCCTGTGGGCACACGTATTTTCGGTCCTGTAGCAAGAGAATTGCGCAATGCTAAATTTATGCGAATCCTCTCACTTGCCCCAGAAGTATTGTAGAGTTTGAGAATGAAAACTAACCAGAGAAAAAAAAGAAGACCCACTATCCGACGAGAAGACACCGTGATGGTTATTTCCGGGAAGGAAAAAGGACGCACGGGACGTGTAATAACGGTTGATTGGAAACGTGAACGTCTGCTAATTGAAGGTTTGAATATGGTAACACGTCACACTAAACCAAATGCAGCAAATCAACAGGGAGGATTGGTGAAAGCTGAAGCACCTGTCCATTATTCTAACGTTCAGCTATTTAATCCTACACTGAACAGAGGCGTAAGGGTGAAAATTCAAACCAGTGATGCAGGTGTGAAAAATCGAGTATGTGCAAAATCAGGAGAGGTAATAGGATAATGGTAGAAAATCACTTGTTGCATACATACAATTCTGATGCAGTACCTCAACTTCAAAAAAAGTTTAATTACAAAAATAGACATCAGGTCCCGGCTATCAAGAAAGTTACCATAAACATGGGTCTTGGTGAAGCTGTACAGAATCCAAAAGTAGTTGAATCAGCCAGTAAACAGTTGGCTTTGATTGCTGGCCAAAAACCTGTAATTACAAGGGCAAAAAAGTCCATTGCAGGATTCAAACTACGTGAAGGTATGCCTATCGGTTGCATGGTTACCTTACGTAACCAGCAAATGTGGAATTTTCTAGACAAACTTCTTCACGTCGCCATGCCTCGTATTAGAGATTTTCGGGGGATTTCTCCTAAAGCATTTGATGGAGCGGGTAACTACACCATAGGTATTAAGGAACAGTTGATTTTTCCGGAGATTGAATTTGATGATGTGGATCATGTTCGTGGAATGAATATTTCCATCGTTACCACTGCACCTAATGATGAAGAGAGTCTTGCAATGTTGCAGGACCTAGGATTCCCTTTTAGAAAATAGTTCTAATGGCAAAAAAATCAATGATCGCTAAAAGTGAGCGTAAGCAAAAATATAAAGTACGACAATACAGCAGATGTGGGTATTGTGGAAGACCTCGTGGTTATTTGAGAAAGTTCGGAATGTGCAGGATCTGTTTTCGCAAAAATGCTAACGAAGGACTCCTTCCCGGAGTAATAAAGGCAAGTTGGTAATAATTAAAAAAAATTATAAATAAAAGTGGAATTATGTCAATGAGTGACCCAGTTGCGGATTTGTTAACACGTATTCGTAATGCGAATATGAGGAATAAAGATAGTCTGGAACTGTTATCTTCAAAAATGAAACTGAGTATAGTCAAAGTTTTGAAAGATGAAGGTTTTATTACGAACTGGGAGTTAGATGAAAAAGGTAAATTCCCTCAACTCCGTATATGGTTAAAGTATGTTGATGATTTGCCGGTAATCCGTGAAATTAAACGTATCAGCAAACCTGGACTAAGACTCTACACAAAAGGTAAAGATAGTAAACCTGTTTTAAATGGGCAGGGAATTTCGATCCTTTCTACTTCAAAAGGGATTATGAGCGATAGACAATGCCGAAATGACAATATCGGAGGCGAAGTGCTTTGTGTAGTCTGTTAGTCAAGAATCAAAGAGAATAAAGAATGTCAAGAATTGGTAAAAGACCCATCAAACTAGCTCAGGGAGTTGAGGTTTCCTTTACGGGGCGTCAACTTTCAGTAAAGGGACCTAAGGGGGAGTTGGAACTAGTAGCTCATCCTGCGATAGAATTAAAAATAGATGATGAAAACATCTATGTTAGTCCTTCCGAGTTGAATGGTCCGATAACACCCATGCTTGGAACAACATGGGCTTTGATTACAAACATGATTCATGGCGTTACTGAGGGATTTCAAAAAAAACTAAACCTTGTTGGCGTAGGGTATAGAGCCTCAGTTAGTCAAAAAATTTTAGAGCTGAATTTAGGTTTTTCACATCCTATAAAATACACTTTACCTGAAGGCATAAAAGCCAAGGTTGATGCTAACACCAAAATTGTGCTAGAAAGTTCAAACAAACAACTTCTAGGACAAGTTAGTGCAGAGATACAAAAGTTCAGGCCGCCTGAACCCTACAAAGGAAAAGGCATTTTGTTTGAAGGTGAAAAAATTAAACGGAAAGCTGGTAAAAGCGGTAAAACATAATTCATAAGTTGCAATATAATATGGGAAATGCAGAAAAACGTTTAAATAGCAGACAAACTAGACATAGACGTCTTAGGAAAAAAGTTTCTGGGACTGATCTCCGTCCAAGACTGGCAGTTTTTAGATCTGCAATGCACATTTATGTGCAGGCTGTTGACGATCTTGCAGGTAGGACAGTTGCTTCCTCTTCAACAGTATTGATCAAAAAATCGTTGAAAAAGGACTATACAGGAAACAAAGATGCAGCCAAAGCAGTTGGTGCAGACGTAGCCAAAAAACTTTTAGAAAAATCAATTTCGTCGGTTGTCTTTGACCGCGGTGGTTTTGTTTATCACGGACGAGTACAGGCCTTAGCAGAAGGTGCTAGGGAAGCTGGCTTAAAGTTCTGAAATTTTGTAAAGATGAATAAATGGTAAAATAGTGGCAGAAAAAAATTCAGAAAAGAACGAGTTAATTGAAAAAGTAATTAGAGTAAACCGAGTTGCAAAAGTCGTGAAGGGAGGGCGCCGTTTTAGCTTTAGTGCCTTGATTGTTGTTGGAGATGGTCGCGGACAAGTTGGCTTGGGCCTCGGAAAGGCTAACGAAGTTGTGGAAGCGATTCGGAAAGCAGTCGAGCAGGCTTCAGCGAGAATGAAGAAAATTAACGTGGTAGGCACATCAATTCCACATATGGCAGTAGGCAGATTTGGTTCTGGGAAGGTTTTAATGAAACCTGCAGAAAAGGGTCATGGGATCATTGCTGCAGGAGCAGTTAGAGCAGTCATGGAAGCCGCAGGGGTTATGGACATAAGTGTAAAATGTTTAGGATCGAGGAACCCAAACAATCTAGTGCGTTCAACTCTTGAGGGTTTGTACAATCTCAGAAGTAACGAATGGATTGCAAGAGCCAGAGGCAAAGACATTAATTATTTGAGCCAAAACTGAGCATGAGCATGAAATTAAAAGTAATACAGATCCGGAGTAGGATAGGTGCGAAAAAAAAACAAATAGCTTGTCTGAATGGGTTAGGATTGAGAAAAGTAAACAGTTTCTCTGTACTGGAGAATACGCCTGAAGTACGAGGTATGATAAGTAAAGTTAATCATCTTGTCCAGATTGAGACAGTTGTCTAAATGAAATAGGTATAAAAATGCATCTTCACGATTTAGAATCAACTAAAGACAAACCACGTAAGCGGGTGGGAAGAGGTCCTGGAAGCGGAAGTGGAAAGAATTGTGGCCGTGGACAAAATGGGGCGAAATCGCGTTCTGGTTATAAACAGAAAAGGGGTTTTGAGGGAGGACAAACTCCTCTTAATCGAAGACTACCAAAGTTTGGCTTTACAAGTCCAAATAAAGTATATGCTCAACTTATTAATCTGCAAAAACTTGAAGAATCAGCCAGGGTAGAAACAGGCAGTAGTATTGATAAAAACAAACTAAGAGAATTAGGTTTTATAAAAAAAGCAGACAAGCCGGTAAAACTTTTAGGTAATGGTAGCTTGAGTAAAAAAATAACTATTGAAGTAGATATGGTTAGTGATAGTGCAGCAGATGCAGTTAAAAAAGCCGGAGGAGAGGTAGTTACGATAGGTTCGGGTCGTCTTTGATGCTAAACATTATTCAGAACATTTTTCGGATTGAAGAACTAAGGCAACGCATTTTCTTCACTCTTTTTATGCTTTTCATTTTCCGTCTGGGTGCACATATCCCGACTCCTGGAATTGACGGGGCAGCATTGACGGCATTTTTTGAGGCACAACAAGGATCGATTTTGCGTTTCTTTGATATGTTCACGGGAGGAGCGCTGGCAAGTTTAACGGTTTTTGCGTTGGGTGTTATGCCTTATATCAGTGCTTCAATAATTATTCAGTTAATGACTGCAGTATTTCCATATCTTGAAAGATTATCAAAAGAGGGAGATGCGGGTCGAAAGAAAATTACCGGCTACACGAGATACGGAACAATAGTTCTCAGCGTTGTGCAGGGCTTTGCAATTGCGGTAGGTCTCGAGAGCATGGCTGCCCCAAATGGACAGCCTATCGTAATTTCAACCTTAAGTCCTTGGGCCTTTAGGGCAGTGGCTGTCATAACTTTGACTGCAGGGACTGCGTTTTTGATGTGGGTAGGTGAGCAGATTAGTGAACGTGGAATTGGAAATGGGATCTCTTTATTGATATTTGCAGGTATTGTAGTAGGTATTCCGGGAGCGATTATTAATTCCATACGTCTTGTTCAGGATAATGTATTGTCACCGCTGGTACTGGTAATAGTAGTGGTATTGATGGTGGTTGTAATATTCCTGGTTATTTTTGCGGAAACTGCATACAGGAAGATTCCTGTACAATACGCAAAACGAATGCAGGGTAACCGGATGTTTGGAGGACAGTCTTCACATTTGCCCCTGAAAATTAACACAGCAGGGGTGATACCACCTATTTTTGCATCATCGATACTGGCTTTTCCGGCGACTATCACAGGTTTTATTGCAATACCATGGGTACAGGCAGTAAATAGTCAGTTGCTACCAGGAAGGATGTTATATAATTTATTGTTTGCCATAATGATTTTTTTCTTTGCTTTCTTTTATACAGCTATCACATTTAACCCAGTCAAAATTTCAGAGGAAATGAAGAAACACGGAGGATACATCCCAGGGATACGTCCTGGTAAGAAAACGGCTGAATATGTGAATTTAGTACTTTCACGTTTAACTTTTGGTGGAGCAACTTATTTGTCAATTGTCTGTCTTTTCCCGTATATTCTCTTTGACCTTTTTGACATCCCCTTCTACTTTGGGGGGACAGCGCTTTTAATTGTCGTAGGCGTAGGGCTGGATCTGGTTAATCAAATTGAAGCCTTCCTGTTAAATCAAAACTATGACGGTTTTATGAAAAAAACAAAGCGGCGCCAGTTAAAGCCGGGTACAATGCGATTATAAATCGACCAAAATATTATCATGAAAGTACGTTCGTCTATAAGAAGAATCTGCGATAAGTGCAGGATAATAAAAAGAAAAGGGGTCTTGCGGGTAATCTGTGAGAATCCAAAACATAAACAGCGTCAAGGATAAGGAGGAACTGGATGGCAAGAATTTCCGGCATTGATCTACCAAATGCTAAAAGAGTGGAAATTGGGCTGACTTACATCTATGGTGTAGGTAGGAAGGTTTCGAATGACATTTTGGTCAAAGCGAAGATTGATAAGAATCTGAGGGTACGTGATCTAAGTGACGATCAGGTAAATCAGATTCGTACAATTATTGAGAAAGAATACCAGGTTGAGGGAGACCTTCGACGAGATATCAGTTTGAACATAAAACGCCTAATGGATTTAGGTAACTACCGTGGATTGCGGCATCGTAAACATATGCCGGTGAGAGGCCAACGGACTAAGACCAATGCAAGGACTAGAAAAGGTCCTAGAAGATTAGCAGTTAGCAAGAAAAAATAATTTATACTAAACACTGAAGTGATCCAGATCTGATGGCGCAAGCAAAAAAGAAAAAAGAGAAAAGAATAGTTGAACAGGGCCGTGTATATATCAAGGCAACTTTTAATAATACAATCGTGACTATCACTGATAATCAGGGTAACGTAATCGGCTGGTCGAGTACAGGTGCCCATGGTTTTAAAGGATCACGAAAGAGCACGCCGTTTGCGGCCAGAGTCGCTGCAGATGATGCTCTCAAAAAGGCAGTAGAAAGTGGCATGAAAAGTGTCGATGTTTTTGTCAAAGGACCGGGTTCGGGTCGTGAATCAGCACTTCGTGCAATCTCAGCAATCGAAGACATGCGTATCACGTCAATCAACGATATCACACCGGTTCCTCATAACGGATGCCGACCTCCAAAGCAACGTCGGATCTGATAAATTGTCATAAATTACAAAACTATGTGGATGGAAACTCCTCTTCAAAAGTTTTGTCTATTTAGTTGATAAACACCAGAAAACTATACTGGAATGCAGATGTCTGAAATAAATGAAACAATAGAAAAAGCGGTTAAGGAAGCAGGAACTGTTGCCTCAAAAGAAAATCTTACCGCTGATGCAAACATGGATACAGTGGTTGAAGAAGGTGATACTGAAGAAAATCCCTTCTTTGCGAAAAACTGGATGTCAATTGCAAAACCCACTAAACTGAAATTTGAGAAGGACAGCTTAAAAGCAGATTATGGGAAATTTACAATTGATCCTTTGGAGCCTGGCTTTGGAATGACGATTGGTCATTCTTTAAGACGTGTACTCCTTTCTTCAATTCGTGGATCTAATATTTTTGCTGTGCAGATTGACGGTGTCACTCATGAATTTAGTAACATCCCGGGTATTGTTGAGGACATGGTTCAAGTCATACTTAATATCAAGGAACTGCAAATTGAACAATTCGTAGATGAAGTTGTTGAACTTGAGCTCATTGGAGAAGGACCCGGTGTTATAAAAGCTGGTGACATTTCAACTTTTGGTAAAGCAGAGATATTGAATCCGGATCTGATTTTAGCAACTTTACAAAAAGGCGCGACTATTAGTATGACGTTGTTTTCACGTTTCAACAAAGGTTATGTAACTTCAGAAGAGAATCAGTTGGAGGAATTGCCGGTGGGTACAATCTATCTTGATTCAAACCATTCTCCTGTTACTCGTATCAACTATGATGTAGAGAATTCCCGCGTTGACAAAAAGACCGACTATGACAGCTTAAATTTTGAATTGTGGACAAATGGTTCAGTAAAACCCACTGACAGTTTAGCCTACGCGGCAAAGATCATTAAGGAGCACATGGATGTTTTTATCAACTTTGATGAAAGCAAAATAAAAGATGAACCTGAGGTTGAAGAAGAAGCCGAACCTTTGAATGAAAATTTGTACCGAAGTGTAAGCGAGCTTGAGTTGTCAGTTCGCTCCATCAACTGCCTGCAGAATGCAAAAATCGAAACAATTGGTGACCTTGTCCAGAAGAGTGAACCAGAAATGCTCAAAACAAAGAATTTTGGACGGAAGTCCCTTAATGAAATTAAAGTAATCCTTACAGATATGGGATTGTCGCTTGGAACTAGCTTGGAAAATTTTGATCCTATGAACAATCCTCACGACTCATAATTTGGGAATAAATTTAAGATGCGACATTTAAAAGGTGGAAACCGTTTAGGAGTAACTACGGCACATCGCCGAGCGATGATTCGTAACATGGTTACGTCAATTCTGGAAAACGGCCAAATAACATGTACACTAGCGAGAGCAAAAGCAATCCGCAAACCACTCGAAAAAATGATAACCTGGGGCAAGCAGGGTGATCTGAATGCAAGGCGTCAGGCACTGCGTTTCGTAAAAAGTAAAGAAGCAATGTCACAACTCTTTGAAGATTTGGCAGATCGTTATAAGGAACGCCAAGGTGGCTATTCTAGGATAATTAAATTAGGGAAAAATAGACTTGGTGACAACTCTGAAATGGCAATTGTTCAGCTATTGGGGAGTGATGCAGATCAGTTAAGTTCCTTGAAATCCAAAACCTCAAAAAGGAAACAGCCGAAGAAAAAAGGTAGTACGGTTCTGAAAGAAGTCAGTGAAGAAGTGCAGACTGAATCAGAATCCCATTCAATAACTGACTCCGAAACTCAGCAGACAGGAAAAAAAGAAACTGCTCATGGTCAGAGTGAAATTGACTCTGAGGTAACACAAGGAAATGCTGAAGCAGAAGCTACTCCATCAGTTCAAGTTGATGCTGTTGAAGAAAAAGCTGAAGCGGGGGACTCTCCAACAGAACAAGTTGATGTTACTGAAGGAACAAATAAATCTGTTGAAGTTAAGGATGAGGAAGTCCCAGCCGAAACCAAAGTTGCAACTAAAGAAGTTAAAGAAGAGACAAAGGCAGAAGTTATTCCTGAAAATAATGAAACAGAGTCAGCATCAGAGCAAGTTGCTATTGAAAAAACTTCCCCAGAAAAAAAAGCTGACTGAAAAATTTAATTTCTCTCATGCTAAAGGCTCCTTTTTAAAATGAGCTTTATCCCCTATCAATCATCCTTCCTTCAAATTAATTGCTAATGCCTCCAAAGCCAGATAATATCTTGCTTTCTCAAGAAAAGAAGCGGATTTATCTGGAAACTTTGGGCTGCGCTAAAAATCGCGTTGATTCTGAAATCATGCTGGCTAGTCTGCAAAATCATGGCTATGAGCTAACGATGAAGCCGGAAGTAGCAGAAGTTATTATTGTGAATACATGTGCTTTTTTGACAGAAGCAAGTGAGGAATCCATCAATAGGATTCTTGATCTCAGCGATTTCAAAAGCAATGGTAACTGCGAAAAACTAGTTGCTACAGGCTGTTTAACTCAGCGATATCAGGACAGTCTTGCGAAACAGATTCCGGAATTGGACGGTCTACTTGGTTCAAACGGTTTTGAACAGATTCCGGAACTTGTAAATTCGATTTACGGAGTTTCCGGAAAGACCCCATTAAATATTAAACAAAAACCCCATTATAAACAGTTTGAAGAACAGGCTAGAGTTCAAACAACACCTCAACATTATGTTTATTTGAAAGTGGCTGAGGGTTGTTCCAACATGTGTTCATTTTGCAATATACCTACATTGAGAGGTAATTTCAGCAGTCGTACTGTAAAATCAATTGTAAATGAGATCAGCAGTCTTATTGAAAAGGGCGTAAAAGAAATAAATTTAATCTCTCAGGACACCTCTTCTTATGCTAAGGATTTTAAGGACAGCACAGGTCTGGCAACTCTCTTAAAAAGTATCAGTAATCTGGAAGGTGATTTCTGGATCAGACTATTTTATTGTTATCCGAATACCTTCACTGCTGAAACACTAGACGTCATTGTAAACGACAAAAGATTTTGCCGATACCTCGATATGCCTTTTCAGCATATCAACGATGATGTTTTGAAAGCAATGAATCGTAAAATAAATCGTCGGCAAATTGAAAAAAAAATGGATGAAATTAAAGCATCTCTACCGGACGCAGCATGGCGTACTACTTTTATTGTAGGTTTTCCGACGGAAACAGAAGAAAATTTCGAGGAACTGCTTGAATTTGTATCTGAAGGACATTTTCAGCATGTAGGTGTTTTTTCATATTCCCATGAAGATAATATCCGCTCCGCAAAATGTGGAGACCCGATCCCAAACGTTCTTAAAAATGAACGCAGAAAGCGCTTGATGGAAGCTCAGCAAAAAGTCAGTAGCTTGAAAAACAAGAATTACATTGGCCTTGAAATAAAAGTTCTTGTGGACGGTATCAGCAGTGAAAGTGACTTACTTCTCCAGGGGAGAAGTGAATTTCAAGGGCCTGATGTAGACGGATTGGTTTATATTAATGAGGGAACTGCTCGCCCAGGCACTTTCAATAATGTTGAAATTACAGAAGCTCACTCGTATGATTTAATAGGACGTATTGTCTGAGACAATTAATTTCAACATGATAAATTGTCATTTAATTATATCTACTACGTATGATTTTGCGAAAATGTTAAGACTCCCAAATTGAATCTTTTGGTATAATATAAGTTTTGACAGATATTTTTTATGGCCACATAAACCTATTTAAATGAAGAGTTATTTACTAATTTCTAACCTAAATTTTAAAAAGTTTTTTCAAGAAAACTATTTGAAAAAACGAAGTAGATTCTCTAATTGAATCAATCTTTGTAAAAAATAATTTCGACCAATAATTAATCCAATATCTTCAAATTTAATATGAATACTCTTTTTATGTTAAGCAAAATTTTGCTACTCACATTGATTGCATTTTGTGTCTTTATCCAAAGTGTAAATGCTAAGAAACTAGTAATAGCTCATCGAGGGGCTTCAGGTTATCTCCCTGAACACACTATTCCTGGTGCTGTGATGGCCTATTCATTTGGTGCCGATTATCTGGAACTGGATGTGGTAATGACAAAAGATGGTCATTTAGTTGTAATGCATGATTTGACGCTCAATGCAACGACTAATGTTGAAGATGTTTTTCCTGATAAGGTAAATAATAAAGGTAAGTATGACGTGATTGATTTCAGTTTAAATGAAATAAAATTGTTAAAAGTAAATGAAAGATCATCGAGAAATGGAAAGACTGCCGCCTTCCCGTCACGTTTCCCAATCAAATCCCAACTTTTTGAAATTCCTACCCTTGAGGAAGTCATAATCCTTGTTAAGGGGTTGTCAAAAAGCTTTGGTCGTAACATAGGTCTCTATATTGAACTAAAAGCTCCTGAATTTCATCGAAAACATAAACTCGATCCTGCCAAGGAACTCTTGAGTCTTTTATATCGTAATGGATATAAAGAAGAATCTGATGCAATCTTTATTCAGTCATTTGACTCAGCAACTCTTAAATCTTTGAGTTTCGATCACAAAACCAGCATAAGACTCATTCAGTTGATTGGAGAGAACAACTGGAGATTGTCTGAAACTGATTTTACTTTTTTAAAATCTAAAAACGGAATGGAAGAGATTTCCCAGTATGCTGTAGGAATAGGCCCATGGATGAATCAGGTTGTAACAGGAATTGATTCTTCAGGAAAAGTACAGATTACAGATTTAGTTGCCAATGCCCGAAAACATAATTTATTAATTCATCCTTATACATTTCGTGCAGACCGATTACCTTCATATGTTTCTTCTTTCGAAGAGCTACTTCAGATTTTTTTCAATGAAGTTCAAGTAGATGGTGTTTTTACTGATTTTCCTGATCTTGTAGTTGATTATCTTAAAAAAAATCCCAGCAATTGATTTTATAAAATTATTTTTACTACTATCACTTAATACAATTACAGCACTGCATTATTCTTCGAGAGAATACTTGTAAAAAAAATTTTCACGTGATACTTTGTATCTTCATGTTAATTATTAATCTAATGAATATACGATAATATTATTTTAATAATAATTTTGCCCATAATCTCAAATTAAGGAGAAAAATGTCTAAAATAATAAGTATTGTTGCAATTCTTGGAATAATGTTTTTTTCTGTTCCAACTTTTGCGAAACCAGTTGAATTACATTACTGGCATGGCCATACCGGGAAACTGGAAAACATAATAAATAATATTGCAGAAAGATGGAATTCAAAACAGAATGGATCAAGACTTATTCCGACTAGTAAAGGAAGCTACGAAGATATTTTGGCTGCATTTATAGCAGCTTATAGGGCCGGAGAGCATCCTCATATGGTTCAAGTATATGATGCTGGTGCAGCAATTATGGTTGCACAAGTTAAAAATGGTGTTGTTTATCCATTTGAAGACATGGCAGCAAAGTATGGTGTTTCATTTAATAAGGACGATTACATACCAGGCATAAGGAACTTTTATGCTGACTCAAACGGCAAAATGATTGGCATCCCTTTCAACAGCTCGACTTGTTTGATGTATGCGAACATGGACGTTCTAAAAAAAGCTGGTATAAAATCTATTCCAAAGACATATGAAGATTTTGAAAAAATAGCCCCAAAAATAAAAGCAGCCGGCTTCATACCTCTGCTTCAAAGTCACAGTCCCTGGATATGGACTGAAAATTTCTTTTCAAGACATAACCTCTTGATGACTGATGGTAATAATGGGTATGATGCTGTCCCAACAAAAACATTATTCGCAGAAACGCCAGCTTTTATTTCCCACTGGAAAAAAGTAAAAGAGTGGAAAGACAAAGGTTGGTATGGATATAAAGGAAGGGCTTGGGGAGACAATCAGGCTCCGTTTATAGCTGGAAAAGCTGCTTTTTGGCTGGGATCAGCTGCATCATTCAGTGGAATGAAAGGTATTGTTCCAAATTTTACAGTTAACCATATTCCATATTGGAATTCAGTTACCAAAGGAAAACAATACCCAACTTTTATTGGAGGTGCTGCAAATTGGATTTTGTCAGGAAAATCTGATAAAGAGTATAAAGAGTTGATGAAATTAGCAGAATTTATGACAACTCCTGAAATTCAATTATATTATCACAATATGTCTGGGTATGCAGCTGTAACTTACTCAGCAACGGATCTTGCTAATGATATTGGATTTTACAACGCTTCCCCATATCACAAAGCTGTTGGAGAACAATTAAGTTTAGAAGGATCAACTATACCCGGAGGATATAGAGCTGGAAACTGGCCTCAAATACGTGAAGTAATTTACGAAAATGTAGCCAAATTGCTTTCTGGTGAAATCTCGGCGGAAAAAGCTTGGTCAAATACAGACAGGGGATCAGCAAAATTATTGAAACAGTTTGCTAGAACTCTTAAATAATTTTTTTATAAAGGGGAGTATATCTCCCCTCCCACCTCCTGAAAACATGTGGATTTAGTCTATTTTTTAGATAGTTACAAACTACTCTAAGTCCATTTTTCAAAATTTATTACTAAAATTGTTCTTCTTATTGAATTAGCAAGATTTTAAAAATATCACTCAAAGTACAATAATTGTGCTTCAGACATATTTTAATTATACACTCATCAACGTAAAGCAACTTGTAACTGCAAATTACGTAAAAGAATAAAAAATCTGTTTTTGAATAGAAGTTTTCCTTGTTATAGTTGCAGCTATATTCAAAGAGAGCCTGACTAACGTTTATCCTTTGTATTATGAAAAAAGTTCAGTTCAATTCAAACTTATCACCATTTTTGTTTATAGCGCCTCAATTAATAATTATTTTAATATTTTTATATTGGCCAATAATACAGACTTTTACGGATGCCTTTACAGTTCAGGATCCGTTTGGCTTTTCAAAGACTTTTGTTTGGTTTGATAATTTTGAACTAGTAATTACTGATCCTGCTTATGTTAGATCATTTAAATTTACTCTAATTTATATCTTTGTAATTACACTTGTTACAGGATCGTTGGGCTTACTTCTGGCTGTACAAGCAAATTCAGTGATACATGGAAAGAGTGCTTATAAAACATTATTGATCTGGCCTTACGCTATTGCTCCTGCGGTTGTCGGCGTTACGGCTAATTATTTTTTTAGCGAACGGTTAGGTATACTTTATAATTTTTTCAATGATCTTTGGGGATTTAATTGGATGGACTCTGTTTCAGACGCATACATTTACGTTATGATTGCAGGTTCTTGGAAACAGATAAGTGCGAATTTTATATTCTTTTTAGCAGGTTTACAAAATATTGAAAAATCTGTAATAGAAGCTTCATTGATCGACTGCAAGAGCAGTTTTAGAAGATTTTGGACAGTGACTTTCCCATTATTAATGCCAACTACTTTCTTTTTAATCATAATAAATATTACATATGCATTTTTTGATACGCTGGGCATAATTGACACTACTACTATTGGGGCCCCAAGTGGGGAAACCAAAACTTTGGTTTACAAAGCTTATATTGATGGATTTAGAGGGCTTGATTTAGGGAGTGCAGGGGCACAATCGATAATAATGATGATAATAGTTTTAGTTATAACCGTATTCCAATTCAGATTTATCGAAAGGAAAGTACACTATAGTTAATGGCATCAAAATATTCACAAATATCTGCTCATTCAATTTTACTCATAGGCACTCTTCTAATTATGCTGCCTATCTGGATTGTTTTTGCAAGTTCTACTCATGATAGTCTTACATTAGCTACAAAAGGGATGCAATTTGGACTTGGAGATAATTTTTTGAATAATTACCAAAATGTGTTATTTGAAAAGGGAGGTTTTTCAAAAGAAGTAACCTTCTTAAGGTTATTAACGAATAGTTTAGTAATGGCTTTTGGAATTGCAACTTTGACAGTAATTACTTCTCTTTTGGCAGCTTATACGATTGTATACTTTAAAATAAAACTAGCTACAACTTATTTTTGGCTAATATTTATTACCATTCTAGTACCACTTGAAGTAAGAATATTTCCAAGTTATGCGATTGTTTCAGAACTTAACTTAACCAATACTTATGCAGGATTAATTTTGCCCTTGTTAGCGTCATCAATAGCAACTTTATTTTTTCGAGGATTCTATAAAACAATTCCTGATGAATTACTAGAGGCAGCCAAGATTGATGGAGTAAATAGCTGGAAGTTTTTTTTTGATTTTTTGTTGCCTCTTTCAAAAACTATGATTATAGCTATATTTATTTTTATGTTTGTATACGGATATAACCAATATTTGTGGCCTATTCTTGTAACAACAAGTGAGGATTATTGGACTGTAATTATGGGCATGAAGATTATGTTCATGAGGACCTCAACAGGTAGTTTTAGTTATATAATACTATCAATTATTCCGCCGGCATTAGTTGTAATTTTTTTACAGCGTTGGTTTGTCAGGGGACTATTATATTCAGGAAAATGAATAACAAATACTCTCAAATATTCTCACACGTGATTCTTTTTATTGGGGTGTTGGTAATGGTCATTCCTATTTGGATAGCGTTTGCCAGCTCAACTCATGAGAATGTAGCTGTTCTTACCGAGGGAATGAAATGGGGTTTAGGTGACCAATTATTAAAAAATTATAGCGAAGTATTGAACCAAACTGGAGGATTTTCTCAAGAAATTACTGCTACAAAAATGTTTATCAATAGTTTTATTATGGCTATTGGGATAGCAGCGATTAAAGTGATAATTTCATCGATGTCAGCTTTTGCGATAGTATATTTCAGGTTTAAGCTGGCAACACCATTGTTTTGGTTAATTTTTATAACTCTTCTTGTGCCTTTAGAAGTAAGGATATTACCAAGTTACCAAATAGTATCTGATTTAAAATTAACTAATTCCTATACAGGGTTAATTTTGCCTCTTGTAGCTTCTGCTACCGCGACATTTTTCTTTAGGCAATTTTATAAATCTATTCCAGATGAATTATTAGAATCCGCTAAATTAGATGGTGCAAATAGTTGGAAATTTTTTATAGATTTTTTAATTCCGCTTTCAAAAACCATGATTGCAGCAATGTTTATATTTATGTTTGTTTATGGTTATAGTCAATATTTGTGGCCATTAATAATGACAACATCGGAACAATATTGGACTGTTGTTATGGGGATGAAGATTATATTTATGGAGGGATATGAAGGAGGGAATCTTCCAAGAATAGCAGAGAGATTTGCTTACATTATATTGTCAATTATACCACCTGTTGTAGTAATTATTTTCTTGCAAAGATGGTTTATCAAAGGTTTAATCCAAACAGAAAAATAAATGGGCTTTTTAGATATAGATAAGGTGACAAAAATTTATCCAAATGGTACTAAGGCAGTGCATGAAACTTCCTTAAGCGTTGAAGAAGGTGAATTAATGGTCTTTGTTGGGCCGAGTGGTTGCGGCAAGTCAACGTTGTTAAGAATGGTGGCAGGTTTAGAGGATATTAGCCAAGGAGATATCAGTCTGAATGGTAAATTGATTAATAGCATAGATCCATCCGACCGAGATGTTGCTATGGTATTTCAAAATTATGCCTTATACCCGCATATGAATGTTTTTAACAATTTAGCTTATGGATTAAAAAATAGAGGTGTAGACAAAGCAACAATTAAGGAAAAAGTACACGAAACAGCAGAACTTTTGCAAATATCACAATTTTTAGAATCCAAGCCAGCGGTACTTTCAGGGGGTCAGAGACAAAGAGTAGCAATGGGCAGGGCTATTGTAAGGAATCCTAAAATTTTCTTATTTGATGAGCCATTATCTAATTTAGATGCATTACTTAGGATTAAAATGCGTTTGGAGATAAAAAAGCTACAACGAAAAATGGGTGTTACCAGTATTTTTGTGACACATGATCAAGTTGAGGCTATGACCTTGGCGGATAGACTAGCAGTTATTAACAATGGTGTTATAGAGCAATTAGGGACACCGATAGAGATATACAATAATCCAAAGTCTGTTTTTGTAGCAGGATTTATAGGTTCTCCACAAATGAATTTTATAGATGCCGAATTAAAAAATAATACTTTAATATCTGAAGATTTTAAGATTCCCAATTATTCCAGTGATTTTAATGGTAATGTTTTAATAGGTATAAGGCCTGAGCATTTGTCACTTTCGAAAAAAGGAGAAATAAATATAACAGTAGATTTAGTTGAACAATTAGGATCAGATAATATTATTTATGGTGAAATGAATGGGGGGAAAGAATTATGTTATCGTTCACCTGGGAATATTAATGTCAATTTGGGGGAAAAATCGTCTTTAGAAATTATTGAAAACAAATTTTATGTTTTTGATAAAGATTCTGGCAAAATTTTAGATTAACTTTATCATTCAAATCAAGCCCTTCAAACCATATTTGTACTTAAAAAAATACTGGGAATTCAGTTTTGGTGAAGAAACTACGATTTGCTAAATATCTTAGCGGTGATCAAGCTGCATAATTTGATTAGTATAGTTTTAAATTGGAAGAATTCTTAATTGAGAACGAAGAGATATTTCTTTCGGGTGAACTAAAAGGGTATCCACTTAAAAATGCAGAGAATAAATTTGATCACATCGGGAGACCACTCCCATTTCCAGGATGTTCCATCATTTCCAAAATCCCAATAAAGTCAGATTTATTCTTCGAGATAAAATTATTACAATCGAAATACAGAGATTTTAATCCTGACAAGGCTTATACATATCTTCCTGATACAAGCTTTCATATGACTTTCTTTGATTGTTGTAATATTAATACTCTTAACACACGATACTGGCCGAGAGATATTTTTAGAGATAATAATTATAAAAATATTTCTAAAGTACTATCTAACAGGATAAAGGATTTAAAGTTTCCAGAAAAATTCAATCTAAAATTAAAAAAATTGTTTGGTGGATATAGCATGATACTTGAGGGTAATACAAAAAAAGATGAGAAAATAATTAGAGATTACAGGAATAAATTAAGTACTTTATTGGGGATTCGATTCGAAAACCACGAAACATACTCTTTTCATATCACACTTGCATATATTTTAAGAAAATTAAAAGATGATGAAATAAAAAAATTGATTTTATATAATTGTAAATTACTAGAAGGATTCGTTAAAAAAACACCAATAATTCAAATAAAAAAACCTGAATTATGCACTTTTGAAAATATGTATGAGTATAAAAGTACTTAATTAAAATGTTATAAAAGATGTCTTGGAGGGAATTATATAATTTTTAAGAGTTTTTGCTTCATCACAGCAATAAAATTCCTCAGTATCATTAGTATCTTCTTATTTAGTTTTTATATAATTATATTTTAGAATTGACTGGGGAAAATATTTTTAATTCATTTAAAGATTGTTATGTCTGGACACAGTAAATGGAGTACAATCAAGCATCGGAAAGCAGCCCAGGATGCAAAAAGGGGGAAAGCTTTTACCAAACTGATTAAAGAACTCACCATTGCGGCTAGAATGGGTGGCAGTGATCTCGATGCAAATCCACGTTTGCGAACAGCGGTTGCAAATGCAAAAAGCCAGAGTATGCCTAAAGACAATATTGAGCGAGCAATCAAAAAAGGCGCAGGTGAATTGGATGGAGTAATTTTTGAAGAAATAATTTACGAAGGTTATGGTCCACACAATGTTGCGATTATTGTTGAAGTAATGACTGACAATCGGAACAGAACCATTGCCTCGGTAAGGCATGCTTTTAGTAAATACAATGGCAATTTAGGTTCAGCGAATTCTGTTCAATATATGTTTGACAGGTTGGGGTCGATTATGATCGACAAGACAGTGATTGAGGAGGACCCACTGACGGAATTAATCCTGGAAGCAGGAGCTGATGATATAAATATCGAAGATCCTCATATGTATCAGGTCATAACTGCACCTGCCGAATTTGATGCTGTACGCTCCTATCTTGAAGAAAAAGAGGTTGTCATGCTGAGTGCGGAATTAATCTGGAATCCGCAAAATCGTATTGAAATTGATGATTCTAAAAAAGCGGAACAAGTAATAAAACTGATTGATATCTTGGAAGATGATGATGTAAAGAGTGTTCATTCCAATTTTGACATCAGTGAAAACGTTATGGCGGAACTTGGTTGAATCTCTGCGAATTTTAGGTATAGATCCGGGAAGTAGAAAAACTGGTTATGGATTGATCGAACATTCTGGTAACCGCACGCGTCATTTAGCAAGTGGATGTATTAAACTTAATGTAAAGGAACCGCTTGCTGGGCGTTTACATCAACTTTCCACTGAACTGGAGAAACTGATTGAGGAGTTCCAACCTGATTGTGGTGCAGTAGAAGAAATATTTTTTGCCAAAAATGCTCAGTCTGCCCTCACTTTAGGACATGCCCGAGGTGTTATTCTACTTAAATTTTCTGAACGTCAGTTAGTTGTTCATGAATATCAATCTCTTAAAGTCAAGCAAACGGTGGTTGGTGTTGGAAGAGCTGAAAAAAAACAAGTTCAGCACATGGTCAAGATTCTGTTAAATTTGCAGAACACACTTCAGGAAGATGAGGCCGACGCACTTGCCGTTGCAATCACTCATGCCCACTTAGGGCTTTCCCAGAGTCAGTTGCTTTAAACAGAAAGTAGCCTGAACGAAACCCGTATTATGCAGCTTTAATTATGATTGACTATCTAGAGGGACATGTATTGCGATCTGAAGACAATTTGATTGTTCTCAAAACCTCCGGCGGTGTAGGTTATGCGGTTTATGTTTCAAAACATCTTTCTGTAAAGGTTTCTCTGGAAGAATTCCTGACTTTGCATATTTATACAAATGTCAGGGAGGATGATTTGTCCTTATATGGTTTTCTAAGTTTAGAGGAAAAAGAAATATTTAAAATGTTGATCAAAACTTCCGGTGTTGGTCCTAAGTTGGGATTAGCAGTGCTTTCAGTACTATCTCCAAGTCAACTCATGGAAGCTGTCTATCAGGGGAATGC
>MPLT02051670.1_pt1 | contig 27203 bp, 15 predicted proteins | sample 1617391 | NCBI WGS metagenome assembly MPLT02 (sample SAMN05944800, study PRJNA350692) | marine metagenome | biome: marine; feature: ODZ; material: water; isolation source: 70 m water sample filtered on 0.2 um supor filter | place: Pacific Ocean | collected 2012-04-08 | depth 70m m
AGTCGCCGATATACAACCAGTAGAGCAAGAAGCAGAACCCATGGATGTTCTCTTCGGAGTAACTACGGTCGGTTCAACTCAAGAAGCTGATTTGCGACGCCGCGAAACGTTAACCGAGGGTTTTACCCCTATCATGACGTCCAGTGGACCCATGTTCCCGGAGGAGGTGTGGGAACCGACGATGACCGATTATGGGCAGGAGATCGATATCGAAATGTTTCATCGCATCTCACAGAACGCGAGCGGTACAACTGTGGAGCCAGTGCACGATACTCCGATGATGGAGGAAAATCCAATCGAAAAGGTGGAAGAGAAAGTGGAGGAAGAAGAAGAGGTGCATGAAGTTCCGACAAAGCTCGTTTCTGAGACGCGTGAAGTGATTATTCGAGCCACGATCCTCAGCATAGACTTTGAAGGCAAAGCGGATGGAAAGAGCGTTCGTACTCTCATCACGCAAACCGCTCCGCGCCGGGTTGTCTTGGTGCATGGAAACGCTAAGCAAACGAAAATGTTGAAAGATCAACTTGTCACCAGTTTACCCGGAGTCGAAATCGATGCTCCTGATGTTGGGAAGACGGTTGAATGCACTTCAGCGTCAGCAACTTACAAGATTCGTGTATCTGACGCACTCTTCCAGAAGGCGAAGATGCGTGATATGGCAGGCTACAAGGTTGGTTGGATAAACGGTATCGTCGGTAAAGCCTTGGAAGAAGGCGGTGCTCCAATGCTACTTCCTGTTTCCAATTTGAGCTCAAACGCCGATGGTACGGCTCTCGTGACGACGAACGACGCAATAATGAAAAAGGCTTCATCGCAACCTGGCTCGGTTTTTTTGGGAGATCTTAGATTGTCGGATTTCCGACAAGCGCTCGCGCAGCAAGGAATTGCGGCAGAATTCGCCGATGGCGTGTTAGTTTGCGCCAATGGTCGCGTCACCGTAAGAAAAGACGGAGAAAAACTCGTCGTCGAAGGCTCGTTGTCTCAGGATTACTTTGACATCAGACAGATTTTGTACAGTCAGTACCAAATCTTATAGTAGTTCGCATTGTTTGCGTGATAGAATGTATAATGAATACAATAGATTCAACCTAAGCGGCAGAAGACAGTTTCGCCTCGAGCTCTACAATTTGTTCCTGTATCAAACTCAAGTCGCGCGCCACTCTCTCTGAGTTGTTGGGCTGCTTTGAGAGGGCGGTCAACTTTCGCTGTATGTCGGTCTGCGCGCGACGAGCGGCCCCTGTTGCTTCAACTTTCACTAATAAATCGGCAAAGCCACTGTGCATGCCGTGGAGATGTTTGTAAGCTTGTCTGCACAAGTCATCCGATCGAGCCTCTCTGAAGAGAGTCTCTTCGACGACTATGTACGTTCTCTCCAGCAACTCCTGCGCAGACTGGATCTCGCGCTGAACAGTGCGTGTATCACCGACTATTTTATTGATTTCACCCTCCTGCTTCTTGATATTCTTTATGATTTCATTCACTCGTCGAACGAAGGAAGGACGATGCACATTCTTTGGAGCAGATTCATACTCTTCAAGAAGTTGTCTCTGTTCGTGTTCCTTTGCGCGTAACAAAGCACTCGTTTCTTTCCCTTCTGAGCGCCACTTTTCAATCTCTTCCAGCTGAATCTTTGCGTTCGCACGCTTTTCATCAGCCGCTTTCGCGTGCGCGTCGATGGCTTGCAAGAGTGGAGCTTTCGCTGCCTCCCACTCCTTTTGAAGTTGTTCCATTCTCTCCTTCGCCACGGCGAGCACCTTATTCAACTCTGCTTCGCTCTCTTCGACAGGGCGTTCCGAGCTAATCACTATGCCCAGCGCTTGCTTGTGTAGCAAATAATTCGACTCCAAGTCAGCGGTGAGCGCATGCTTTTCTTCGGTCGCTTCCATCGCTTCTTTCACCTTGTCGGCGCACGAAGCGATTTCGTCATCCGCCGCCGAAACAACGGAAATCGCTTCGTCAATTCTGCGCTGTATATCCTCGACGGCGCGCTCACGAGCGCTGAGACGTCCCTCGAGAGATTCAATAGCATCCTCTTCTATTTTTTCCACCGTTTCAATCACCTTGGACTCGCGCATCGGCGCCGCATCAAGATCGCGTCGAGCTGTTCTCGCCTGCTGCTCCGAATAAAATCCGCCTCGCAATGCAAGCGCGAATATCTCCGCAATTAAACCCCGCAATCCCCCTCTTTTACGTAAATCGAAAGGTTTTCCATCGGGTCCGATGATTTCCAAGCGCTCAACCCCGCCGAATCTCAATCGCTGCGCGTCTTCGTCTCGCTCCCTCTCGGCTCGACTTTGAGTGGAAAATTCCAAAATCGACGGCAACGCCTTCAACCCCGAATCGCGCAAATTCCCGAAAAACCCACCCTCAGCGGTCGTCTCGAGGCGAACGGTTTGGAAGTTTTTCGCCTCTTCGAAATCATCCATCCTCTTCTTAGCGTTCGCCGCCGCCACGATACTCGAGAATCCGGCCAACGCTTGCGCCCTCCCCCACGCCTCACCAGCGCGCGTCGATTTCGCCACCGCTCTCCTCGCCCTTCCCCGATCGTTCCTCCGTCCCTCTCCATTCACCGTCCCATCGTTCATCGATGTTCCAACATCTCCTCGCATCGCCGCCTCCGTCTCCTTCCTCGGCAATTTCTCCAATAAAAACTTCAACATCCCGCGCGCGCTCGCCTCCGTCGGATACAAAAACTGTTGAAATCCAATCCCATCCCCGTCCTCGCCCTCGTACCCTATCCCTCGCATCGCCTCCGCGTACGCACCCGCGCACCGAAACCGCTCCCCGACGCTCTCGTCATCGCTCGGAAACGTCTCCGCCAGCCTTCCCCGCCACGTCTCGTCCACCCGCACGACGCACGCCCGCACGACGCGCGCCAACTCCCCCGCGTTCTCTTCGTACGCGCGCACGTCGTCCAGCGTCTCCGAGATTCCCGCCGCTCGAAGCGCGACGACGAGCACCTCATCCGCGTCCGCGCCTCGCGCCTCCGCCGTCATGCCTCGTTCCACGCGCGCGCGCGCACCAGAGTGTCGACGATGCGCGCCATCGCATTCTCATCGAGATTCCGCGCGATGGTGAAAACGCGTCGCGTCGTCTTCGTCGCCGTCCTCGTCGACGGGGACGGTGAGGCGATGACAGAACGAGAGCGCGAGACGGTGGAGGAGCGGGAAGAGGATGTTGACGACGCGGATGACTTGGCGGCGCTCGTGCCGAAGATGCTCACGAGAGGGGAGCCCGTGGAAATGGGAAATAACGACGATGAGAGCGGAGAGAGTTTGGTGTGGAAGGAGGCCGCGGGATTGCGTTCGGCGCAGGCGAGGGAACACACGGCCGTTTTGGCTTGGATTGCACTGGATACGCTCTGGTCGCAAGAGAGCGAGTGGGTGTTCGCGCCGATGGTGATTGTGTGCGTGTACTTTACTCACAGCGCGTGGGCCTCGTGGCGAGAGGATGCGAAGGATTTTCCACACGCGCTGGCGGTGTTTCTGTGGTTGGTCGGTGCGAATACGGTCTGGGTGTGGATGGATGTCCTCGGTTCGTCGCACGCCCTGTTGAAGGCGTGGTGCATAGTTTGTTTCGCATGGAGCATTCTGATCGAGACCGTGCAGCTCTCATCCCTGGTCGTAGACATCAGAGACGTGAGCGCGAGAGATTTGTCGGATGCATTTGAATCGCTCGTCATTTTATCGTGGGCTGCGCACGACTTGGTGAATTTCGTGTATTATAGCTTCAGCGGCACATCGCGATTTTACATCCTCTTCATGTGGTGGCTGTTCTCTGTCATCATCATCGTGCAGTCGACGTACTATCTACTCGTACAGATTCGTATATTTTGCAGTCGCCCACGTAGTCATAGCGTGGAGTACGCTCTGGCGTTGTTTGCGTGGTCCGTCGGGGTGATGCTGTGGGAATTTGGAGATTTTTACGCCCCTGAAGACCAAGACCCGGAGAACATATTTGAAGAGCCTACGAATTCTAGAAACATGCGGTGGTATTGCTTCTGGACCATTGTGGCGGGTGCGTTCCCTCTTCTCGTGTGGTGCGCGCGGCGGTGGAGGTATATCTTCCAGGAAAAAAGTGAATAGAACCGCCAACACTAGCGGTGTCCGCGACATCAAGGCTGGTATAATGTAATCGTATGTATTAGTATTTGACTCGACTACGCCATCGCACTAGGTAAGCACAAACTCTCACAACGTCGATTGTCACGTATGCACGCGTCGTCTGGAATCTCTCTTTGCAAGCTGCGCCTGGTAACATGCTTCGAGTTGAATCTCAAAGATGTCTGTTCGCACGGAGATTCCTTTTTCCCGCATGAGGTCTAGCATTGAGACTCTCTCTTTCACTGTGAAAACTTTTTGTAAAGAATCGATACCAATCAGCCATAGCGTTTTGTTCCAAGGAACTGCGTTGATTGCCCGCAAGAAAACAGTTTTTGCGCTCGACAGCTGACCTGACTCTAGGTACGCGCGCATGTACATTAACCATAACATCGGTGACTGAGCTGTGGATTTTGTCTGCTCGAGCGCTCGCTCAAAGATCGAGACAGCTCGAGGATTTGATGCGAAGGGTTTGTTCGCTTCCAAGCCTAAAGCATACAGGATTGGACCAAGAGCGTTCTTACGCTCGAATTCCATTTCCAAGTATCTATGCATCCGTTGTGTGCCTTGCACCTCTAATTCAAGTTCACAAAGTTTGAGCAGCAAAATCGGAGAGCTGGGGAAAATTTTCAGTGCATACTGAATACTAGAGCGGCGAGTCGCAATAGGTCTCATCTGTAACAGATCTAAATGCAGCTCGTGCCAAAAGCGCACATTCCCTTCGCCTCGTTGTACGTCTCTCGGAATCAACCGAATCGCATCATCAATATCGTTGAAAGGTCGTTTTGTTAACCTTTTAAACAATGCAAAACAAAGAATTAGAGCGACACCGTGAGGTAGCAATCCTAGTTTCCTGTCGTCTGGCCAGGCACCGCCTCCTTCAAACGCAAAGATCATTTTTTCTTTGAAGAACTTGTCCGCACGTAGAAAACTGACTGCGTCTGTTGGGGCACTCTCGAGAGTGATCTCTTGGTCCGTCCCTAAGAATGCCAACACCAGCAGTATTTTCAATACATTGTCCGTGTTGTCATGGTTTTGCGTCGCGAGTTCACAGTTGATCCACGAAAATGCCAAATGAGAAATATCTTGCATCTTTGATGAGAACGCAATCTGAAACGCTCTTGAATAAATTTTGCGTGCTGAAGTACTTCTTGAAGATTTCCATTCCATTTCCGCAAGATGAGACCAAAGTTTTAAAGAGTTACCATAATAACCCGCAAGCAATTCTTTTGCTTCCTCTTTCGTCTGAACGATTCGACAAGATTGTGTTGTTGGATCGTGACTTGCAAAAACTCGAAAAACATTTGATCCGAATGCGCGTCTCCCGGACTCAGCAGACAGCCACGCACACTCGAGTCCATCTGTGGAAGAGAACCATGAACGTACTTCCTGATTGACATTTCTTCCGCTAAACAAATCGAAAGCTTCTCTGTGCGGACCAAAGGCGCTCTCCCTGAGAATAAGATGCTCATCTTCATCCAAATCGGTTGGCAACGTTTCAACTGCACCGACAAGACGAAGCGTTTGTGTCCACAATTTTTCTCTCGCCAATTCATCTTCAAGGCGAGTTAAACCATCTCTAACGTCATCGAAACAGACTTTTGATGACGTAGGTGCGTCCATTTCTCCTGCGATCGTATCTACTAATCGAGTTGGCTTCCAGTGTTTTAGACTGCGCTTCCATTCCTTTGCGACCCACTTACGAAGAATCTCGCCATCTATCTCCACATCGCTCGCTGAATCGAGCTGATCTTCGAGGCGCGAAATGGCGTGTGTATCATTATCTCCTCCTTCATAGCCCACTTCTTCCTCTTCTGACTCTACGTCCTCCTCGAAATGTTCCCATCCACCACTGAGGATGACTTTTGCTTTATCCATTGCACTTGCAGGTGGAGGGGGCGGAACCTGTCGGGGCGCTTGATTTGTATGTATCTGAGACTTGATTTGGTGCGATGTATCTTTGATCATTCGATTTTTAGTCATCCAATCAGCCCAGCCCGTGGCCGTTGGTTCACCTATTCGAGGTTCTTCACACTCCCAGAAGGATTCAAACATGTCTAGGAGCTCATCTTCGGCCTGTGTAGTTTTGGGAGAGAGGCAGCAAAACTCCAAAGCAGCTTGCATTCTTGCTACGGCGAGCTCTGTTGAGCCTGACTGGATGTCGAAAGAACAAATATCGATTATTAACCCAACGATCGCTCGCTCAAGCTGTGCGACATCTGTTGACATGACTCCATGCTTGCGTTTGAGCTCACCTTTTGCAGAGACCAAAGAGCTGAGAGCGTTATTGTATACTTTCCGCACGCCATCTACACTGAAATTAGTGAAATCTCGAAGACAATACCGAATGAATGCGTTCCATATCGCAGGGTTTCCTGGATTTTGAGCGCACGCATACTCCCAGCGCGACTTGATTGACGGAGACTCTTCCACCTTCTCATACTCAATGAGTAACATGATGACTAGAGTGGACTCATGGGGATGATATCGCAAAGCATCCTCCAATATTGCGATTTTCTTCTCGATCATCTGAGAGATTTCCACCTTCTTCCTTGTAAGTGTCATGAATTCATCTTGAAACTGCGCGAATTCTATCCACAGCGCGACATTCTCTGGATTCGCCTGAATATTTTCATTGTATGATTTTGTTTTCTGCATGAGCCTGGCGTTCAAGCTCTCGAAATCGTCTTCATGTGCTCGTTCTTCACATCCTCCTTCGGACAGTTTCAAGAAGTCCGAGGTGTCACTGGGATGGTTGACTTCATTCGATACACTCTTTCGTAGGTACACAGCCTCCTGTTCAGTTTTCCGCGTGGCGGCACCGCGCGTGAAATATCTTTCCTTCCTTTGCTCATGTTTCGCCGCCAACTGTAGCCCGTGGAAGTCGCCTCTGATTTTTGCAGCATCTTTATACCACTGCGTGGCTAGATCTATGACACGTCTGAATTTGACCGCACGCGAAAGACCTCCGTAAGTCGCATTGTCGACGTCTCGGTGGCAGTCCTCGTAAGTCCCATTCACGTGATGCAGCCGATCCATCGCGGATGAATTCGTCGCTTGACTGCGTCGTTTGCGATGCAAGCGATCGCGGCTTTCTTCCATCGCATCACGCTTTGCGTCACGTCCACGAATCCCGAAGTCATCATCGTCATCGCGCGCCGCGCACCTCGTGCGCTTCTTTTCCTCCTTGTATCTCTTCTCCTTCCGCTCTTTTCTCTCCTTCCTCTTCGCGCGTTTCCGTCGCTTTGAATGTTCACCCCTTGACTGCGACCCAGATTCTGAACACGACAGCGTCGGATTGCTCGTTTTATCGCCGGTCTCGTCCCTCGAAAGCCCGGTCTCGCGCGGTTGGAAAGAGTGCAATCGTAACCACCGCTCAGAGCTTTCCTCGCGCGACACGGACGCGTCACCGCGGTTTCTCGGGGGATCGTCCACGGGGAAGAGCGGTGGTGGTGACATCCTCACACGCGCGCCGCACCGAGGCGCGCGAGTCACACACTGAAGACGCGTCCTCGCGGTCGAAGCGAAAAAATAAGCGGTGGTGCGAGCAAAAGATTCGCGTGCCCACGCGTAATTTGACTACGACATAGATCTATTCAATAAAAGATTGTACGGGTCCTATGGTGTGGTTCGTGTGAGTTTTCTCGCTTCGCTTCGCCCATCTCCCACAATAACCAATCTATGACGACGCTGCTCACCGGCGTCGAGTGACGTTCTTCGAAGCGTCGCCGAATTGCTTCCACCGCGACGACGGTGGCGGCTCGGATCTCGATCTCAACTTCGCTGTTCGAAGGAATCTCTTGCTTCGAAACTATGGCATTTCTAACTTCATCTGCGTACTCTAACATACCGAACTCACGCAGGGTCACCGGCACGCGATAATCTGCAAACATCGTCAGTTTGGCAATGTCTGAGAATTCGCCCAAGCCGACGCCCCGAAAAGTGCCCCATAGGTCGCCCACAAAAATCTGTGCGCGCTTGTAGAAAAATACTTGTCTACCTCGATACACGCTCGTGTCGCGAAATCCAGGAAAATATCGCACGACCAAGTCGACTAATTTCGCCGCGGAACCTTCGGCGGCGCGAATCAGCTCGACGACTGAACCGTGAAAGTGCGTCTCCAGACCTTCACCAATTTCTCGCAACAAGCGAGCCCTCTCATCCTCGCCGGGCAAAGGTCTCGGCCACGATATCATCGCGCGCAGTTCCTCTCCCGTGAGATTTCTCAGACGCGCAGTCGTGAAAACGCCCGGATCGCGTTCGCCCGCCGCGCGCAAGCCGCTCGTCAGGTGCTCGTACTCGAGCTTCCCCTCGCCCTCGACGTCGTGATCCGGCCAGAAACAAAAATTAATCGCGTCGACGCACATCGTAAACATCGCCAACGTCGCATCGTCGCGCGTCGACTCGTTCCTCTCGCCGTCACCGTGCCAGCCATCGGCGTCGAACGCGCCGCACCCCGCGCGCAGTCGATTCACATCCGCCTCGCGCAGCGCGTCCACGAACGCATCGACGGCGCGTTCCGACACGCGCACGCGCTCAGCGCACGCGCGCGTCACCTCTCCACACGTTCGTCGCACCTCATCGCACGCGCTCGCCATCGACGTCCGACGTCCGACGGACGACGACGACGGACGACGACGACGACGACGACGACGACGAATGCAGCCGGCCGGTCGCCGCGCCCCGCGCGGCTGTTTTTTGAAAAAACGCGACAGCCCGCGACAGACGGTGACGCGGAGCGACGAGACGCGACGCGACGAGACGCGACGAGAGGAGCGAGAGAGAGAGAGAGAGAGCGCGTCGCCGACCGCGCGTCGAGACCGAGGCGTCGATCGAACGAGAACGGAACGCGACGCGACGGGTGGGTGTTCGTTTCGACGAGATCGAGACGACGGACGAAGGGCGAACCGGAGACGAAGGGTGGTGAGGCTCGCGTCGCGGTCGTCTCGAGCGGTGTGAAACCGTCGACCGACGTCGGAGGTTTCGTGGAACGTCGCGATGACGTCGGTGAACGTGAACGTGCAGGGAAGCGACGAGGTACGGAGGAGGTTTTTGTCATTTTTGAATGATTACGTGTACGACCCGAGTGAGGACGGACTCGAGGACGGACCGTTGTTGAGTCCGGGGTTTCGTGATGAGGCTCGGCAGGCTCGTCGAAGAGTGTATGTGGAAGCGTTGGATTACATGGACAACAGAACGACGTTGACGGTCGATTTTTCGCACCTGATGGCTACCGACGACGAGCTCGCCACGGAGGCTGTGCAGTCGAACTTCTACATGTATCAGCCCTTCTTGAACGAAGCCGTGGGTATGTTCGTGCGACAACATCGGCCGGACTTGATCCGATACGGAGGTGGAATAGAGAAAGAGTTTTGGGTCAAGTTTGTGAATTTACCGCGCGTTGATCGTTTAAGAAGTTTGAAGGCGAACAATATTGGTCAGCTCACGAGTTTCAGCGGAACAGTCACGCGCACGTCTGACGTTCGCCCGGAGCTACTCTTGGGGTGTTTTAAGTGTGGAGAATGTGGCTGCTTAGTACCCAACGTCGAACAACAGTGTCGGTACACAGAACCGTCCATTTGTCTGAGTGAGACGTGCGGAAACAGGAATAAATGGACACTCGAGAGAGATGGTTGTAAATTTGTGGATTGGCAACGAGTGCGTGTACAGGAGAATGCGGATGAGGTTCCAGCTGGTTCGTTACCTAGAAGTATGGATGTGATTTTGCGCCACGAAATCGTGGAGGAGGCACGAGCTGGTGACAAAGCAATTTTCACGGGAACCTTGCTCGTGGTCCCAGAAGTTGCTCCCAAGAATATGGCTGGTGATCGCACTGAACTCCAGTCCTCTGTTAAAGGACGAAGCGATGGTATCACTGGTCTGCGTCAACTTGGCTGTAGAGAACTGTTTTACCGAATGGTTTTCGTCGCTCAAAGCGTTGTGAGCACTACCGAACCTACCGCTGGTGGAGCTATTGACGTGCGAGGAGAAGACGAGGAAGAAATTGTGAAAACATTCTCGTCGCAAGAGAAACGCGAGATCACAGAGATGGCTCAAGATCCTCATTTATATGATAAATTTGTTCGTTCCATTGCACCGACTGTACATGGACATGCTGACATCAAACGGGCGATCACCCTGATGCTATTTGGTGGCGTGCACAAAGACACCGGTCAAACCAAGTTGAGAGGTGATATCAACGTACTCATTGTCGGTGATCCGTCCTGCGCTAAGAGCCAGTTTTTGAAGTACATCACAGCATTCTTGCCACGCGCAGTTTATACCTCAGGGAAAAGTTCTTCCGCGGCTGGTCTAACGGCCACGGTGGCGAAGGACGTGGAGACGGGTGAATACTGTATTGAAGCTGGTGCACTCATGCTCGCAGACAACGGTATTTGCTGCATCGATGAGTTTGATAAGATGGACGTGAAAGATCAAGTCGCGATCCATGAGGCGATGGAGCAACAGACCATCAGTATCGCTAAAGCCGGCATTCACGCGTCCCTGAACGCTAGAACGAGTATTCTGGCCGCAGCCAATCCAAACGGAGGACGCTACGATCGAAGTAAGAGGTTGAGACACAATCTTTCGCTTCCTCCTGCGATCCTTTCACGTTTCGATCTGGTACACGTTATGATTGACGAACCAGATGAGTTCCATGATTACACACTGGCTCGACATATCGTGAGCTTGCACCAAAGGCGTGAGACCGCCGTCAACGTGGATTACTCGTTGGAAAAACTCCAGCGATACATCAGGTATGCGCGAACAATCAAACCAAAAATGACTCCCGAAGCACAGAAAGAAATCGTCAATGCATACGTAAGCCTTCGAACGGGAGACGGACAACCAGGAACGCAAGCTGCGTACCGGATCACCGTCCGACAGCTGGAAGCTATTGTTCGCTTGTCGGAGGCTCTTGCGCGCCTTCACTGTCGAGCAGAGGTGCACCCAAAACATGTACGAGAAGCTAGAAGGCTGTTGTCAGAGTCCATCATAGCAGTTGAGCCGCGTGCCGTGCAAATCGATGCTGATGATATGGAGTTAGAGAACGACACCAGCGATCCGATCCTACCGGAGCAGGTTCTCGCCAGTCTGCGAGCAAGGCGTGAAGCACAAGAGCGCGAAGCGCAACAGCAGCAGGTGGGCGCTGGAGACGACGGTGATGTTCCAGCGCCGTCCGAACCAGAACCAGTCCGTGAGACACGAAGGACAACGGTGAGTTATGACAGATACAATCAAGTGAAACAACGCCTACTGGGGCACATGCGACAGTGCGAGCGAGACGGCCAGGAAAATGGCATATTGCAAAAGGATTTGATAAGTTGGTACATCGACAATGTCGTCGTTCCGTCCGGTGTTTCCGACCCTTCGCAACTTTTGTCCGAGTATAAAGAGGTCAGAAATATTGTCAGCCATCTCATTAGGAGAGAGGAGACGCTCGTGGTTGTGCAGGAGGCGGAAATCGCACCTATGTTGGCAGAGGATGGTGCAGAGATGGATCCCGTCCAAGTCGCTTCACGCGAGCGTCGGCGAGCGATTGAAGAACGAGTGCTCGCCATTAACCAGAACTATGATGACGAGCATTGAATAGACAAAATATTGCATGTAATGAATAGAGACATTCGTGATTTCGTACGTCCAAAAGCCAAGCGATCCTCTCTAGTTGACATACATGGTGTGCATCAAGGTAAGTGTGAGGCAGCATCCGACGGAAACAGGCTGAACGTCAGAACCCGGACGGATTCTCGCAGCTGACCGCATGGATGAAACGCAGGAGTATCCGAGTGAAAACGATGCGACGGTTTCCATCGAGCGCTTGGTCAGACTCGAGCGAGACAGTGCGCTGATGCTGTCCTACATCCTCGACGCGAAGCGTCTGGAGATCGTTCTTCCGAAGGGGGTAGCTGTCGAAGACGTCAACTTCGGCGAGATCGACGTCCCGAGCATGATAGAACGATTGCGCCGTGGAGAATCCGTTGACTTGAGTTACGCCATCACTGAGTCGGCAACGACGAGACGCTCAGCTCAACAAACAGCACGCGAAGAAGAGAAACCAACAACTTCAGCACACGCAGAGACAAGCACTACGTTGAGACATCAGGAGTGCACGGACACATCGAATCTGTGCGAGAATCACACTATAAATGAGCAGGATTTGAGTGCGGCACAAGTGAACGGACAGTTGACCAACCCGAATTCGGGAGTGAGCGAAACTGTTGATTCAACTCTTGCTCGAATGGTCACAGACGCGAACGTGATTACATCTGAACTTAGACTGCCGGATTCATACGCGTGTATGAATGAATATGATTCACGTGAGGTAGCGTTTGATATCGTTGCGGTATCAAGTTCGGATGCTGAACAGCTAGAGACGGTTCGAATCGCGTTGCATATAGGCAATGAGCGCGCTCAGTCTATCATTCGTTATGCAGAAAGTTGCAGAACATCAATTGTACACGAAGGGATTTCAGCACGCCTGCATTTAAGGATAATGCTTTCTGCGATACGAGATGGGAACCTGTGTGAAGATGCGGAATTTTATAAAAGACGGTGCAGACTTTTGAGTGAACTGCTTTGGTCGTTACAGCACTCTGAGGAGAAACAAACTGCAGAGGAGAAGGTAACGGATGCCGAATACCCTGAGCTAAATGCAAAGAATACGTTATCAGAGATTAATAGAATGCTAACAAGCGCTGAAGTCGATTGTACATGGGTAGAATCTGCCGTTGAGATGATTGAATCTGTTCTAGATGAGAAAGGTGGATTTCACTACCCGGGCTTTGTCGGTATCAAACTGTACATGGAACTTTTGAGTGCGGCTTTCGACCAAGTCGAAGACTATACGCTTGCTTATGATGCTGCAAGCACGATAAAGAGTCTGGAACCGATTGCGTGCACGTTAGGTTTAAAGGACGAAATGGCGAGAAAAGTGGTGCTTGCATTTGCAGTTACGAAACAAGCTATCGCTGCATACAAGTCGTTGGGTGTAGATTACGACGGAGAGTCGCCAGTTCTCAATCTTTTAATCAAAGTACGCGAGGAGATGCATGATGACGCCGTCACGATGCCATCACATACGACTTTTATGGTTCGTATCCTCCTGGACTGGGGTAGATTCATGCTGCAAGACTTCATGCGTACCGTTACTCCGCCCGCAAAACAGGATCAAAGTGTAACACAAGTTGAGGCGGAAGTATTTGACATCATTGTGGATATTACTTTCAGCGCAGCACGAATGCTAAATGAAGATGGCGCTAAAGTTATTCGAGAAGCTTGCCAGAAGTCAGCATGTGCTGAGTACGACCGCTTGAGAGCTGCTGCGATGGAGAACTCGAGCCTGAAAGATACGACTGACACTACGTGTATAGCGCTATATTCGATAGCACAGTCGACGGCGGCGGCGGCTGACTCGTTCTCTGCGCATCTCGAACGGTACATAGCGAATTCTCCTGGTATGAATACGGCTGTCACTGGATGTTTTGCTGCTCGATTAGGTGAACGCTTCAGGAATGATTTGTTCGCCTGGCTCGAATCTGGACCGAAGTTGACGGTTCAATCCCTAGAAACCATTCGATCTGTCGGGGATTTACAAAACGCACTCGTTGCCACAGGCGGAGACGCGGTTGAACCGATGAATCTCGATGAGCACACATCCGTACTTGTATTCACCTGGTTGAATGAAAAAGTTGATGCTCTGGGTGAAATAGTCAACCGTTGCATTTCAGTGGAAAAATGGAACGTAACCAGAAACTCTGATCCAGTTCCAAGTGCTATCGACTTTCTACGGGCCGTAAACGAAACACTGGATGGATTCTTTCGTCTGAAACTTCCAGCACACGTGAGCGCTTTAAGAGCTCTCACGGAAGGTATTGACGCAGCAGTCGGGAAATATTCTAGAGCTGCGGTTGATTCTCTTGGTCAGGCGGGGAGCATTGTGCCATCAATACCAGTGATGACGCGATATAAAAAAGCGATTGTAGCTGATCTACATGCCAAGTTTGTGCCCGAGCAGCCGCCCAGGGGGCGTCTTGAAGACGGCTGTGTTGGTGCTGCGACGGTTCGTTTAATCTCGTTGAAATTTCTCATGGATAAGATGTGCTCGCTTGAGAAGGAAATTGAACCCAAGTGGCACGAGATGCAGCGTGCTGCTTCACTCCTGACGCATCCCAATGCGAGGAACAGAGCTTCTGGTTCCGAATGGTTTGAAGGAATGATGGCTGGTGCAAGACAGGCACTTGGCCAGGGTGTGCAGCAGGTGGCAAACCAAATGGCCTACAGCGTGATATATCGTGATTTGTGCGGTGTCGTGACCCACAATATTTATGCACAAGGAGTACACAGAAGTTCTCATAATATGAGCACTGAAATTCTGCCATACATCGATGGTGTCCTCGGGTACGTAGCACATCGTCTTGACAGTCGAATACGAAATACGGTCGCAGAGTGCCTACTTGAGGCTGTCGTGTCTGGTTGGATGCGTGCATTATTGAACGGAGGTCCAAGTCGTGTCTTTGTACCAGCCGATGTGGAACTATTCGAGGAGGAAATGCAGATTCTCACAGACTTTTTTGTCGCGGGCGGTAGAGGACTCAGCGTTGAAACCGTTTCCTCTCGCACCGCACCAGTATCTGCAGTTTTGTCTTTGATGAGTCTCTCAACGGATGATTTGTGCAGGAACTTTCAGGAACTCAACGATAAAGAAAAGCTTCAGTTGGGTTCTACGGTCCAGACGGCACCGAATGAATTCGACGTGTTCAACTCTGACGTCGTCCTGCGCATTCTCTGCCACAGAGCCGAGCACGCCGCTAGCAAGTGGATCAAAGCGCATTTCTCCATCGGCAAGACCGAATCCACGGGATTCGGATTTGGATTTTTGTAATTGTAGCTTTTTTAGTCTTTTCGCGTTCTCGAAATCGATAAACGTCTCGCGGGGGACAAGTTTGCGATTTGCGACCCAGGCTGGGTCACCCAGCCGAGTATTCGTATGGTGTTACGCTTCCTTCACATCGAGGAGGATGGCGACGGAGTCGCGTCCTTTGCTCGACGTCGTTGTCCACGACGACGAGACCGATGACGGCGCAAGCGTTGAGTCGTTGTCATTGATCCCTCGACGCACGAAAGTGGCCACCATCGGCGCGGTCACGCTACTCGTCGCCGCTCTGTTATTTTTGCTCGCCCACGACGCGGTGCGATCGGAATCTCTCGGACGCCAAGCCGGCGTGCGATGGAGGCGGCAGAGGTTTGACGTTTCGAACGGCGAGCAAACCGACATCGAAGAAATCTCACCCGCAGGAAACCAGGCGTCCGCGGGAGGAAAGGCCAGACTCGGCGCTGAGCAGGTGTCTTCGAGCGCAGCCCTGGCGGATCGCTTGGAGCTCATTGAGGAGACCGCGAATACGGATGTAGCTGGACGAGCCACCGTAGAAGTTGAGAGAGAACATGATCACGTAAAAGTTCGAGTGCCAAAGTTTTTTAGAAAATGGGCGACGGCGCCGTTTTGGAACTCGAACAAATACGTAAACGTACATGAAAGTCCGCAGTCAGGCAAAGGCAAGGTGTTCGTCACCGGGCACGCAACCAATGTAAAGGAATACGCGAGGTATTGGTTGGCATCAGCGACACATTGGGGGTTGCCTGTGAGACTCACGGGAAAAGGTACGACGTGGAGTAATTGGGAGGATAAGACGATGGGGCTGAGAACGAACCTGGAACACATGGAAGGTGATCCAGTTGTCATTACCTCAGACACTGGCGATGTGTTCTTCTCGTGCGGGCAAAAAGAACTTCTTAGAAGATTTGAACAAACTGGTGCGGATATGGTAGTGAGTGGAGAAACGCAACTTTATCCTGAGATAATGAGCTACTACTTTGATCTGCGGAAAGACATAGACTGGATGGATAAACAGAACAACATGGGTGACATAGGTCGAGTCGCTAAAGCCAAGCCGTTCCGTGGAGATAAGGATCCGCGCCCGTATCGCTGGCCGAACGCTGGACTGATGATGGGACGGAAAAGTGCGTTACTCAAATACTTTGATTACTTGGAAGAAAGCTTTATCAAGACTACTCGGTTGCCTTCGTCTGACACGCGTTTCCGATTCTCGTGTAAGCCCTTCAATCATACCACAGCGAAGGCGAAGATCGAGCGCATGAATGATGGGTTTTACGACGATCAACTCTGTCTTGGGGCTTACGCCATGTCAAGAATCGCGGCACATGATAAGAAATTCAAAGTCGACCTTGATGGTTCTATACTTCACTCGCCGGGCGGTATGGATATAAGAATGATGCGCCGCGATGAACGAACCGGTCGGGTCTATAACGCCGAGACTGGCAAGGCTCCTTGTGCGTGGCATTTTAACAATCCCGACGCGAAGAAAGTTTTGAAGCCTGCGGTCAAGAAATTTCCAAATTACTTTATGAGTAGCGCAGTTGGTGAAGAGTTTCTTAGCCAACCGGCGCAAGACGTGTTATGAAGTTGGCAAACGCCAGAGTGACAGTTTGTCGTCTAGAAACTGATATGATTAGTAAGAGAAGCTTAGTTACGATAGTACGTTACTTGTACTTGTAGTTGTGTATATGTAATGCATCGAAGCAGAGTCTCGTAATCTGAACGAAACCTTTCGCACGTGGTTGGCACAGGTATCAACCTGATTACTTCAGATTACTTTACTAGCTCGCGCGCGCGCGAAAGCGTCACGTGAAAAACAAAACGAAAAACAAAAAGCAAAAAACGTAGATGGAATCGAAAGAAAATGCCGCACAGGTGCACGATGATGAGCCCGTGGAGGCGCTCCTTCGAGATCCTTTTGGCTTCATCCAGGAGCGCTTTCGAACCGCCCTCACGGAAGAGCGGGCGCCTCGAGATGGAGATTGGGGAATACGTGAAGTCGCGCACAGATTGACTGCGGATGCGATAAAGTTCAACTCCCTACCAGAAATCAACGCGAGCGGCGGCATCGAGACGATACGTGAGAACGTACTGGTGAGATTTCGTGGACTTGTGCAGGACATGTATGAACCAGAGTACTACGTCGGCGCTTATGAGATGGACGAAAAGAATAAAGGAGCGGGTGGCACGTGGATAACGACAAAGTTCAAAGAATCTATCGATGTTCGCGGCGAAATTCGTGATACTGTTCTGTTCGAAAGGCGGGTCTTGTATTGCGTGCCAGTTCCAGGCGAGCAACCGTGGGTTGGAGCTCAAGTAAATAACAGAGGTGACTCGGCTGCACATTTGATCAGTGGAAATAGCGGAACGAAGCGTGTACGGGAAATGGATTCAATGGAGACGTGTGAAGCATCACCCCCGGTACCAGCTGAGGTTAAGGCAATGTTAATCAGGCCTGATATCGAGCGTATCAAGAAGGCAAATGCTGGAGAACACATCGCACCAGATACTCCAGAGCAAATCGGCGATGGGGAGGTGCAAGAAGAATCTATAGAGCAACTGTTGAATTTCCCCTTGGTTCCAGAGACGCGCTCGCCGTGTATTGTAAAGCTCTACGGCGAAATGGACGACAATTTAAAACTAAACGATGTCGTTGAATTTGTCGGTATGCTGTACTACGCCCCTGAATTAGGCATTGAAAAGCGAGATCAAGAAATGCAGCATGACAATGCCGACGCGTTTGCCACGTCTTCATTTTCTGAGGAAGCTAGTTCACGCAATCCGGTCACTAGCTTAGTACCTAGATTTCATGCGTTGTCGTACAAGGTGGTTTCACAAAATACGTTTGTTGATTCAACACCGACAGAAAGATTTGATGATGGCTTGGAAAAAGTGCGCGACATTTCTTTAGAACAAGCACAGAGAGCGCGCACTAAGCTCCTTGAGATGATCTCTGGTGCGCTGGGTGGTGATAGTTTTGCTGCAGAGTTGGTATTGATGACATTGATATCGCGCGTGCATACACGAACAGATTTGCTCACGCTTGGTAAATTCTCTCTCAATCTTTCGGGATGCAAAATGGACTCTAACGAGCAACATACTGTATCGGGGGCTCTCTCGGCAGTCATAGGCAAAATTTGTCCAAGTCTAGCTCATCTTCCGTTATCTGTACCTTCGTTAAATGCTCGCTCATGGACACCAAAGAAGGACTATGTTTACAACAGACTACGCTCTGGGCCATTGCAACTCGCTGCGAGTACAATTCTTTTACTAGATGAAACAATGCTCGAGGCGGGAACATTGACACAAATTGGCATTCGCAACGTTGAGTCGCTGAAGTCGCTGTCCACGCTACAAGATCTTGAGTATGATTTCCAGTATCATCAAATGCGCATTCCAGTGGACATCCCCTTGATAGTCCTCTCAGACACGAAGAGCATCATCCCTGTCGATGTCAGCATAACGTTGCGTAGAACGAGTGCCCCGGTTATTGTGGACGTGAGTGATGACGATTTGAAACTCATTCGAAGCTTCGTTGTAGGGGCGAGGATGACAGCACACAAGATCTCCGACGACGCCTCTGCCGATATTGAAGCTGAAATCATCACTGCCCGCAAGAATGATAAATGTCTTACGCAAGATGTATTGCATTTGATGCTCACGATGGCACGTCTCCACGCGCTCTCTTCCGGTGAGAAGGAGATCACAAAGCGCAGATGGATCGAGATGGTAGAAATGAACAGGTTGATAGCTGAAAGAGCTCGAGTAATGTAGCCAACTTGTTGTGATTGTGACCTTCCTCACTCACGCGCTCATACGTTGGCCAAGCATCTTCTGAAATCAAAACAGAGTTTCCAGCATGCGTCGAAGACTCCTAGATATCTCTCTTCGCGCAACGGCCGTCCTCACGCGCGAAGTACCTCGAACTCCCGTGCGAGCTTTCACCGCAACTTTTGCGACGCGCTGCGATCACATGCGTCGCACCACGCGTGCACATGCAACGGACCGGAAAAAACCACCGCCTCCTGCGTCTGCGCAGCCCGTGGCGTCCATAGCTTCCGAAGAAACTACGAGTACGAGCTCTTCAGCGAACGCGAGAAAAGACTTGTACATGATGTTCACCTGTGCAAAATGTGAAACGCGAGCAGCTCGGGGGTTCAGTCGCCAGGCGTTCGAAAACGGTGTCGTCATCGTGACTTGTCCGGGATGTCAAGTCAAGCACGTGATTGCCGATCGAATGGGTTGGTTTGGTGAACCTGGTAGCGTGGAGGATTTCATAGCTCAGAAAACGAAAGACGGAGGACAGAGTACGGCTCGCGCTATTCGTGGCTCCTTGCAGTTAGTTGAAGGTGAAGACGGCACTTTAGAGATAGATGAAAACGAGTTGAAGGAGTGGTTGAAAACATTTACTTCTAAAAAGGCTTAGGATAGGGATAGATTGTGTGCATTGACATCACGTCGCACCAACTGAAAAGTAGCCGCGTCCGCCATGTATGTTATGTAATGTTGCCAGAGTTGGCCACGTAGGCACTCATGTCGAACCAACCCATCGTCGAAATAATCGAAGTCGAACCGCGTTGGATAACTGCGCAGCGCGTTCGCGACGAACTCGTGGCTTCCGAGCGTGCCGCTGCTCGAGAGAGTGGCCTCCCAACTAACTTCGACCGTCGCGACTTGGACGAGTGGCTCGACGCGCTCGCGTTTGACATTGCACCCGCAGGGGAGTGGCTGGAATCAGTTCGTGTTTTTGAAGCTTTTAAGGTGTACTTGACGACACGTGAGCGCAGATCTGTGCACATCGCGCAAGGGGAGTTCCTGACTTGTCTTGGGTCTCACCTCCGTGAGAGATTTCTCCACTGCCAGGGGGAATTTAAGAAATTTAAATCACGCTACAACATCACGTCGAAAACTTCGGAATCATTGAAGAGTCGAGCGATCGAATATAGAACTAACAGAAAGATGACGCGAGCCAAGCAAAAAGAAAGTGGACACTCAGGTCAGCCTAGCGTGGTTGCATCCGAGTCAAGAAAATACATGAACGAGTTTCTCAAGACTAAGTGTTCGATAATTTTGCTGGAGAACGAACTTTTTCCGGACGCAAAAGAGTTATCCGAGAGTTTTGGTGCATTCAATGCGTGCCGAAAGCACCTTGGTGAATTTAAGATGGACGACGAAAGTATTTCACTCATCTCTGTTGGAGATGGTATGACGCCTCGCACCGCTGCGTTATTTGCACTTCGCACCAGCTGGCATTGCATCGCCATTGATCCAAAGATGGGTTTATCAAAGAAATCGAAACAGAAGTATGACATCGCACGATTGCAGTTCCATCGTGCTAAAATTGAAGAGGTGAGAATCCGAGCCAAAAAAGCAATCATAGTCATGGTTCACGCCCATATTTCACTGGCGAAAACCTTAGCAAGCGTTACGAGTGATGATGGAACCGCTGCGTGTATTGCTCTACCATGCTGCAATTATTACGCGTCCATCGACGCACCGAATAGGATCGAGTACTCAGATATTGCAGTTTTGTCGCCGCACCGCACAGTTCGAGTGTGGAAGAGACTCAGTTGCAGTCGTCACGCTAATGACTGACGTCGTCGATTGTTGTTTTAATCTGTGTATAATTTGAAATCTCTGATTTTGGCAACCCAAACGGCGCATCCCAAGCCTTCGACATTTTCTGCCTAGTGTTAACCTCAGCGTATAACCTCAACGAGGCTGTCTACTACAAGTTGCCTCAAAAGGTCGAACGCGGCGCCACTTCCCGGCGACGCGATGGAGGAGCTTCAAAAGAGCATCATCAAACTTCAAGATGATCTCGACGTCAAGGTTTTTCGCCCGCTCCAAAAGCGTGCGTTCGATGCGTCGTCCGAGTGCTGTAACGGAGAGAAATCACGCGAGAATTTCCAGGCGTGTCTGGAACATGCAGGGCGAGCGACTGCGCAAGCTGAGCATGCTGTCATGCATGAGTTGAATGCATTTCAACAGCGCGTCCAACGATGTGTGGTTCAGTGTCAAGATAAAGCGCAGTCGACCGTGGAGGCAAAAGGGTTGGATGTTGCTCAGGGACAGATGGAGAAGTGCGTAAACGAGTGTGGGACGTTTTATAAAAAAGAGTTGGCCGGGATCGGAAGTAAGCTTATGAAGTACAAACCGTAAATACTGTAGAATTTTGTAGTTGGTTAGTGAAGATCGGTTGAAGACAGGAATTGTTATTGTTACAAACTATGCAGCCCCCCTCAGCTTGACTTCTTCTCGCGTACCAAAGCTTCTCCGGCGCAACGGCGACGGACCTGGAAATGGCGAACTTCTCGAACCGATCTAAATAGAAGTGGCATAATCGTGGGAAGCAATATTGGCATGATTGCGGCGATTTTATACTCGAAAGGGTACGCCTCAAGGCCACCCAGGGAGAAAGGATGAAAGAATGCCACCTCTGCGGCTGCGTGCGCACGGCGTGCACTCAACGAGGCCTCGTCATACTTCAGATCCCTTGCTTGTGAAAAGGCTTTTCCCAAAGCATCTGCTGAAATCGAAATTTCATCCGCTATGACCTCTGGTACAGCAATATCAGTTATACTGGTGATGACTTGGTCGACCGACTTGAGTGTCGAGAGCGCTAACTGCACATCGGATACAAGCCTTTCATGGACCATTGCGTCCACTTCCCAAGTTGCGAAACCAGATATTTCAGGGTGTAGAAAGTATTTTTCACTCTCTTGTAGAACATCTTCTACGCCCAAGTGCATCCTTAATTGTTGTATGAAGGTGCGCACGACATTCAAAATTTCGTCTTGAAGTAAGTGCCGTTCATTCAAATTGTTGGAAACGCTGCATTGCGAAGGGTTGAATATTACCACTCCTCCCCAACCCTCCACGAAAAAGGAATTGGAAATAGAAACTTCGCCAGTTGGATCGAGCACATATAAGGGGCACTCATTTCTAGGGGGTATGTAAACCACAAATTGTAACGGCTTGCCATCCAGAGGCGTGTAAGTGACAGAAGTATCAATAGGCCAGTCCGAATCGATGAAGAAAGACGCAGTTTTTGCATTCAGCAGGTAGCCCTGATGGTCTTCCGACCATTTTGGTCGTATGCGACTCGGCGCATGGCGAATTACTTGAGCTTCAATGCGTAATTCTAAAACTCTCGATAGTGCTTTTGGCAGCTGTCCAAGAAAAGGTTCCTCTACTTCACTTTGAAAGTCCCAGGTGAATGAGTATCCAATTGTGGGTTCCGCATTGACTAAACTGAACGATGCGAGTAACACCCCGTCCGACGTAGTGAGAGCAGGCGCCGCATTACGTGAAGTAGACTTGTGCGGTGTAAACACGTGGTGAAGATTCTCCTCCAGCAAATGTGAGCACTGTTGTACACTTCGCGGGCTGCATCGCATCCACGCCGCACGATGTTTACCTATCACGAAATTTGAATCCGAAGCGCCACCACTTATGATGAAGACGTCGTAGACTGGACTGGTGCCTTCTTGCGCTTCGCACGCATGCTCAAAAATCCAGTTGTCAATTTCTACATCTGAAAGCATGGTGAGCCTGTCACTCCAATATTCTCTCACAACTCCACAAACGCTCGATCTCTGAGTGATCATACGATATGAAGCGTGCGTTAGATTTTCTACGTTTCTAAGAGCATTTGCCACGAACACTTCGCTTTCCATGTCCGTCCATACGCGTACCAATATTTTTCTTTCCAAAGCCTGAGAAAAGTCTTGGGCGAGCTTCTTGTAATCTCTTCGCCCGACGTTCGTTCGCGTCGCGACGGTCACCTTGTAGGCAGCTGCTGATAAAAGAATGCATACACCGATAAGTGCGATGAACATGATTCGAAGACGCTTCGCCCTGGGTGGCTGTCCACCCTTCTCAAACGCAGCGCGCTCTCTTTCCACTGTCCACGTTCCCACTCCCTTCGCGTCCCGTCGAAACTTCAACACCGAGAGGATCGAGAAGCGCGTGCGCGCATCGGCCTGTGGCGTCGATGCCTGTTTAGGTCCGTAAGCACACGCGCGCTTTATCTCTATAATGGTACGTAGAAAGAGGATCCCAAACACTGCGTAGAGCGCGAGTCGGTCATCTGTCATCTACGCCTTGAAACGACGAATTGACTGCGCGCGCACGATCGGACACGCAATATGACAGGACGAGCGGGAGAGCGGGCGCTCGTCGGCGTGCAACCACCCTCGTGATAGATGCGCGACGCGCCGAAGTGTGGGATTCTTTTTCTTAGCTATCGTGCGTTTGGTTGTTAGAAATTTTAGAGATGATCGCTACGCTCTAAAGCTTTGAAACGCCAAAGTTTCCGCGGCTGAGTTTTGGTTGTAATAATTCAGCGTACCCCGGAGGCGTGTGCTTCTTGTTCAAGGGTGCGTCCTGAACTTCGTCATACAGTCGACGATAGACGTCACCATCTTTCGCACCCAGCGCAGAGTTCAAGAAGTAGTCATTTAAGCCGAAAGCGTCCACGAGCGCGGCAGCGTCTGGCCGAATTTCCTTGAGCAGTTTGAAGATTTCATCTCGAATATCCGAAGCCTGCTCGCCGTCAATATGCGCGTCTTCGAGAAATTCACCCATCGTATCATCAATACCACAAAGACCATGTAGACAAACAAGACGGTGTAGCACACGAAGGGTATCCGCACTGACGCGCGGACGTGTCTCTTCGTATGCAAGAATGAAGTTGTACATGACTACGAAAGCACAATGGGCTTTGGCGGCTGTGATCCATTGCACCATGTGCACCCGCATTGCATCGTCTGGTGTTAACTCCCCCGACACTTTGCATGCTTCGGTAACGAGACGCCATGCGCGGTGTGCGTACGCGTCCAAAATGGCTTTCTCATCTCGTAAAGTCGCACCGAGAGCGAGAGAGCTGCGAGAACTCGCACCGGTGAGATAACCAAGTACTTGAGGGGGAGTCTCGCCTGTGAGCATTTTGCGGTAGACTTTCAGCAAGTAACGAGCAGTTTGCAAACATAAGACGTTGTTGTCTCCTTCGTACGTCACGTTCGGAGCGTATGACGCGAGTGTAGTGCCGAATCCTGCCAGGTTCATGTAACCATGCCCGCCGCACGTTAACCGACACGCCTCAATCGCATCTTTTGTAGCCCAGGAACAGTACGCCTTCAAACCACTGGATGTGGCGTGCAGCTCTGGAAGCGCCGAAAAATCATTCTTTTTGCGTGAATTCTTTTGGAATTCGAAGTACATACGACGCATGTAATCAGATGTAACGTGAAAGGCAAAAGCTTTGGCGAGAATCGGGAAGAGGGTGCGCTGGCTGTGTTGATAATCAATGACCTGGCACTCCTTGCCAGTCGCCGTATCCGGATTTGACTGCCTTCTTACCAAGTTGTATCGAATTGCGATCGTTACTGCTTTCTTCATATAGAGTGCAGCATTCATGACGATATCAGAACGAATAAAAACCATTGTACCGTAAGAGACTTTCGATACGGGTGCTGGCACATACATACCATCCGGCTCAACTCTTGAGTGTCCCATCAGCATGGCGCGTCGCGGTATACGAACGTGATCGAAACGCAAGAACCCGTTGTCGACTGCGTTGTAGCCCATCTTGTTTCCTATATCACCTATTGTGCATCCTGGTAATGGCTGGTGGTTCTTATTGTCACGAATCTGTACCACGAAAGGGTGGACTCCGTGATCCTTGCCCTGAGTGAAGAGCCTTGCCATGACTACCGCATGCGTAGACGTTTTTCCTAAACCTCCCGGCCACCACTTCGTACTCGTCAGTGTTGGTGAATGCACGATGAATTCTTCTGTTGATTGGTCGTAAGTTGCGGTCGTCTCCAAACCTCGAAGAAACGTGCCATGACCTAGCTCAGTCTGTGCGTATGTCCCGATGCACTCCAACTTGACACATTTTGGTATCCAATACTTTCGTTGCTCCTCGTCGCCTTGCCCTTGAATGGTCGGAATGAACATACCAAGATGTAAGTCCAGTCCTCCTGGTTCATCAATAAACTCTCTCATAATACGTGCCACCGCGATTGGGTCTTTCTCATTCATGCTTGAGATGGCTTTTGGCAAAGCCAGATACATCTTGAGCGTGCGAACGTATAACTCGTCCCGTTCGTCAAAATATTTTCCACGCTTACTAAACGTGGCGTTATTAGTCATCATTTCAGCGATGCGCCGTCTCAAAGCTACATTTTCGGGTCCACCGGCGAGCAAGTTTTCCAACTCGCAGGCATCGAAAGTGGCCCGCGTGCGCTCCCGCTGTAAATCTTTCTTCGGGTCACTCGTGCTCGCTAGAATGCGCACTGTGCTCTGTTCGACGAGAGAGCGCGTGTTTTCATCGACGCGCTCTAGAGACATGATCGCGTCGCTACGCGGTAGCGAAGTGCGAAGACCGACAGCGCCCAGCAGTGGAGGAAGCGAGAGAACCAAACAACAGTGGCTTCGGTGACGCACGAGAGTAGCTCAAGCAGCTAAAGTCTACTTTTCCTACCCATTTTTTCATAACAAAATTAGGAGCATTGCGCAAGACTACACTATTTTTGCAGCGCTTAATCAGCCTCGCGTCCGAGCATCGAGAACCGCAAGAATGCGTCTCAGGGTGATCCCCTCTCCAGCGCCATAACCGTCAACGACGGAATCAACTCCAGGAAACTCTCCTCCGCGTTGCATGCGATTACGAACCATTACAGAGAATCCACCAGCCGCAGTTGCTTCGGAGCATGTCGATAGCGCTCCACCGATAAATATGACGTTCGTAGGATCAAATCCACGCTGAACAGCAAGCTGTGAGATAACCTCTGCCGTTAGCATCGAGCGACGACTGTTCGAGAAAACACCAGAGTCGATGATAACATCGGAATTGAAGTTTTGACGCTGTAAATCACCGCCAACTTCGGGCGCGAGTAGCTCACCTTTTTTCTTTTTCATCATCTTTGAAGCTTCTCTTCTTGCCTGTGTTGCGAGATCGTTTGTATTATCGAAGCTCTCAGGAGCGCCAGTTATGGAAATAGCTGCAGAACGCAACGGACCCAGTCCATTTAATGCGGCTTCTAATACTCGTTCTTCACTTAGAGAAGCGGTTTCTGAGATGATCAGAACCTGCAACTTATCATTCTCACGGATGCAGTCGTCTACAAAACGTTGGACGCCGCTTCGAAGCTTGAGAGCACCTTCATCAATCATCATCTGGAACTGCTTTTCCTTCTCTTCTATCAGCCCGTTGAGAAATACTTGTCTCATACGCGCCTCGTCTTCCTTAGAAATGCCCTCATTTCCATCTGCCGAGTCCACAGGCTCAGACACGGACGCGAGCGGAACAAGATCAGACAAACGCTTCAACGCCGACGTGTACTCATCGCTGTCTATGGATCTATTAGCCCTCGCGCTCACCTCACTCGGATATCCATAAAAGTGAAAATAACGCTCCAGCATACCGTTCGCGCTCCCTCCGCCGCTTCGCAGCAATGACGCGTATTCGGCGTGGTCCCAGTGAGCGCTCACCACCCCTTTCGCCTGAAAGGCTCGGTTGAAAGCCACCCTGTGCCCGTCTCCATGCACATCCACGAGCGCGCCGTCGCACTCAATCATCACCAACGTCGTTTTTTGTCCATTCTCAGACCCCGAGGCTCGTCCGACGACGCCCCGAGTCGTTCTCTCTCCGCCTCTTCGCGGCGCGCGCCGTTGCGCCTTCAAATTTCCTCGACGCGCCCAGCCTCTCGAGGACGTCTCCCCCGACGCCACCGACAGCGCCCCGAACGCGCGCGTCGCTTCCGTCGACGCGAGCATCGAATTTCTCGTCCTCGCCTCGCGCGACGGACGCTGCGGGCGCCCTCACCGCGGCGAGCGCCCTCGCGCGCGCGTCTGTCCGTTTGTCCGGTACAACGCGCGCGCCCACTCACCCGAGTGTCCGAACTTTTGTCGACGCGCTGGCGATTGCGAGTGGCGCGACGAGACGAGCGACGACAGAGCGAGGAGTGCGACGGACGACGAGGAGACGAGACGACGCGTCGTCACATTCCTCGGCGCCTCGACTGGGGGCCGATCGTCGACGCGCGCGCGACGACCGGTGGAACGGCGAGGAGAAATCGACGCGAACGCGGTGGGCGACCAACGGACCGGATAGAGAACGCGTTCGAGAGAGGCTGGTGACGCGGAGACGAGGGAAATGGAGTACGAGGATTACAGACCGGATAGTAAAAACTATTTGTTGA
>MPLT02074488.1_pt1 | contig 27001 bp, 23 predicted proteins | sample 1617391 | NCBI WGS metagenome assembly MPLT02 (sample SAMN05944800, study PRJNA350692) | marine metagenome | biome: marine; feature: ODZ; material: water; isolation source: 70 m water sample filtered on 0.2 um supor filter | place: Pacific Ocean | collected 2012-04-08 | depth 70m m
ACTATAAATAATAGTTCATTATTTATAATAAAAAAAAATTAATAGTTCATTTAACAGATAAAAAATACAAAAAATTTACAATAAAAATAGAATTTTTATTTTATTCTTTAATAAGTAGGAAAAACTAAATAGAAAAATTACCTATTCCAAAGATCTTGTTCAAAATCAAGGATCTCCATTTTAATTCTTTGGGATTCTAAAATAGATTCTAAGCCCTTTCTTTTATAATCTCTAATTGGCCTGTCTCCAAAAAGATTGTCTTCTTTGTATATATAAGAAGAAAATCTTCTTGAAATTAAAAGTTGATCAAAAGAAATTCGATTATTATTACTTGTGTCATTAAAAACATACTCAGTGTGAAGAAGCTTTCTTATACTTGGGTACCATATCCAAAAAAGTTCAGTATTTTTAGCCTCGTCACTGTCTCTATCATCAGCACCTAGATCTAGACCTACAGGCTTAATACCTAACAAACGATAGTCCATCTCCCCTCTTCTTTTATCAAAATACCACATGCCTTTTATCATATATGCTTTAATATCTTTTGATCCTAGAGGTTCTGCAGGAGCTAAATTTCCATTAATCATCTCTTCCGGTATTTCCACTTGTTTCATGTATATCGAATCATGTACTAGATTTTTTTGAAGAAAATTATCATTATCTGAACTATATATCTGAGTAATCTTTCCATCCTTGATATTTTCTCTTAATACTCTCCATAATGACTTTCTAGTATTTTCATATTTATTATCATCAACTGGAAACAATAAAGGAAAATTTAATCTCTCATTTAAATCAATTTTCTCATAAACAATTTTAGACCAAAGAATATCTCTGTCATCAATATATTTATAATCTAAAAATGAATCTAAATCAGATTGAACCTGGTCAATATTTTGGATCCCTACTTGATCAGGTGAAGATGCATTTAAGATATTAGACTGAGCAGAAACTTCATAAGAAATTAATGCAAAAAATAAATAATAACAGATTATCTTTTTCATTTATTAATAGCTTAATTAATGGTTAGGAAAAAAGGATCAACCTTACTTCCAGGTGTTATCAAATCTCCATCTTTAGTGCTTGCTTCAATTCTTGAAATTACTACAACCGTTCCTTTACTTGCATTAGAAATTCTTTGTACTGCATTGGTATTGTTTGCTGCTGAACTACCAGTAACAGAAATTGTAGCATTAGTCCCTACTTTAATATCAAATGAGCTTACAATAATTTCATAATCATAATTAAAGTTTTCAGGCTTCTTACCTGCTACTTTTCCATAAGTTAGAATTCTCTTAGAAATGGAATTTCCAGCAGAGTAGAATTTTTTATTATCTTGAATAGATCCTAATCCATTTGGAGCATTTTCAATTCTAAATGTTCCCCCATCAAAATTCTTTCTATTTCCATTTAAAACTCCTGAAACATTAACTTTCATTTCCGTAGCTGAAGGGTTAGTTGGTTGAGCACTCCATCCCTTATTGGTTTTAGAAAATTTTGCATTTTTACTTGAAGGCTGTATAGTATTAGCAGCAACTCCAGGGATAGAAATAGAAACTGGGTTTCTTAAACCTCTATAAAAAACTCTCATATTATCTGCGGAAACCACAGCAGAATTTGGCTCTCTAATTATTACTAGCTTATGTGCAACAGATATAGACTGTACTTCCCCAGTATTTGGATTCTTTTTTGATAATGTCCCTGTTAAATCATAAGTCCCAGGTGAGCCTATTCTTTTTTGCAGAACAACTTTTCCTTTTTCTATAAGGTATTCATTCTCTCTTAATTTTGTTCCATTTAAAAACAAATCTGCCTTATCAGGTGAAAATGCCGCATCTTTTTTACCCAACACAAGAGCTGCATCTACCACGTCAGTAGTATAATAAACTGGTTTAGATGCTTCAAGTAAAGTTTGAAAAGTATCTAAACTAGTTCCTTTACCTGAAATTGAAGCTAGAATTTGATTCAAGGCCTTATTTTCTATATACCTAATATCAGATTGCATTTTAGTTAATTTTGCAAGAGAAGCAATTACAGGAAATTGATAGAAATTATAGATTAAAAAGTCTTGAGAGGTTCCTTCACTATTGATAATTTGCTCAGAATAAGAAAATCTATTTTGTAAATCGCTTTTTGTAGAATCAAAATCATAGTTAATTATTACTCCATCCTCATCCTTAGACCCATCAAGTTGAGTCTTTGCTATTTTAGCTTCCTCTTCCATAAACACTAAATTATCCAAAACTTGATTCATTTTGTTTGGAAAATTTTTGTAATTATTAAGAAACTCTTGTCCTATAGGTTTTAATGATCCTTCACTATCTTCAAATAAGATGTCATCCAAAACCAATGATTTATCCATTTCTTGATATGCAGTTACTGTAAATACAGAATCTGTTCCTTTAACAACAACTTCTTTTAAATATTTATTAGCTTCACCTTTTTCACCAACTATTAATGAATCTTTTACTTTTTGTATAAAATCAAAAAATTCATCTGATGCCTTTTTGATATCTTGGACATTAGTTGCTGCTATCTTATAATCTGGAGAATCTGAATTAGATTCTATATTATTATAGATTGCTGTAGAAGAAGCTTCTAATTCTGTAATTGAAGATTCTAAGTCATTATTTAAAACTCCTAAAGTAGCAAGAACCTCTTTTCCAATATTTAAAGCAAGCATGGCGATAAACACGAGATACATCATGTTTATCATTTTCTGTCTTGTATCTAGTTTTCCAGCCATAATTATTTATTAATTGTTCATAGCACTAATCATTCCTTTATATTTAGCATTAAGTGAAGCAACTTTATTTTTCATTTTAGCTAATTCTTCATTTAATCCTTCAGGAACATGCATTTCACTTGTAGAAGAATTTACTTCAACAAGATGACTGCTTAGAGATTCATAAAGCTTATTAATTTCATCTAATTTAACTGCACCTGCATGAATATTAGCATTATAATCACTCATATGTGAGTTCATGTCAGCAGGAACATGAAGTGCTCCAATTGATTTACTAGCAGCACCTAAATCTTCATTAAGTTTATTTATTTTAGCAATTGAAGTACCTACAGCCTTAGCAAGCTCATGAGTTTCAACCTCTAAAGTTTCAATATCATCTCCACTTTCAAAACCATCTGGATCAATTGTCATATATCCCTTTAATCCTGAAATAGCAAAAATAATTGCCTCAGTTACAAGACCTATAGTTAACCATGCATTTCCAGAAAGGATAAAAGATCCATGGGTTATTTTTAAAAGGGCTCCTATAATTACAATAGATGCACCCAATCCAAAAAAGAGTTCTAATACGTTGTCAGGAATAAAAAATCTTTTGTGTTTAATTGTCTTCATAATGTTTAATTTTTAATATTTATTTTATCAGTTAGTTGTTTTTATTAAATGTTATATTTTCAAGTTAACAAATCTTTTTATAAAAGATCTATCAAATAATTAAAATACCTTATTAGGATTATCATTAATACCTATATCCTCGCCTAGATAATCTTGTACAGTCCTAAAACCTATATAAGATCTTTTTTCATCCTTATATTCATAATCTCTAGCGCTAACTCTCAAAAAGTAAGCTATATCCTTCCAGGATCCTCCACGGATAACTTTTCTTAAATTAGTAGAATCTGCAACATTTGGATTAAGCCCCATGTCAAAACCATAAGCTCCCTTGTCATAAGATGAATCTGTCCATTCTGAAACATTACCAGCCATATTATATAATCCATAATCATTTGGCCAGTAAGATTCAGCTTCAACCGTATAAAGTGCATTATCGGAAGCATAATCACCCCTATTAGGCTTAAAGTTTGCTAGAAAGCAACCTTTAGCATCAATTGTATAAGGTCCTCCCCAAGGATAAGTTGCTGACTCCAGACCTCCTCTTGCTGCATATTCCCATTCTGCTTCACTAGGAAGTCTAAATGAAGCGACTTCTAGACTATTCTTTTTTCTAGATTTTTGATATTGATTCTTATACATCGTTCTCCAATGAGCGAAAGCTTTTGCTTGTTCCCAAGAAACTCCAACTACAGGATAATCATTATAAGCATCATGCCAGAAATAATCATTATGCATTGGTTCATTATAACTATAACTAAAGTCTTTAATCCATGCAGTAGTATCTGGATAAATAGGAATTATCTTTTCTTTAAAGAAGTCTTTCCTAGTTTCACTATCTGATTTAATTGCTGCCTCAGCATCAAAAACAGTATATGTATATTCTATTTTTTTGGTATTAAATGTTCTCTCTCCATTAAAAGATTCCTCTTTTGGGAGAAAAAACCCTTCACCTGGGATTAAACCCTCCATTACTTCAGCATAAGATAGATCAGGATATTCCTCTCTATCCCAAAAAATATCATTATCAAAATTTAAATTATATGTGCTTTTATCAAATTCACTAATTTCAAGATCTAAATTTGCTTCCTTATAAAGAGTATAACCTCCTTTTTCCTCATCACTAACATCTTCAGGAATTTCATATATCGGAAAAAATGAATTGATGCTATTGTCTTTATCTAAATCTTCTTGAGTAGGATTAGATCCTAATTCTTCAATTGCTCTCTTAGCCAATGCATCTCTTACAACGGAATCTCTAACCCAATTAACAAATTGCTTATACTCACCATTTGTAATTTCAGTTTCATCCATATAAAATGCTTTGATAGAGACTGTACTTGTTGGTGCATTTTTTAGTTGCACATAGTCATCATCTGCCATCCCCATTAAATAAGCTCCACTAGGTATTAAAACCATCCCTGAGGGCTGAGAGGGGAAAAACTTTTGACCAGTATATCCAATTAATTCACCTTTATCTGATTTAGAACAGGAAATTGCCAGTATTGAAATCGCAACTATTAAGAATATCTTTTTCACTTATTTTTTAATTTTTTCAATAGTTAGAATCTGTAAAAATAACATAATTTTAGACGCTAAAATAAACTTTTGGTTTAATTATACGAAATTTCTTTTTAAACTTAGCAATATTCTTCCTGAAATTACTTGATTACAAGCATCCATATAGTCTTCATTATTACATGGTATTAACGTATTGTTTTTTGAATTATTATCTAACTCAAACCACCATTTCTGACTTAAATCACTATTATAAAATTTTAATTGTTGATCTCCTATGGAAACATAATAAGAATTTCCTTTAAAATCTTTAGAACGAGGATCTTCCTTTATTCTAAGACAAAAACCTTCAATAAAATACCAAACAAACTGTGACAATAATGCATAAGAAATTTGATTATCAAAAACATCAAAAACAGCAATAGAAGAGACTTTGTTGCTAATTCCAGCATATCTTGAAATAGTACAAATCTGATTACTTTGAAAGCCGTTAGGAAAATTATGTGTAAAATTTAATTCAGATGCTTTTATTGATTTAAAATCAACAGAAACAATATTAGTATTTCTTAAGCATGGCTCAACAATATTAATTTTTCTATCAACTTTTCCTAACCTATAGGATTCAAACTGCATTTTTTCTAATAAATCAATTTCTTCCTGAGAATTTAAGAACGTTTGAAAACCAATATTACTATAATGGTTTAATTCATTTTTTTCATCTAAAATTATTTTTGACATAAATGAAAGATCATTAAACTCATTTTTAATTTGACCAAAATCAAATTTATTATCTATACAACTTAAATTTATCTCATTTTCTTTTCCACAATAAGACTTGTAAATAGGAAATGTTAAGTCTTGACTTCCTCCAATAAAAAAAGGAATTACATTATTTTTAATTAAAGTTTCTGAAATATATTGAACAGCATAATAAGTATCTGAAAGTTTATTTCCATTAATAACATCTCCTAAATCAACTAAATTAATTTTCCAATCTCCGCTATAGAGAGAATAAAATTCTTTCCTAAAAGAATTAGATTTAATATAATTTGAATTAGTGGAAGAAGAACCTCTATATTCATTTAATCCAATTAATGCAATATCTATTTTAGATAAATCAATTTTTCCATCATTAATTGACAGGTTTTTGCCAATTGATGAAACAGGTAGGCTATCTATATAATTCACAATACTCCCCTCTAATGGAGTAAGAAAATCATTAAGCATTATTTCTTTTTAGATTTATTTTTTTTGCTGGATTTTTTTATGAATAAAGCAATTACATCATCCTTAGAAAATTTTTCAATATCCGTTCCTTTAGGTAGTTCTATTTTAGTTTTTCCTTTTATAACGTTAAACCTTCCCCACCTAGCTTTTTCAATTCTAATTTCTTCATCTTTCCAAACTTTTAGAATTTTCTCTGCATCTTTTTTCTTTTTATCCTCAATCAACTTTTCAAGATCTTCCTGAGATAAGTTTTCAAAATCATAGGATTTATTTACATTTATAAATAATCCATTCCATTTTATAAAAGGGCCAAATCTTCCTTTTCCCTTACTAATATCATATCCTTCATAATTTCCAATAGGCGCATCAGCTCTTCTTTTTTCAAGAATTAAGTCGATTGCCTGCTCCAAAGTAACTTCCAATGGATTTATACCACGAGGCAAGGAAACAAAAATATTATTATGTCTAACATACGGGCCAAATCTACCTGCATTAGATTCTACTTTTTCATTTTCAAAATCGCCTAAATAACATGGCAGTTTAAAAAGTTCTAAACTTTCTTCTAATGTAATTTTTCCAATTTTTTGATCGGGAAGTAGGCCAGCAAAAATTGGTTTTTCTTCATCTTCAACTGTTCCAATCTGTACCATTGGACCAAACTTTCCTAAACGAACAATCACTTTCCTTCCACTTACTGGATCATTACCCAAAACTCTTTCTCCAGATTCTCTTTTAGCATTTTCTTTAACATTTTCTACATTCAAATGAAAATTTCCATAGAAATCTTTTAAAATACTTGTCCATTCTTTATCTCCATTAGCTATTTTATCAAAATCTTTCTCAACACTGGCAGTAAAATTATAATCCAAAATATTGTTAAAATTATTTACTAGAAAATTAGTAACAATAATTCCTACTTCAGTTGGAACGAGTTTACCTTTATCAGAACCTATTATTTCTTTAGATTTTTTCGTTTCAATATTATTACCTATTAAATATAACTCTGTATACATTCTTGTTTCACCTTCAAAAGCCCCCTTTGAAACATATTTTCTATTCTGAATAGTAGTTATAGTAGGTGCATAAGTTGAAGGCCTCCCAATACCTAACTCTTCAAGTTTTTTAACTAATGATGCTTCGGTAAATCTAAATGGTGGCCTAGAAAATTTTTGAGTAGCTACCATTTTTAGATTTCTTAAACTTTCTCCAACGGAAAGCTTAGGGAGAATAGTAACATTTTCTTCACCCCCAGTTTCTTCAATACTAGAAACATAAGCTTTTAAAAACCCATCAAATTTTACTACTTCTCCTTTACTGTTAAATTCGTTTTGATAAGTATTTGAATTTATTTTAAAAACTGTTCTTTCAAGTAATGCATCACTCATTTGAGAAGCTATAGTCCTTAGCCAAATTAATTTATATAATCTAGATTGATCTGAATCCATTTGAACTTCAGATTTATCAAAATTAGTTGGTCGAATAGCTTCATGTGCTTCCTGAGCAACTTTATTCTTGTTACTATATTTTCTTCTTAATGAGTAATTCTTACCGAATTGTTTTGATATAACTTCCTCTGCCGAATTTAATGCTTCATTAGATAAATTAACACTGTCAGTTCTCATATAAGTAATATTACCAGACTCATACAACTTTTGTGCTGCTGACATTGTTCTACTAACACTAAAACCTAATTTTCTTGAAGCCTCTTGTTGTAAAGTTGATGTAGTAAATGGTGCAGAAGGTGATTTTTTAAAAGGTTTTTTATCTATTGAAGAAATAGTAAATTTTCCATCAATACTTTTATTTAAAAACTCCCTTACCTCATCTTCTGAATTAAAATTATTTGACAATTGAGCAATAAATTCTTCATTGTTTGAACTCTTAAACTTTCCTAATACTTTATAAAATGAAGAAGGGACAAAGTCATTTATTTCGTTTTCACGATCAACTAATAATCTTACTGCTACTGACTGAACCCTTCCTGCAGAAAGACCTCCTTTCACTTTTCTCCATAAGATTGGAGATATTTCAAACCCAACTAATCTATCTAATACTCTCCTTGCCTGTTGAGCATTGACTAAATTATAATCAATTTCCCTAGGGTTTGCAATTGCTTTTGTTATAGCATTTTTAGTAATTTCCCTAAAAACAATTCTTTTTGCTTTATTCTTTTCAAGTTTTAAAGTTTCATAAAGATGCCAAGCAATAGCTTCTCCTTCTCTATCTTCATCACTAGCTAACCAAATAAAATCTGCACTATCTGCTTTCTTCTTTAAGTCTTTAACAACATCTTTCTTGTCATTAGATACAATATATTTTGGTTTAAAATTATTTTCAATATCGACTCCAATTTCTTTTAATGGTAAATCAGAAATATGTCCATAACTTGAAGCAACCTTAAAGTCATTTCCTAAATATTTTTCAATGGTTTTAGCCTTTGCAGGAGATTCAACGATTACTAAATTTTTGGACATAAAGTTTGAAATTTAAGATCACAAAAGTATATTTTTTTTTTTATTAAAATTTAATTATACCTTTTCTATGATCCTATTCATTCCAAAATTATTACTGACATATTGTCATAATTCCTATTAAATATTATATTTGCACCAGATTATAACTATAGATTATAAATGAGTGTTGATTTGAAAATAGAAAAAAAAGAATTTCATTCTAATTCAGCTAAAGCTAATTTGAAAAAGTTTTACATAGAAAGCTATGGATGTCAAATGAATTTTGCTGATAGCGAAGTTGTTGCTTCTATTGTTTCTAAAGAGGGCTATACCTCAACTCAAAATTTAAATGATGCTGACTTAATATTACTTAATACTTGTTCAATTAGGGAAAAAGCTGAACAAACTGTTAGAAAAAGATTAAAAGGCTTTAATAAATTAAAAAGAAATAATAAAAATTTAAAAGTTGGTGTTTTAGGCTGTATGGCAGAACGTTTAAAAAACAAATTTTTGGAAGAAGAACAAATAGTAGATTTAGTAGTAGGTCCAGATGCATATAAAGACATTCCCAATTTAATTAAAGAAATTAATGATGGAAGAAATGCAGTAAATGTAATACTGTCTAAAGAAGAAACTTACGGAGATATAAATCCCATTCGTTTATCAACTAATGGTGTTACAGCTTTTGTTTCTATAACTAGAGGATGTGACAATATGTGCTCTTTTTGCGTTGTCCCTTTTACAAGAGGGAGAGAAAGAAGTCGTGACCCTAAAAGTATATTACAAGAGATAAAAAAACTGGTTGATAAAGACTATAAAGAAATAACTCTTCTAGGCCAAAATGTAGATAGTTATTTATGGTATGGAGGAGGTCTAAAAAAAGATTTTAAAAAAATTAGTGCACTAAGACAAAAAACCTCTATTAATTTTTCAAAATTATTAAAATTAGTTGCTGAATCTTTTCCTTTAATAAGAATTAGATTTTCTACTTCAAATCCCCAGGACATGAGTTCTGATGTTATAAAAACAATGTCTAAGTATAATAACATCTGTAACCATATTCATCTTCCTGTTCAATCGGGAAGCAATAAAATTCTAAAGGCAATGAATAGACAGCATTCAATAGAGGAATACCTGAAATTAATAAATGAAATAAAAGAAATCATACCAAATTGCTCAATTTCTCAAGATATTATCACCGGATTTCCTAATGAAACTGAAGAAGATCATAAACTTACTCTTGATTTGATGAAAAAAGTAAAATATGACTTCGGATATATGTTTAAATATTCTGAAAGGCCTGGAACTCTAGCTTTCAAAAAATTTGATGATAATATATCTGAATTGACAAAAAAAAATAGATTACAAGAAATTGTAGATTTACAACAAAAGCATAGTAATTATAGAACCAAAACATATTTAGGTAAAATAGTTGAAGTCTTAATTGAAAAAGAATCTAAAAAATCAAGCTCTCAATGGAGCGGAAGGAATCAACAAAATACAGTAGCTGTATTTGATAAAGAAAATTATCAAATAGGAGATTTTGTTAATGTTTTAATTACCGATTGTACTTCGGCTACATTGATTGGAAATGCAGTTAATTATTCTAAAAATTCAACAAATGGAATTATCTACTCAAACAATTAAACAGCGCTTTGGAATAATTGGTAATGACCACTTATTAGATAGGGCAATAGAAAAAGCAGTAAGAGTCTCTCCTACAGACATTTCAGTACTAGTAACTGGTGAAAGTGGAGTTGGAAAAGAAAGTTTTCCAAAAATTATTCATCAATTATCTCACAGAAAACACAATAAATATATTGCAGTTAATTGTGGGGCTATTCCCGAAGGAACAATTGATTCTGAATTGTTTGGACATGAAAAAGGAGCTTTTACTGGAGCAGCAAATTCTCGAAAAGGATATTTTGAAGTAGCTGATGGGGGTACAATTTTTTTAGATGAAGTTGGTGAACTACCAATAACAACTCAAGTTAGGCTTTTAAGAGTTCTAGAAAATGGTGAATTCATAAAAGTTGGATCTTCAGAAGTTTATAAAACAAATGTTAGAATTGTAGCAGCAACTAATTTAGACATGGAATCTGCAATTAATAAAGGAAAATTTAGAGAAGATCTTTTTTATAGACTCAGTACTGTTGAAATTAAAGTTCCACCATTAAGAAACAGAAAGGATGATATACATTTATTATTTCGAAAGTTTGCTTCAGATTTTGCAAAAAAATATAATATGCCTACTGTAAGATTAGATAATAATGCTCAAAAACTTTTAACTCTATATCCTTGGAATGGAAACGTTAGACAGCTCAGAAATGTTGCTGAACAACTATCAGTTTTGGAAGAAAAAAGAGATGTTTCAGTTTCTTTATTAAAGTCCTATTTGCCTGATTTTAATTCAACATTGCCAGCAATAATAAACAAACAAAAAGACTCAAGTGATTTTTCGAATGAAAGAGAAATCTTATACAAGATACTTTTCGACATGAAAAAAGATTTAAATGATTTGAAAAAAATTACAGAACATTTAAATAATAGTGAAAAAAATGTAGATTATCAAAAAGAAGATTTAAGTAATTTAGAGAAATTATATGAAATAAATTCTGACTCTAAGACAAAAACTACTGAATTAATTGAAGTTGATAAAAAAAACAAGAAATTTCAAGAATCTAATTCATTTGAAGACAAATACCATTTTGCTGAAGAAATAAATGAAGAAGAAACATTATCTATTCATGACAAAGAATTGGAATTAATAATTAAGGCATTGGAAAGGAATAAAGGTAAAAGAAAAGCTGCAGCAGAAGAACTAGGAATTTCTGAAAGAACATTATATAGAAAAATTAAACAGCATGATATTGAATTATAAAAAAATCTGTCTTCTTTATAGTGTAATTGCATTAACATTTTTAAGTTGTGGCAGTTACTCGTTTACAGGAGCTTCAATTCCTGAAGGAACAGAAACTTTTCAGGTGAACTTTTTTGAAAATGATGCAGGAAATAATATGGGGTCTATTTTTGAACCCGGTTTAGATAGAGATTTCACATTAGCTTTGCAAAATATACTACAAAACCAAACAAATCTCCAATTAGTTTCCAATGATGGCGATCTGGTTTATGAAGGAGAAATTATTGAATATAGAGTTAGTCCTATGACTGCTACATCAGATTTAACTGCTGCACAAAACAGATTAAGCATTTCAGTTAATGTTAGGTTTATTAACATTAAAAAAGAGGATGATGATTTTGAAAAAAGATTTTCATTCTATTTTGACTATCCAGCTGAAACTCAATTATTAAATATAAAATCTGAAGCACATGACTTAATATTTGAAAGAATAACGCAAGATATTTTTAATGCTTCATTAGCAAAATGGTAGAAATCAGTAAAAATAAATTTTCTCAGATAATTATTAATCCTAATAAAATAAACTTAGATGAAACACTTTCATTTAAAAGTCTTGTAAAAAAATATCCTTATTTTCAAGCAGCTAGAATAATTGAACTAATTGGCTTAAAAAAACATAATAGTATTAGATTTAATAAAGCACTAAAAGGATGTGCTTTGTTTTCAACTGACCGAAGTGTTTTGAGAGATATTATTGAATTTAATAAAATCAAAAACAATGATAAAAATTTAATAGAATCAGAAGAAATTATTCTTTCTTCAGAAAAAACAAAAAATTCCTTTATAGAATGGTTAAATGTCACAAAACCTATATCAAATAACACAAAAAATGTCAATGAAACTTTGATACAAAATTTCATTAAATCTAAACCTGTAATTTCATTTGAGGAACAAAGTTCAAAGAATAATTTAGCCAAAGAGTTTAAAGTCAGTAAAAAAGAATATATGACTGAAACATTAGCGAAACTTTATTTTGAGCAAAGTAAATTTAAAGAAGCAATTAAAGCTTATAAGATTTTAGGTTTGAAATATCCAGAAAAAATCAGTTTATTTGCAGACCAAATAAAAAAAATAAAAAATAATTTAAAAAATAAATCATGAGTAGTTTTTCAATATTCTTATTACTTATAATCTCTGTTTCATTTTTACTAGTTTTAGTAATTATGGTTCAAAATCCAAAAGGAGGTGGTCTATCTTCAAGTTTTGGAGGTGATTCTCAACAAATAGGTGGTGTTAAAAAAACAACTGATTTTTTAGATAAAAGTACCTGGGTTCTAGCTTCATTATTGTTGATCTTAATTTTATTGTCAAACCTTACAATAAATAAGGGAACTGAAAATACTGATTCTAAACTTTTGGATCCAAATCAAATAGAGGCATCTATTCCTGAAACTTTACCTGAGGATATTCCTTTAGAAATTCCGGTTAAAGATTAAAAAAATTGGATTATGTCATGCTGTCATTTGATAAAAAATAATAATTATCAATTTGTCAGTTTATTTTATTTGGCATGATTGATGTAAATATTATAGTTAAATTAAAATTTCATAATAATGAGTAAAATAAATATCAAACCCCTGGCAGACCGAATTTTGGTTCAGCCTCTTGAAGCTGAAACTAAAACAGCTTCAGGAATTATAATTCCAGATTCCGCAAAAGAAAAACCACAAAAAGGAAACGTTGTAGCTGTAGGGCCTGGAACAAAAGAAAACCCAGTAACTGTAAAAGTTGGTAATACAGTTTTATATGGAAAGTTTTCAGGTACAGAACTTAAACTTGAAAATAATGATTATTTAATTATGCGAGAAAGCGATATTCTTGCAATTGTATAAACTTATAAAATAAATAAAATGGCAAAAAAAATTCAATTTGATGTAGAAGCTAGAGAAGGTCTCAAAAAAGGTGTAGATGCATTAGCCAATGCTGTGAAAGTAACTTTAGGTCCGAAAGGAAGAAATGTAATTGTAGGAAAATCTTTTGGAGGTCCTCAAGTAACTAAAGATGGAGTTACTGTTGCAAAAGAAATAGAATTAGAAGATCCTCTTGAAAATATGGGAGCTCAAATGGTAAAAGAAGTAGCCTCAAAAACTAATGATTTAGCTGGTGATGGTACTACAACTGCTACTATCTTAGCTCAAGCTATTGTTAAAGAGGGACTAAAAAACGTTACAGCTGGTGCAAATCCAATGGATTTGAAAAGAGGTGTCGATAAAGCTGTAGAAGTTGTTGTAAAAGAATTAAACAAGAAAGCTCAAACAGTGGGTAATTCATCTGAAAAAATACAACAAATAGCTTCTATTTCAGCTAACAATGATGAAGCTATAGGAGAATTAATTACTGAAGCGTTTGATAAAGTTGGTAAAGAAGGAGTGATAACTGTTGAAGAGGCTAAGGGAACCGACACATATGTTGATGTTGTTGAAGGAATGCAGTTTGATAGAGGATATTTGTCTCCATATTTTGTAACTAATTCAGAAAAAATGGAATCTGATTTAGAATCTCCATATATTTTACTTTATGACAAAAAGATTTCTGCAATGAAAGATCTTTTGCCTGTTTTAGAACCAGTTGCTCAAACTGGAAAACCACTTTTAGTTATAGCAGAGGATGTAGATGGGGAGGCCCTAGCTACTTTGGTTGTAAACAAATTAAGAGGTTCATTAAAAATTGCTGCTGTAAAAGCGCCAGGATTTGGGGATAGAAGAAAAGCAATGCTTGAAGATATTGCTATCCTAACTGGAGGAACTGTTATTTCTGAAGATAGAGGATTTACATTAGAAAATACTACAATTGAAATGTTAGGCTCTGCTGAAAGGGTTACAATTGATAAAGATAATACAACAGTTGTAAACGGAGCTGGAGATAAAAAAAATATTACTGCCAGAGTAAATCAGATTAAATCTCAAATCGAAACTACAACATCAGATTATGATAAAGAAAAACTACAGGAAAGGCTAGCTAAATTAGCTGGTGGAGTTGCTGTACTATATGTTGGAGCTGCTTCTGAAGTAGAAATGAAAGAAAAAAAGGATAGAGTTGATGATGCACTGCATGCAACAAGAGCTGCAGTGGAAGAAGGAATAGTAGCTGGTGGTGGAGTCGCATTACTAAGAACTCGTGGAGCACTTGAAAAATTAACAAGTAATAATATTGATGAGGTTACAGGAATTCAAATAATTTCTAGAGCTATTGAATCTCCACTAAGAACTATCGTTGAAAATGCTGGAGGTGAAGGATCAGTTGTTGTTGCTAAAGTTTTAGAAGGAAAAGGTAATTTTGGATATGATGCAAAATCTGAAACATTTGTTGACTTATTGAAAGAGGGTATTATTGATCCAAAAAAAGTGACAAGAATTGCACTTGAGAATGCTGCTTCTGTAGCGGGAATGATTCTTACTACTGAATGTGCATTGGTTGATATCAAGGAAGACGCACCTCCAATGCCTCCAATGGGCGGCGGCGGCGGAATGCCCGGAATGATGTAAAATCCATTTAAATTATAACTGCCCTAAGGGGCAGTTTTTTTTATGTATAAAACAGCAATCAATATTATTGAAAATGAAATAAAAAAATCAGACGATTTAAAAAATTGTTTAATTTATATATGTAAATATTTAAATGAAAAAATTGAAGGTTATGATTGGGTAGGGTATTATTTTCATAACGAAAAGAACAAAGAATTAGAATTAATAGCATTTTCTGGGATAGCTACTGAACATACTAAAATTCCTTTTGGAAAAGGAATTTGTGGGACATCAGCATTAACAAATAATCCAATTGTAATTGATGATGTTTCAAAAGAATCTAACTACATCTCATGTAATATTAATGTAAAATCTGAAATTGTTGTTCCTTTGTTTGATAATAAAAAAAATATTGGACAAATTGATATTGATTCTAATACACTAAATCAATTCACAAAAATTGATTTAAATTTTTTAATAAAAATTAATGCACTGATTGCAGAAAAATTTTTTAAAATAAAATAAAAATCTTAATTTTTTTTTACTAAAATAATTACTTTTACCTTTCTTTAATTACCTAATAAATATGTTAAAAATAAAATCTGCATTAATTTCTGTTTTTGATAAAAATGGAATTGAACCTATTGCTAAGAAATTAAATTCATTGGGGATTAAAATTTATTCAACTGGGGGAACAGAACTTTTTTTAAAAAAAATAGGTATTCCTGTTATTAAGGTTGAAGATATTACTAGTTACCCTTCAATTCTTGGTGGCAGAGTAAAAACCCTTCATCCAAAAGTTTTTGGAGGAATTTTGAATCGGAGAAATAATAAAAAAGACATTGAAGAAATAAATAATTTTGAAATTCCAATTATCGATCTAGTTATTGTTGATTTATATCCTTTTGAGAAAACAGTTGAGTCTGGAGAAAGTGAAAATGAAATAGTAGAAAAAATTGATATTGGAGGTATTGCATTAATTAGGGCAGCTGCTAAAAATTTTAAAGATGTTATTTGTGTTTCTTCTAAAGATGATTACACCAAGTTTATTAATTTATTAGAAAAAAATTCGGGAGAATTTGATGAAATTACTAGAAGAAAATATGCTGCTAAGGCATTTAATATTTCTTCACATTATGACACAGCAATTTTTAATTATTTCAATAATGAAAAAAATATATTGAAATCTAGTTATTTAAATGGAAAATCATTAAGATATGGGGAAAATCCGCATCAAAATGGAACTTATTTTGGTGATTTTAATTCTTTGTTTGATCAGTTAAATGGCAAAGAACTCTCATATAATAATTTTTTAGATATCGATTCAGCCGTTAACTTAATATCTGAATTTACAAATGATAATCCAACTTTTGCTATTTTAAAACATAATAATGCATGCGGATTATCTACAAGAAACTCTGTCTTAGAAGCTTATAAAGATGCACTAGCTGGAGATCCTATTTCTGCTTTTGGGGGCATTTTAATTTGTAATAAGGCTATAGATCTGGCTTCATCAGAAGAAATAAATAAGCTTTTTTGTGAAGTTATTATTGCTCCTGACTATGATAAAGATGCTTTTGATTTATTGAAAAGCAAGAAAAAAAGAATAATTCTTAAATTAAAGAATAATAACTTATCTAAAAATATTATTAGAACATGTTTAAATGGAATCTTATTTCAAGATAAAGACAATAAAACAGATTCAATTGAAGATTTTTCTATTCCAACTCTTAAAAAACCATCTGATATAGAAACTGAAGATTTGATTTTTGCATCAAAAATTTGTAAGCATACAAAGTCTAATACGATAGTTCTTGCAAAAAACCAACAATTAATTAGCTCAGGCACAGGACAAACATCTAGAGTTGATGCATTAAAACAAGCAATTGAAAAGTCAAAAAACTTTAATTTTAATCTTGATGGAACTGTAATGGCAAGCGATGCTTTTTTCCCATTTCCAGACTGTGTAGAAATAGCACATAATGAAGGAATTGTTTCTGTAATTCAACCAGGAGGTTCAATAAAAGATAATCTGTCAATAGATTATTGCAACAAAAATAATATTTCAATGGTTCTAACAGGAACTCGTCATTTTAAACATTAATTTTATTAACTTGTAACACACTTAATTAATTATGGCATTTTTTGATTTTTGGTCTGAATCTATAGCAATTGACTTGGGAACTGCTAACACCCTTATAATTCATAATGATAAAGTTGTTGTTGATAGCCCATCAATTGTTGCAATTGATAAAAAAACTGAAAAAATAATTGCTGTTGGAGCGGAAGCTAGTTTAATGCAAGGTAAAACTCATGAAAATATTAAAACCGTCCGTCCCCTTAAAGATGGTGTAATTGCAGATTTCAATGCTTCAGAACAAATGATAAGTTTATTAATAAGAAGTATTCCAGCTTTAAATAAAAAATTTTTTACTCCTGCACTTAAAATGGTAATATGTATTCCATCTGGAATTACTGAAGTAGAAATGAGAGCTGTAAGAGAATCAGCTGAAAGAGTTAATGGTAAAGAAGTTTATTTAATACATGAACCAATGGCTGCAGCAATTGGGATTGGTGTTGATATAATGCAACCTAAAGGGAATATGATTGTTGACATTGGTGGAGGAACTACTGAAATTGCTGTAATTGCATTATCTGGAATAGTTTGTGATAAATCTGTTAAAGTTGCTGGTGATGTATTTACTGGAGATATAATATATTATATGAGAACTCAACATAATTTATTTGTTGGAGAAAGGACTGCTGAAAAAATTAAAATTTCAATTGGTTCAGCATCAGATGAATTAGAAAGCCCACCGGATGATCTTTCTGTTCAGGGAAGAGATCTATTAACAGGAAAACCGAAAGAAGCACTTATTTCATTTCGTGAGATTGCTAAAGCTTTAGATAAGTCTATAATAAGAATTGAAGACTCCGTTATGGAAACACTATCTCAAACACCTCCAGAATTGGCTGCAGATATATATAATACAGGAATATATTTAGCAGGGGGTGGGTCTATGTTAAGAGGACTTGATAAAAGACTTTCTAAAAAGACTGATCTACCAGTATTTATAGCTGAAGACCCACTTAGAGCTGTAGTTAGAGGAACAGGAATAACCTTAAAAAATATTGAAAGATATAAAAGTGTTTTAGTGAAATAGTAAATAATTATGCAACGAATCATTGATAGCATCTTGTATTATAAAGATGTTTTAGTTTTTTTAATTCTGTTGTTATTTTCAATTTACCTTGTAGTTGACTCCAATCATTACCACCAATCTAAACTCAACAGCATTTCTAATAATTTTACATCGATCATTTTTGAATGGTCTTCATCAATTGAAAACTATTTCAATTTAAAAGATAATAATGAAGAATTAATTCAAGAAAATTTAGATTTAATAAATCGTCTATATTCTAATAAAGAAATAATTGATGATTCTCTTTTAATTAAATCCTCTTATATTTTTTCTTCAGCAAAGATTATAAATAATAATTTTTCATATTCAAAAAATTATCTAATAATTGATAAAGGCTCAAAAGATGGAATTAAAGAGGAAATGGGTGTAGTAAATTCTTATGGAATAATTGGAATAACAGTAGATGTCTCAGAAAATTATTCAAGAGTAATGTCTATTTTAAATTTAAATTCAAAAATAAATGCTAAAATTAAAAACTCATTTCACTTTGGAAGTTTAGAATGGAATGGAGAAGATCCAAGTAAAATAAATTTAAATGATGTACCAAAAATAGCTAAAATAAAAATTGGAGACAGCATAGTTTCAGGAGGCATGTCTTCTATCTTTCCAGAAAATTTACCGATTGGTGTTGTTTCAAAAATTGATTTAAAAAATTCAGAAAATTATTATGGAATAGATGTCTTACTTAATAATGATATGACTAGCATAAAAAATGTTTATATTATTAATAATCCTGACAAAAAAGAGATAGACAATCTAAAAAATTTAATAAATGAGTAATCTATACATTATCATTGCTATAAGGTTTGTCGTTTTATTAATTCTTCAAGGTCTTATTTTTAATAAATTTGATTTATTTGGGTTATATGATCCTCATATTTCAATAATGTTTGTTTTAATTTTCCCTATCAAACTAAACAGAATATTTTTTTTAATAGTTAGTTTCTTTTTTGGATTAATATTAGATTATTTTACCAATTCAATTGGGGTTAATGCAGCTGCATTTGTAACTATAGCTTTTCTTAGACCCTACATAATGAATTTTGTATTTGGAAATTTTTATGATCCACATGGAATAAAAATACTTAAAGATTATATCCAAGACTCTACTATTTATCAAAAAGTATTATATGTTTTAATGATTATTTTAATCCACCACTTTATTATGTTCTCACTAGAATCATTTGCGATTGATCAAATAAAAGTTGTCTTTAAAAAAACCTTTTATACTTCTTTACTTTCATTAATTTTTTGTTCTACCTTAATTTATCTTTTAGTTCAAAATGAAAGATAAACTATTACCTATATTAATAATTTTATCTAGTATATTATTTATTCTGAGATTATTTTGGATTCAGATAATTGATGTAGACAATGTCCAGTTGTCAAAAAAAAATTCTGTTGAAAAAATTTATCAATATCCTGAAAGGGGGTATATCTATGACAGAAATAATAATCTTTTGGTTGGAAATGAGTCTTTTTATGATTTAATGATTACTCCAAAAGATGTAAAAGAGATAGACACAATTGAGTTCTGTAAAATTTTTAAGATTAATAAATCTGAATTGATTAAAAAAATTAAAAGAGCTAAAAAATATTCCACAATAAAACCATCTGTATTTTTATCTCAAATTTCAAAAAAAGATTTTGCCTTAATTCAAGAGAAACTTTGGAAATATGATGGATTTTATATTATAAGAAAGTCTAACAGAAAGTATTTAACAAGTTCTGCTTCAAATATTTTAGGTTACATAAGTGAGGTAAATGATTACGAAATTAATGATAATAGTTATTATGAATCTGGAGAACTTATTGGAAGACAAGGTTTAGAAAAATCTTATGAAAAAGAGCTAAGAGGAATTAAAGGAGTAAAATATCTTCAAAAAGACAAATTTAATAGAATAACCAATCCATATAAAGATGGTTTATTTGATACACTTATTGTTCCTGCAAATGATATTAGATTAAGTATAGACATAGTTCTACAACGATATGGAGACTCATTAATGAAAAACAAATTTGGAAGTATAATTGCAATTGAACCTTCTAGTGGAGAAATACTATCTCTAATTAATTCACCTTCATTTAATCCAAATTTATTAATTGGAAGAAATAGATCAAAAAATTATATAAGGTTAAAAAACGATACTATTGGAAAACCATTATTTGACAGAGGATTACAAGGTCAATATCCTCCAGGTTCTACATTTAAGTTAGTAAATGGTTTAATTGGTTTACAAGAAAACATTATTAACAATAAAACTACTATTAGATGTAATGAAGGACATTTTTATTCAAAAAATAGATTTATGAGGTGTCATTGTAAAATTGGCACAATTAATAATTTAAATAAAGCCATTTACAATTCCTGTAATACATTTTTTGCTAATATCTATAAAAAAACTTTAGATAAATTTCCAAATTCAAAGTTAGGAATAGATAATTGGAAAAAACATGTAGAAAGTTTTGGTTTTGGCAACTATCTAGGTTATGATCATCCTATAGGAAGGCCAGGTTTAATTCCTGGTTCAAATTATTATGATAAATGGTACCCTAATGGAGGATGGAAAGCAGCTACAACTATTTCTAATGGGATTGGACAGGGAGAAATCTTAACAACACCTATTCAGTTAGCTAATCTTACAGCAATTATTGCTAATAGAGGTTGGTATAAAACCCCACATTTAGTAAAAGAAATATCAAAGAAATCTCTTAAAGAAAAATATACTGAAAAAAACTTCACTACAATCGATTCTATTCATTTTGAAAAAATAATTGAAGGCATGTTTAATGTTATTGAAAAAGGGACTGCACAGAACGCAAAAATAATTGGAATTGAAGTAACTGGAAAAACAGGAACAGCTGAAAATTTTATTAAAATTAATGGCAAAAGACTCCAACTTACAGATCACTCAATTTTCATAGGTTTTGCTCCAAAAAATAATCCTAAAATAGCAATTGCTGTTTTTATTGAAAATGGATATTGGGGAACACGATGGGCTGCTCCAATTGCTAGTTTAATGATGGAAAGTTACTTAAATAAAAAAGTTAAAAGAAAATATTTGGAAAGATACATAGTTAATGGCAATTTAATCGAAGAGTATAAAAAACCATATTTAAAATCTAATTTTAAGATAAATGAGTGAAATTAATTTAAAAAAAATTGATTTAACTACACTGTTCACAGTCATTTTATTGATTATTATGGGTGCAGTAAATATTTATTCTACAACACACGCTGATAATCTTGAATCTCCATTATTATTGAATAATCCTTTTGGAAAACAAATGGTATTTATTTTAATTTCTGTATTTATTTTTTTAAGTATTCAGCTTATTCCCTATAAGTATTTTCAAAAATTTGCAAGCATAGCATACATGCTATCTATTTTATCATTACTAGGTCTGTTTGTTTTTGGGAAAAATATTAATGGTTCAACTGCTTGGTATCAAATATTTGGATTTGGATTACAACCTAGTGAATTTGCTAAGCCAATAACAGCTCTTGCTCTTGCAAAATATTTAAGTGATATTAATGCTAATATTAGAACAATAAAAACTCAATTTCACTCTTTTTTAATAATATTTTTTCCTGTTTTATTAATTATGTTACAGCCTGATCCAGGAAGCGTTTTAATTTTTTTAAGTTTCTTTTTCGTTTTTTATAAAATTGGTCTTCCATCAATTTATATGAATTTCTTTATTAGTTTCATTCTATTATTTTTTCTAACTGTTGTCTTTTCTAAAGAAATAATCATTTTACCAATTATAATCATTTCCATTTTGACAATTTTATATTTGAAAAAAAAGAAAAAATCTATTAGAAAAGTTGTCCTATACACACTTATTTTATCATCTTTTGTTTTTTCTGTAGACTTTATTTTTAACAATATTTTTGAACAACATCATAGAGACAGAATCAATATAGTAATGGGTATACAAGAAGACAATAGAGGAATAGGGTATAATACTAATCAATCTAAAATTGCATTTGCATCAGGAAGTTTTTTTGGTGAAGGTTTTTTAAAAGGACCTCAAACTAGGGGAAATTTTGTCCCTTTTCAACATACAGATTATATTTTTTCAGCAATTGGAGAAGAATGGGGATTTATTGGTTCCTCTATAGTAATTTGCTTATTTGCTTTCTTAATGTTAAGGATATCTAGGCAAGCGGAGTTACAAAGAAATTTGTTTAGTAAAATTTTCTCATACTCAACTGCTACAATAATTTTCAGTCATTTCTTTATTAATATTGGAATGGTTTTAGGTTTAGTTCCAACCATAGGAATTCCATTACCTTTTTTTAGTTATGGAGGGTCTAGTCTTTTAGGTTTTGTATTACTAATATCTATATATATAAGGCTAGATTCAGAAAGAACTAGCAAATGGTAAACTATTTTTTTACATTAAATAAATCTGAAAGATTATTTCCTAAAAACATAAAACTGGTAACCAATAACATAATTGAAATGCCTGGGATAAAAGCTAAATAGGCTTTTCCCAAAATAATAAATTGATAATTATCTTTTATCATTGAACCCCAACTAGGGATAGGTGGCTGTGTTCCTATGCCTAGAAAACTAAGACCACTTTCAATAAGAATTGCCGCTGCGAAATTAGCTGCGCATATAATTAAGATTGGCCCTATAATATTGGGTAATAAATGTTTAGTAAAAATTCTAATATCAGAATACCCTAAAACTTTTGTAGCTACTATATAATCTTTATTTTTTTCTGAAATTACCTGTCCTCTAACTACTCTAGCAACCTCAACCCACATAGTTAAACCTACTGCGAGATAAACTTGCCAAAATCCTTTTCCTAATGCTATAGAAATAGCAATTACAAGCAATAATGTTGGAATAGACCAAAAAATATTAATAATTGTCATTACAATTTTATCAACTATTCCCCCGTAATACCCTCCTAACATTCCAATAGATAGTCCGATTATTAGAGAAATTAAAACTGCAATAAAACCAATTGAAAGAGATACTCTTGTACCCAGTATAATTCTTCCAAACACATCTCTTCCAAAACTATCTGTTCCAAATACAAATTTTCTTTGATTTATATATTTTTCTTCAATTTCGCTTATAGAAAGATTTGAAGGGAATAAATTATAATTAGCAAATAATTTTTCATTGTCATAATTTTCATACTCAATTCCTTCTTTTAATAAATTATATTTTTTTATTACAATTTCTTTATTTGGATTTTTTTTTCCAAAAAACTTAATATTAAGATAAGACTCATTAGAATTGGAGAAATTAGGAATCTCTAAAATATAGGTTTTAAATCCAGGTGACATCGAATGAATAGATAAATGCATTTGATTTGAATATTGAGAATCATCTGGAATAATAAAATACGAAAAAATTGATATTAAGAAACAAAAAAAAATAAAAGTCAATGAAAGAAAAATTCCGAGATGTTTATTAATGAACTTTTTATTTTTAAATAGCATTAATTTTTATTTGCAATAATAGATTTTTTATTAATTAATTTTAAATTATCTAAAACTTTTAAACCTTCATTTAGCTGAAAATCCGATTGTAAACCTTTTGTCCAACGCTTTCTTCTTTCCAAAATTTCTTTAGAATTTTCAATAGATTCTTCTTCATTTTCAATAAACTCAAATTCTAGATCATTTGTATAGTTCTTTAAATCATCAAACTTTGTCAAATAATTTTTGTCATCAGCTTGTGTTTTCTTAAAATTAGAGTAGTTTAATGAAAATAATTTAGAATTCTGTTTTGAAGCTATCCATTTAGCATTTTCTTTTACTAATGAAACAAATTGACTACTATTAATTCTATCATTACTTGATTTTATTACTTGATCTAAATTAAAATAACCATCCCATTTATTATAATTTGCAGAATCAATTTGATCCCATTCTAAGGGGTTTTCTTCATCATTTTCACCAATTGGAATAAATGAAAGTCTATTTGGAATTGTAATGTCACTTTTAACGCCCTCTACTTGAACAGATCCACCATTAATCCTATAGAATTTATCTGTTGTTATCTTTAATGCTCCTAAATCATATGTACTATTTGATAAGAACCTATTCAAATCAATAACATTTTGAACAGTTCCTTTTCCGAAGCTTTGAGTGCTACCAACAATTATCGCTCTATTGTAATCTTGCAATGCTGCTGCTAATATTTCTGATGCTGATGCAGACATTTGATTTACTAAAATTACCAATGGGCCCTCCCAAAAGATCGAAGGGTCTTTGTCAAATACAACCTGTTTTCTATCACCAAATGATTTTACCTGAACAACTGGTCCTTCTTTAATAAAAAGGCCTGTCATATCAACAACTGTTTGTAAAGATCCCCCTCCATTATTTCTTAAATCTAAAACTAAACCTTCAACACCTTCTTTTTTTAATTTAATAATTTCTTTTTTTACATCTGAAGCGCAATTTCTTGTCTTGTAATTATCAAAATCAACATAAAATTTTGGCAAACTAATCAAACCATATTTTTTACTATCTTTTTTAATTATAGTAGATTTTGCATAAGTTTCTTCTAATTGAATCAAATCTCTTATAACAGGAATTACTTTTATTTCACCATCTATTTTCTTTCTTACAGTCAATCTAACTTCAGTATCTTTTGGTCCTTTAATTAATTTAATTGCATCTTCTAGCCTCATTCCAATTACATCAACAGGCTCTTCATTAGCCTGGCCAACCTTAATTATTTCGTCTCCTATCTCAATTTTCTTATCTTTCCATAGTGGACCTCCTAAAATAATATCTACAATTTTTATTCCACCTTCTTGTTTAGATAATCTTGCACCTATACCATTAAATTTACCTGATATATTCATATCAAAACGTTCTTTATCTTCAGGTTTAAAATAAAAAGTATGTGGATCTAGCTGAACTACAAATGAATTTAGATAATTCGAAAACCAATCTTTTCTTTGTAAATCATTCATTAAATCAAAAACATTATTAATGCTTTTAGACACTAAATCAATCGATTCTTCAAGAATTTCTTCATTTGATTTTATTTTATAACCTTTAACCTTTTCGATATTTAATTTTTGTTCAGAAATTTTAATATCATATATATCTAAAGCTGAATACTTTAATTGTTTTCTCCATCTATCTCTTCTTTCATTATTGTTTTTTGAAAAAGAAATATTTTCAAAATCTAGATTAATTTCCTCATTAATTGAAAAATCAAATGAGGAAGACAATAAAGAGGGGTAAAATTCCTCAACTTCCTTAATTCTTTGAATTAACCTTTGATAGGATAAATTAAAAAAAGACAAGTCATAATCAATTAATTGGTTGTCTAATTGAAACTTAAACTTTTTAAATTCTCTATAATCTGAAGCTAAAAAATATTTTTTCTGAGAGTCTAATAAATCTATATATGTATCAAACATATTTTCAGAAAACTCATCATTAATTTCTATTGAATTATAATGATATTTTTCTAAAACATACTTAATAATTTCAATTAATAATTTGTCTTTATTAGGATTATCAAATTTTGGATTAGTTAATTTCCAACTAGCAAAAACCAGTGAAAAAGCTATAAAAACTAAAATTAATTTACGTTTCATAAAAAATATTCAGGCTACTTAAAAGTAAATTTAGGAAATTAGGTCAAAAATCATGCTATATTATCAATATTTAAATTAATTCATTACTTGAATTAGATATATTCAAAGAACTATATTCTTTTGTATTTTTACTCAAATTTTATGAATGTATAAAAAGCCCTTAATATTAGTAACTAATGATGATGGGATATCAGCTCCTGGAATAAGATCATTAATTAAAATAATGAATACAATAGGAGATGTCGTTGTAGTTGCACCAGATAGTCCTCAATCAGCAATGGGACATGCAATTACTATAAATTCAACATTAGAATGTAACTTAATTAAAATTGATGATGGGCCACAAAAAGAATACTCATGTTCAGGAACTCCCGCAGACTGTATCAAACTAGGTATAAATGAAATCTTAAAAAGAAAACCTGATATATGTGTTTCTGGAATTAACCATGGTTCTAATTCTTCAATTAACGTCATTTATTCTGGGACGATGAGTGCTGCATTAGAGGCTAGCATTGAAGGAATTCCTGCAATTGGATTTTCTCTTTTAGATTATAGATGGGAAGCCAATTTTGATTCATTAAAAAAATATATAGAAAGAATTACAAAAACAGCTCTAAAAGAAGGTATACCTAAAGGAAATGCCTTGAATGTGAATTTTCCCAAATTAGAAGAAAAGGAAATAAAAGGAATAAAAATTTGTAGACAAGCTAAAGCTTATTGGATTGAAGAATTTGATAAAAGAACAAATCCTCAAGGAAAAGAATATTATTGGTTAACGGGTAAGTTTATTAATGAAGATGATGGAATTAATACTGATGAATGGGCTTTAAATAATGGATATATTTCTATAGTTCCTGTAAAATTTGATATGACAGACCACAATAATATTAAAAGATTAAATAATTGGAAATTCTAAAATAGATTAATGAGGTATTATATTATAGCAGGTGAAGCTTCTGGTGATTTACATGGATCTAATTTAATAAAGGAAATTTATAAATTAGATTCAAATGCTAATATAAAAGCTTGGGGAGGTGATAAAATGCAAAATGCTGGTGCAAAAATTGTAAAACATTACAAAGAATTATCTTTTATGGGATTCTATGAAGTGTTAAAAAATTTAAATGCTATTTTAAAAAATATTGAATTCTGTAAAAAAGACATATTAAATTTTAAACCAGACAAAATTATTTTTATTGACTATCCAGGTTTTAATATGAGGATTGCAAAATGGGCAAAAAAAAACAAATTCAATACAAATTATTACATAG
>MPLT02038732.1_pt1 | contig 26707 bp, 23 predicted proteins | sample 1617391 | NCBI WGS metagenome assembly MPLT02 (sample SAMN05944800, study PRJNA350692) | marine metagenome | biome: marine; feature: ODZ; material: water; isolation source: 70 m water sample filtered on 0.2 um supor filter | place: Pacific Ocean | collected 2012-04-08 | depth 70m m
GAGCGCTTCATTTCCTGAAGTATGTGCGTCGTCACTTTCTTCGCTCTACTAGATACCAAACGCTCACCCGGGAATGACCCCAGAACGGTTGCAGACTTCAATCACACGCCCAGAGACTCAATCCTCTGGCCCGAGTTCTTCAGCCACGACCAGGAACTCATCTATTCCGATCAAACCGTCTTCATCAGAATCTCCGCGGTGGAATAAGTCCCCAATCAATCTGTCTGGCCCAGTCTTACTGGCAGATGGGACAACTATCGCGTCATCCGGAATATTCGGCCCCCCTCCAACTATGTACCCCAGAGCCTTGAAAGCACCGATAAATTCCTCAAGATTCAACTTCTCGTTTCCTTCGGTATCCGCTGCATGGAAAGCAGCGAAAACCCTGCGCCTCTCGACCTCATGAGGGTCAGTTAGCAACTTCTTCGTAGTATCCCAAGGAGTGATCTCCAATTCCACCCTTTTCTCCCCATAACCTTTGAAAATTATAGTTCCAAGGATTACTGCCGCACCGGCTCCGATCAGGGACTTTGTACCCATGAAGTACAGGAGGGCGGCTCCTCCGAATATGCCAAACAACTGGATCAGGGGGTATAGCCCTCTCGGGGTCTTCCATTTCGGATCGTACCAAGCGTGAGAATCCGACGAACTCCGGAGGATAATCACGCAGGCATTAATCAGCATGAATATCATTATTTTGAATCCAGATGCTAACTCTGCTACGTCATGCACAGGAAGGAATGTGATTGCCAGACCCATCGCAATTCCTGTGCCAATTATGGCCCAATGCGGGGTGCCATACTTGCCATGCACACTCTCAAGGAATCTTGGGATCAGCCTGTCCCTGGACATCGCGAAAGGGAATCTGGAAGATGCCAGAATTCCTGCTAGCGCCATTGAAGTCATCGTTATTACCGCTAGAATAGCTGCAATCTTCCCGACAGTCTCCCCTCCAACCGCCTCCGCGAAGATGTATACCGGGTCCTCACTAGCGCCATGCTCGCCACCATGCATGTACTCAGTAGGCTCGACTGCGGCTGCCATGACGATTGTCACAGAAACATAGAGTAGGCAACTGAATAACAGGGAAAGTAGAATGCCGTACGGAATATTCCTCTCCGGACTCTTGATCTCCCCGCCTACTGCAGCGATCTTGGTCACTCCGGCGTAGGAGACGAAAACGAATGCAGAGGTCGCTGCGACATCCTCCCAACTTCCGAATGAATCGCTAGACGAAACTACTCCCCAGTCTAGGTCTTTTGTTAGGGCAGTATATGCGCACAATGAAAGCAGGTAAAAGGCGGAGAAAATCACAATTGGGGCTTGAATCTTCTTGATTTTCTTAACCCCAAGAATGTTGATTATTACTATAATTGAAAGCAGGAATATCGCAGCGGTTTCGATGTTGATGTCCACTCCAATGATATCCTCAATGACCCATAGATATGCCTTGAAACCAATCAACGCGAAGGCAGATTTCAGCATGAAGTTGGCCCAGAGCCCCAAACCGGCTATTGTGCCCACAAGGGGGCCGAAAGTCCTCTGGACATATACGTAAGATCCACCAGAAGTGGGCATCGCTGTGGCTAGCTCTGATTTTGAGATCGCACCTGGGAGAACCAAAAATGCTGCAATCAGATACGCTAGCCAAACTCCTCCGAGGGGATACTCTCCACCGCCCATCTCGAGCATTGCAAGAGCGGGAAGGACGAACAATCCAGAACCGATCATAGCCGAGAGGGAGATGATAACGACAGAGAATAGCCCTATTTTCCTCTCTAGAGTCTCTGAGGAATCCTCCATTGGAGTCAGCACGATCCCAACCAGGTCCTTGGGGCCATAGCTCCGCATGTTTTGTCGCCCTAACACTACCCAGTTGAAGGTTCTCATACCCAACAGGTTAGATACTGGCCCCTCTGGCCCTCTGGCATGAGCGATACAGTAGAGCAGGACACGATAGCATCTGTGCATTACACGGGGACATTCGTTGATGGGGGTCAATTCGATAGCAGCGAGGGAAGGGACCCATTGGTTTTCCTGGTCGGTCACGGGCAGATGATTCCAGGATTCGAGCAGGAGATGCTAGGGGCAAAGGTGGGTGAAAAGAGGGAGTTTACTCTAACCCCGGACCGTGCTTACGGAGAGAGGGATGAGGATGCGATCCAGAAGATAGAGAAGAGCCAGTTTCCAGAGGGGATGGAGTTGGAAGTAGGGATGGTCGTAGGGGCCCACAGCGATCAAGGCCCCATCCAGTTCACAATCACTGAAATCGACGGTGACGTTGTCTCGGCAGACTTCAACCACCAGATGGCCGGGAAGACGCTGCGCTTCGAGGTAGAGGTAGTAGAGGTCAGAGACGCCTCTGAGGAGGAACTGGCACATGGACACGTACACGGCCCAGGCGGACACCACCACTAGTCCACTCAGAAGAGTTATCTCCACCCCCAATAATCCATCCAAGATGAAGAAGCAGGCACTGTTGCTGGCGGCTTTGATGGTCACCACTTCTCTGACGGGATGCTTCGGCATGGGCTCGGAAAAAGGGCCAGCGGCAGAATCCGAGAATGACCCCCTTCGAATCAACCACATCCAGATGAAGGGGACTCACAACTCATATCACGTAGAGCCCCTTATCTCGCCTACCAGGGAATACAGATACACCCACCAACCTCTAGACTTCCAGGCTTCCCAGCAAGGGGTCAGGCAGTTCGAGCTTGATGTATGGTGGGACATTAGGGAGGGGCTCAGGGTCTACCACAACCAGTATGACTCCGGCACCACTTGCCCAACTCTGGAGAATTGCCTCGCTACCCTTCTGAGTTGGTCCAACGAGAACCCGACCCATCATCCGCTATTCATCTGGATAGAGCCCAAGGACTGGCCCGAGCAAGCTGCTGAGGTGACAACCACGCTGGAACTGTCGGGGCTATTGGATGATATCGAGCAGGAGATAACCCAGTTCTGGCCATTGAACAAGACGATTACCCCCGATGACGTCAGAGGGGAAAAATCGTCTCTTAAGGATGCGATAATCACTGATGGCTGGCCACTCCTGGAAGATAGCAGGGGGAAGGCCGTCTTCGTCCTACTGGCACGAGGGGAGTCCAGGGACCTGTATGTCCAGACTCACCCAGGACTAGTGGGTGCCCGAATGTTCACACTGTCAGACGAGGCCAGCAACGAGGCCGCCATCTTCTCCCTCACTGACCCGGTAGGAAGCGGGGAGGAGATCACTCGTCTGGTGAGCCAGGGTTACATCGTAAGGAGCCGAGCCGACAGCGGAGGGGTGGAGGCCGACAACAACGACACGACCAGGCTTGAAGCGGCTCTCGCAGCAGGGGCTCACAGCATTTCCACGGATTACCCCGCAAAGGTGGAGGGGTTGGAATACTGGGTCGAGATTCCCAACGGTACCCCAAGCAGGTGCAATCCGATTTCATCCCCGGTTTGGTGCGCCTCAGAATCCATAGAGGGCCAAGTCCCTTGATCAAGCCTTGGCTACTACCTTCAATTCGATCGCAATAGAAGTCGGCAATGCTTCCACTGCCACTGTGGTTCTAGCTGGGAGGGTTTCTGAAAAGTACTCGGCGTAAACCTCATTGTAACCGCTGAAGTCTCTATCCATGTCAATTAGGAAGACTAGGACGTCAATCACACTCTCCAGACCAGAACCGTACTCCTCGAGAATGACTCTGATGTTGTTTATCACCGCATGAGTCTGTGCCTTGATGTCGTAGTCCAGAGGTTTCCCAGATTCGTCCTTTATCGGCCCTCCAGGGATCTCATTAGTCTCAGGCTGACGCGGCCCCATACCGCTGACAAATATCAGATCCCCGACCCTTTGCAGATGTGGATATGCGCCAACAGCGGAAGGGCCACCATCAGCGATGAAGGGGCCGTCCTCGCTGGTCAACTTCCCAGCCGCTTTACTACCTACCACAGCGCCTACTACGCCCCCAACTGGGCCTCCGACTGCCACTCCTGCCGCTGCTCCTATTGCACGACCAGCAGACTTTGCCAGTGAGCCCCCCATCTCGTCGTATATTTTCTCCACCGCATCAGTCGGTGCGGCTATGATGTCATCGATCATGGTAGTCCTCTTCTCTTCAGGAGTCATGCCATCCTCATCCGCCATCATAGAGCCCCCTTATCCAAGACTCCACGATCTCCATGGTAATGCTCGACGTCGTCTTCGTCAAACTCTTTGTCACCGACCGAACCGGATGACGGCGTCAGCATCACCACGGCCCCCCCGGAGCCATGCAGTGCCTCGTAAGCCAAGACCTCGCCATTGTAGTTGTTGTGCTGCCCCATTGTGGCTGACATCCACCAAGCCGGCTTGTAAGCAACCACCTTTTGCACTCTAATCTGCCCATGGATCTCCCTGGAGAGTTGACTCAGGTCCTCTAATCTCCCATCATCGAAGAACTCCAGAATCTTGCGATTCCACTCGTCGTCCTTGGCTGAATGAATCTTGTCTTCCATAGGGTCGATATGCTCTGTGAACATCCTGTTGGATAGGCTAGAAACTACGACGACCACGGCTTTCTTGCCCTGCTCTTGAATAGCATCACGAGCAGACTTCCCTAGGACGATGGTTTCAGCTCTGTTCGCATACATGTTACTGGAAACGATGCATGCCGGAATCCGATTTTCCGGGTTTAGGAGCTTTAGGGCCACTACCGAACCAGTGTCAATGGGAAAGCCATCGTATGCAACAGTCCTTGACTGGAGGCCCCTAGACTCTGCAGCGTCTCTGAAGGCCTCGGCGAATTCCACATCCATCCTGAACTTGTATGGCATGCTTCCTAGGAAGTGGAAGTCATCATCCACGTGGACCCACTCCGGTTCAGGATGAGCCTGTATCTGATGCCCGATAATGCTGGGCCACGTGGTGGAATACACCAGGATGAGGTCTGCATCACTCTCCTCAATCCTCTTCCTGCAAGTCTCGTATGCTTCCCTAAGCTTCCCATAACCCTCACTCGCCTCGGGGGAGAGTAGAGGTTGTGGGTGAGGGGGGCAGTAGATTCCGAATAGAATGTCTGGCTCAGTCAAAAAAATCACCTCAGAGCACGATTTCTCGAGTAGCTTCAATGGGATCCCATGCGGCAATCAGATTCCCCGTTCCGATAACGGACTGGTATCCGTAAATCTCGGCAGGATAGTCGGGGTAGCCCATCGCGGCCATCATCCACGTCAAGCCACCGGCCTCGGTCTCCGCTATCGTCTGCTCCGTGTATTCGGGCATGATGTCGATTACTTCCCTCATCTTGCCCCCTCTCATCATATCCACGAGCTTCATGTCCCAGACGTATTGGCTGTGATTGTATATGTGCTCACGGCTCATGTCTTCCGGCAATGGTGACTCTGTAACGAAGTGCCTATGGGAAAGGCTGTGACTGCTGATTAGAACCACCTTCTTCCCACTATCCTCAATCGCCTTGGCACATGCCTCGCCCAAAGCACTCGCTTGTTCGTTCATCACTTCCGGCGAGTAGTAGTGTGCATTCCTGTTGCTGCTGATGGTTACGAGAGGCTTGTCCCATTCCGGATTAAGCATGTGACAAGATGTGATCGTGCCGTAGTCGATCCTGAAGTCCGGGTTCCTCATCATCTTGGTGACTATCCCCGACTCCCCGGCGACCTCGCACATCTTCTCGGACAAATCGACATCGACAGAAATGTCGTAGTTGAATCGGAAGATATTCGGGAACACCGGATCCACTGACTTGGATTTGAATTCAGGTAGGCCAAGGAAATGGGTCCCAATGTATGTCTGCCAATGAGGGGTGAATATCACCATTGCATCGTAGTCAATCGTTTTCAATTTCCTCGCCAGTCTGTTGTATCCCCATCTGAGAGTCTCCCAACCACCCTCTGAGAAAGCCTCGTTCTGTTCCGGATTCTCGGCATACACAACATGTGGCGGGTGCGGTGCGAGACAACCAAGCACAATCTCTCCCTTCGCCATGATGCTGCGAGGTCGTGAAATCCAAAGAAAACCTTCCGGCTCATCCAGTAGACTTCATGGAGGGACTAAGGCACGCCTCTACATGAAGTGGGACGAACCCCCCCTGTGGCCAGTAATGGCCCCAAGCCTCGCAGGATTCTTCTCCGCTTGCATTCCCCATATCTTCGACTGGGTCCCGAGGCCATGGGGGTGGGTCCTACCAGCCCCTTTCCTGGTTCTGGTGTTGCTAAGCCCGTTGCTGTATTTCGCCCCCAAGCCAGCGGGTGGCAGAATCGAATTGGTCCTAGGTGCGAATGTCGCAATGCTACTAGCCTTAATCCCACAGCTCTTTCTTTTTGTCTGGTTCATCATAGTAATCCTCTCCTGGATCTTCCAGTCTATGTACGTCTGGAGGCACAACTATCCTCCTTTCAGAATCGGAACTTGGCTAGGTCTGGGAGCAGTATCCGGGCTATTCATTGGCGATCTTTTCGCCCACTTCGTCCTCTGAGAAATACAGCCCCCCTATGACTAATCCAGTAATCGCGAAGGAAGGGATGGAGGAAATAATCGCAGACCAAAGTAGGCTACCGTCGACGTACTCGATGGTAATCCTCACCTCCCCGACACCAGAATTTCCTTGGTTGGTGACCAAAACGAAATGCCCGTCATAAATCGAAGGAGTTTCTACCTGCTCGTCCAGTGAATCGCCTGGTTCTAGTAAGCGCACGTCACCATCTGAAAGCGATAGCCAGTCTATCACGCCTCCATTGGCGTGCTCCTCTACTGCGTCTCTATGGATTATGAGGACCTCCACTGCCTCATCCCCGACGTTCCTGATTTCTACGTCCGCCGGATGCCAGAAGCTGTGTACCTCTATGACATCGAGATTCACATCTCCCGGTCCGACCCTCATTGTGGGGGTATCCTCATCAGTCCCAGGACCATCGACTACCGCTGCTAGCAGGATCAATGTCCCGACCAAGGAGAATGCGACTGCGGTGTATGACACTCTCTTGGCAGGAAGTAAAGAAGACAACCCATTTTCCCTCAGTGATCTCAATTTTGGTTGCATACTATGTGCGAAAAGAGCACAGATTATCGCAAGTATCGCTCCTGGAACTACGTCTGATATCCAATGGATTCCAAGGTACTGGATACTGAAAAGGTAGATTGGGACATTAGCCGCAACGAATAGGTCGAATTCCCTATGGCGCCATTCCCTGATATCTATTCCCATATCCCTGACATGGAGCCTGTTTATTGCCAGCAGCCCAAGGGGGATGCCCATATGCAGGCTGGGGAAGCCGTTGTCCAATGGGTCGGCTTCGGTGAAGAAGAACAGATTCCACGATCTGTGATACATCAGGGCATCCATGCCAGGAAGGTATGAGGAAGTCACTTCGACGTTGAAGAAGAGGTAGAGGGGGACGGCTAGGACGTAGGCGATGAAGTAGTTGAGAACAGCCTTGTCCGCCATGACCTCGTCTTTGCAGAGAATGTAGTACATAGGGCTGAACCAAATTAGGAATAGGTACACGAAGAGGTAGTGGAAAGAGAGAATGTCACTAAGTACGGAATTTCTGAATGTCTCTTGGACCCAGAGTGACAGATCCCCCTCTATGCCATGGACGTAATGCGTGAAACCTCCCACTCTGGGCTTGATTGCCTCATTGTGCTGATCTATGAATGCCTTGAATCCGTACATCACTACAAAAATCGAAATGTGCCACTTGTACCCCTTGTCCCTGATTTCCGCTAATAGTTCGGAGAGGGGGACCCTCATCTCGGGCTCATCTCTGGTCAACAGCCTCTGCAGTGGAATTGTCATCAGGAGGATAGTGCCCATCACCGTCTCGTAAGGTCCGAACGGCCATTCCATGGCTGCACCGATAATCCCAGAGACATGAAAGTTACACTGTCGCGCCCACTCTCGCCAAGGTTCGCGTTCCCCAACCCATAAGTCGTGATACTTCGGGCGAATTCCATGGATGGTCACGAACTATGGCTCTCGCAGTGCGAGAAAATTGGTTTTATCCCATCTCCAAGGAAGTACGAGGAGGGCACCCGAACCTCCCAGGATGCAGCGGATCAATTGGGGTGCAAGGTGGCTCACATCGCCAAGTCGATTGTCTTCGAGGGCCCCGAGGGGGCAGTAGTGGTGATCACTTCGGGCTCAAACAGAGTTGAGAGAAAGAGGAAATTGAAGCGAATACTTGGCTTCAAACCAGGAATGGCCAGTCCCGAGTATGTTCTCGAGAGTACCGGGTATGCCATTGGCGGCGTCCCCCCATTCGGACACACCATGCCCGTAACCGTGCTGATGGACGAGGATCTAATGCAATATGACATGGTATGGGGAGCAGGGGGGACTCCGCAGACAGTTTTCCCAATCACACCAAAAGAACTCCTGGAAGTGTCAGGTGCCGTAATCGCGGATGTGAAGCAGTAGATGCCCGAACCAATCGCAGAATTGACACGTGCAGCTGCAGGATTGAGAGACGATTCCGAAGATCTGGCCCGAAGGTTGGAAGTCGAGGGAGTCGCCGATTGCGTTTACAACCCACTGATGTATGCATGGGAAATACACGAGGAATTCATTCGCATATCGGGTGGCGAGGGTGCCAAGACCATCCTCCTGGGGATGAACCCGGGCCCTCATGGCATGGGCCAGATGGGCATCCCCTTCGCCGCCACATCGGTCGTAAGGGACTTGCTTGGAATTTCCGGAATCGACGTCGACAAGCCAGCAGTAACTCACCCAAGAAGGCCAGTTAATGGACTATCACACCCGAAGGAGGAGGTTTCGGGAACTAGGCTCTGGGGACTTCTCCAGGACAGGTACGGGAGCGCAAGGCAGATTTTCCAGAACGTATTCCTTGTCAACCACTGCCCATTGATGATACTCGATGGGCCCAGAGGGACTAACATAACTCCCAATAACGTCAGTGGCCCCTCAGTGCATGACTTGCTGGAGAGGTGCGATCAGCACCTCAGGGAGGCTGTAATCGCTTTAGGTGCAGAGGAGGTAATAGGAATAGGAAAGTACGCTGAGAAGAGGGCTAACTTAGCACTGAGTGGGATGGGAACAAGGGTCAAAACCTGCTGGCACCCTTCCCCAGCATCCCCCCTGGCCAATAGGAATGGGGGGGAGGATTGGAGGAAGAACGTTAGAGACGTACTTCCATGAAGGTTGTTTTTACCACACCTGATTCCCTAGACAACAGTTAAGTTTCCAGATGGAGTGTCCAAAGCCATGTCAGCGAAGACTACGCCCCAATACCTGATTGATAACGCGGAAAATTACCCAGATGAGCCCGCAATCTCTGCAAAGGACAAATACGGCAACTGGGATGTTACATCTTGGTCGCAGTTTCTAGAAGAAGTGATGGATATTTCCAAGGCACTGATAGCCAACGGATTCGAGAAGGGAGACAAGCTCAGCATCTACTCTTACAACAGGAAAGAGTGGTACGCCGCGTATTCCGCGGCAAACATGTGCAATGGCGCCGCAGTAGGGGTCTACCACACCTGCTCGCCCGAGGAGGTCGAGTGGGTGGTCGGGAACTCAGACTCCAAGGTTGTCTTCGTGGGTAACAACCCCATGGACGGCGGTGACCCATCCAAGATGTGCACCCACAGGCTGCACGAGGTGCTAGGATCCCTCGACAAGGTCGAGTCGGTGGTGGTGATGGACGGCGTCGATATGCCGGACCACCCGAAGGCAGTATCGTGGATGGACTTCGTTTCCTCCGGAAGGGGCACCGAGGAGTCGGCTGTAATGGATAGGGTATCCAGCATACAACCAGATGACACGGCATCACTGATTTACACATCAGGCACAACTGGAAACCCCAAGGGAGTAGAACTCACCCATGACAACTTCGAGGCTGAGATAGCCGGGGTCTCTGCGATAGCCAAGTTCGATCAGGGAGACGGCTACGTCTCATGGCTCCCGTGTGCGCACGTTTTCGGCCAACTAGCAGACAACCACATATGGATTAGGGACGCAATGCACATGCGTGTCGTCAGCTCCCCTCTCGAGTCGATAGACTACGCGAAGGAAGTGGAACCCTCCCTATTCATAGGCGTCCCACGAATATACGAGAAGGTCTACTCCAATCTTGTTGCCGGCCTGGGGAGCAAGGTCAAGTGGTTGAGCCTGCCAATCCTCAAGGGCATAGTCAGAAAGAAGGCGAAGCAGAAGATCGGCTTCTCCAACCTGAAGTACGCTATCACTGGGGCCGCCCCGATAAACCCGGACATACTGCACCTCTTCCACAAGTTGGACATCCCCCTATTCGAGGGATACGGCATGACAGAGACCACTGCTGGAGCTACCATAGGATACCCAGGGAACAACAAGATAGGTACCGTGGGAAAGCCATTCGTTGGAGAGATAAGGATCCACAACCCCAATGAGAAGGGGGACGGGGAGATACAATTCCGCGGCCGGCACATCATGAAGGGCTACTACAACAACCCTGAGGCCACGGCAGAGACCATGACCGAAGACGGATGGCTGAAGTCTGGAGATCTCGGCAGGGAGGACTCGCAGGGATACGTAAGCGTCACAGGGCGCATCAAGGAGATATACGTCAGCTCGGCCGGCAAGAACATCGCACCGTTGGTCATTGAGGAGACGATGAAGTCGATCCCACTAGTTTCACAGTGCATGCTAATTGGGGACAACAGGAAGTACTGCAGTGCCCTGTTCACTCTTGACGTCAGCGTAATCCTGAGGGACAAGCATGGGATGGACGGGGCCAAGGTCCCAAAGGACCCAGCCGAGCAGTTGGCGAAACTCAAGGAGTTCGGACACGAACTGAGCGAGTACACTGACAGCCCAGAGATCTACGCAGAGATCCAGGAGCACGTAGATAGGCTGAATGGGCAGTTCTCCAATCCCGAGCAGCTGAAGAAGTTCACAATCCTGCCTAGGGACCTAAGCGTCGATCACGGCGAGCTGACACCAACCCTGAAGATCCGACGGATCCAGATAAGGGAGAACTGGGCCGACGAGATAGAGGCCATGTACTCTGGCGCCTAGTCGGTGAGGCAATGGAACTTAGCGCCTGGGTCGCCCTGGCCACGGTTTTCACGGTGGGGGCGATTAGCCCGGGCCCTTCCCTTGCGGTGGTTCTCAGGAACACGATGTCAGGGGGTCGCAGCCAGGGGATAGCCACTGGAATCGGCCACGGAATAGGATTCGGAATCTATGCCTTCCTAGCTGCTCTCGGGATAGCAACTGCACTTTCAGCCAACGAGGACGTCGAGACCTTCCTCCGAGTGGGCGGGGTCCTGATACTTCTCTGGCTGGGTACTACATTCCTGCGTCATGCCTTCGCGGGACCGAGGAAGCAAGCGGATCCTGAGGTCTCCCATGGCCCATCTGACAAGGCGGGATTCGTGCAGGGCTTCTCGATAGCCCTCCTCAATCCCAAGATCATGGCTTGGATGCTGGCCCTTTACGTCCCATTCATCGAAGCCGGATCTTCTCTCGAGACATTGCTGGGGATGGGGCTAATGGGCATGGTCATCGATGGAACATGGTACGTGACAGTTGCGACAGTTCTGACTTCTGGGGACAGGGCCGAGATGCTGAGATCGAAGGCCCATGTCATCGACGGGGCGATGGGGGTCCTGATGTTCTTCTTCGCCTACGTCCTCGTTAACGGATGACTATTTTACAACCCGAACGCTACAACAAGAAAGATGAACAAGGCGGCGAAAAGTGCCACTGGAACCCCAACTAACGATACCAGGACTCCCCATGCGAAGTACTTGTTTCCCTTCGTTAAGCCCCATGCTATTCCTCCAATCAGAGTTGCAGGGTATAGGATAAATTGAATCATGAAAATCGCATCGTTCCCCGTCGCTTCGCCTATGTTGTAGAGGCCGACATTCGCAATCCACAAACCAATGGGGACCAGAATCAAGCCAATCGCGAACCAGGCCCCATTGGGTAGCCCTTGGCTAGACTGGTCAGCATCCGACCAGTAGGGGGAACCATCCCCCTGGTCTCCGAATGAGGCTACATTTCCACTGAGAAGGGTACCTCCGGAAGCGGCGTTATCCGAAGACTGCTCCCATGGATTTTCATCATCACCGGGTGATATCTCTATCGATTCAGGCTTCTCTTCCACTCCTCATCGGAACTCCTCCCCGGTCTTGAACCATGCCCCGGAAATGCCCGAGGAGACATTTTCCGCAGTCAACGCATTCTTGTGGAGCCATGTTTTCGGCATGTCGTGGAAAGAGGCCCGGGAAGCAGTGCTAGCGATGCCCCAATCGCGGCCTCAGGGGGGAAAATGCCCATTCGCGTGATTACCGCAGCAGCGATTTTCGATGGTCACGACGCCGCAATCGGAATCTTCCGGAGGATTCTCCAGAGCCAGGGTTGCGAGGTGATACACCTCGGTCACGACCGAGGTGCCGACGAAGTCGCAAGCGCAGCCATACAGGAGGATGCCCATGCAATCGCCATCACCTCATACCAAGGGGGGGCAGTAGAGATGTTCACGCACACGAAGGAGATTCTGGATGAGAATGGATTCAGCCATGTTTTCTTGTTCGGAGGCGGAGGGGGGACCATCCTCCCGAACGAGATCGAGCACCTAGCAGAAAAGGGGATCTCTCGAATATACTCCCCAGACGATGGCAGGGACCTGGGCCTTGTGGGGATGGTTAGGGATGCTATGGAGAAGGCATCGTCAACAGACCTCCTAGAGAGCTCCAGGTTCGACTCCATTTCCGGACCAGTGGATGCAGATGACCATGGCTCCGTGTCCATGCTACTCACCATGGCGGAGAACTCCGAAACAGACCAATTCTACAAGGCACTCTCGAAGGCCAGATCCAGGGAACAGGAGTCGGAGTGCCCTGTCGTCGGGATCACCGGTACGGGAGGGGCGGGAAAGTCCAGCCTCATGGACGAGGTGATGCTAAGGATCCGCAGGGACAACCCGGATGCTAGAGTGGCACTCTTGGCCACCGACCCGACTAGGAAGAAGACCGGTGGGGCCCTGCTGGGGGATCGAATCAGGATGAACTCACTATCCGACCCAAATCTGTTCATGCGCTCCTTTGCTAGCAGGGAAAGCGGCAGGGAGATTGCGGATTGCGTAGACAGAGCAGTCGAGGTCTGCCAGGCGGTAGGCTTCGACCTAGTACTCGTCGAGACCAGTGGCATCGGCCAAGGCAACGATGCAATAACAGAGGTCGCAGACACCTCGATCTACGTCACAACCAGAGAGTACGGGGCACCGAGCCAGTTGGAGAAGCTTGCAGCACTTGACTTCGCCGACATCGTGGTACTGAACAAGTTCGACAGGCCAGGGGCCGAGGATGCGCTAACCGAGATTCGCAAGCAGTTCCTTAGGAACAGAGAGGCCTTCGGTGAAAGCCCAGAGTCTATGCCAGTAGTCCCCACAATCGCAAGCCAATTCGCCGACGCGGGAGTGGACCGGCTCTGGGAAATGATGGCCAATCTACTGAACGAGAGGTTCGGGACCGATTTTTCCGCCAGCGAACCTCGCATGGGGCCAGACGGCCTCCCCAACAGAGAGACTCCAATCCCCCCGGAGAGGCAGGGCTACCTTGCCGAGGTGGCCTCAACCATCAGGGACTACCACCAGAGGTCGGAAGACACTGCCAGATCCGTACGCCTAGTGCAGCAACTCGAGGCAGCAGCGAGCCTTCTGGAGTCCTCGGGAAAGCAGGATGCCCGCCAGGACCTCATCGATGAGGCCAATGCGATTCGAGAATCCGTACCGGAAGAAGCATGGGGGTCTCTGGAAGATTTCGATTCCATGGCCGATGCTTATCGTTCCGGACAGGCAAGCTATTCTGTCAGGGGTAAGGAAATTCCAGTCAAGACGACTCATGAGACGCTATCGGGAACCAAAGTCCCCAGGGTCGCACTGCCAACGACAGAGGACTGGGGAGACAGGCTGTTATGGATCCGAAAGGAGAACGCCCCTGGATCATTCCCTTACACGGGAGGGGTCTTCCCGTTCAGGAGGGAGGACGAGCTTCCTGTCAGGATGTTCGCAGGAGAGGGGAGCGCTGAGAGGACAAACAAGCGATACCACTTCCTGTCAAAGGACCAGCCATTCAACAGGCTCTCCGTGGCCTTCGACTCCCCCAGCCTGTACGGAAACGATCCGCAGGAGAGGCTCGACATTTTCGGAAAGGTTTGCGAGTCGGGAGTCAGCATCAGCACGGTGGATGAGATGGACCGTCTGTTCGATGGTTTCGACCTGTGCGCCCCAAACACTTCGGTCAGCATGACCATCAATGGAAACTACTGGTGGCACCTTGCCGCCTTCTTCAGAGTGGCAATCAGGCAGCAGACGAGGAAATTCACCGAGGAGAACGGAAGGGAACCGACCGAGGAAGAATCAGAGGACATACGCGCCTATGCCCTATCCACCGTCAGGGGCACCGTTCAGGCGGACCAGCTGAAGGAGGCCATGGGTCAGAACACCCTCGTGTTCAACTTGGACACCGCCCTAAGGATGATGGGGGACGTAGCAGAGTTCTACGTAAACAACGGAGTCCGCAACCACTACTTCGTCAGCATCAGCGGTTACCACATCGACGAGGCGGGGGCAAACCCAATCACTCAAGCAGCTCTCACACTCTCAAACGGACTAACATACGTCGAGCTGTTCAAGGCCAGGGGGATAGACCCCGACAAGTTCCTGAGGAACTTCTCATGGTTCTTCTCAAATGGGATGGATCCCGAGTACGCAGTGATAGGCCGGGTTTCCAGGAGGATTTGGGCGATAGCAATGCGAGACCTATACGGGGTCGATGAGAGGGGTCAGAAGCTAAAGTACCACATCCAGAGCAGCGGTCGCTCGCTACACTCCCAGGAATTCACATGGAACGACTACAGAACCACTCTGCAGGCACTATATGCCCTCGCGGACAACGCGAACAGCCTCCACACCAACAGCCGAGACGAGGCCTTCGGAACCCCTACCGAGGACACCGTCAGAGACGCAGTCGCTATCCAGCTGATACTCGCAAAGGAGTACGGCTGGCTACGAAACGAGAACCCCCTGCAAGGATCATTCGTTGCGGACTTCCTCACTGACGAGGTGGAGGAGAAGGTGCTGCGCATCTTCGAGGAGATGAATAGCAGAGGGGGGGTCCTAGGGGCTCTAGAGGTCAACTACCAGCGAAACAGGATACAGGATGAGGGCATGCTCTACGAGCACCGAAAACACACCGGAGAGACCCCGATAGTGGGGGTGAACACGTTCACGGATCCAGACTCATCCACTCCCTCGGCAGAGGATTTCGACATCGACGTCACCAGGTCCGACGAGTCTGAGAAGATGATGGTCATCAGCAGGAACAGGGAATTCAAGGAGGAGCACTCAAAGGAGTCCGAGGAGGGACTGGCTCGACTGAAGCAAGCCGCCCGTGAAGGCGGAAACCTGTTCGAAGTGATGATGGAAATCGTGGATCACTGCTCTGTGGGGCAGGTCACCCAGGCACTATTCGAGAGCGGCGGCAAGTTCCGAAGGAACATGTGAGGAAGGACATCCCGCGGCTTTTCGCAGACACTCCACTAACCAGTGTCCAGAAACGCATCACTGCCTCAATGTTCTTAACCTCAAATGGAACGACTGGGGTTGTTGTCGGAGATTTATTTCCCGGTGACAGGGGTGAAGGGATGCATCTAGTCAGGATTGAAGTCGAGAATTTCAAGTCATTCGGCGGAGAGACGACCATCCCTTTCGAAGAGGGTTTCACAGCCATCACAGGCCCCAACGGAAGTGGCAAGTCAAACTGCGGGGATGCCATAGGATTCGTACTCGGCCCCAAGTCAACAAGGTCTCTCAGGGCCTCTAACGTCTCCGAACTGATATTCAACGGAGGGAAGACGGGAAAGCCCGCGAAGCACATGTCAGCGACGCTGGTCTTCAGCAACACTCCCGAGGTCGGTGGCAGGAGAAGGCTCCGCTCCGATTCGGACGAGGTCTCATTCACCAGGACAGTCCGCCTAAACAGGAAAGGAGACCCAGTCACATCATACAAGATCAACGGCAACCCCTCCACAGCAACCGAGATGCGCAGAATACTCTCAGAAGCCGGACTGAGGGGCGACGGATACAACGTAGTCCTGCAGGGCGATGTAACAAACCTCGCAACAATGACCCCGCACAAGAGGCGCGGGGTGCTAGAGGAGGTCGCAGGAGTAACGGCCTACGACGAAGAGATTCGGAAGGCCAACACTCAGAGGAAGCACGTTGAGAGCAGCATTGAGACTATCGACATCTTCGAGGCCGACCAGAAGGGACGACTCAAGGAACTCGAGAAGGAAAGGGAGCAGGCACTGAAGTTCAGAGAACTGAAGGAGGAATCAGATCTTGCCAGACTGACCCTAGAGCAATCTAGGCACAGGAACAGGGAGGGAGAGGTCGCACTCCTCTCAGAGGAGAGGTCCAACTACGTTGCGAAGGAGAAGGAAATATCCAGCGAGATGCTGGAATCCAGCCGGAGGCTAGATGGCTACGACCAGGAACTAGTCCAAATCGGCAGGGAACTCGAGGGGGTTCTCGGCGGTGACGCGAAGAAGATACTGGACAGCATAAGGAAGCACGAAATCGACATGGAGACCGCCTCTGACCGAATCGGCGACCACAAGAGGTCTATCGAGAGCTCAGAGGGCGAGGTCGAGATACTGGCCCGTGAGAGGGAGGGTGCCGACGCCGCACGCTCGAAAGCGGAGCAAAGCATATCCGACCTGAGGCAAAGCGTCTCGGACTCCAAGGCCGCTCTGAAGAAGGCCGCCCAGGACGAGGAAGAGGCCAGGAAGGCGATACAATCGGGCGACAAGCACGGCCGCGACCTCAACAGGCTTCTGGGGAAGGCCACTGAGGAAGAGCAGTCTGCCAGCACAACCTACTCGCAAGCCCAACTAGACTTCGATCGGGCGAACCAGAGATCTCAGATTGCATCCGAGAACCTGGCCGAAATAGAGCAGACTTTCGAGACAGCGGAACTGGAGAGGGACGATCAAGCCCTCATGGGCGAGGACCTAGAGGACTCCAGCCCAGAAACCAACAGAGAGTCACTGGCAAAGGAGCTGATGAGCCTCCAGAAGCAGGAGAGGTCGCTAGTGGACGACCGCGACAGGGCAGAGTCAAAGCTCAGGAACGCCGAGATGGGGCTCGCCAAGGCCAAGGCAAGAATGGAGGCCAGGTCAAGCACCCCTGGCTCCGCACACACTCTGGCTGCGCTATCCAAACTCAGGGAGAGCGAGGAGATACACGGCATTCTTGGGACGCTGGGAGAGTTGGCGACCCCGAAGGACCCATCCCACGAGGAGGCACTTTCATTCGCATTCGGTGGCGGACTCAGGAGCATAGTGGTCACTTCCGACCACGTAGCCTCGAAGTGCATAGCATGGCTACGCAAGAACGGAGGGGGGAGGGCGACATTCCTCCCACTCAACAAACTATCAGTCTCACGCCCGCAGGGGAGGACGCTGCTCGTCGCCAGGAACCCAGGCGTGGTCGGCTTTGTCCACGACCTGCTGGAATTCGACCCTAGCGTAGAGACGGCCGTCCGCTATGCGGGAAGGAACACGCTCGTCGTCGACTCAATGGACGTCGCCAGGGAGAACATGGGGGGCGTTCGTATGGTCACTCTAGACGGAGCGGTGATCGAGAGCTCCGGTGCAATGACCGGAGGCTCGTCATCGAAGAGGGACCGCCCTCGGTTCGATGGCTCAGGAGCGGGTAGCTCCGGGATAGACAGGATGGAGATGGCAGTCCAAGAGGCAGGGCTGCTTTTCTCCACAGTCGATGGCGCCTTGAGAGAACTGCGCAGAAGCCAACAAGAGCTCAGGGACCGAATCCACGGACTAGACAACGACGACCACTCCGTTAGGGTCAGGAACTGGAAGGCAGACATGGAAAGGGCCGAGAAGTCCGTCCGAGAGATAGGGGCCAAACTCAAGGCCGCCAACAAGGAGCTAGAAGACTGCGAGACCGAGAAGTCCAGACTATCGGGGATATGCGAGAGCGCTCGCCTCGCCCTAGAGGAAGCTTCTGCTGCCCGCACCAAGGCCGCAGAAGATCTCCAGAACCACACTCCCGACCACCTCTCGGACAAGCTAAGGGAGGCAGAGAGGGTCAGGACCGAGGCCGAGAGGACCCGAGTCATGTCCGAGGCATCGATCGAGACCTCCTCGCAGCAACTGAAGATTCTAATCGACAGGGTGGCGGTCCTGGACAGGCAGGTCAAGTCTCAGCGGGACTCAATTTCACGGGCAGAGAGGGAGATAGCCGAACTCAACTCGGGAATAGGTGACTCAGAGGCTGAACTCCTGGAACTAAGGGAGCAGGCTTCACAGTTCGACGAGGAGCAGAAGATACTGAACGACAAGAGGGACCAGATCGTCGAGGAGCGGGCCAGCCTAAGGTCACATTTGGAGAGGATATCCCAGGAGAAGCAGAACATCTCCGGTCGATTGGAGGAACTAAGCGTACAAATCAAGCAGAGGCGCGAGGCGCTGGACGAGATTGTTGCCGAGCTGGAGGAAGCAGGCATCCCAATCCCGCCGGAAGACGCGCAACTGCCAACAGTCGTGGAGGCGGAGCGGAGCGTGCAGGGGCTCGAGCGCCGCCTCCGCGCCCTCGGGGACGTGAACATGCTCGCCATAGAGCAGTATGACGCAGCAGCCTCCCGCATTACGGACCTGATAGCTGACGGGAAACTCCTGAGGAAGCGGAGGGACGAGTTGTCCACCATAGCCGACCAACTCGAGGACGAGAGGAAGACCCGCCTACTCAACGTCTTCGAGCACGTTAACAACAACTTCCGGAGGGTGTACGAGATACTGCAGCCAACCGGCCGGGGGGAACTGAAACTCGAGAACATGGACAGCCCGTTCGAAGGAGGCCTGGAGATGGCCTGCGTCCCGCCCGGGAAGAGCCAGAACACACGGAGGACTGCACTTTCGGGAGGCGAGAAGTCGATGGCCGCACTGGCTCTTATTTTCGCAATCCAGGACTACGAGCCGAGCCCATTCTACTACTTCGACGAGGTCGACCAGAACCTTGACCCGTTCAACTCGGAGAAGATAGCGGCCCTATGCAGGATGAGGAGTGGGATGGCACAGTTCATCATGGTCACTCTAAGGAAGGTCAGCCTTACTCTGGCCGACCACCACATCGGAATAACCCACGCCGGCAACGGTTGCAGCCAGAGGATCACCGACTTCGACAGGGCAGCGGCATTGGACCTGAGCGATGAAATCGAAGCCGAGGAGAAGGCCAGAGCGGCCTCCGAAGCCGAGAAGGAGGCCATGCCGGAACTCCCGTCCCCTGCGGACATGCCGAAGACGCCAGAGCCCCTGCCAGCCCCATCGAGCCTAGGTGGCCTAGCCGACAGGGCAGGGGTGGACGTACCAGACGAGGGCATCCCTGACCCGGAGGGCGAGGGGCTACAGAGCCTAAGGGAGAGGACCGAGGACGTCAGCGAGGTGATCGAGGAGTCGGAATCGGCAGTAGAAGAGGGCCCGGAAGAGCCGACAAATAGCCAAACCATCGAAGCCAGGGAGGACGCATAGTGATATTCGGGGAGCAGATGAGGGATGACGTAGTCCTCCGCCTGCTCGAGGGCCAGCCAAACCTCGAGACCAGCAAGTTCCTGGATAGGCTGATGGAGCTGGCGACCCTGGAGGAGGCAGAGCACCAGTTCCTAATCGACCCGTTCGACCGGTCCGTGGCACTCGTCTTCCAGATGTTCCAGTCCAGCGACCTGGACCCATGGGACGTCGACCTCTCCAGCTTCATCGAGATGTTCAACGAGAGAATCCAAGGGGCGGAGAACATCGACCTGCCGTCTTGCGGCCGCATGATCAGGATGGCATGGTCGATTCTGCGTGGACAGGCCAACTCGCTGATAGAGAGGCAGGAGAGGGCCATGGACTTCGAGGAGGACGTCGAATGGGACTTCGACGGAGGCTGGGAGGCAGAGTTCGACGACGCCGACTACAACTTCTCTGTCGGTGTGATGACCGGGGCGGCAGACGAAGCACTTCCATCGATCTTCGAGGGCCGAATACACGGCAAGGAGGGACGCCCAGTCACACTCGGCGAGTTACTGCTGGGCCTGAAGGACGCAGGCAGGATAGCAGAGGAGCAGAGGACCAGGGAGAGAATCGCCAAGGAGAGGAGGGAGGCACACGACAGGGAGAGGGCACGATTCAGCGGGAGCCTCCACGTCGAGGACCTAGAGGGGGACCTCAAGAGGACATGGGAGGCACTGAAGTCCAGGACCAAGTCCTCGCAGGAGGTAGGCCTCAGAGAGGTCGCAGAGGAGCTCAACCGGAACTCGCCCCCTGGCCTCAATGAGCAGGAGAAGAAGACTGAGTCCCAGGTGACGGCATTCGTCTCGACCCTATTCCTAACGAACAGGGGATACATTTCGCTCGATCAGGAGGGTGGCTACAACGGCCGCATAGTACTGGGGGACCTATGGGGCGGCTCCAGGGACTACGACGAGCTCACCGAGAGGCTTCACCCCAAGTCAGACTCAATGGAGGCATCCAATGTCTGAGCCAGAGCTGCCAACCATTCTGGAGGCCATCCTCTTCGGGTCCGGCCGCTCGATGTCACTCGAGGAACTATCCGAGATGCTCGGTGAGCCGAAGGGGGTGATACACGTCGGCCTCTCCAATCTCAGGAAGGAAATGGAACAGAGGGAGGGGAGCGCACTACAGCTAACTGACGTCTCCGGCAGGTGGATAATGGAGGTCAGGCCCGAGATGTCCGCATTCCTGCCCGAGACATTCAGGGCGGACATCCCGACGAGACTCCTCCCAGCGGCGGCCCTCATAGCCTACCACCAGCCCATGCAGCAGTCCCAGTTGAAGGACATGCTCGGCCAGAAGGCGTACGACCACGTTCGAGACCTAGCTGCCATGGGCCTCATCGACAGGAGGAGGGAGGGCCTGACCAGGCGACTCACCACGACCAGGAGGTTCGCCGAGTACTTCGGGTGCCCCGAGGTAGAGTACAGGAAGGTCCGCGCTTGGTTCAGGTCCGAGGCCGGCAAGCAGGGACTCACAAGCGCAGAGCTCGCTGCATCCCTGGCTCCCGATGAGCAGATGACCATCTCAGAGTTCTCCGAAGAGGAGGCCCCGGAGGTCGAGGCCGGAGTCGAGGAGTGAGCGCTCGCTCTAACCACAACCATCGATTGCACATGTTACGGCAGGGTTGAAGTCGTGTGCACTTAGGCATTGACGTGGCAGAACGTAGTATTGCTGTACTGTTTGTCCTCGTCTTCTGCATGGCTCCTCTTTCGGGATGCCTCGAATCGGATACGATCGAGCAGGACTCAGGGCCAGATCATTGGCTCCTCCCCGTCGAGAACCGTTCGGAGAAGCCATACCGTACAGACGACGTATTTTCGTGGGTCTCTCGGAACGGGTCGCACGGAATCGGCGAGCCACTTTCCGTGTACGTCCCAGTCCCAGAGATAGTAGCTACAGATGGGGGAGCAGGGGTTTCCGGGGGCGCCGAGGTTCATCTCGGACTTTGGCTGCCTGTGATCGATGGATGCGATTGGGAATCGTCGGAAGTGCCCGAGGAGTGCAAGGTCCCGGTCCTAGCAGAGATAGGTCCCTACTACGATGACGGGGACGTGGATGCCCTTACTCCCGCCGACAGACTTGGCCGCTTCCTCATCGAGAACTTCGTACCCCACGGGTACGGAGTCGCACAGGTCTCGGTATTCGGGACCGGGGAATCCAACCACTGCATGGACCTGATGGGCCATGACGAGCAGGCCGGAATCAAGGCGGCGGTCGACTGGCTCGGATCCCAACAATGGTCCAACGGACGAGTCGGAGCGATCGGAAAGTCGTATGACGGAAGCACCCCTTGGAATGCAGCCGCAGCAGCTTCGGAGCACCTGGCCACAATCGTCCCTATGTCCGGACTTATCGGCGTCCATGACTTGATGTGGAGAAATGGGAGCATGGAGTTCCGAGGCGCAATCATGCACAATGGGGTCTACGGTTCCTTCGGCCTAGATGGGGATGCGGGCGACATCGAGAACGCATGCGAGGGATACTTGGAGGGCTACTACGCAGGCCCTGCGGCTTACATGACCGGGGACAATTTAGCATGGACCGGGTCCGACTACTGGGAAGAGAGGCACTTCTTGACCCGGGCCCTGGACGTTTACGAGGGGTCGATCTACATAATCCACGGAATGCAGGACTGGAACGTAGACCCGCACATGGCCTTCCCAGTGCACCAGATGGCCATCGATGCGGGATTCGATGTGAAGGGCCTCTATGGGCAGTGGGGCCATGACTACCCAGACCGAGAGAGCGGGCATTCGGGACTCTCAAGCGGCAGGGGTGCTGAGGCCTACCCGTTCACTCTGAGATGGGACTGGGCAGACGACCTCCTCGAATGGTTCGACTTCTACCTGCGTGACATGGGGCCACAGCCACGGCTGATCGCCGAGATTCAGGACAACATGGGTGGTTGGAGGGTCGAGTCCACCTACCCACCGAGGGATGTAGTTTGGCTGACGTTCGGGATGGACGAATGCCAGGTGCTCCTGGGCGGTTCAACCATCACCTCCAGTAGCCAGACGACCATCGAGTGCCCGTCCTTCGAGAGGGAAACCCGCATAGTGGGAACTCCCACGTTCCACGTTGAAGCCCAGATCGGGCTCCTATCAACTTCTGGCCACCTGTTCGTGGAGATGGTCCGCACATCAGACGAAATGCACCTGGGGCATGCCGTGATGGACCTACGCTTCCACGCCGGAGGGAAGGAGGGGCAGACACTTGCCCCGGGGAGCACGGTTCTGGCCAAGATGGAGTTCTTCGGGATGGATGTCGTGGTGCCCGAAGGGGATGGGATCACCCTCCTGGTAACTCAGACTGGGGAGGACTACGTGCCTAGCCCCGTCTCCGCCCAAGCAGTGACAATATCCTTGGATTCCTCTAGCGTGTTGGCTCTATCCTCGGTGAACCGGACCTGCAGAGATTTGTTCCTCCCCCCGATGCACGAACCTTACCCGTTCTGCGTGTCGGAGTGAGCTCAGGATACCCGGGGCTATTCCCCATTCGTCAAACGCTCGTAAATCAGAGCAACCTCGAGCAATACGAGCATCGGCCCTCCCACTAGGAATAGTGAGATCGGGTCAGGAGGTGAAATCAGGGCGCCGATGAAAAGCGCAGCGAACCAGATCAATCCCCTGTTCTCAACAATCGCCCCCCTCTCGATTATCCCCGACCTGATTAGCAGGACAGCCAGTATCGGGACCTGGAACCCCAATACGGAAGAGAAGTACAACCCGGTTACGAAGCCGACCCAGGACTGCAACTGCCAAGTAGACTGCAGACCAGATTCGGCCGAGTCCGCCGCCAAGTACTCCAGTAGGAACGGGATCAGGACATTGTGTGCATAGGCAAGCCCCATCGCCCCCAATGCAACTACCGCCAGCATCGCCGAGACGACCCTCTTGGCATCAGGGCTACGGGACAATCTAGCAGCAGATTCGGGAAATGACCTAACTCCCGTGCCTGCAAGATCTAGTATGATTGTAGCTATGGTGAGTCCAAAGGCAATCTGCGCAGCAATCCTCAGTTGCAGCATGATCACCTCAAGAGGCTGTAGGATGATGACCTCGACCCCCGTTGGGATGAAACCGTCGGAATCCAGCAACCACTCGATGATCAACTCAGCTGCTGGATAACCGGCAACGAAGCCAATCAAGAAGACCCCTAGGTACAACCTCCTCCTTTTGTCGAGATGGGAGGCTGCCCTCCGGACCCACTCCCTGTCAAACACCCCCAGCAGGCCCTCGTCCATGTGCTAGGATAGGCATCACATTGGTGAATACATCGATTGGCGGTTACGACTTCCTGAGGATAATTGTCAGGACGTCATCGTCCTTCAGCAGGTGGTCTAGACCCACCCTCTGCCAATCGAACTTCGCACTCGGGCCCTTTACCCTCGCGTAACGGAACTTCCTGAGGAAGTCACGGTGGAGCTTGGCGCACACGTCCCTAACGGTCGAAGTGTCCTTAACGATCAGCGGCTCGACTAGATCTGCTTCCTGGCCCTGTGGCTTGAGGTATATTGACATGAATCCTAGGTTATCGAAGATGAAGTCCTTCATCTCCTCGATACCCTCCCCGGTCTTGGCCGAGACGTTGAGTACGGGCCATCCCTCTGGCAGTCCATCGTAGGCCCTTTCCAGATCCTTCTCGTTAGCCAGATCGATCTTGTTGACCACGACGACTGACCTGCTGTAAATGCGATTGCCGGCCAATGTGTCGACGATGTGGTCGTCCGTCACGTCGGTCCTCAGGGTCACCGTGGCCGAGACGATCCCGAATCCCCTGACTATGCCCTGGATCTCCTCGTCGCTCATGTTCGTCTGCTCGAGTGTCGAGCGAACGTCTATCCCTCCTCTTCTGGTCCTGGTTACGAATACCTGAGGGGGTCTCTGATTCAACCTCATCCCTGCCTTCCACAGTTCGTCGTCAAGTATCTGGAAGTGCGACTTCTGGAATGGGTCGATTACGTAGAGGACCATGTCGGAACCTCTGATGACGTTCAGGATCTCCTTGCCCCTGCCCTTCCCCTCTGATGCCCCCTTGATCAGCCCCGGGAGGTCCAGGATCTGAATCTTGGCGCCTCTGTGCTCCATGACCCCGGGTATGCAGGTCAGTGTAGTGAAGGCGAAGTTTCCGGCCTCAGACTCTACTTCGGTTAGCTGGGATATGAGGCTGGACTTCCCCACACTTGGAAATCCGACCAATGCAACGGAAGCATCACCCGACTTCTTGACCTCAAAGCCTTGGTTGCCCCCGCTCGACCTGGAGTGGGCCTGTGCCTTCTCCTGCTTCTGCCTGAGTGCGGCTATCTTGGCCTTCAATTTCCCTATGTGCCCCTGCGTGGCTTTGTTGTATTTGGTCTTCGAAATCTCATCTTCCAGGGACTTGATCTGCTCGTCAATAGTTGCCATTCCAAAACCACCCCCCTAGCATCTACTGTTGAGGTGGCATGGCCCACATTCTTGAATTCGGTGGAAAGTTAGCACCTGAATCCATCGAGCGAGGGTATTTGGACACCGGCGGCTCATCAGGTGCATGGTCGATGTGATGCTCCATCTTGTCGACCGAGTGCAGCTCGACGAGATAATGTCAATGACAGTGGAAGACATCTCTATTGCGATGGAGGATTCCTCACTCAGAAACTACAGGCCAGAGGCAGATCCAAGATTCCACCGTGACTTCGACGTGGACTTGGAGGGGGAGGTACTCGAACTAATAGACGGCTCCCCCGATCTCACCAGGGACGAGAAGATCTCACAGTCCTCCCACGATGCTTCCATGGAACTACGACTCCTACTATCGAAGTGGTGCTCTTCTGCCCAGTGGAGGTGCTGGGACGCCCGCCTGTTCCTGTACGTGGAGCCCATGCTGGATGGCCCGGTAGAAGACTCCGATGATTTCCTCGTCCCAGGGGTTTGGGATCAGTTCTCAGAAGCCCTTTCAAGGACCGATAGGGCATCATACTCCGAGTCAGTGGTATTGGACTGGATGTCGAGGAGGGAGGAAATGGGCGAGACAATGGAGCCGTCCGAGGACCCGATGATACTTACTACAATGGAATCGCATCGTACACTGAGTGAGTCACTCTTCAATATCATGGAATCTCACAGAAGGTCGGAGATGGAACTGATGGCCGGGAGGGAATTCCTAGAGGCCGGTAGGTGGATGCTTGGGAAGACCGAGATATCAGAGGCTTGGGGGTCGAAGAGTTGAGCGAACTGCCAATGGAGCCACTCCCCCCAGAGAACCAGCCCGAGTCCGGCTTGGTTGTCCTGGGTAGGTTCCAACCAGTTCACAAGGGCCATGCCCTGATGATCCAAGCGGCCGAAGACTGGCGTCACGAGAATGCAAGCGACATGGGGCTAATTATCGCCATAGGGTCATCAAACCGGCCACCCTCGATCAGGAACCCATGGTCCTCACAAGAGAGGGCCGCCATGCTCCGAGCCTGGTTGGAATCGACTGGCATCGAGGCCAAGATTGTAGAAATCCCAGACATAGAAGACCCACCCAACTGGGTCTCCCATGCCGAGAAGTACCATGGACGTGCAGGCTCAATTTTCACCACCGACGTAGGGACGGCAGAACTCTACGAGTCATCCGGATGGCCCACTGTGATGGGCGAGTTAGAGCATCGCGAATCGTATGAGGGCTGGAGGGTCAGGACGACAGCACAGATGCTGTCGACGGTCAACGACGAGGATGCAGTTAGATCTGTGCTGGCTACCTCGGTCCCGGATGCGGTGGTTTCGCACATGCTGGATGAGGGGTTACTGAGGAGGCTTGCATTCATGGGAGAGGGCGGAGAGCCAGTCGGATAGGCCCCTAATTCATCTCAGAAGTCGTCGAACTCATCGAACTCGTCCTCACTCAGTTCCTCGTCGAACTCCTCGAACTCGTCCTCGCTGATTTCCTCTGTTTCTTCTGAGGCGGGCTCAGAAACCGCTACAGGCTCCTCTGAAATTTCCTCGTCGAACTCCTCGAACTCGTCCTCGTCGAACTCCTCGAACTCGTCCTCGCTGATATCCGAGGCCTCCTCTACAGGCGCCTCCGCCACAACAGGCGCCTCCGCCACAACAGGCGCCTCCGCCACAACAGGCGCCTCCGCCACAACAGGCGCCTCCGCCACAACAGGCGCC
>MPLT02063771.1_pt1 | contig 26654 bp, 27 predicted proteins | sample 1617391 | NCBI WGS metagenome assembly MPLT02 (sample SAMN05944800, study PRJNA350692) | marine metagenome | biome: marine; feature: ODZ; material: water; isolation source: 70 m water sample filtered on 0.2 um supor filter | place: Pacific Ocean | collected 2012-04-08 | depth 70m m
AAGACACTATGCTCACGTAGATTGTCCTGGTCACGCTGACTATGTTAAAAACATGATCACTGGTGCTGCACAAATGGATGGAGCAATTTTAGTTGTTAACGCAGCTGATGGTCCAATGCCACAAACAAGAGAACATATTCTTTTAGGAAGACAAGTTGGTATTCCAAGAATTGTAGTTTTTCTTAATAAGGCTGACCAAGTGGATGATGAAGAATTATTAGAACTTGTTGAAATGGAAGTAAGAGATTTATTAAACTTTTACGAATATGATGGAGACAATGGTCCTGTAATTTTAGGATCTGCTTTAGGTGCCTTGAATGGAGAGCAAAAATGGGTTGATACTGTTATGAAATTAATGGAAAATGTTGATTCATGGATTGAACTTCCTAAAAGGGATGTTGATAAAGATTTCTTAATGCCTGTTGAAGATGTATTTTCAATTACTGGTAGAGGAACTGTAGCCACTGGTAGAATTGAAACTGGTGTTTCAAATACTGGGGATTCTGTTGATATTATTGGAATGGGAGCTGAAAAACTTACTTCTACTGTAACAGGAGTTGAAATGTTTAGAAAAATTTTAGACAGAGGTGAAGCTGGTGATAATGTTGGAATTCTTTTAAGAGGAATTGAAAAAACTGATATTAAAAGAGGAATGGTAATTTGTAAACCTGGTTCAGTTAAGCCTCATGGTAAATTTAAAGCAGAGGTTTATATTTTGAAGAAAGAAGAAGGTGGAAGACACACTCCATTTCATAACAATTATAGACCACAGTTTTATGTTAGAACAACTGATGTAACTGGTAATATTGAACTTCCTAAAGGAGTTGAAATGGTAATGCCAGGTGATAACCTTACTATTACTGTAGATTTGATTAGTCCTATTGCTTGTAGTGTTGGATTAAGATTTGCAATTAGAGAAGGTGGTAGAACAGTTGGTGCTGGTCAGGTTACTGAGATTTTAGATTAAATTAATAAACAAATCCGTAAAAGGTATCTGCATAATTTGCGGATGCCTTTTGTGGCTAAAATATGTAGGGTGTATTTAATGACACCAATAGAGACGGGTTTAGCTCAGTTGGTAGAGCACTGGTCTCCAAAACCAGGTGTCGGGAGTTCGAGTCTCTCAACCCGTGCAAAATTTGAAAATGAATATAGTTTCTTACATTAAGGAGTCTTTTTCAGAATTAAAAGAACATGTTTCTTGGACTCCCGCTAATGAACTTTCACGTTTGACAGTAGTTGTACTAGTTTTCTCCATAATTTTTGCATTACTTATTTGGATTGCTGACACAATTTTATCAAGAATTATTAAAGTCTATTTTGAATTTATCAATTAAAAAATGACAGATACAGAAATTAAAAAGTGGTATGTTGTTAGGGCTGTTAGTGGTCAAGAAAATAAAATCAGATCTTATATGGAATCTGAAATTAATAGACTTGGTTTTTCTAATCTTGTTGAAGAAATTTTAGTTCCTACTCAGAAGGTAGTTCAAATAAGAAAAGGTAAGAAAATTAGTAAAGAGAAAGTTTATTTTCCTGGATACATTATGATTAAGGCAAATTTATCTGGCGAAATTCCTCATATTATTAAATCTCTTCCAAATGTTATTGGATTTTTAGGAGAAACAAAAGGTGGTGATCCGGTTCCTTTAAGAACAGCTGAAGTTAATAGAATGTTAGGTAAGGTTGATGAATTATCAACTGAATCAGAAAACATTATAATTCCATTTGTTGTTGGAGAGAATATAAAAGTAATAGATGGTCCATTTAACGGTTTTAATGGATCAGTTGAAAAAGTTAATGAGGATAAGAGAAAGTTAGAAGTTATGGTTAAAATATTTGGTAGAAAAACTCCTTTGGAGCTATCATATATGCAAGTTGAAAAAATATAAATGTTACAATATAAATCGTTTCTTAAATAGCTTCCAATTATTTAAGAAATAATAAATATTAATAATGGCTAAAGAATTAGAAAAAGTGCTGAAGTTACAAATTAGAGGGGGTGCTGCCAATCCTTCACCACCTGTTGGACCTGCATTAGGTGCAGCTGGTGTTAATATTATGGAGTTTTGTAAGCAGTTTAACTCAAGAACTCAAGACAAACCTGGTAAAGTATTACCTGTATCAATTACAGTTTACAAGGATAAGTCTTTTGAATTTGTTGTTAAAACCCCACCAGCAGCAGTACAATTATTGGAAGCAGCTAAGATTAAAAAAGGATCCGGCGAGCCAAATCGTAGTAAAGTTGCCACTGTATCTTGGGATCAAGTTAAAGTAATTTCTGAAGATAAAATGGTTGATTTAAATGCATTTACTATTGAATCTGCTATGAAAATGGTAGCTGGAACAGCTAGGTCAATGGGTATTAAAGTGAAAGGAAAAGCCCCTTTTTAATTTTATAATTTAAGATATATGACAAAAATTTCAAAAAAGCGTAAAATTGCTTTAACTAAATTTGAGAATACTAAAACATATTCATTAAAAGAAGCTTCATCAGTTGTTAAAGAAGTTACTACTAATAACTTTGATGCTTCTGTAGATTTAGCAATTCGATTAGGAGTTGATCCTACAAAAGCGGATCAAAATATTAGAGGGGTTGTAACTCTTCCAAATGGAACAGGAAAAAATGTAAAAGTACTTGCTCTTGTTACTCCTGATAAAGAAAAAGAAGCTAAAGATGCGGGTGCAGATTATGTTGGTCTAGATGAGTATTTGCAAAAAATCAAAGATGGTTGGACAAGTGTTGATGTAATTATTACTATGCCAAGTGTTATGGGAAAATTAGGCCCTCTTGGTAAGGTTTTAGGTCCTAGAGGTTTAATGCCTAATCCTAAAACAGGTACTGTTACTATGGACATTTCTAAGGCTGTTTCTGACGTAAAAGCAGGTAAAATTGATTTTAGAGTAGATAAATCTGGAATTATTCATGCTTCAATTGGTAAAGTTTCATTTGATGCAGAAAAAATTTATACCAATTCACTTGAGTTAATTCAAAATATAATTAAGCTAAAGCCTAGTTCATCTAAGGGAACTTATTTGAAAAGTATTTCTATGTCAAGTACAATGAGTCCAGGTATTAATATTGATACTAATATTTAGTTAAAAAAGTAAAAATGACAAGAGAAGAAAAATCTAAAGTAATAGAAAGGTTGACTGCTGAATTAGCAGATAATACTAATATTTACATGACAGATGCTTCGGGTCTTAATGCTATCGATACAAGTAAATTAAGAAGAGCTTGTTTTAAGGCAAATATTAAATTATCAGTTGTAAAAAATTCTTTGCTAGCAAAAGCAATGGAAGCATCTGAAAAAGACTTTGGAGAGTTAAATCAAGTTTTAGTTGGTAATACTGCTTTAATGTATTCAGAGGTTGGAAATTCCCCTGCTAAATTAATTAAGGAGTTTAGAAAAAAATCTGAAAAACCAATTTTGAAAGGAGCATCTATTGAAGATACTGTATATCTTGGAGATGATCAGGTTAGTTTTTTAGCTAATATTAAATCTAAAGAGGAATTAATTGGAGAAGTTATTTCAATTTTACAATCTCCAAGTAAAAACCTTATTTCAGCTTTACTATCGAGTAAATCAACAATCTCAGGAGTTTTAAAAACTCTCGCAGATAAAAAAGAGTAATAAACAAAGAGTAATTAAAAATAATAATAACAATAAATATTTATAAAATGGCAGATTTAAAAGATTTTGCAGAAAAATTAGTTAATCTAACAGTTAAAGAAGTTAGTGAGTTAGCAGAGATTCTTAAAAGTGAATACGGTATTGAACCGGCAGCTTCAGCAGTAGTTTCAGCTGGTCCAGCAGCTGCGGGAGGTGGCGATGCAGCTGAGGAAAAATCAGAATTTGATGTAGTGTTAACTGCAGCAGGTGGTTCAAAATTAGCTGTAGTAAAACTTGTAAAGGAATTGACAGGACTTGGCTTGAAAGAAGCTAAAGAACTTGTAGATAACGCACCAAGTAACATTAAGGAAGCAGTTTCTAAGGATGAAGCTGAAGGATTTAAAAAGTCACTTGAAGAAGCTGGAGCAGAAGTAGAATTAAAATAATTTTATTTATACTCTAGTTTCATTTGAAACTCCATTGGCATTAGGGTAAATTCTTAATGCCAAATAGTTTTTTTAACGTTCTTTTAATTTAAATTGATTTCAATGCATAATAATACAAATAGATTAAACTTTGCTTCAGCTACTAATATTCCCGATTATCCAGATTTTCTTGATATTCAGATCAAATCGTTTAAAGATTTTTTTCAATTAGAAACAAAATCAGATCAAAGAACTGATGAAGGACTTTTTAATACTTTCTTAGAAAATTTCCCAATTTCAGATTCTAGAAACCAATTTGTTTTAGAGTTTTTGGATTATTTTGTAGATCCTTCTAGATATTCAATTCAAGAATGCATTGAAAGAGGTTTAACCTACAGCGTTCCATTAAAAGCAAGGTTAAAACTTTTTTGTACAGATGAGGAACATGAAGATTTTGAGACAATTGTTCAGGATGTTTATTTAGGTGTAATTCCTTATATGACACCAAGTGGAACATTTATTATTAATGGTGCTGAACGTGTTGTAGTTTCACAGTTACATAGATCTCCAGGAGTTTTCTTTGGCCAATCATTTCATGCAAACGGAACTAAATTATACTCTGCTAGAGTAATTCCTTTTAAAGGTTCTTGGATTGAGTTTGCTACTGATATTAATAGCGTAATGTATGCTTATATCGATCGGAAAAAGAAATTACCTGTTACTACTTTATTAAGAGCAATAGGTTATGAAAGAGATAAAGATATATTAGAAATATTTGATTTAGCTGAGGAAGTTAAAGTTTCAAAATCTGGTCTTAAAAAGTACTTAGGCAGAAAATTAGCTGCTAGGGTTTTAAACTCTTGGTTTGAAGATTTTGTTGATGAAGATACGGGAGAGGTTGTTTCCATTGAAAGAAATGAAATTGTTTTAGACCGAGATGTTATAATTGATAAAGACAATATTTTAGAAATTTTAGAGACTAATACAAAGACTATTCTTCTTCATAAAATTGATGGTCAATTTTCAGATTATGCTATTATTCATAATACTTTACAAAAAGACCCTACAAATTCTGAAAAAGAAGCTGTTGAACACATTTATAGACAATTAAGAAATGCTGAACCACCTGATGAAGAAACCGCAAGAGGAATTATTGATAAATTGTTTTTCTCTGATCAGAGATACAATTTAGGTGAAGTAGGTAGATATAGAATGAATAAAAAGTTAGGACTTAATATTGAAATGGATAAGTTGGTCTTAACTAAGGAGGATATAATTACTATAATTAAATATTTAATTGAATTAATTAATTCAAAAGCAGAAATTGATGACATTGATCACCTTTCAAATAGACGAGTTAGAACTGTTGGTGAGCAACTTTCAACTCAGTTTGGTGTAGGTTTATCAAGAATGGCAAGAACCATTCGTGAAAGAATGAATGTTAGAGATAATGAAGTTTTTACTCCGATCGATCTAATTAATGCTAAAACATTATCTTCTGTAATCAATACCTTTTTTGGGACAAATCAATTGTCTCAATTTATGGATCAAACAAATCCTTTAGCTGAAATTACTCATAAACGTAGACTTTCTGCATTAGGACCTGGTGGTTTATCAAGAGAAAGAGCTGGTTTTGAAGTAAGAGATGTTCATTATACTCATTATGGTAGATTATGTCCAATTGAAACTCCTGAAGGTCCAAATATTGGTTTAATTTCTTCATTAGGTGTTTTTGCTAAAGTAAATAACCTTGGATTTATAGAAACACCATATAGAAAAGTAGATAAGGGAGTAGTTGATTTAAAAAATTATAGTTTTTTAAGTGCAGAAGAGGAAGAAGGAAAATTAATTACTCAAGCTAATATTCCAAAGGATAAAAAAGGCAAGATTATATCTGAAAAAGTTATTGCTAGACAAGAAGCAGATTATCCAGTTGTTGATCCAAATGAGGTTAATTATACTGATGTTGCTCCAAACCAAATTGCTTCTATTTCAGCATCTCTTATTCCTTTTCTTGAACATGATGATGCTAATAGAGCCTTAATGGGATCTAATATGATGAGGCAATCAGTTCCATTGCTAAGACCTCAGTCTCCAATTGTAGGAACTGGCCTTGAAACACAAGTTGCATCAGATTCTAGAGTATTAATAAATGCTGATTATGATGGAACAGTAATTTATGTTGATTCTCAAAAAATTACAATAAAATATAAACTTACAAATGATCAAAAATTGACAGGTTTTGATTCAGATGAAAAGACATATTCTCTTGTTAAGTTTAGAAAGACAAATCAAGGTACATGTATCAATTTAAAACCTATCGTTGTAAAAGGTGATGAAGTTAAAAAAGGGCAAGTTTTATGTGAGGGTTATGCTACAAAAAAAGGTGAACTTGCATTAGGCAGAAACTTAAAAGTTGCTTTTATGCCATGGAAGGGATATAATTTTGAAGATGCTATTGTTATTTCAGAAAAAGTAGTTAGAGATGATGTTTTTACTTCACTTCATATTGACGAATATTCTATAGATGTCAGGGATACTAAGCTTGGTATGGAGGAACTTACAAATGATATTCCTAACGTTAGTGAAGAAGCTACCGCTAATCTTGATGAAAATGGAATGATTAGAATTGGTGCAGAAGTTCATCCTGGAGATATACTTATTGGAAAAATAACTCCTAAAGGAGAATCAGACCCAACACCAGAAGAAAAATTATTAAGAGCAATTTTTGGAGATAAGGCAGGTGATGTTAAAGATGCATCATTGAAAGCACCTCCATCTTTAAATGGTATTGTAATTGATAAGAAGTTATTTACTAGACCAATTAAAGACAAGAAACAAAGATCTGATGACAAAGAACTTCTAAATCAACTTGAAGTTCAGTTTGAAGAAAAATTTAATACTCTTAAGGGTAAACTTGTAGAAAAACTTTATTTGATTTTAAATGGAAAAACTTGTCAAGGAATATTTAATGATCTTGGCGAAGAAATACTTCCTAAAGGAAAAAAATATACATTAAAAATGCTTAATAAAGTAGAAGAATATACTCATATAGTTTCTGATCAATGGACAGTTGATAAAAAAACTAATGCATTAGTTATTTCTTTATTACATAATTATAAAATTAAAGAAAATGATCTTCAAGGAATGCATAGACGTGAAAAGTTTACAATTTCAGTTGGAGATGAATTACCGCCAGGAATTTTAAAATTAGCAAAAGTATATATTGCTAAAAAGAGAAAACTTAAGGTTGGGGATAAAATGGCAGGAAGACATGGTAATAAAGGTATTGTAGCTAGAATTGTAAGACAAGAAGATATGCCTTTCTTAGAAGATGGAACACCAGTAGATATAGTGTTAAATCCACTTGGAGTTCCCTCAAGAATGAATATTGGTCAAATTTATGAAACCGTATTAGGCTGGGCAGGTCTTAAATTAGGTAGAAAATTTTCTACTCCAATTTTTGATGGCGCTACTTTAGATCAAATAAATGAATTAACTGATGAAGCAGGTCTTCCTAAATTTGGTCATACTTATTTGTATGATGGAGGAACTGGAAAAAGGTTTGATCAAGCAGCTACTGTAGGAGTTATCTATATGTTAAAATTAGGTCATATGGTTGATGATAAGATGCATTCAAGATCAATTGGCCCCTATTCTTTAATTACTCAACAACCTTTAGGTGGTAAAGCTCAATTTGGTGGACAGAGATTTGGAGAAATGGAGGTATGGGCTCTTGAAGCATATGGAGCATCAAGTACTTTACAAGAAATTTTAACAATTAAATCTGATGACGTTCAAGGAAGAGCCAAGGCTTATGAATCTATAGTAAAGGGTGAAAAGATGCCTGATCCTGGTTTGCCAGAATCATTTAACGTATTAATGCATGAACTTAAAGGTCTTGGTCTAGACATTAGACTAGAAGAATAAAAAACGAATTATTATGTCAAGAAAAATTGAAATTAATAAGTCTAAGAAATTTTCAAAAATATCAATAGGTTTAGCTTCTCCTGAAACAATTTTAGCTTCATCTAGAGGGGAAATTCTTAAACCTGAAACTATAAATTATAGAACTCATAAACCTGAAAGAGATGGTTTATTTTGTGAAAGAATTTTTGGTCCTGTAAAAGATTTTGAATGTGCTTGTGGAAAGTATAAAAGAATTAGATACAAAGGAATTATTTGTGATAGATGTGGTGTTGAGGTAACTGAAAAAAAAGTAAGAAGAGATAGGGTAGGACATATTAATTTAGTAGTTCCTGTAGCTCATATTTGGTATTTTCGTTCTCTACCAAATAAGATAGGATACCTTCTAGGCTTACCATCTAAAAAATTAGATATGATTATATATTATGAAAGATATGTAGTTGTTCAACCTGGTATAGCTGTTAATATAGAAGGAGAACCTATTAATAAGATGGATTTTCTTACGGAAGAAGAATATATTAATATAGTTGACAATTTGCCACAAGAGAATCAATTTCTTGATGATGAAGATCCAAATAAGTTTATCGCTAAAATGGGAGCACAATGTTTGATTGAACTTTTATCTAGAATTGATTTAAATGAGCTTTCATATGAATTAAGGCATAAAGCTAATACTGAATCTTCAAAACAAAGAAAGATGGAGGCTTTAAAGAGACTTCAAGTAGTAGAATCTTTTAAAGATGCAAATATTAATAAGGAAAATAAACCTGAATGGATGATATTAAAGGCTATTCCGGTAATACCACCAGAGCTTAGACCTTTAGTTCCATTAGATGGGGGTAGATTTGCAACATCTGATTTAAATGACTTATATAGAAGAGTTATTATAAGAAATAATAGGTTAAAAAGACTTGTTGAAATAAAAGCCCCTGAAGTTATTTTAAGAAATGAAAAAAGAATGCTTCAAGAATCTGTAGACTCTCTTTTTGATAATACAAGAAAATCATCTGCAGTTAAAACTGATGCTAACCGTCCTTTAAAATCTTTATCTGATTCTCTAAAAGGAAAACAAGGTAGATTTCGTCAGAATCTTTTAGGTAAAAGAGTTGACTATTCAGCTAGATCAGTTATTGTAGGAGGCCCTGAACTAAAACTTTATGAGTGTGGACTTCCTAAAAATATGGCTGCAGAATTATATAAACCTTTTATAATTAGAAAATTAATTGAAAGAGGAATAGTTAAAACTGTTAAGTCAGCAAAAAAAATTATTGATAAAAGAGAACCTCTGGTTTGGGACATATTAGAAAATGTTTTAAAAGGTCATCCTGTTTTATTAAATAGAGCTCCAACACTTCATAGACTTGGTATTCAAGCTTTTCAGCCTAGTTTAATTGAAGGTAAAGCTGTGCAAGTACACCCTTTAGTTTGTACTGCATTTAATGCTGATTTTGATGGTGATCAGATGGCAGTTCACCTTCCTTTGGGTCCTGAAGCTATTCTTGAAGCCCAATTATTAATGTTAGCATCTCATAATATTTTAAATCCTGCTAATGGATCTCCTATTACAGTTCCTTCTCAGGATATGGTTTTGGGACTATACTATATGACCAAATTATTAAAATCGACTGATGAATATAAAGTAAAAGGAGAAGGATTGACTTTTTATTCTGATGAAGAAGTGAATATTGCTTATAATGAAGAAAGGGTTGAATTAAATGCAATGATAAAAATTAGGACAAAGGATTTTAATGAAAAAGGTGAATTAGCTTATAAAATTATTGAAACTACTGTTGGTAGAGTCTTATTTAATCAAGTTGTTCCTGAACAAGCAGGTTTTATAAATGAAGTTTTAACAAAAAAATCACTTCGTGATATTATTGGAAATATTCTTAAAGTTACTAGTGTTCCAGAAACTGCACAATTTTTAGATAAAATTAAAGATATGGGATTCTCTTTTGCATTTAAAGGAGGATTATCTTTTAGCTTAGGAGATATTATTATTCCTCCTGAAAAACATGAAATGATTTCAGGTGCAAATGTTGAAGTAGACTCAATTATGGCTAATTATAATATGGGACTAATAACAAATAATGAAAGATATAATCAAGTTATTGATGTTTGGACGTCTGCAAATGCAACATTAACAGAGCTTGCAATGAAAAGAATTAGCGAAGATCAACAAGGATTTAATTCAGTATATATGATGCTTGATTCAGGGGCTCGTGGTTCTAAAGAACAAATACGTCAGCTTACGGGAATGAGAGGTTTAATGGCTAAACCTAAAAAAGCTAGTGCTAGTGGAGGTGAGATTATTGAAAATCCTATTCTTTCAAATTTTAAAGAAGGTTTATCAATTTTAGAATATTTTATTTCAACGCACGGAGCAAGAAAAGGTTTAGCAGATACAGCACTAAAAACTGCTGATGCAGGATATTTAACTAGAAGACTAGTAGATGTTGCTCAGGATGTTATTGTTAATTATACAGATTGTAATACTTTAAGAGGAATTTCTGTTGAATCCTTAAAAAAGAATGAAGAGATTGTTGAATCTCTTGGAGAAAGAATTTTAGGAAGAGTTTCATTACATGATATATATGATCCTAATACAAATAAAATTATAGTTAATTCAGGTAATGAAATTTCAGAAGATATTATTAAGGAAATTGAAAATACATCGATTGATAAAGTTGAAGTAAGATCTCCTCTTACTTGTGAGTCTCCTAAGGGAATTTGTGCAAAATGTTATGGAAGAAATCTTGCAACTGGTAAAATGGTTCAAAATGGCGAAGCTGTTGGAGTCGTTGCAGCTCAATCAATTGGTGAACCAGGAACTCAGTTAACTTTAAGGACTTTCCATGTTGGAGGTATTGCTGGTAATATTTCAGAGGAAAATAAGTTAATAGTTAAGTTTGATGGTGTAGCAGAAATGGAAGATCTTAAGACAGTTAAAAGTAAAGATGCAGATGGTAATAAAATAAATGTTGTTATATCTAGAACTTGTGAATTAAAAATATTAGATAATAAAACAGGAATTGTTTTAAGTACAAATATAATTCCTTATGGATCTAATATCTTTATTAAAGATGGAGAAAAATTAAGTAAAGGAGATATTGTATGTCAGTGGGATCCATATAATGGTGTAGTTGTATCTGAATTTGGTGGGAGCATTGAATATGAAAATATTGAAAAAGGAGTGACTTATCAGGTTGAAATTGATGAACAAACTGGATTTAAGGAGAAAGTTATTTCGGAATCAAGAAATAAAAAAATTGTTCCTACACTTTTAATTAATAATAATAAAGGTAAAAATATAAGAACATATAATCTTCCTGTTGGAGCTCACATAATGGTAAATGATGGAGATAAGGTAAAAGAAGGTGAAATTCTAGTTAAAATTCCAAGAAAATCTTCTAAATCTGGTGATATTACAGGTGGTCTTCCAAGAGTAACAGAGCTTTTTGAAGCTAGAAACCCTTCTAACCCTGCAGTTGTTAGTGAAATTGATGGCGTAGTTAATTTTGGAAAAATTAAGAGAGGAAACAGAGAAATTATTGTTGAATCTAAAACAGGAGAAATTAAGAAATATCTTGTTAAATTATCCAATCAAATTTTGGTTCAAGAAAATGACTTTGTAAAAGCTGGAATGCCATTGTCTGATGGCTCTATTACTCCAAACGATATTTTAAATATCAAAGGTCCTTCAGCTGTTCAGCAATATCTTGTAAATGAAGTGCAAGAGGTTTACAGATTACAAGGTGTAAAAATTAATGATAAACATTTTGAAGTTTTAATTAGACAAATGATGCAGAAAGTAAAAATTCAAGATTCTGGAGACACTACTTTCTTGGAAGGTCAATTAATTCATAAAAATGAATTTATTATTGAAAATGACAATCTTTATAGTAAAAAAATTATTGAATCAGTTGGTGCATCAGAAAACTTTAAAGAAGGTCAAATAGTGACTGCTAGAGAGCTTAGAGATGAAAATTCATTACTTAAACGTGAAGATAAAGAACTAGTTATGGCTAGAGATGCAGTAAATGCTACAGCAACTCCAATTCTTCAAGGAATTACAAGGGCTTCTCTGCAAACCAAATCATTTATTTCTGCAGCTTCATTCCAAGAAACTACCAAAGTTTTAAATGAAGCAGCTGTTAACGGTAAGGTTGATGGACTTGAAGGTCTGAAAGAGAATGTAATTGTTGGACATAAAATTCCAGCTGGTACAGGAAATAGAAAATTTAATGATATTATTGTTGGTTTTGCTGATGAATATGAAGAATTATTAGCTGCAAAAGATAGATTATGAAAACAAAAGACAAAAAAGGTAGTATAAATCTTGAGCTAGATGAAAATTTAGCTCAAGGGACTTATTCTAATTTAGCTTTAATTAATCATTCTATTTCAGAATTTGTAGTTGATTTTATAAATATTATGCCTGGAGTTCCAAAAGCAAAAGTTAAATCAAGAATTATTTTAACTCCCCAACATGCTAAAAGATTTTCTAAAGCATTAAATGACAATATTTCAAGGTTTGAAAAATCTAATGGTGAGATTAAAGATTATGATAAGCATCAACCAGTTTCTTTAAACTTTGGCCCTCCGGGAGAGGCATGATTAAAACTCTGATTTATAGTGAAAATTTAAAGAAGGGTATTTTTGTTTAGTCATTTCTAATGAAAATGCTGAGTCTGATAAAAAAACAAGCATTCCACTTTTATCTTTTGCTAAAAATTTTTGTTTTAATTTTTTAAAATCATTGAATTCTTGATTTGAATTTAATTTATTTTCTATCCAACAGGCTTTGAAAATATTGATATTTTCGTATGAACATTTTGCGCCATATTCATGTTCTAATCTATATTGAATAACTTCAAATTGAAGAGCTCCAACAGTTCCTATTATTTTTCTTCCATTCATTTCAAGAATAAATAATTGAGCAACACCTTCATCCATTAATTGATCAATCCCTTTGGATAACTGTTTTGATTTCATGGGATCTTGATTATTTATATATTTAAAATGTTCTGGGGAAAAGTTTGGAATTCCTTTGAAATTTATGTCTTCACCTTCAGAAAATGAGTCACCAATTTTAAAGTTTCCGGAATCATGTACACCTATAATATCTCCTGGAAAAGATTCATTAATTATTTCTTTTTTTTCAGCAAAAAATGCATTTGGACTACTAAACTTAAATTTTTTATTCATTCTTACATGGTGGTAAGGTTTATTTCTTTTAAAAATTCCAGAAACTATTTTAATAAATGCTAGTCTGTCTCTATGTTTAGGGTCCATATTAGCATGTATTTTAAATACAAATCCTGAAAATTTTGATTCTTGTGGTTTTATCAATCTTTCAGAACTCTCTTTGGGAAGTGGTGAAGGGGCTATTTTAATAAAGCAATCTAGTAGTTCTTTTACACCAAAATTATTAAGAGCAGATCCGAAAAAAACAGGCTGTTGTTTACAACTTATATAACCTGATTTGTTAAAATTAGGATAAACTTCTTTAATAATGTTAACCTCATCTCTTAATTTATTATATGCATTTTCTCCAATAAATTCTACTAGTTTAGGATCATTAAGGTCCAATAGATTATTTGTTTTAGATATTTTTTGTTTATTTTCTTCTCCAAAAAGCATTAAATTGTCTTCCCAGATATTGTATATACCTTGAAAGTCGTATCCCATTCCAATTGGGAAACTTAGAGGGCAAACATTGAATTTTAATTTCTTTTCTAAGTCATCTAATAAATCAAAGGCATCTTTACCTTCTCTATCTAGTTTATTAATAAAAACAATTATAGGTATTTTTCTCATTGTACAAACTTCAACTAGCTTTTCTGTTTGTTCTTCTACACCTTTTGCTACATCAATTACAACAATAACACTATCAACAGCAGTCAAAGTTCTATAGGTATCCTCAGCAAAATCTTTATGACCAGGTGTATCTAATATATTTATTTTTTTGTCTTTATAATTGAATGCTAAAACAGAAGTAGATACAGAAATACCCCTTTGCCTTTCAATTTCCATGAAGTCACTTGTAGCGCCTCTTTTAATTTTATGAGATTTTACAGCTCCAGCTTCTTGGATTGCTCCTCCAAACAATAACAATTTTTCTGTTAAAGTAGTTTTTCCTGCATCTGGATGAGAAATAATTCCAAATGTTCTTCTTTTATGAATTTCTTCTTTAAATTCCATATTATAATTGATTTTCAAAAATAGTATTGTTTTTTAATATATAATCTTTAATATTTCAAATTTTGTAACTTTAAAAAATGTTATCTGAAAATGTGATTCTAGTTGATAAAAATGATAATCAACTAGGTTTGATGGAAAAAATTGAAGCTCATAAAAAAGCTATTCTACATAGAGCTTTTTCGGTTTTCATTTTAAATGAAAATAATGAACTTCTTTTGCAAAAAAGAGGATTAAATAAATACCATTCTCCAGGCTTATGGTCTAATACATGTTGTAGTCATCCAAGAAATGGAGAAGATATCTTAGATGCAGGAATTAGAAGGCTTAAAGAAGAGATGGGTATTGTTACAAAATTGCAAGCTTTATTATCTTTTATTTATAAGGCAGAATTTGATAATGGATTAACTGAACATGAATTTGATCATGTTTTGATAGGAAAATATAATAAGGATCCCATAATTAATGAATTAGAAGTATGTGATTGGAAATGGATAGATTTAGATCTATTAAGAAAAGATATTTTAGATAATCCAGAGATATATACAATATGGTTCAAAATTATTTTTGAAAAATTTTATAAAAATTTAAAATAAATGAAAGTAACACTTTATAGAAAAGCTCATTTTAATGCTGCTCATCGATTATTTGTAAAAGGATGGAGTGATAAGAAAAATTTTGAAAAATTTGGCAAATGTAGTAACCCAAATTTTCATGGACATAATTATGAATTAATTGTTGGAGTTACTGGTGAAATTAATCCATTAACAGGGATGGTTATTGACCTAAAATATTTAAAAGAAATTATTAAGAATGAGGTAGAAGATATTTTAGATCATAAAAATTTGAATTTAGACATAGATCATTTTAAAAAAGTGGTTCCTTCTGTAGAAAATATTTGCATTTTTATTTGGAACATATTAAGAAATAAGATAGAAAATGATAAAAGTTTAGAGGTTACTTTATATGAAACTCCTAGAAACTTTGTAAAATATAATGGAAATTTAAATTAATTTTTTTCTATTTAGAATTAAGAAAATTATCTAACATTTTTCCATACTTGGATTCTTGAACTTCTTTAGTTAATGAATTATTAATAGTATCTAAAAGTACTTTACTACTTTGAGAAAAATCATTTAAAGCAATAAAAGGAGCTACAGGGCTATTTCCATTACTTACAGCAAAATTTAGACTATATAAATATTGTCTTTTATTTAAATTTTCTATTTGTTTCTCAATTAATTCAATGCTATCTAATTCTTTTTCTTGAGACATTTTAAATGATGATTTAATTAAATCTAATCTATTATAATTAAACTTTTGTATTACATCAAGATAATTTCTATAAATGGAATCATTTAAAGATCCAGAAACTTCGAATTCTGAATTAAATTTTTTAAGACTAGTTTTTATATTTATTTCACCTTTTTCTCCAAAAAACTCTATTCTATTATCATTTTTTGAAATGTCCATATTAATATAAAAAATTTCAGGAGAATTAATTTCATATTTCAATACAATTGGACGCTTATTATCTATAAATGTAGAATCTACATTTATTAGGATGGAATCCTTTATTTTTTGAAGGTAGATATTCCCTTTTTTGAATCCATCAATAGTAACATTTACATTCATTTTTTCTTTACCACTTGAACAGCTAAGAATTAGGGATATAAAAAGAAATAAATATTTTTTCAATATAAAATTATTTGAATGTAAATATGCTAAAATTTATTTTACTTATAAAAATATTTATTTAATATTCTTCCATGCCCAATAAATTAATCCAAATTGAAGAAAAATTCTAAGTATTAATAGATACAATGGATTTCCTAAACTATATTCTGGTATCAACATATTAAAATGGACAGACATGAAAATTACGAGCATTATAATTATTCCCCATAGGCTATAATTTCTATATTTTTCAAAAAATACACCAATTCCTAAAACAATTTCTACAATTCCACTAGCAATAATCAACTCCCAATGATAGGGAAGGTATTTTGGCATATATGGGAAATAAAAATCTGTATTTGTAAAGTGAATAATTCCTAGGTATATATATATTATACCCATAATATAAACACTTAATTTTTTCATTTAATAAAATCTATACTCCTTTTAATAAATGAAGTTAAATCTTCTCCTTTTAATAAGTTTTGAGATAATTTAGCTAAATCTAAAGATTGCTTGATTAATCTTTCCTTTTTGTCTTTACTTTTTGATTTAAGTATTTCAGAATTTATAGGATTATTTACATTAATAATTAGATTATAAATCTCAGGCATATTACCAAACATACTGTTCCCACCGCTTTGTTGCATTTCTTTCATTCTTCTCATAAATTCAGGAAAAGTAATAACAAATGGGGCAGCATTACTATCCATTGACTCTAGCTGAACAGTATATTTTTCTTTTGGAACATTTTCTTCAATGATTTTTTTTAGTTTTTCTTTTTCTTTATCATCTAATTTAGAAAGTTCTTCATTTTCTTTTTTAATTAACTTGTCAATTACATCTGCATCAACTCTAGAGAATGTAATTTTATCATTACTTGTTTCTATCTTTTGTATAAGATGACTAATTATCGGAGAATCAAGTACTAGTATTTCATAACCTTTATCTTTAGCAGCTTCAATATATGAATGTTGTTCATCTTTATTTGATGTATAAAGTATTACCAGTTTTCCATCTTTATCAGTTTGTGTTTTGGAAATTTTCTTTTTTAATTCTTCTAATGTAAAATATTCATCATTTACTGTTGGATATAAAGCAAATTTTTCAGCTTTTTCATAAAATTTTTCTTCGCTTAACATTCCATACTCTATTACAACTTTTATATCATTCCATTTTTTTTCAAATTCTTTTCTGTCTTTTTTAAAGAGAGAGTTTAATTTATCACCAACTTTTCTTGTTATATAATTACTTATTTTTTTTACAGCTCCATCAGCTTGAAGATAACTTCTTGAGACATTTAATGGAATATCAGGAGAGTCAATAACCCCTCTTAGAAGAGTTAAAAATTCAGGAACTATTCCTTCAACATTATCAGTTACAAAGACTTGGTTTTGATAAAGTTGAATTTTATCTTTTTGAATATTTATATCATTAGTAATTTTTGGAAAATATAGAATTCCAGTTAGATTGAAGGGGTAGTCTACATTTAAATGAATATTAAAAAGTGGCTCTTCAAATTGCATTGGATATAATTCTTTATAAAATTCTTTATAAGAATCTTCGTTTAATTCTGATGGAGATTTAGTCCATGCAGGATTAGGATTATTAATTATATCATCTACAACTTCTTTTATTTCTTTTTCTTTATCGCCTTTTCCTGTTTTTTTAGATATTTCTTTAGTTCCAAACTTTATTGGAATTGGCATAAATTTATTGTATTTCAAAAGTAAATTTCTAATTCTAGATTCTTCTAAAAATTCTTTTGAATCTTTATCTATATGAAGAATAATTTCTGTTCCTCTTTCTTTTTTATCACTTTTTGAAATAGAATATTCAGGTGATCCATCACAAACCCAATGAGCTGCATTTTCATTTTTATAGGATTTAGTGATTATTTCGACTTTCTTGGATACCATGAAAGCAGAGTAAAAGCCAAGTCCAAAATGTCCAATAATTCCAGTATCTTTTGCAGAATCTTTATATTTTTCTAAGAATTCTTCTGCTCCTGAAAAAGCAACTTCATTAATATACTTTTTAACTTCATCAGCAGTCATTCCAATTCCATGATCTATGACATGTAGCTTTTTACCTTTTTTATCAACTTTAATCTCAATAATGGGATTATCTATTTTTATATTCTTTTCACCTATACTACTTAAATGTTTAAGTTTTACTGTTGCATCTGTTGCATTTGAAATTAATTCTCTTAGAAATATCTCATGATCACTATAAAGAAATTTTTTAATTAAGGGAAATATATTTTCAACAGATACATTAATTTTACCTTTAGCCATAATTTTTATTTTTTATAATAGAATCAAATCATATACCAAACCATTATTAGTGACAAATTGACATTTATTAAGCTTATTTCCATTATATGTTAGCCATTGCTTATTTTTATTTAAATTGCATTATACAACTAGACTAATATGTTTAATTCAAGAATTGTTGGGATGGGTCACTATGTCCCAGAAAACATTGTAACTAATGATGATCTGTCAAAGATTATGGATACAAGTGATGCTTGGATTCAGGAAAGAACTGGCGTTAAAGAAAGAAGATGGGTTGAACCAAATACGGGGAATACAACTTCAACAATGGGATTAAAAGCCGCTAAAATTGCAATCAAAAATTCAGGTCTTAAAAAAGAAGAAATAGATTTTATAATATTTGCTACTCTTAGTCCAGACTATTTTTTTCCAGGTCCTGGAGTTATGATTCAAAATATGTTAGGTATGGATACTGTAGGAGCCTTAGATGTTAGAGCTCAGTGTTCGGGTTTTATATATGGTATTTCAGTTGCAGATCAATTCATCAAAACAGGTATGTATAAGAATATTCTTGTAATTGGTTCTGAATATCATTCTTGTGCAATTGATAAAACAACTAGAGGAAGAACAATTTCGGTTATTTTTGGAGATGGAGCAGGAGCAGCTGTTTTATCAAGAGAAACTAATAATAAAAAAGGAATTTTATCTACTCATTTACATTCTGAGGGTGAATATGCTAAAGAATTGTCACTGCTTGCACCTGGTTTTGGAACTAGATGGGTTAATGATATATTAAAGGATAATGATCCTAATGATGAATCATATTTCCCCTATATGAATGGCAGGCTTGTTTTTAAAAATGCAGTTGTAAGATTTCAAGAAGTAATTAATGAAGGTTTGATTAAAAACAAACTAAATAAAGAAGATATCGATTTACTTGTCCCTCATCAAGCTAATTTAAGAATATCTCAATTTATACAAAGTAAACTTGGTCTCTCAGATGATAAGGTTTATAATAATATAATGCGATATGGAAATACTACTGCTGCTTCAATTCCTATAGCTTTAACAGAGGCTTATAATGAAGGCAAAGTAAAATCAGGAGATTTAATTGTATTAGCTGCATTTGGAGCTGGTTTTACCTGGGGGAGTGCTATTATAAGATGGTGAAGAAAACTCTTGTATTAGGGGCTTCATTAAAACGCGAGCGTTATTCTAATATAGCTATTAGAAAACTTAATATTAAAAGAAATGAAGTTTTAGCTATTGGATTAAAGGCTGGTAAAGTAGATAATATCCAAATTCATAAAAAGCTATTAAGTTTTAAAAATATTCATACTATAACCTTATATATTAACGATAAAAGACAAAAAGAATATTATGATTATATAATATCTTTAAAACCTAAAAGAGTAATTTTTAATCCAGGAACTGAAAATATTGAATTTTATCAATTATTAGACAAAGAATCTATTGATTACATTGAAGCCTGTACATTGGTATTACTTTCTACGAATCAGTACTAGCCCTAAAAATGTTATCAAACCATTTATTGGCAATAGTTCATAGCCAATCTTGTAACCACCAAGGTAGGTAGGGTCTAGGTTGGCCAGCAAGTAAACTGAAAGAACAGAAAGAATAGTAACTATCCAAACATATCTATCATGTATTTTGTAATTAGTAAAAATTCCAAATGCAAAAAGTCCTAATAAAGGTCCGTAAGTATAACCTGCTAAAACTAATAGTCCATCAATTACACTTCTTTCTAAATAATTTTCAAAAATTATAATAACTATAATAAGAACCGCGCACATAATTAAATGGGCAATTTTTCTAATTTTAATTTGGTAGTCTTGACTTTTGTTTTTTATGTCAATCACATCAACACAAAAAGATGTTGTTAAGGAAGTTAATGCACTGTCAGCACTACTATATGCTGCTGCTATTAGACCTAATAAAAATGTTACCCCTATTACATTTCCAAGATTACTGTTTAAAGCAATTTCAGGGAATAATAAATCTGCATTTGGAGAACCATTAAGTTCAGGAATAGTAATTCCAAATTTTTGTGAATAAATAAATAATAGGGCACCTAATAATAAAAATATAAATGTCACAATAACTAAAACTACACTAAATACAATCATATTCTTTTGAGCATCTTTCAGAGACTTACATGTTAGATTTTTTTGCATCATGTCTTGATCTAGGCCAGTCATACAAATTGTAATAAACATACCACCAATAAAAGATTTTAAGAAATGATTTTTTTCTAAAAAACTATCTGTTACTAGAAAGTTTGAGTATGTTTTAAGTTCATCAGAATTAATAAAATCTACAAAAGACCAATTCAAACTTTCGTTAATTAAATAAATAGATAATACAACCGAAATAAGCATAAATACAGTTTGTAATGTATCTGTCCAAACTATTGTTTTTATTCCTCCTCTAAATGTATAAATCCAGATAAGTAAAACAGAAAAAACTACGGTAATTTCAAATCGAATATTTAATTCACTAAAAACAAATTGTTGAAGAACAATAGCTACTAAATATAATCTAAAAGATGCTCCAGTTATTCTAGATAGAAAAAAGAAAAATGCCCCAGTCTTGTGACTAACAGTTCCAAAACGTACTTTCAAATATTCATATATAGACGTCAGGTTGAGCTTATAATAAATAGGTAAAAGAATTAAAGCGACTATGAAATACCCAAATAGGTATCCTAATACAACTTGAAAATATGTAAATTGAGTAGTTCCAACATCCCCTGGAACTGAAATAAATGTTATTCCGGATAGAGATGCTCCAACCATACCAAAAGCAACAAGGTACCATGGAGATTCTTTATTGGCAGAAAAAAAAGTTTTATTATCATTATTTCCAGTAGTTAGATTAGAGATAACAAAAAGACCAAAAAAATATAGAAAAATGACGATAAGGATAATTGATGAACTCATTTCTATTGTTATCCAAATATACTAATTATGGTTCTTAAAAAATCTAGTAGTATCTTTATAAAATGAATTTTTCATCAAAATTGCTTGAAGATGCTGTTAATGAAATGTCTCAACTTCCAGGTATAGGAAAAAGAACTGCCCTTAGACTTGTATTGTTTTTATTACAACAACCAAAGTCTCAAACTAAGGATTTGTCAAACTCATTAATTGAATTGATAGATAAAGTTATTTTGTGTAAAAGTTGTAATAATATTTCTGATTATGAATTGTGTGAAATTTGCTCAAATAATAAAAGAGATAAATCTACTATATGTGTAGTTGAGGATATTAGAGATGTTATGGCAATTGAAAGTACAGGTCAATATACAGGAATTTATCATGTATTAGGTGGCAAAATTTCCCCCATTGAAGGAATTGGACCAAATCAATTAAATATTTCTTCTTTAATTGAAAAGGTTAATAATAATGATATTTCTGAGATAATTTTTGCTTTGAGTGCAACAATGGAAGGAGATACAACAAACTTCTATCTATATAAACAATTAGAGAGCAATAAAATTAACATCACGACTATAGCAAGAGGAGTTTCTGTAGGAAATGAATTAGAATATACTGATGAAGTGACTCTTGGAAGAAGTATTATAAAAAGGATTCCTTTTGAAAACTCAATAAAAAATATTTCTTAGTTTTTTATTTGATATTTTTGTAAAAATTAAAAATTAATTTAATGTCCAAATTCGAACTTTTATTGCCTAAAATGGGAGAAAGTGTTGAAGAAGCTACCATAATCAATTGGCTTAAAAATATTGGAGATAAGATTAATGTAGATGACCTTGTTGTTGAAATTGCTACTGACAAAGTAGATTCTGAGGTTCCAAGTGAAGTTTCAGGAACTCTTATTGAAAAGTTATGCAAGGTAAATGATGTAGTTAAAGTTGGAGAACCACTAGCGATTATTGAAACAGAAGATGTTATAAAACAAAAAATAAATTTGAATCCTGTTAAGAAAACCAAAAGCTTAATTCCTAAGGCGAAAGAAATTACTACGCCTCCAAAAGAATTTACAAGCAAAAAAATATATTCTCCATTAGTTAGAAATATTTCAAAAAAGGAGGGTATTACAGAATCTGAGTTAGAAAATATTGAGGGGACTGGTAAAGAAGGAAGGGTTACTAAAAATGATCTTCTTTCATTTCTTAATAAAAGAAATAGTGATTTATTGATTTCTAAAAACAAACAAGGTTATGATTTAAGTCAAAAAGATAAAGAAGGAATTTATGAAATGACTAGAATGGAAAAATTGATTTCTGATCATATGATTCAAAGCAAAAATGAATCTGTACATGTTCAAGCCTTTATTGAAGCTGATATTTCTAAAATTTGGGAATGGAGAGAGAAAAATAAAAAAATATTTTATGATAGAGAGGGAGAAAAAATAACATTTACTCCTGTTTTTCTAATGTTAGTTGCACAAGCTTTGAAAGAATTTCCAGTTCTTAATGCAAGCTTGGAAAATTATAATTTATTAAAGAAAAAAGACATTAATATTGGAATGGCAACGGCTTTATCTGATGGAAATTTAATAGTACCAGTTATTAAAAATGCTGATCAATTAAGTCTAATTGGTTTAGTAAAAAAGGTTAATGATTTAGCCAGAAGAGCTAGAATTAATCAACTTGAACCTGAAGAGATCAAAGGAGGAACCTATACAATAAGTAATGTAGGTGTTTTTGAAACATTAATGGGTACTCCAATAATTAATCAACCTCAGCTTGGAATCCTAGCCTTTGGCGCAATAAGAAAGGTTCCATCTGTTATTGAAACCAATAAAGGCGATTTTGTTGGAATTAGATATAAAATAATATTATCCCATAGTTTTGATCATAGAATTGTAAATGGAGCAATGGGAGGAATGTTTATTAAAAGAATTAAAGATTTAATAGAAAATTGGGAATCTGATTTACTTATCTAGGTTTATTGATCTAAAAATTAATTTTTAAACAAAATGAATTTAAAAATTTCAAAACCAATTTGTTTTTTTGATTTAGAAACAACAGGAATTAATATTTCAGTTGATAGAATAGTTGAGATTTCTATTTTAAAGGTATATCCTAATGGAAATAAAGAATCTAAAACTTGGCTTGTTAACCCTGAAATACCTATTCCTATTGAAGTCTCCAAAATTCATGGGATTACCGATGATATGATTAAAGATAAACCCAATTTTAAAACTATTGCAACAGATGTAAAATCAATGATTAATAATTGTGATTTAGCAGGATTTAATTCAAATAAATTTGATATTCCTTTATTAGCAGAGGAACTTTTAAGATCTGAAATTGATTTTAGTTTAGAAAATATTTTAACAATTGATGTTCAAAATATTTTTCATAAAATGGAACAAAGAACACTAGGAGCAGCATACCAATTTTATTGTGGAAAGTCTTTAGAAAATGCCCATTCTTCTAAAACAGATACACTTGCAACATTTGAAGTTTTAGAATCTCAAATTGAAAAATACTCTGGTTTAGAAAATAATGTTAAGTTTTTGTCTGATTTTTCTAAGAGAGGAAAAAATGTTGATTTAGCAGGCTTTATAAAGTATAACGATGATAATATTCCATGTTTTGATTTTGGAAAGCATAAGGGAAAAACTGTTGAATATGTATTAGAAAACGAACCAGGTTATTTTGGATGGTTATTAAATGCTGATTTTCCAATGTATACTAAAAGAGTTCTTACTCAGTTAAGACTAAATAAATTAAATAATAAGTTATAAATATGAAAATTGTTTGTGTAGGAAGAAATTATTTTGATCATATAAATGAATTAAAAAATGAAAAACCTGATTCTCCTATTCTTTTTTTAAAACCTGAAACTTCTATAATTCAAAAGAAACAACCTTTTTTTATACCAGATTTTTCAAATGATGTTCAATATGAGGTGGAAGTTTTAATTAAAATAAATAGGCTTGGTAAAGCTATATCTCCTAAATTTTCTCATAAATATTATGATGAAATTGGATTAGGGATAGATTTTACAGCTAGAGATCTTCAAAATAAATTAAAAAAAGATAGTTTGCCCTGGGAGAAGTCAAAATCTTTTGATGGTTCAGCTTTGATTGGTAATTGGATAAATAAAAAAAATATTGATGATTTAAATAATATAGATTTTAGACTTACAAAGAATGGTAATAATGTACAAAAAGGTAATACTTCACAAATGTTGTGGGGAATAGATGAGTTGATTTCTGAAATCTCTAAATTTTTTACTTTAAAAATTGGAGATATTATTTTCACTGGAACTCCATCTGGAGTTGGTAGAGTCAATGAAAATGATAATTTAGTAGGTTATATCAATGATAAGGAGTGTTTTTCAATCAAAATTAAATAATTGAATGAAGGCACACATTATTACTATTGGAGATGAAATTCTAATCGGTCAAATTCTTGATACAAACTCAGCTTTCATTTCTAAAGAGTTATTGAAAATAGGAATTGAGGTAACTAAAATAGTTTCAATAGGTGATTCAAAACAAGAAATATTATTAAGTTTAAAAAATGCACAAAATAATTATGATATTGTAATTATTACTGGAGGATTAGGTCCTACTAATGATGATATAACCAAAGATGCATTTTGTGATTTTTTTGATGATAAATTGATTCATAATTCAGAAATATTAAAACATATAGAAAAACTTTTTAAAAAAATTGTAGATAATCCAATTAATGAATTAAATAGGGCTCAAGCATTATTACCATCAAAAGCTAAATTAATTCCAAACCTTTATGGAACTGCAGCTGGTATGAGCATAAAAAATGAGGATACTCTTTTTATATCTCTTCCAGGAGTTCCTTTTGAAATGAAATCCATGATAACAAATTTCATAATTCCTCAAATTAAGAATGAATTTAAATGTCCAGTTATTATAAATAGAACTTTAATTACTTATGGAAAAGGTGAAAGTTTTATAGCAAAAAAATTAAATGTTTTTGAATCTAATATTCCGGATAATTTTAAATTAGCTTACCTGCCAAATTTAGGTAGAGTCAGATTAAGATTATCAGCAAAAGGTGAGGATAAGACTATTTTAGATAAAAAGATGGATGATTTAATTTCTCAACTTTATAAAATATTAGGTAAAATCATAATTGGATATGAAACATTAAATCCTATTGAAAATGAAATTGGCAAAAGGCTTGTTGAATCAAATCAAACAGTAAGTTTAGCTGAAAGTTTAACGGGAGGTTTATTAGCTTCAAGATTCACTTCGTTTCCTGGTGCTTCTAATTACTTTAAGGGAGCAATTATAGCTTACAATAGTTTTATTAAAAAAGATGTCTTAGGTGTAGATAGTAAATCAATAATGAAACATTCTGTTGTTAGTTCCGTAGTAGCTAATGAAATGGCTATTAAAGCAAAAAGATTATTAAAATCAGATTATGCTATTTCTACTACAGGGAATGCTGGTCCATCAAAAGGAGATTCAAATCAGCCTATTGGAAAAATTTTCATTTCAATTGCAACACCTAGTGATGTTAAGTCTTTTGAATTCAATTTTGGTAAAAACAGAGAAAAAAATATAAATAAAACAGTAAATAAAGCATTAGAACTTTTATTTTCTGAATTATTAACTAGGAATTAAAAAATTTGGCAATACTCTAAAAAAGTTGTTAATTTGCACCCTGTTTAAAAAGACTGAATTATGTCAAAAGTTTGTGAAATATCTGGGAAGAAAGTTTTGGTAGGAAATAATGTTTCCAAAGCTATGAACAAAACTAAGAGAAGATTTGAGCCAAATCTAATAAAAAAAAGATTTTTTATTCCTGAAGAGGGAAAATGGGTTACCCTAAAGGTTTCTACATCAGTTCTTAAAACAATTAATAAAAAGGGTATTTCTGCAGTCTTAAAAGAATCTAAAATTAATAGAATTTAATTATGGCAAAGAAGGGAAATAGAGTTCAAGTAATTTTAGAGTGTACAGAACATAAAAATTCTGGTATGCCTGGAACTTCTAGATATATAACTACTAAGAATAAGAAAAACACTCCAGATAGGTTAGAAATAAAAAAATTTAATCCTATTTTGAAAAAAAATACAGTTCACAAAGAAATTAAATAATTATAGATTATGGCAAAAAAAGCTGTAGCATCATTACAAACTGGAAATAAAAGACTTACCAAAGCAATAAAAATGGTTAAAAGTCCTAAAACTGGTGCCTATATTTATGTTGAATCTATCATGTTGCCTGAAAAAGTAAATGAATGGCTAGCAAAGAAATAAAAAAAATTTAAATAATAAATAAAAGCCACTTAATGTGGCTTTTTTTGTTTTCATATATTTGATATAATATTTAGTGTATGAAATTTCTTAAAAAACTTTTTGGCTTCTTAAAGAAAAAAAAGAAGGATCCTGTTATTGAAGAAGAATCAATTGAAGAAGAAAAACAAATAATAAAAGAGGATGTAGTAGAACAAAAAAAGCCAGAGCCAGAACCAGAGCCAGAACCAGAGCCAGAACCAGAGCCAGAACCTGAGCCAGAACCTGAGCCTGAGCCAGAACCAGAACTAG
>MPLT02106261.1_pt1 | contig 26646 bp, 28 predicted proteins | sample 1617391 | NCBI WGS metagenome assembly MPLT02 (sample SAMN05944800, study PRJNA350692) | marine metagenome | biome: marine; feature: ODZ; material: water; isolation source: 70 m water sample filtered on 0.2 um supor filter | place: Pacific Ocean | collected 2012-04-08 | depth 70m m
AATGCAGGAAATGCTGTTTCAGTATTTTTCCCAAATCAAGGAGAAAATGAAAGAGGAGCTCATGTAAATGTCTCTGGAATTGCAATTGCAAAGAATTCTCCAAATAAGGAAAATGCAATAGAATTGATTAGATATTTAACTAGTGAAGAAGCTCAGCAGACTTATGTAGGAAATACATTTGAATTTTCAATAAATCCAGACATTAAGCCCGATGAAATTGTTCAAGCATGGGGAGAATTTAAAAAGGACCCGTTAGACTTAAATATGCTTGGAGAAAAAAGAGCAGAAGCAATTCGTATATTTGATAAAACAGGTTGGAAATAAAATCGAACAATATTATAAACAGATGGGGTGTAAACATCTCTACTGTTTTTGTTTCTTTACTTATAGTAATCCCTTTACTTGCATTAATACTTAGTGTTTTCAAAGTAGATTTTGATAATTTCTATTATTTATGGAAAAATCTATTAGTTGATTACTCTTTAAGCACAATCTACCTTGTTCTACTCACATCTTTTTTTTCACTTATTTTCGGAATATTACCGGCATGGTATATAAGTACTTCTAGATTTAAAGGAAAAAATTTATATGATATTTTGCTTTACTTACCCTTAGCAATCCCAACATATATAATGGCATTTACATACAGTGATGTACTAAGCTATACAGGTCCTATCCAAAGTTTTACAAGAAAATATATTCCAGAGATTTCTAATATTTTAAACCAAGATTATTTACAAATTGAAGTTTTAGCCATAATAATGGGCTTGGCTCTATATCCATATATTTACACTGCATGTAGAATATCTTTTTCTTTAATAGGTTCAAATTATATTGATTTATGTAGAAATTTAGGAATGTCGCAAATGAAAACATTTTTTAGGATAGTCCTTCCTATTTCTAGAGTTGCGATTTTCTCTGGTTTATTTTTGGTAATTATGGAAGTCTTAAATGAGTATGGAGCAGTTAATTATTTTGGAGTTAATACCTTTACTAGTGGTATATTTAGATCATGGAATTCAATGCAAGATGTAGATACAGCATCATTATTAGCAGTTTCATTATTTATTATAGTTATAATTTTCTTTTTTTTAGAAAGATTTACAAACTCAAAATATAAATTTAATTATTCTGTTAATACTAATCAGACAAGTAATTTTTTACTAACACAGTCAAGAAGAGTAATCGCTCACATAATATGTTTAATACCTATTGTATTTGGATTCTTAATACCTATTCTCTTTATAATTAATAATGTGATAAATGAATTCTCCAGAATTAATTTCTCCAAATTAATTGATTTGTTATTTAATACTTTATCTGTCTCTATAGTTTCAGCTTTAATAATTGTAATAATTGCTGTATTATTTCAGTTTTTTAGAAAAATTTCTAAAAGTAGAGTTGTTATAGTTTTTAGTGAAATTATTTCATTGACCTATGCACTTCCTGGAGCAGTTATTGCTTTATCATTAATAATCTTAGTAACTTCATCTCCCGACCTTGTCAATTCAAATTTATTTATTGGTTCTTTCTTTTTGTTAATCTATGCATATGCCATTAGACATATGGCTGTAGGTATCTCCCCTTTAAAATCGAGTTTTGAAAAACATCCAAGTTCTTATGATGATACCGGAATAAATCTTGGATTAACACCACTGAAATTGTTTAAGAAAATTCATATTCCAATTAATAAGTCAGCTATCCTTATAGCATTTTTATTGTGCTTTATAGATATAATGAAGGAGCTACCTATTACTTTAATATTACGACCATTTAATTTTGATACTCTTGCAGTTCAAACATATCAATATGCAATAGAAGAGATGATACCAAAATCTGCAATATATTCTTTGTCAATTGTTATGATTGGTTCAATTTTGTTGATATTTTTGAAAAACATTATAAATAAACAGATTGATGTTTCTAAAGGTTGAAAATCTAGAAAAGTATTATAATAAAAAGCTTCCATTAATTAGGAAATTAAATTTTTCTGTAGATAAAGGTGAAATAATTTCATTTATAGGAGAAAGTGGATCAGGTAAAACAACATTTTTGAAATGTTTAGCCGGCCTTGAAGAAATAAACTCTGGAATTATTAATTTGAACGGTAAAGTATTAAATGATAATAACACTTTTGTTCCACCTCACTTAAGAAAAATAGGTTTTGTTTTTCAAGACTATCCTCTTTTCCCACATATTAATGTTATTGAAAATATAACTCTTAATCTAGATAATAAATTTCTTAATAAAATCGATTATTTTATTGAACTAACTGGACTAAAAGATTTAAAATCAAGATATCCCCATGAATTATCCGGTGGAGAGAAGCAAAGGGTATGCCTAGCTAGAGCTCTAGTCAGAGATCCTGACCTTCTTCTTTTAGATGAACCATTTAGTAATCTAGACTCAAATATTAAATCTTCTATTCAAGATGAAATCCATAGAATTATTAAAAAAACCCAAACTACTACAATACTTGTTACTCATGATATAAGTGACACTTTTAATATATCTGATAAAATTTTAATATTTAAAGCAGGTATTCTTCAACAATATGATAAACCAATAGAGATGTATTGTAACCCTGTAAACTGTTACTGTGCAAAAATTTTGGGTGACTTAAATCAAATAAACACAGATAATAAGACTTATTATTTAAGACCAGAAAACATGAAGCTTTCAAATAATTCAAAATTTAAAGCTATAATTGAGAAATCACTTTTTGTTGGAAAAGAATATAAAATAAGGGCAAAAGCAGATAACCAAATCTGGTATTTTTTTCATAATGAACCTATCTCAGTTAATGAAAAAGTATTTGTTGATTTTGATAAAAAAGACTTGTTAGAATTTGATTCTACATGTAGTAATTATTTCACCTTAAATAATCAATAAACTTCCTATTTAAAATCCTTCTAAATTACTGTATATCAGCTAATTTAAATTCATTCTAAACTCAAATCAGTTTATATTTACCAAAAATTAAGTTATGATAAAATCAGTAAATACATGTTTGACTTGTGAAAATCTAGTTGATTCATTAAAATGTATAAAGCATGATATTTCAGTTGAAATCGATAATGTTTGTAATGATCATTCAATAAAAGAGTCTTTTTCTAAAATGTCAGATTGTTTGAATTGCTCAAATTATCAAACTGAAGCTTGTCCAAATTCTAAAAAATCAGCTCCTGGAATGCTTTGCTTTTCTTGGTCTTCAAATTAAGAATTTAATCAATTGAAAAATATATAAGGAAGATTATAGAATATATTATTAGGTATATTCTATAATAGTTTCTTGTTTTTATATATTCTGTATTATCAGGAAAAATATTTCCAAATAACGCAAAGATTTCTTTTTTAAATAAAGGCTTAATATTTATTTTCCAATCATTAGTATTATATACAATTTTTCTGAATTTACTTCTAAAATATGTGCTAGGTATTCCCCAGACAAATAATATTATGAGTAAAATAGTTTTCATTTAAATAATATAGCTGTCAATTATAATTGAACTTTAAATTTAATTTGTTCGCCGTCTCTTAAAACGATAACTAGAATTTCTTGTCCAATCTCAAATTTTGATAAAGCTTCCATATAAGCATAAATATCATCTATATTATATTCTCCTAGCTTAATTATTACATCACCATCTAATAAACCTGCTTTATATGCAGGCCCTCCTTTAATGATTTGATCGGCTTTCATACCCTTTTTGTCATAGACATAGTCAGGCATTACCCTAAGAGAAACTTTAAATCTAGCAATTGTAGGTTGTTCGGAAACTGTTTCTGAAAAATTTAATTTTCCGTAGTTGTTTAGTTCATTAATTATATCAAAAACATAATTTGATATCTCAACAATTCCATCAAAATTTATTAATTCAAAGTCGTCAGTTGATCTATGGTAGTCTTGGTGAGAGCCAGAGTTAAAAAAAAGTACAGGAATACCTTTATTATAGAAAGATGTATGATCTGACGGTCCAGTTCCATCATCAATTATTTTAAGTGAAAAACTATTATTTAGTGAATTTATTATTTGCTTAAATATAGGTGATGTTCCAGCACCAAAAATAGATAACTCTTTTTTTATATTAAGTCTACCAACCATATCAAGGTTTATCATATAATTTGCATTTTCTAGATTTATTAAGGGATGTTCTACAAAATATTTTGAACCAATTAAACCTAATTCTTCTGCTGAAAAGGCAATAAATAAATAATTGTTATTTGAGCTATCTTCTTCTATAACCCTTTCAGCAAGATTAAGAAGTAGTGCAACTCCACTCGCATTATCATCTGCACCATTATGGATTTTATTTTTCTCCATCCTATCTGAGTCTAATGAGTATATTCCTCCATATCCTATATGATCATAGTGAGCTCCAATAATAACTGTATTCTCTTTATTATTATCAAGATATCCGACTACATTAATAGCATTAATCTGATCTTTATTGTATGAATCATATTGGATTTCTTCATGTGGATTATTTGGAAGTGTAAAACTAAAATTTTGAAGATACTCTTTACTTAATTTTTTAAGATTTAATCTTTCAAATCTATTAGCTATATAGTTTGCAGCAGCTTTTTCACCTTTTGTCCCTGCAAATCTTCCCTCAAGTTGATCACTAGATAAATATTCTATATCTGCCATTAATCCATTAGGATTAAACTCTTGAGAATAAAGAGTTAAATTAATTATCAGGGTTAAAAGCAAACTTGTAAAAAAACTTTTCGTTTTCATATATCAATATTGTAATTTAGCCGCAAAATTAAATGAATTATGTTTAAAGATGTCAATTATATAAGATTTATATCATTATCAGTAATATTTTTTATATTCAACATACTAAATGCTAATGCACAGTTAAAGGATTTGTCCTATCCAGAAGAAGTTTATTTTAAATCTGTAGAGCAAATAACATTTGGTGGTGATAATGCAGAAGCCTATTGGAATTTTAATGATTCGAAGTTGGTATTCCAATCAAATAATCAAAACTGGGGTGTAGAATGTGATCAAATTTTTCTTATCGATAGATCTAATAAAGTTAATAATTCAACTCCAAAAATGATAAGTACAGGAAAGGGAAGGACAACATGCGCATATTTTATGCCTGATGGGAAACATATACTTTATGCATCAACTCATTTAGGTGATTCAATGTGTCCTGAGGCCCCTTTAAGACTTGATGGAGAATATGTTTGGCCAATATATGAAACCTATGATATTTTTGTGTCAGATCTTGAAGGAAATATAGTAAACCAGTTAACAAATGAATTAGGATATGATGCAGAAGCAACCGTCTCCCCTAAAGGAGATAAAATAGTCTTTACATCAATGAGAACTGGAGATTTAGAATTATTTACTATGAACATTGATGGATCTGATGTTAAGCAGATAACAAATGAAATTGGATATGATGGAGGTGCCTTCTTCTCTCCTGATGGAACTAAAATTATATTCAGAGCATCAAGACCAAAAACAGAAGATCAAATTAGACAATATAAAGAGCTATTGAATGATGGGTTTGTAGTTCCAACAGAGTTAGAAATATTTATCTGTGATGCTGATGGATCAAATTTAAGACAATTAACTTATTTAGGAAATGCAAATTGGAGTCCATTTTGGCATCCTTCTGGAGAAAAAATACTTTTTTCTTCTAACTTTCAAGCAAAAGCAGGTTTTCCATTTAATATATATATGATAGATATTGATGGAAGAAACTTAAAACAAGTTACTTTCGATGAAATGTTTGACTCATTTCCTGTCTTTTCAAATGATGGAAAATATTTGGTATTTTCTTCAAATAGGAATAATGGAGGAAATAGAGATACAAATGTTTTTATTGCCGAATGGAAAAACTAGAACAAAAGAGTAGGCGTTTTCTTAACATAATCTTTATAACTATCTAGATGCCCCCATCTTTTCTTGCCTCTTTCTTCTAAAATCCTAACCCCACTTATGTACACTAATAAAATATATGTAAAAATTGGAGAAATTAATGTTATTAATTGCCATCCTGTTAAAGAGGATAGTGACATTATAGATACCCCCAACCATAAAGTTATTTCTCCTAAATAATTTGGATGTCTTGAATAAGACCATAAGCCAGAATCAATAAACTTATCTTTATTTGCAGGGTCTTTTCTAAACTTTGTTTTTTGATTATCTGCTATGATTTCAACTATAAAACCTAAAACAAAAATAAATACTCCAAAGTAAAATAAAGAATTTACTATAATTCCATTAGCTATTCCAGTTAGTGCGCAGGCAGAACATATTGATACCCACATTCCCTGAAGAGACCATGTCATAAAAAATCTAGTAGGGGATGGCTTAATAGATCTAAATCTTTTATCTTCTCCATCTTTTTTAATTCTAAAAAATAAAAAGCTACCAAGTCTAATTGCCCAGATAATAATAAATGATGATAATAAAATATTACCATAATTAATACCACTAGAGTTATAACTCAAACAAAGTGTATAGGTAATTACAAATATATATGTGAAGCTTCCAGAGATATCAAAAAACTTTTCAGTTTGAAACAAATATGCTGGAATAAATAATATCCACTGAATAATGAAAGCGAAAAGAATAGCATTCATAACAGAATCTATCCCGGTTAAATAACCTATTGAATAAGATAATAAAAATGCTATTGTAGCTGATAAAATATTAAATAGTTGAACTTTCATTATAGTAATTTATAAAAAATTAATTTCTTTTCTCATATTCTTAATGTCTTCAAAACCAACTCTACAGCATCCTCCTATTATATCTGGGGATAGTGCCAACCATTTCTTAATCATAGAGTTGTCAAAGTATTTTTCACCATACCAATCTTTATCTTTATTATTATAAATTTCTCCAGAGTTTGGATAGATTAATATCTTTTTATTTGAATTTTCTTTCAATTTTTTTATTCCTTTTTCTGCTAATAATGGAGAGAAACAATTTATACCAATAGTAGAAATATTTTTAATAGAAGATAGAATTTTACATCCTTTAATTATAGATGAGCCATCTCTAAATTCTAAATCTTTATTACAGGTAAATGAAATCCAAACTTCATTTTCATATTCTTCCACCAATTTTGAAAGTATTTGAATTTCTCTTAGACAAGGAATTGTTTCATAGAGAATAATATCTAAATCTAATTCTTTTATAATATTCATATTTTCTATATGATAATTCATTATTATTTCATCTGAAGTGTTGTATTTACCAGTGTATTCGGAGCCATCAGATAATGATGCTCCGTATGGGCCATAACTTCCAACTATTTTAACTTTACTTTTAATTTTTGTCTCTTCTATTGCATCCTGAACAAGATCGACGGATCTTTTAAAAATATCTTTTATTTCATTAAGATTATATCCCATTTCTTTTAGAACCTTATAGCTTATTTGATATGTTGAAGTAGAAATAAAGTCAACACCTGCAACCAAATAATCTTTATGTATTTTTTTTATAACATTAGGGTTATTAATTAGCGCATCTCCAGTCCATAACTTTTTATTAAGATTATATCCTTTTTTTTCAAGAGGATAAGAAAGACTTCCATCAAGTAGTTTGATTTCTTTTTTCATAATAATTATTACAAAAATTACAAAATTTATATCTAAACCTTATTAGCTAATTTATATTATATTTGCATTCTCCCGGGCGCTTAGCTCAGTTGGTTTAGAGCACTTGGTTTACACCCAAGGGGTCGGGGGTTCGAATCCCTCAGCGCCCACAAAAATTCAAAGATTCATTGATTAACCTTTAAGTGGGTTTTTTATATCTTCGCAATGATGACACTTGATGAAAAATTTAAAGCACTTTCTACAAATAATGCTCCCGGTCAAGAAGTTCGACAAAATTTAGGAGATCTTAACTCAATTATGATTGGAGAGAAACTGGATGGAGATCCTATTGATTTCTCCCACGGAGATGTAGATGCCTTTCCTCCAGCGCCCAGTTCTGATAAAGTTTGGAAAGAGGGATTTATTAGAGGTGGATCCCAAGCTTATACTGAGTATAGAGGATCTGCCGAAATACGAAATAGACTGGCTGCTAGACTTGGGGATTTTACTGGAAGACAAATTGAAGCTAATAGCGAATTGATAATAACTCCTGGAACTCAAGGTGCATTATTTTTGGCACTTGGTTCAACGGTTAATGCTGGGACAAAAGTTGCTGTAGTTGAACCTGACTATTTTGCTAATCGAAAACTTGTTAAGTTTTTCGGAGGTGAAATTTTACCAATTCCTCTAAATTACAAGAATGCTCAATCTGAAAACAGCCCAGATCTAAATCGAATTGAAGATGCATTTAAAGACGGAGCAAAGGTTTTAGTCTTTTCAACACCTAATAATCCTACAGGTCTTGTCTATTCAAACACTACAATAACTAGGATAGCAGATCTTGCGGAAATCCATGATGTAACTGTAATCGTGGATCAATTGTATTCTAGAATGCTATACAGTGGAGAGGTTTACACCCATCTTCGTTCTTGCAATATTCGTCCTGAAAATCTTATTACTATCATGGGCCCCTCAAAAACTGAATCTCTTAGTGGATTCCGACTTGGAGTTGCATTTGGCTCACCAAAATTGATTGATAGAATGGAATCCCTTCAAGCTATTGTTTCTTTGCGTGCTGCAGGATACAATCAAGCAGTTCTTGATACTTGGTTTCAGGAACCTTTAGGCTGGATGGAAAACCGTATTCGAGAACATGAATTAATAAGAGATGAATTACTACAAACTTTCAGGGCTGCTAATATATATACAGCAACCCCACAGGCTGGCAGCTATCTTTTTCCACAACTACCCCCGCTTTGTGTAGACTTATATACTTTTATACATTTACTACGTTATCAGGCAAACGTTATAGTTACTCCTGGAACAGAATTTGCCCCATCATACACGGATAGTATCCGACTCAACTTTTCACAGGATTACTCTGCAGCAATTGCGGCAGCAAAACGAATTGTAAAAATGACAGAAATTTACCGTGTATAAAAAAATATAGAACTTTAGTTTCAATATCTATTCAATAGTTCCAGGTTCTCTTATATTATTACCTATACGATTATTTAAATCGTCCCCTAAATCATTTCTTGCTATTTCAGCTAGATCTTCAAGCTCTTTTACAACTTCTGGATAAAGTTCTTTTACATTATATTCTTCACCAGGATCTCTTCTAAGATTATAAAGTGCATATTCTGTAGTGAATTTAGAATATGGTCCAGGATGACCATCGTTTTTTGGAAGTACATTTTTATACGACCTGCTTTCATGAGGGAATACCAACTTCCAGTTATCTTTTCTTACCGCTTCTAAATTATTTTTTCCATAATAATAATATAGGTGATCTCTAGGATTAGAATCTTTTATCCCCTCTAGGATAGAAGATATATCAACACCATCTATTTTATGTTTGGGAAGATCAGATGAAACTATATTAGCAATTGTAGGAAAAACATCAATTGTAGCTGCAATATTATTTGAGATGCTTCCAGCTGAGATTACTTTTGGCCACTTCATTATTGTTGGTACTCTTTGACCTCCTTCAAAACTAGTTCCTTTCCCTTCTCTTAGTCCTCCTGTCGATCCTGCATGATTTCCAAAATTTAGCCATGGACCATTATCACTTGTAAAAATTACAAGTGTATTTTCTTCTAAATTGTTTTCTTTTAGCGCTTTTACTATTTCGCCAACTGACCAATCAATTTCCATCATTAAATCACCATATAGACCTTGAGAGCTTTTCCCTTTAAATTTATTTGAAACAGCTATAGGAACATGAGGCATAGAATGAGGTAGGTATAAAAAGAATGGATTGCCTTTATTATTATTTATAAATTCAACAGACCTTTCAGTGAATAAGGTTGTAAGTTTAGCCTGATCTTCTAATGTTCTAATTTCATCAATTTTCTTGAAGTCTTCAATTAAAGGTAATTGCGGGTAAGACTTTTTCCTCCAATCTGATGAATCAGATATTTGATTTCCATCAAAATCAACAGGCCACATGTCATTTGAATAAGGTAATCCTAGATAGGTGTCAAACCCATGATTTAAAGGAAGAAATTTTTCTTGAAATCCTAGATGCCATTTACCAAATATAGATGTTGCATACCCTTTTTCTTTTAATAGCTCAGCTATTGTAATTTCATTTTCATTAAGTCCTGTAGTTGAGTATGGCATTAATGCTCCACTTATTCCTATCCTATTAGAATATGATCCTGTTAATAGCGCAGCTCTAGAAGCACTACAAACTGCTTGCACAGAGTAGAAATTAGTAAACAACATTCCTTCTTTTGCAAGTTTATTTATATGTGGGGTTTCATAATTTATAGATCCAAATTGCATTATGTCTCCATATCCTAAATCATCCATAAATATTAAAACGATATTAGGATTTTCGATTGAAGAAATTTTTTGCAATGTTTTGTTTTCAGAACAACTTAGAAGGCATAATGATATAATAAATAGTATTTTTCTCATAATAAATAAATTTAAAAAGGGAGCTTATTTAAATCAACATTCCCTCCTGAAACTATTATTCCAACTTTTTTATTATTAAAAAACTTTTTGCTTTTTAAAACTGCCGCCAATGAAGGGGCACAAGATGGCTCACATACGATTTTTAATCTTTCCCACATAATTCTCATTGATTCAATTATTTCATCTTCAGTTACCCTAATTATTGAGTGGACTTCTTTTTGAATTATTGGAAAGTTTTTGTCACCTAATTGAGTATTTAGTCCATCAGCTATTGTTCTTGTTGTATTATTTGTTTCTATTCTTCCGCTTTTTAAAGATCTATAAGCATCATCAACAACTGATGGTTCAGCTCCAATAACAGAACAATTTTGACCAAAGTATTTTGCTGCTAGTGCGCTCCCAGCAATCAGTCCTCCTCCACCAACTGGAGTTATAATATATTCTAAAGAGTCATAATCCTCTAAAAGTTCTTTGCACGCAGTACCTTGACCTAAAATAACATCATTATCATTTGAAGGATGAATGAAAGTTGCACCTTTAGATTTCACAACTTCTTGTGCAGTAGCTTCTCTTGATTCTACATTTGATTCAGATTCTATTAACTCCCCTCCATATCCTTTAACAGCTGTCTTTTTTATTTCTGTTGCATTTGAAGGCATTACTATGTAGGATTTTACACCTATACTCTGAGCTGCAAGTGCCAAAGCCTGTCCAAAGTTTCCAGATGAATGTGTTACAACTCCATTTGCTTTTTTCTCTTCAGGAAGCTGTAAGATAGCATTTGTTGCTCCTCTCATTTTGAATGCTCCCATTTTTTGAAAGTTGTCACATTTGAAATATATTTCTGCTCCTGTCATTTTATTTATTTGAGTAGAAGTAATAACAGGAGTATTATGTATATATGGTTTGATTCGATTATGACATTCAATTAAACTGGTCTTATCCATAACTAATATTTTATTTTTTAATTGATAGTTTATATTCTTCAATTACAGGCTTAGGAATAGGGTGGTAGCCATTATTAAAAACTAATCCTTTTTTATTATTTGACTTCTCAAGTTTTATATAAAGACCTGATACTTTGTTTATCTCAATACAATCATCAACATCATATAGATCATCTGTATGAACTTGATCAAGGCCAATCATCATGCTTTCTTTTGCTCTTTTTTTAATTCTTACTTTATTTGGCCCAACCATAAATTTACTTTCATGCAGCTCTTCAAACTTATTAGGATCATAACCACCAAGGTTTATGAAGTAGAGTTTGTTATTATTTTCAATTTTATCTTTACTTAAAGAGACTTTACACCCATCTACATTAGATAATTCAACCCAAGAATCAATATGAAGTCTATCAGGAATTCCAAACCATTTGTCTAATAAGTCTAAATATGTTTCTTCAATGCTATTGCCACATGTAAAAACTACATCATGAAGTTCTATGTTAGATTTTTTTGCTCTACCTCCTAAAAACACTGAAAATAATTTCATAATTATAGTTTATTAACCCTGGTAAGGGGGACTTATCTAATATACTAATTATTCATTTTTATTCATAAAATCTTATCTTTCAATATGTTTAGATTAATAATATCATTTCTAACTTTGATAACAGTATTAGGTTGTAACAAATTTGATAAAGTCATGATTATAGGTCATAGAGGAGCTATGGGGCATATTGCTGAAAACACAATTCCTTCAATCAAGAAGGCTATGGAATTAGGAGTTGATGGTATTGAAATTGATATTTTTAAATCTAAAACAGGAGAATTAGTTGTTTTTCATGATGAAAAGCTTGACAGATTAACAAATTCAACAGGCTCTATAGAATCTCTTGAATTAGACTCTATAAAAAATATAATAGTTCTAGATAAATATAGAATTCCAACACTAGAAGAAGTTTTAGAATTAATTGATGGACAGGTTAAGCTAAATATCGAGCTTAAAGGTTATGGAACCGCATCTCCAACAAATCATTTGATTAATAAATACATTAACAGAGGAGGGTGGACACAGGACAAATTTATTATTTCAAGTTTTAAATGGAGTGAATTAGAAGAGATTAGGTTATTAAATAATTCAATTCCAATTGCAGTTCTAGTTAATTCGAATGTTAATCCTCTTGATGCTTTACCCTTTGCAAAAAAAATAAAAGCAATTGCTATTAACCCATACTTTAAAGATTTAAATCAAGAAAACATAGTAGAGATTCAATTAAATGGCTTTAAAGTTTTTCCCTATACTGTTAATGAATTAGCTGACATAGATAGAATGATTGAGCTCGGCGTTGATGCAATAATTACAGATTACCCAGAAAGGGTTAATAGATAAAAGGTATTTTAAATTTTACTTTTAGCTACCACAAAATGTTCGAGTTTGAAAATATGATTTTCTGGGATGGTTCTACCAATTGGAGTAAAATATTTAGAATTAAGATCAGCTAAGGTTTTATTTTCTGTTAAAGTGAAACTATTTTGAGATAGTAAATCCTCAATTTCTTTAGAAGAGTAAAATGATATCCAGGGTTCACCTACCTTCGCTGCTCCATTTGTTATTAACTTGACTGCTTTTTCAGGTTTTGAATAACCCAAACCAAAACAGGCCTTAGGATCTTCTCTAAGAAGTTCATTTACATAAGACATAAAGAATGTTGCATTTGAATTAGGGGTTAAGAGAGCCAGTTCACTTAAAGTTGAGTTAAGTGCTTCTCTTGTAATATACTGTGAAACTCCTTCAAGTGTAAATATAGTTGACTTACTTTTATCAAATCCTGCACTCAAAAGTTGTTTTTTGAGAGATTGGTGATTAAAATCAATACTAACATAGGTTATGTTTTCTACATTAGGCATCTCATCTGGAAGCTTAGAATGCTTTATTTTTTGAACTTCAGGCTGATCAACTTCGAATATTTTTAATCCGGATGGGAGTTTAAGACGATACGCTCTTGAGTCATAACCTGCACCAAGAATGACATATTGCTCTACCTTATCAGAGATACTTTTTTCAATCAGATCATCAATAAATCGTGTTCGAGAAATTAGATGTTCATGCATTCCAGGAACAAATTTTTTAGTTAACCAAACACTAAACTTATGCCCCATAAGTTTGATTATACTTGATCCAAGTACAAACTTTTCGGCATAAGGATCATAAATAACACGTTTAGCAGGTTTGGCAAGTGATTCAATCAATCGCTGTTTTGCAACCCCTTGAGCAGTAGCATCTTTTCTAAACATTGAGTTACTCATTGTTTGTATTTATAGGTTTCTTAATTGCTTTTATATGAACCATTTTCATTAAATTAATTAAAAAAAAATGAAAAAAATATATTTTTTATTCTGTATTATCGGTATTGCAATGCCTTACTATCATCTAATTGATTTTTTAAAATATAATGGTTGGTCAATGAATGGGTTTTTTGAGCTTTTATATGTAAATGGAGCAGTTTCTATGATTTCCTGGGATTTAACAGTAGCAGCTTTATCATTCTTTGCCTTTTTGATCTATAAATTTAAAAATAGACCATTAAGATTATTAAGATACTTTGCTTGTTTATTTTTAGTAGGATTTTCTCTTGCTCTGCCATTATACCTTTACGATACTCATGATGCTAATTAGATAGTTCTTTTGAACTTATCATAATACATACACCTGCATTAATAAGTATAAGAGATAATGTGCCTAAGACAAAAAAATCAAGACCTTGATATTTTCTTATAATAGCTTCTCCAAATATGCATAACCCAGAACTAAGAAGCATAATCCCAAAAGTTGCTATAATTACAAATTTATTTATCACTTTTTTAAATTTAATTTTGAGTAAATTTACTATTATATAATATAAACTATGGATTCAGGTAGCTGGTTTTTGATAATTATAGGTCTTGTAATTTTTAATTTTTTATTCTCTACAGGATTAGAATATATTAATCATTTAAACTGGAAAGATCTGATTCCAAATGAGCTGAAAGATTTTTATAAACCTGAAAAATATAAGAAGGCTAGAGAATATTCTATAAAAAGAAATAAAATATCACTTATCTCCAGTCTCTTTGGATTTGGTCTAATTATAGGTCTTCTCTGTTTTAATGGTTACGGATATATCAATGACTTTTCTTTAAACTATAATTCAAGTTATATCCAATCAGGAGTGTTTTTTATTATCCTTTATTTTATTTCTAGTATAATTTCTATTCCATTTTCTTACTATAGTACTTTTGTAATTGAGGAGAAATTCGGTTTCAACAAAACAACCAAAAAGACTTTCTTCCTAGATATAGTAAAATCATTTATTATTACACTAATTTTTGGTTCAATTCTACTTTTTCCTTCTATCTATCTTTTTGAAACTTTGGAATCCGGTTTCTGGATATGGTTATGGATTGGAGTTTCAGCTCTTATGATATTTATAAATATGTTCTATGCAGATTTGATTGTACCAATATTTAATAAATTAACACCTCTTGAGAATGGTGATTTAAGAAAAAAAATAGAGGAGTATTCATCAAAAGTTGGGTATTTATTAAAAAATGTTTATGTAATAGATGGTTCTAAAAGATCTACTAAGGCTAATGCTTTTTTTAGTGGTCTTGGACCGAAAAAAACAATAGCTCTATATGACACTTTAATTGAGAAACATACTGATGATGAGTTAGTTGCAGTGTTAGCCCATGAGGTTGGCCATTATAAAAAGAAACATATTTTTTCAGGGTTATTGTTGACTATAGTACAATTAGGTATAACTGCATTTTTTCTTGAATTCTGCTTAAAACAACCTGAGATTTCATATGCTTTAGGTGGTGCTGAAATGTCATTTCATTTAGGTTTAATTGGTTTTAGTTTTATCTTTTATCCGATATCACTTATCTCTGGAATTTTCATGAATTACTTAAGTAGGAAAAATGAATTTGAAGCTGATTCATATGCTAAAGAAACATCAAGTGCGCATCATCTTTCACTTGCCTTAAAAAAATTATCTGTTGATAGTCTATCAAATATATATCCTCATCCTGCATATGTATTTATTCACTACTCTCATCCTCCTTTAATTAAAAGACTTAAAGCGTTGAAATAAGATCATAATGAATAGAAGAATTTTTGTATTTGATATCTTTGGTTTAGGTATTTTTTCTATTTTGAAAAATAAGATTAAGTTTATGAAAAATACTGGAATGGTTAGATCTATCTCTACATGGAAAACTTCAGATGCAAACCTTAAAGCAGGTCAATTACTTGATAAAGGTTCAAATTCATTAGATGCAGCAATAGAGGGTGTGGCTATTGAAGAATCTAATCCGAAAAATACAACTGTTGGTCTTGGAGGTGCTCCTGATAGAACTGGAATTGTTACTCTTGATGCATGCGTTATGAATCATCTAGGAGATTGTGGTTCTGTAGTTGCTGTTGAAAATATAGTTCATGTGGCAAGATTAGCAAAGGATGTAATGGAAAAGACACCTCATGTTATGCTTGCTGGAGAAGGTGCTGAACAATTTGCTTACTCAGAGGGGTATAAATCTAGAGACCTATTAACTAAAGAATCTAAAAAAGAGTGGGAGAATTGGTTAAAAAATCAAGAATACAAGCCAATTATAAATATAGAAAATCATGATACTATTGGGATGCTTTGTTTAGATAAAGAAAATAATATATCAGGAGCTTGTACAACCAGTGGATTAGCATATAAAATGAGAGGAAGGGTAGGAGATTCTCCTATAATTGGTTCAGGTTTGTTTATAGATAATAAAATAGGTGGTGCTGTTGCAACTGGACTGGGTGAAGAAGTAGTTAAAACTGTTGGATCTTATCTTGTTGTAGAATTAATGAGACAAGGAAAATCACCTCAAGAGGCTTGTGAAATTGCAGTAAAGAGAATTGTTGAAAATAATAAGCAGGAAAATAGATTTCAAGTTGCTTATCTAGCAATCAATAAATCAGGTGAAGTAGGATCTTACAGTATTGAACCAGGATTTTCTTATATGGATTATTATAAAGGGGAGAACAAGGAAATAATTTCAGGTTCTGCTTATTAAGAAAAAATGGATTTCATTTTTTCCATTTCTTCTTCTGCAAGAGTTGGGTCAACAAGAATTCTTCCACTATATTCATCAGTAATTATTTTTTGTCTAGATGCAATCTCCATTTGAACTTGAGGTGGAATAGTAAAATAAGAACCACCAGACGCATTTCTTTCTATAGGAACAATAGCAAGACCATTTTTAACATTAGATCTGATTTTTTTATATGCTGCTATTAGGTTATCTTCAATTTTCTTTTCAAATTTTTTAGATTTTTCAATCAGAGTTTTTTCTTCTTTATCAGTTTCTTTAAGAATATCTCCTAATTCACTTCTTTTTTCTTTTAAATGACTTGATCTTCCCTTAATCTGATCTTTTAACTCTTTTACTAGCTTATCTTTATCTTCTATTTTAGTCTTGAATTCATTTATCTTCTTCTCTGAAAGCTTAATCTCTAATTCCTGAAACTCTTGTTCCTTAACAATAGCATTATACTCACGATTATTTCGAACTTTTTTTAAATCACCTGCATATTTTTTATGAGATTCTTTAGCTGTTACAATAGAATTTTCTTCAAATTTTATTCCTTCTTTGCTTTCTTTAACTTCTTCTTTATAATTATCAAGCCTTTTCTCCAGCCCTGCAATTTCATTTTCTAGATCTTCAACCTCAAGAGGAAGTTCTCCTCTTATGCTTCTAATTTGATCTATTCTAGAATCAATAAGTTGTAGATCAAAAAGTGCTCTTAATTTTTCTTCTACAGTTGTTTCAATTTTCTTTGCCATTTTAATAATAATTTACAGGGTTAACATTTTTTTCTGATAAAAGGATGGTAAAATTAGGTAATTTTTTCTTAAGATATTCTTGAATAACCAATTTTATATGTTTTTCACTCTCAAAATGTCCTATGTCTACAAGTAAAATCCTATCATTTTCTATAAAAAATTTATGATACTTTAAATCAGAAGTAATTAATGCGTCAACGTTATTAATTAAGCAATCCTCTATTGCAAAACTTCCTGATCCAGCAACAACAGCAACTTTAGATATTTTTTTTCCTGTTTTATTGGAATGACGAATGAAACTATTTTTAATTTTTTTCTTTATTAAATCAAGAAATTTTTCTTCAGAAATTTTAGATTTTAAGTATCCAACTGTTCCCATTCCTGTTTTTAAATTATTCTCTTTTGGAATTAGAATTGATGTTTTCTCTAGACCAATTATTTTTGATAAACTAGAACTAATTCCATTTGGATGGTTATCCATTGATGTATGAATAGCATAAATTGATATTTTATTCTCTATAGCTTTAACTATAGCCCTTTGAACATAATCTTTTTGTTCATTTATCTTTTTAACCCCTTCAAAAATAATAGGATGATAACTTATAATTAAATTACAATCTTTGTCAATTGCTTCTTCTATAACATCTACCGTAGAATCTAGAGTTACCATTATATTTTTCAGATTTTTTGAAGCATCTCCAATTAGTAATCCAACATTATCAAAATCTTCAGAAATGTCTTTAGGCATCCAGCTTTCAAGAATATCAAGTACTTTATTAATTTTCATTAGCAATATGATTCATTGCAAATATAATATTATCTTTCAGGTCATGAAAAAGTTCAAATTTTTACTTTATCCAATATCTTTTATATATGGCTTAGCAATAGGTATAAGAAATATTTTTTTTGACATTGGAATATTGGATTCAAAAATCTATAAAATCCCTACAATTGGAATAGGCAACCTATCTATTGGTGGAACTGGTAAGTCAATTTTGGTTGATTACTTAATAAATTTATTTAAATCCAATTATAATATTACAACATTAAGCAGAGGATATAATAGAGATACAAAAGGATATGTTCATGCAGACAGTAAATCAACTGCATATGAAATAGGGGATGAACCTTTTCAATTTTACTCTAAACATCCAGAGATTAATGTAGTAGTATGTGAAGATCGAAGAAAGGGAATGAATATAATTTTAAAAAAATTACCCCAAACTGAATTATGTATTTGGGATGATATATATCAACATAGGTTTGTTAAACCTGGATTGATGATATTAACAACAACTTATGATAAACCTTATACTAAGGATAAGATTTTACCAGTAGGGAAACTAAGGGAATCAATTTCTTCATCTAAACGAGCAGACATAATACTTATAAATAAGTGCCCTTTGAATATTTCTAATATTGAAAGAGAAAAATTTAAAAATTCTCTAAATCTTCATGAGCATCAGAAAGTTTATTTTAGTTCATTGACCTATAGTGAGAAAATAAAATCTAAAGAAGCTTTTATAAATATTAATGAATTAGAAACAGATGATTTTATTTTAGTCACTGGAATTGCAGATTCTTCATATTTAGTAAAATTTCTAAAAGATAGAAATCTTAGTTTTACCCATTTAAAATATAAAGACCACTATAATTATAATAAACCCTCGATAGATAAAATAAATCGTATTTCTGAAGGAAAGTATATTTTAACTACAGAAAAGGATTTTGGTAAATTAAAATTAAAATTAGATTCTGATAAACTTTTTTACATTGAGGTTAGTTTGCAGTTTATAAATAACAACAATGATTTACACTTTGATCAAGAGATAGAAAAATATGTAGATGGAAACTAAGCTATGTGTTTATGAGCTTTATATGAAGATCGAACTAATGGACCACTTTCAACATGTCTAAATCCTAGACTTTTTCCAATAATTTCATATTCTTTAAATTGTTCTGGAGAAATAAATTCTTTCACTTCCAAGTGATTTTTTGTTGGTTGCAAATATTGCCCAAGAGTAACAATATCAACATTAATACTTCTAAGATCATTAAGTGTTTCAACTACTTCATCTTTTGTTTCTCCAAGGCCAAGCATAATTCCAGACTTAGTTCTATTTACACCATTGCTTTTTAAATATTCTAAAACTTCAAGACTTCTATCATATTTTGCCTGAATTCTTACCTCTCTTGTTAATCTTCTTACAGTCTCTAGATTATGTGAAACTACTTCTGGAGATACATTAATTATCCTATTAATAGATTCTTTGTCTCCTTTGAAATCAGGAATTAAGGTTTCTAATGTAGTATTAGGGTTAACCTCTCTTATAGCATTAACTGTATTTGCCCAAATAATAGATCCACCATCTTTTAAGTCATCTCTATCTACAGAAGTAATTACTGCATGTTTTACACCCATTATATTTATTGATTCAGCTACTTTATATGGCTCAGATTCATCAGCTTCAAGTGGTCTTCCAGTTTGAACTGAGCAAAATCCACATGATCTAGTACATATATTTCCCAATATCATAAATGTAGCAGTACCTTCACCCCAGCATTCACCCATATTAGGACAATTTCCAGATACACAAATTGTATGGAGTTTATGTTTTTCTACTGTAGATCTTAAATTGAGATATTTTTTTCCAATAGGAAGTTTAACCCTTATCCATTTAGGTTTCTTTGTTCTTTCTACTTTTTGAATATCTTGTTTAGGGAGTTTTATTTTTACCCAACCAGGATTGTTTTCAGTTTTTATCTCTTGCATACAAGGTAAAGATACAAACTAAATAAACCTACTCAAAACATAGCCAATTGCAAAAAGACTTAAAAATATAATTCCTACTATACTAAGAATATTAAGCCTTTTAGAAGGTTTATGATTATCAGGCATGTTATTACTAGTTACAAGTCTATAATTTAGAATTGCATAAAAAGGAGCTGTAATAAAGGAAAGAATAGTTGCTATTTCAACTAAAAGGCCCATTTCTGAAAGTAAAAAATAAAATATTAACATTGTGCCAACAGCTAATATTGTTATCCAATGGAAATAGTAATCTTTGTCTTTTGATTTTCCTAATAATTGAATTGCTCTAGACATAGTTCTTGGGGATGCGTCTAAAGTAGTAATAGTAGTGCTTAACATGGTAGTGAAAGCACAAATAGATATGATTAAATAGAATGAGCTACCCAGATTAGAGGTGTATAGCTCTATTAATTGACCTGCAAAAATATCACCTTTACTAGAGAATGATAAACCTGAATTATACATTACAAGGGCGCCAAGACTAACAAAACAAATTCCCAAGATGACCGTAGCAATATACCCTACATTAAAGTCAAAAATACTATCCTTTTTAGTCAATTTTTTCTCTTTATTTTTTTCAAGTGTCCATATTGAATGCCAAACAGAAATATCAAGTGGCCCAGGCATCCATCCCATAAATGCAATTAAAAAAACTAATCCTTCACCAACTGGAAAAACTTGATTATAGTTTGGTAATTCTTCTATATTAATTGATGCTACTATAGTTGATGATATAGTACTTATAGCTAGAACAATTATTATAACTTTTATAAATCTATCAAGAAGTTTGTATTTTCCAATTAACAATATTATATAACAAAAAACTGTAATTATTAGACTCCATAAAACCATATTATCAGAAAATCCAAAAAGACTTGAAGCTAACCCTGCAGTTACGATTGTAACTGCTGTTTGAATTGTAAACATCGTAGCTAGGTTTAGAATGAAATATGCAATTAAAAATATCTTTCCAATTTTATAATACCCATCTAATAAGCTTTCTCCTGTAGCAATAGCATATCTTGGTCCATATTGAAAAAATGGATACTTTAAGATATTAACTAGAATTAATGCCCATATTAGCCCCCATCCAAACTCAGCACCAGCCCTAGTAGATTGAACAAGATGAGATACCCCAATTGCAGCACCAGCGAAAAGTAAACCTGGCCCAAGTTTAGAAATAATATTCATATAAATTAAGCTTGATTAGCACATTCAGAATCTGAGGGTAATTTTCCACAAACTCCACATGGCTCATTTGAGTTGTTTAAAAAAGGGCTTTGACTTGCACAAGTTCCAGAAAATTCCCCATCCTTTTTAAAGATTAACTTGATAGCAATACCAGTAAATGCTAGTCCTATTAGAGCAATGGATAATAGAAATATTTCCATAAGACAAAGCTATAGAAAAAATCGTAATTTTAATTGTGTTTAATAAATATCTCAGACTAAACATATTAATAGTAAAGTGTTTTTTTGTTTTGCTACTATTATCCTCTTGTAACTTTTTTGACTATTCAGTACCTGATAAAGAAATAATAAAATCTTCTTCATGGAATTCTAATGATCAACCACCTTCTTATCCAGAATGTGAGAGTCTTGATCTAAATGAACAAAAGAAATGCTTTATTGAGGCAATTGAAAAAAAATTAATATCATACTTTAATGATAGTAATATTAAACTAGAAACAACAGAATATATTCTTAAAGTAAACATTGATACTTTGGGCAGTTTCTCTATATTAAACATATCTTCAGAGGATTCAATTTCAAAAGAAACTATAAAGCAATTTAATAATGCTTTTAATAATCTTCCAAAAGCATTACCCGCTGTTAAGACAAATGTTGGCGAATATGTTAGTGTAGTATTTGATTTGCCTATTAAATTATTAGCTAAATGAGTAAGACAATAAATGAAAATATTATTATGGGTATAGATCCTGGAACAAATATTATGGGATTTGGTATTATTAAAATAATAAATAGTAAAATAGAACTTATAGAATTAAATGAGTTGAATCTATCAAAAGAAAAGGACCATTACCTTAAGCTTTCCATAATTTTTCAAAGGACTTCTGATTTAATAAAACAGTATACACCAGATGAAATTGCAATTGAAGCCCCTTTTTTTGGTAAAAATGTTCAGTCAATGCTTAAACTTGGAAGAGCTCAAGGAGTTGCAATGGCAGCAGGGCTTAATTTAAAGATTCCTATTACTGAATATTCTCCAAAAAAAATAAAACTTTCCATTACTGGAAATGGAAATGCAAGCAAAGAACAGGTTGCAAAAATGTTACAGAGTATGCTAAAGATAAAAACCTTACCTAAAAACCTTGACTCAACTGATGGACTTGCAGCAGCAGTTTGCCATTATTTTAATTATAAAACAAAAACAAGTGAAAAAAGATATAGTGGATGGCAAAGTTATATTAACAAAAATCCAGATAAGGTAGATTAGTTATTTTCCAAAATGTTTATAGAAATTCTGAATAGTCTCAATACCTAAATAAAAATTTTTTAATCCAAAATGTTCATTTGGAGAGTGAATAGAATCACTATCTAATCCAAACCCCATTAATATTGTTTTTAATCCTAATACTTCATCAAACATTGGAACTATAGGAATACTCCCGCCATCTTTTTGAGGTATTGGTTCAACACCAAAAGAGTCTTTATATGCCTGAATAGCACAGTTATATCCTTTTGAGTCTTCAGGTGTTACATATGGACTTCCTCCATGGTGTTTAGTTATTTCAACACTTATGGATTCTGGAATAATTGACTTTATATATTTTGTAAATAGGTCACTAATTTTATTCCAATCCTGATTTGGAACCAGCCGCATAGATATTTTTGCACTTGCCTCACTTGCAATAACAGTTTTTGATCCTTCACCGGTATATCCTCCCCATATTCCATTAACATCTAGAGTTGGTCTTATTGATTTTCTTTCCAATGTTGAATATCCTTCTTCACCTTTAACATCATCAATTCCTAGAGATTCTTTAAAAGACTCTACATCAAAATTTGATTTCTTTTCAATTTCTTCTCTTTTACTTTTATCTATGCTTATAACATCATCATAAAAACCAGGTATAGTTATTTTTCCATTATCATCAACAAGAGATGTTATAATTTTTGCTAATGCGTTAGCGGGATTATAGATAGTTCCACCATATGTTCCAGAATGTAAATCTCGGTTTGGACCTATTACTTTAATTTCCATATAGGACAACCCTCTTAAACCAACAGTTAATGTTGGATTTTTAATATTGCTTAAGCCAGTATCAGAAATAAGGATTATATCTGAATTTAATTTTTCCTTATTATTTTTAATAAATTCTTCAAGATTATTACTTCCAACTTCTTCTTCACCTTCAATCATAAATTTAACATTGCAATTTAAATTTTCATTTTCAACCATTAATTGAAATGCTTTTATATGCATATAAACTTGACCTTTATCATCACAAGCGCCCCTTGCAAAAATTGCTCCATCTGGATGGATTTCCGTTTTCTTTATAACAGGTTCAAATGGTGGGCTTTTCCATAGATTTAATGGATCGGGTGGTTGAACATCATAATGACCATAGACTAATATAGTAGGATACTTTTGATTAATTATTTTTTCACCATATACAATAGGATGACCCTTTGTTTTGATGACTTCAGATGAATCACAACCAGCTTTTAAAAGAGATTTAGATACCCAATCAGCAGTTTTATTAAGATCATCTTTATAATTTGAATCAGCACTTATCGATGGAAATTTTAAAAATTCTAACAACTCTTCTAAGAATTGTTTTTTTTGTTCTTCAGATATTTTATTCATAATTAATTATTATAAAAACTTAACTATATTTGTCATCCTCTATTGCGGGTGTGGTGAAATTGGTAGACACGCTAGACTTAGGATCTAGTGCTTAACGGCTTGGGGGTTCGAGTCCCTTCACCCGCACTTCTTAATTTCCACCTGAATTATAACCAGCACCTTTTATGAATCTTCCAGGGAATTCTCCTGTATGCTCACCATTAGAAATAACTTCTATTCCATTAACAAAAACATTTTCTATGCCTTCTGCGTACTGAAGAGGCTCTTCAAAAGTAGCATTGTCTCTAACATTATTAGGATCAAAAACTACAACATCTGCAAAATAATCTTTTTCTAGGAGGCCTCTATCTGATATTCCTAGATTTTCAGCAGGTAGACTAGTTAGTTTTCTGATTGCTTCCTCAAGTTCTAATAAACCTTCATCTCTACTGTACTTTCCAATAACTCTTATAAAGCTTCCAAATGCTCTAGGATGTGTTATAAAATCTTTTGATATATCAGAATATGAACCTGCATCTGAATCAAATGAGACCCATGGTAGTTGAATCTTTTTTCTAATATTTTCTTCACTCATACTAAAGTAGATACATTGAATTCTACTGCCATCTTCTATAATCAAATCAACAATAGCCTCTTCTGGAGATTCCCCTCTTAATTTAGCAGCTTCAGCTATTGTCATGCCTCTATATTTATCAGCCATAGACTTCTTATTAAATCCAACCATTAGTATATCTTCTGGAGGTTGTTCGGAAAGCTCTTTCCTAATATCAGCAAAAAGCCTTTTTCTAATATCTGGTCTTTTCATTCTATTTATCCATGCTTCCCTTCCACCTTCTTGAACCCAAGTTGGAATAACACCAGTAAGTCCAGTTGAACTTGCAGTATATGTATACATATCTGCTGTAATTTTTAATCCTCTAGACCTAGCTTCTTCAACTTTAGATATAACAGAGTCTAATAAATGATAATTTGCTTTTCTAGAAGCTTTAAGATGATATATTTCTGAAGGTATATTCGCTTTTTCAGCTATTTCAATTAATTCATCTACTGCTGAAAGAATTCTTGAATCTTCATTTCTCATATGTGATATGTACCTTCCTCCATACGAAGAAGCAACTTTAGAAAGTTCAATTAGTTCATCTGTATCTGCATAATCGCCTGGAGCATAAATAAGTGAAGATCCAATTCCAATTGCACCTTCTTCCATTGCTAACTCAACAATGTTTCTCATAGATTCCATTTCTTCATCTGTAGCTTTTCTATTTGCATATCCAATTTCTTGTATTCTAACAGTAGCTGCTCCTAAATATGAAGCAATATTTGTAGAAACACCATTTTCTTCAAGCTTTTGCATAGCCTCGCCAAATGATATATAAGAATTATCTTCAATATTTCCAGATGGTCCAGGAGAAGTCCCTTCACCAAATACTTCAAGAGTTACACCTTGCTTTAGATCACTTAAAGATCTCCCATCATCCATTAAACTATTATATGCCCAGCTCAACATATTAATAAATCCTGGTGATACTGCTTTATCAGTTGCGTCTATAACTTTATCTGCAACAAAATTTTTGTTTTTACCAACATATATAATTTTATCGTTTGAAATTGCTACAACTCCTTTGTATGGTTTATCACCTGTGCCATCATAAATCATTCCATTTTCTATTAAAATATCACAGTTTTGAGGCTCATTAGAGCATGAGAAAATAAGAGCTAATGTTAAAAATAGAATTCTTTTCATTTATTCAGTATACTTAACAATTTATTAAAAATTTCAGTGTTTTCATAAATACCTTTAAACAAATGAGCTTTAACTCCATAGCTAAAAACAGGTACCATTGATGCAGTATGGTTACCAGTAGCGAATCGGATTTTATTTGTAGAATCAGAGAGTTTTCCTCTTACTATTGCAGCTCCACCAGTTTCATGGTCAGCTGTTACTACAACTATTGTATTTTTGTTTTTTTTTGCAAACTCTAAAGCAACTTCAATTGCATCGTTAAATTCTAGAAACTGTGATACCATATATTTTTGATCATTATCATGACCACCCCAATCAATTTGAGAACCTTCAATCATTATAAAAAATGGTTTGTCCATTTTATCAAGTTTATTAAGGGTTGCTTTAGTTGCTCTTGCAAGGTAAGATTCTCTTCCCTTAAAATCCTCTAGAGGCTCCTCTTCATTATAATCATCCTCATCTAATTCTCTATATGAGTAATTGGCTCCTTTATAAAAATAATAAGGCTCATCTTTAGCAGTAAAAAACCCTAGATAATTAGATTTATTTTTTTCAAATTCTGAAATATTATATACAAATTCATATCCATTTTCAGTCATTTCATTTATTAAATTTCTTTTGTCTTCTCTTGAATTAAAATACTTTTCACCTCCTCCTACAAAATAATTAATTCTACTTTTTGTCAACTGATCAGCAATAGGTTCATAATTATATCTATAGTCAATATTTGCAAAAAAAGCTGCTGGTGTAGCATGAAGAATATTTGAGGTTGCAATTAAAGCAGTAGAATAACCTTTCTCTTGACTTAAAGAAAGTATAGACTTTATAGGGTTTCCATTATGATCTAGGCCTAGCACTTTATTCTGTGTTTTTTCCCCAGATGACATAGCAGTCCCTGCTGCAGCTGAATCTGTAACTAGATTGTCATATGAGTGAGTTTTTGATAATCCTACATATTGA
>MPLT02320794.1_pt1 | contig 25763 bp, 25 predicted proteins | sample 1617391 | NCBI WGS metagenome assembly MPLT02 (sample SAMN05944800, study PRJNA350692) | marine metagenome | biome: marine; feature: ODZ; material: water; isolation source: 70 m water sample filtered on 0.2 um supor filter | place: Pacific Ocean | collected 2012-04-08 | depth 70m m
CAGGATTATGGGAAATCCATTTAATGCGTATCTCTCGAGACTATTTATATTCTCAGCTCCAAGTGCCACCGCCAAACAACTACCCGAAAATAGCCCATATCTTAAAGGCCAATCTTTGAAAAGTTTTACCAATAGCGCTAATAAGAGCAAGGCAGAAATAATGTGCAAAATCTCCGTTGCGGAAGTGCCAGTCATTACTCGAATTACTCCTTTAATAACTCTCGAAAATGGATCTACAAAACTCCCTCTAAAAGACTCTTGTGCTTTCATGGGAGCAAAGGATTGATTGAAATGAAGCGAGGCCCAAAGAACGTATATTCCACTGCCAATAAATCCACTAATCAAAGCGACCATCGGTTTAAATGAAATTCTTCTTTGACTGATTTTCCAATTACCCCAGACAGCACAGAAAATTGGAATAGTAAGAAGTAGACCAGTAGGTCTAACTAAAGATGCAGCGAATGAACAAAAAATAACGCGTAACCATTGTTCTCGTCGGAGGGCCAAAAAACAAAAAATGCTAAGAGATAAAAAAAGGCTTTCAGCATAAGCCCATGTGAGTACAAAAGAAGAGGGAAAAACAGAGAGTATCCATACGGCTCGTTTCGACAGTCTCTCATTCTCTGTTTCAATGAAGACCAATTTTTTGATACCTAACAAAGCTATAAAAGAGGCAATATTTGCAACAATTATCAAGGAAACCGTAGTTGAGCCTGGAATGAAATAATCAAAGAAACGGGCAACAAATACATAGCCTGGGAAAAATCTTATTCCTTCCAAAAGAACATTGTCATAACCGTTTGTGGCGATAGATGCGTACCAATCCCCATCCCACGCCATCAATCCGCGATCGAAACGTTCCCCATTTGCTGGATTAAAGATCCCTGAAAATGTCTTACTTAACAACCAGGCCAAAAGCACGAGGAGTTTAGAGAGAATAAATGCTGGCAACACAGAAAGCAGATCCAGACGGAAACTGTCGCCTCTCACCCGTTCAAGCAATTTGAGGCTTTTAGATTTCATCTCTTGTTACTGTCATATCGAACAAGGTTCGCCGGATTGTAATAGTCATCACCGTCAGCATTGACAAGTGTTTCCCCGCCACTTAGTTGCCTGTTTAATTCAGATCTAAATGAACTGCATTTACTTTCAAACGTCTCGAAACCATCTATCCATACAAGCCAGATATTTTCCACGCTCGTTTGTCTATCTAAAAATTCTTCTACCAAACGTGAAGGTGATGAATTTAGATTTCGTTCGCCGTAGTCATACCAATCAATTCTCTTCCCTGTGTCTAAAGAAGGATAAGTAAAATATTCATACCCCTCTCCTAGAATTCTGTTCCCCGCTGGAGCTAGCTGATCGGGACAAAAAACAATCGAATCTCCCAGTTTTCCTTCACTGGTTACGACATCAGCGATCTCACCTAGTTGAGTTCGATCTCTTGAAAGTTCTCTAGCGACCGAAACGGAGCAAAGAAGTAAAAAAACTGTAAGGACTGAAAGACTCGCCTTTGGCGATAAGCGAGACAATCCCACAGCGGAAGCGAAAATCGTAAAGGGAAAGAAGAAAACCCCATAACGACCTTGAAATGCTGTATCAGTTAAAAGACTTATTGTCCCGCCAAGAAGCATTGTGCAAATAGAAATAAAACAAATCCGCTTCAACCAAAAAAGTTCATTCAAACCAACTTCCAGTCCAGAATCTGTTTTGTTGAGTCGCGTGAAAATTCCGAGTGCTGTAAGCAAAGAAAGTCCCACTCCCACTAATAGTGCTTCTGAGCCTTTTCCTCCACCGAAGGCTTCTATGGTTAAGGCCAGAACGACAGTTGGCCTTGGAGCTCTAGCCCAAGGGGTTCCTGTATGTTCCATCTGTTCAAAGAAAATTGGCAACCAGAAAATAAACGGAACACAGGCTCCAAGACTCCAGAATATTAATGATTTGTAGTCCTTATTTTCTTGACCGGTGCTCTTTTTAACTTTTATCAAGAAAGAAAGCATGAGTACAGAGACAAAGAAAAGAGACCAGTAATGAGTTAACAGTAAACAGGCAAGGGTTAACGCATAAAGAAATTTGTTCTTATTTCTAGAATTTTGCGTAGCTTTGTGGAAGTTAATATAGAGACAGAGCAAGAGAAGAATTAGTAAAGAGTACATACGAACTTCAGTCGCATATCTGATAGAGAAGGGGCTCGATGCGATTAATGAAGCAGCTAACAGTGACTCCTTCCTGCCCATGTGCATACGAAAGGCAACCCAAGTCATCACTATTACCAAACAACCTAAAAAGCCGGAAAACGCTCTTAGGGCAAAGTCTGAACTCCCGAATAAATCAGCCCAAACCCCTAAAAGAAAGTAATAAAGAGGAGGATGTCCATCGTGTCGTAGGGCATCTAAAAGAGAAGAAAAACTCTCACCTGCTATAGAAGCTGACTGAGCTTCATCAAGCCAAAGAGGAGTCATTGGTAAGAAGTTAAAAATAGCGCCAAATATAATTCCCATCGTGGCAACTACCCAAAACATGTCTCGTTGAAGATCAAGTTTTTTAATCACAATTAAATCGTATCCTTACATGAGTTGGACAAATATCTCGGGAGACTAGAAGTAATTTTTCACCTATTTTCCTATATCTCCTTTCAGGCTCCTATGATCCGTATTAGTGACTAATAAAAACGATGAAAATATTGAGCCGGTTATTATCGGCGCTGGTCCTGCAGGACTTACCGCGGCATACCATCTCGGGAAACATAATGTAAAAAGTACAGTTCTAGAAGCCGACTCTGTAGTTGGTGGTATAAGCCGTACCGAGATACGCGATGGTTGGCGTTTCGATATAGGTGGTCATCGCTTCTTCACAAAAGTGCCTATGGTCTCTGAACTGTGGCATGAAATTCTTGATGAAGGAGATTTTCTGTTAAGACCCCGAATGAGTCGTATTTTTTATAAAGGGCGTTTCTACGATTACCCACTGAAAGCTACCAATGCACTGAAAAATCTCGGTCTTTTTGAGTCGTTCCTCTGTGTTCTTTCCTATCTCTGGGTAAGGATCAAAAAACCTTCGGACATAAGTACGTTTGAAGGATGGACTGTAAGTAGGTTTGGTTGGCGTCTCTACAGGATGTTTTTCAAGACTTATACTGAAAAAGTTTGGGGTGTTGACGCAAGTGAGATACAAGCCGATTGGGCTGCACAACGCATAAAAAACCTCTCCCTTTTTAAAGCGGTTTTAAATTCAATAATGCCCAAAAGGAATCAGAAAGAAATAACAAGTCTCATTGAGGAGTTTGAATACCCGAAACTAGGACCAGGCATGATGTGGGAGAAATGTCATGAACTGGTAAGCAGTCAAGGTAGCGACGTTATCTTTGATAGCCCTGTGACTTCGATTAAACATTCAAACGGAAACGCGACTGAAGTGGTTACGAAAAATCGAGATAGGTCAGAAACTTATAAAAGTTCTCACATAATTTCTTCAATGCCAATTTCTAAACTTCTTCTTTCGATGGACCCACCAGCTCCTGAGGAGATAAGAGAGGCTGCAGTTTCTCTCACCTTTCGTGAACACATCACAGTTGCACTTGTAGTTCCGGAAAACGAAGGCTTTCCTGACAATTGGATTTACATCCATTCACCCGATGTAAAGGTGGGACGGGTTCAAAACTTCGGGAGGTGGTCTCCTTATTTAGTCAAGGATGGAAAAACTTGTCTCGGTCTTGAGTACTTCGTAACTGAAGGCGATGATATTTGGAATACTCCTGACAGTGATCTAATAAGCCTCGGTAAGTCTGAGATGAAAATTCTAGGACTATTAAATCCCGAAAGCGTAGAAGAGTCATACGTGGTAAGAATGCCAAAGGCTTACCCTATGTATGACAAGAACTATTTCGAAAATGTTGAAATCATTAAAGCGTGGCTGGATGAAAATGCTGGAAACATCTACCCGGTTGGGAGAAATGGTATGCACCGTTACAACAATCAAGACCATTCAATGCTTACGGCTATTTTAAGTGTTGAAAATATCCTTGGAGCTGACCACGATATTTGGTCTGTAAACGTTGAGCAGGATTATCACGAAGAAATTACTAAAACTTGAAGGCTCCATCTAAGTAATGGCTACAGCAATTTCGCTGCTAGGTGGTCTTTCGATCAACCCTCTTAAGTTTCAAGAAAAACCATTTCGCTTCAAGCTGATTCTTATATCTTTGTTCGCTTTTCTTGTAAGGATCTTGTATGTAATTTTCGTTGAAAGAGGTGATCCTTTAAACGGTGATGCATTTTACTATCACCACGCCTCGCGCTTGCTTGTTGATGGTCTCGGATTTGTCGAACCTTACAGGTACTTGTTCGGAGGAGCTCAAGAACTGCTCTTTCTTGAAGACCCTTCATACTTGACTGAAACCACTAATCAGAATCTGCCTGTAGGACATGTCGAGCCGACGGCCGGCCATCCGCCTCTGTGGGTGATCTTTTTAGCTTTCCCAGTCTTAATTGGTTTAGACAGTATTTTGATTCAACAGATTTTTTCCGCATTAATAGGATCACTAGGTGTTTTTGCTATCGGATGGGCCACACGTGAAATAGTCGGCGAGAAAAGTGGTTTGATTGCTGCTGGAATTGCTTCAATATACGCATTTCTATGGCTAAATGATGGACTCTTAATGTCCGAAACTCTCGTAATACCCATAGTGGCAATTACAGTCGGACTCTCAGCTCGTCTTTACAGCAAAAATTCACTTCGCCTACTAATAGCATTCGGTGTAGCGGGAGGATTAGCAGTTCTTACAAGAGCAGAACTTATAATCGTTATCCCTTTTTTAGCATTACCTATTCTGCGCAATTCCTCTCAGGCCTTAAAAAAACGATTAACAAAATATTTTCTTGTCGGAGTTATCGTTGCTTCCTTATTAGCGCCTTGGGTTGCAAGAAATCTAATCCAATTTGAAGAACCAGTCCTCCTTTCTAATGGTTCAGGGATTTTACTGGCTCAAACTAATTGTGAAGCCACCTACTTTGGGGACAAGCAGGGTTACTGGGAATACCTGTGTGGCCTACCTCAACCTGTAGGACAAGATGGCGAGCCAACCGACGAATCTGTCCGTGATAAGGAATACCGATCACGAGGTATCGAATATGCCGCTGAGCATAAAGGTCGTCTTTTTGGGCATGTTATCCCAAAGCGTGTAGCTCGTTTATGGGGGTTTTATTCGCCTCTGGAGCAGTTGCGTGCCGACAAACTTGTTGAAGGAAGAAATTTTAGTCTTTCACTCATAGGGCTTTTCCAATACTATTCTCTAATCCCTTTATCGATCTTTGGCCTCATCAAACTCAAGGACAGGAAAAAGCCTTTATTGCCAATCTTGACGATCCCTATAATCACGACTCTGCTCGCTGCAATAAGCATGGGAACTACTCGATACCGTGTTTCAGCTGAAATCTCGATAATAATTCTCTCTTCCTTTGGGATACAGTTTTTCTTCGAAAAGCTCAGAAGCTTTGGTTCAAACAAAGACCAGATATCGGTATCTGTGCCAGAAGTAGAAAAATGCTAAAAAATATTTCAGTCACTCTAGATGTCGAAGATCTTAGACCTTCAGATAATTTTGAGGACCGATCAAAACTGATGACAGAAAAAGTTTTAGATCTCTTTGCTGAGGTGGAAGTTCGCGCAACAATTTTTGTCGTAGGTGATGTGGCAAGAAGACATCCAGAAGTAATCAAAAAAGCTGTACAAGCAGGACATGAAATCGGTTTGCACTCCCATAAACACATACCATTACAGTTGCTGAACCCAGATGACTTCGAGCGTGAATTAAATCAAGCAAAGCAGTCACTGGAAGATATTTCGGGTCAACCGGTAAATGGTTACAGGGCACCAACAATGTCACTTACACACAAAACTCGCTGGGCTATTCCTATCATGGAGAGAACTGGCTTTACCTACTCTTCGAGCGTGCTGCCCGCTAAGAATCCTCTTTATGGGTGGAATGGTTTACCAAAGCAACCATTTAAATGGTTGGACTCAGTAATTGAGTTCCCTTGCCCTGTGACGAATATTTTAGGCTTCAACATCCCTTATCTGGGGGGGGCTTACTTTCGACTCTTTCCATCAATCATTAGAAAAACTGGTATACGTAAATCTTCAAGTAAAGAAGTTCTCTGGACCTACTGTCACCCCTGGGAATTCGACCCTAAGGAGAAGTACTATCAATTAGAAGACGTAGGAAATCTCACGAGTCGAATAGCGTGGCTTGGCAGAAAAGGCATGGAAAATAAAATGCGGAACTTTCTTCAAGAGGCTTCATCACAGTCCCTTGGTGACATAGCTTCAAAGATCGATCAATCTCAACTTCAAATAGTTGACCCGGAGTCCACTAATTAAGGGAAAATCTAAACAGATAATGAACACAGCCATAGAAAATAGAGAGAAATCTAGTGTGATTAAAAAACTAGATTTTGACAAACTTCTATTATTTGTTTGCCTTTTAGGATTTTTTATACGCCTTCTATATTTTCTTCTCGTAGCTGCCGATAACCAATTAAGCGGTGACGCTTCCTCTTACCATTTAACTGCAAATATTTTTGCAGATGGTCTTGGCTTTACTGAACCCTTTCGCTACCTCTTCGGAGCAATTGATTCAGTGCCAATTGAAGGAGAACTGGTCGAAGTTATAACTCCGATCGGACACATAGAACCGACTGCCGGACATCCTCCTATGTGGACATTGCTTCTCTCAATCGGTTCTTTTTTAGGTTTTACAACTGTTTTTCAGCAACAAATATTTTCAATCCTTTTAGGGATACCTTCGATAATTCTTGCTGGTTTAATTGGGAAAAAAATTAGTTCAGAACGGCTTGGTTTGATAGCTGCATCATTGACTGCCACTTATGCATTCATTTGGATTAATGACGGACTACTTATGGCAGAAACCTGTGCAATCACTGGAGCTATGGCGTGCATTCTCGCAGGACTAACTCTGGCTGAAAAGCAGAATCTGAAAAATGCTTTGATTTTTGGATGTGTTGGTGGTTTAGCAGCACTATGTCGAGCTGAGCTACTCATCTATCTGCCTTTGGTAGGCGCGATAATTCTATTTAACAAAAATATTTCATGGCGCACAAAAATACTTCAGTATCTCTCAGTTGGATTAGCAGCTCTACTTGTAATTTCTCCATGGGTGATTCGAAATCTTTACTCTTTTGAGGAGAATGTTTTTCTCTCTGATGGTGCAGGCACAGTTCTAGTTCAAGCTAATTGCGATTCCACCTACTATGGACAGAACCTTGGGTACTGGGAACTTAAATGTGGTGAACCACCTCCATATGGTGAAGAGGGTGAACTGCTTGACGAATCACAACGAGACATTGTCGTCCGTGACCGAGCTTTTGATTACATTTCTGAGAATAAAAAAAGACTGGTCACAGTTGTTGCCCCTGCACGTATCGGTCGAATGTGGGGTGCTTACAAGCCCATTGAACAACTACGCCTCGACGTGCTCGCCGATCGTCGCTCTTTTGCAATTTCCCTGATCGGTTTTGGCCAATATTTACTTTTACTCCCTCTTTCTCTGATGGCTATTTTTAAATTGTGGAAAAAACGAAGAAATACTCTATTTATAACTTCTGCCTGGATTCCTATTGTTACATTTACCGCTGCGTTAGCTTTTGGGAATACTCGGTACCGCACTGCAGCAGAAGCATCATTAGTTATTCTTGCAGCATTCTCTATTGACATGCTTATAAAAAGATTCGCTGAAAAATCGAACTCTACCTGACGGGATCTTGAGAACATCCATCCGGAGGATCGTCATAACGTCGATCATTAGTCCACTCATCAAACCACCAGTCAACTTCTTTCTGAATGAGAGGGAAACTTTCTTTGATCTTTTCAAAAACAGAGCTGCCTATAAGTGCGGCACCGAATGGGCATAGGTGCCCATCATCTTTACCGTCACGAACTTTGCGTATCTGATAATCCCTGCCATCAAAAGCGGTTAAGAACCGCACAAAAGCACCTTCCTTATTCCCAAGTATTTCATCTGTGTCTATGAATTCAACTTCTTTTTTATGGTCAGACATTTCTTTATAAATTTGATTCACAAGATCACGACCATCCTCTAAGCCTTCCGCTTCAGGGGTAGGAGGCATGCCAATCCAGATAATCAGAGAAGAAACTTTCAAAATTTCCTCTATCACGTTTTCTATAATTTTCTCGTACTCTTTTTGGTTTTCTTGGGCAAAGGCCAGATCCCAACCTCCTACCATCACTGTCATAACCTCAGGGTCTGCCTGTAGGGATTCTTCTAGATAGCTCTGAAATCCTTTTTGACTTAAACCGACCCCTCCAAATGACCTATTTTCTACACGCACTGTTTCAGTCGCTTCTAAAGCTGCTTTTATACCTAGATCAGCATCATAAGAAACGCTATCTCCGACTGTGACGACACTTAAGGGTTCACTTTTAGTTGGAGTTCTAACAATTTGTATACTCGCGTCTAAACCTTCTATCAGTGGCATCTCGCCATTATCTGATATGTCGTTAACGAGAGTTGTGTCTACCGTTGCTTCCTTATCAACAACTAAGGATGGAAGCGGTTTTGATTCTTCCGGTAAAGAAGTTGTTCTTGGAACAGTAGTGGGTGTCTGCGTTGATGTTATTTTCTCCCCGATACTGCTTTTGTTTAAAATGACACTTGTGGTCGATGTAGTTACTTCTTCTATGGAGAGATTCACAAAAGAAGTTTCTGTCGAACTGCAGGCAGTGAGAATACAAAAATACGCAATAAAGCACCCCGTGTAGTATTTTCTTAACACTCGGTGATGTTAACCGACCGTATAGGATCAGCGTGCTGTGAAGAAAAACAAAGTTTTACCCATTTCTGCAACTCTTATGGTGGTTCTTGGACTTTGGATAACTTTAATTCCCTTTTCACGACCTCTACCCGGAGGTGAAATTTTCTCCTTTGAGAACACTCCAGAAGCTTCTTGCAGGAGTCCGATTTTTGGAACTTTTACTGACGATTCGCCCTCTTATGATGTCTACGTCAACCCAAAACCAACAATTGGAGATTTAACAGTAAGTCGATCAATCAGTTGCTCTAGCAGAGCTACTTTCCGCTTTGTGTTTGGACTTTCTCTTACTTTTTTAGGCTCTTCTTTATTGCTTTACTCTAAAAGATATAAAAAATGGAAAACTTAGATCTCCAGCTAACTGCAGCACTACTGAATGATGTATTCAAACCGAAAAATTCAGTAACAACTGAATACTTAGAATGGCAGTATCACAAAAATCCTGCCGGTTCAGCTTGCATCGGATACATCCTTGAAGAAAGTAAACAAATAAGCAACTACGCATTAATCCCAAAGATCTTAAAAAACAATCAGGGGAAGAAAATCAAATTAGGAGTAGGTGTTGATTTGGCCGTTTCCCCTAAAAGTCGAGGTAAAGGATTGTTTCGCGAAACTATTGAAAGGAGTTACAAAGCAGGGACTAACGGCAATTTAGATGGAATTCTGGGAGTAGCAAATTCGCAATCTTCACCACGAATGACCCAAGCTATGGGTTGGAGGAAGTTGCCTTCACTTGATTTCCGACTTTTAATGCCCTCAAGATCAAAAAATAGGTTAAAAACATTTCGAATGGAACCCGATCTAATTGAAAAGTCTGGAACAGAAGGGTTTTTTGATGTCGAGACTTGCACACATTCTTCCGGGTTTTCTCCACTCTGGAACAAGGAACTTTTAAAGTGGAGGCTTTCAAGACCAGGTGGGAACTACTATTTACATGTCTCGGAGTCAGCCATGCTCATAACGACAAGGGTTTCAATCGGGGGAATAAAAATGGCAATTCTCCTCAAAGCATTCTCTGTGAATCCAAAGGAAACACCTATTCCTATAGGAAGCTTCGTGTCAGATATAACCAAGTATCACAAAACACCTTTTGTTTCTTATTGGGGTAAAAATCCCCACTTCAAGATGAGTGGAATCAAAATTCCAAGAAAATTTCAACCTAGTCCTCTTGATATAGTTGTTCATTTTTTTGAATCAAAAATCAATTTTGAACTTGACGAATTTGAATTATTGGACTTCGATGCTTTTTAGCATTGGAGAAAAATGATTAACCGAGGGTACTGTTCTTCTTATGGAAACTGCAGCGATCATCCCAGCTTTTAATGAAGAGGAATCACTTCCAACCGTAATAGCTGAAATTAAAGAACTCTTTCCAGAACACCTAATAGTTGTAGTTGATGACGGCTCCACCGACAAAACTGCGAAGATCGCTAAGGAACTTAACTGTGTCTGCCTTTCCATGCCGTTCAACTTAGGAATTGGAGGTGCTCTTCGCTTAGGTTTTCGTTACTGTCTTGATAAGGGAATTGACCGGGCCTATCAATTCGACGCAGATGGGCAGCATGATCCAACTCAAATATCCTCACTGCTTTCTGAACTCGAGCACTCAGACATGGTGGTCGGAAGCAGATTTTCCACTGATCACTCTTATGAAGTTGGTCAAAGCAGAAAAGCTGCAATGAACTTTCTCCGAATTTTATTAAGAATTTTTACTGGCCAGAAATTTACTGACACTTCTTCTGGTTTCCGCGCTTTTAGAAAACCTGTAATCAAACTATTCGCTACGGAATATCCGGTTGAATACATGGATTCAGTGGAAGCATTGCTTATAGCTTCAAAAAATGGTTTTAAAATCTCGGAAATTCCTGTTCAAATGAGAGAAAGGTCTGCTGGACAACCATCTAACCGAAACTTTCGCCTAGTTTATTACTTTTTAAGACTTTTGATAGTAGTGCTAGCTGGTACACGTAAAAAGAAAAAGGATTGACTCCATGAGTTCATCAACACACATTTTGATAGCTGTTCTTGCTCTAGGAGCTTTTTTCTTGATCGTAAGACTGGTCCGACTTAAAGCCCTCAAAGCGAAATATTCGATTCTCTGGTTAACAGTTGGAACAGCTTTAGCAGTTATTTCAGCCGTCCCCCAGATCCTTGACTGGACTGCTGAAAAGCTTGGGATTTGGTACCAACCAACTCTTTTCCTCTTGCTAGCAATAGGTTTTTTACTCCTGCTAGCAATGCACTTTTCATACGAGCTTTCAAGAATGGAGAATCGTATAAGGATTCTCGTCGAAGAAGTTTCTTTATTAAAAGAACGGTTAAAAAAGGAAGACTAAGAAATTGGCGTCAAATCTTTGATCCATCCATCTTTTTCCAAGATTTCTTCAAATTGTCTAGATAAACCATCTGCTCCTACTTCAAAGAAATGAACGCCATGCTCTTTACGGAGAGGAATAATTGAGCCATCGAGCATTTTCATGCTCCAACGAAACTCCCCTTCTTCATCCCCTAAAACATTCATACTGTTAATCATTTCAGCCTTTGGGTGCCAGTCATCAACCACTGAATCCCAAATACTGTTCAAATCGTCAGTCAGGTAAGAAGGGTCGGACATTTTAGGTGTTGTCCACCAATACAGATACGCACCGCGTGCTATCCAGTGGGAGATCGCGTCATGCGCTCTTTCAGTCAAAACCTCGCCCCATCGGAAGGAACCCGGCTCGAGGTCCTCACCCTCAATTGCGTATCCCTGAAACTCATTAGCCCCTATCATCGCTACAACAACATCTGGTTGCACTTCCCCGACCATTAGGTTGTAGTCCGGTATTACATCGTCTTCCCAGTCCCAATGAGGAACTGTGAAACCAAAACCGAGCGCACCTCTGCCTTCAATGTTCACATCAGGTCTTGGTTCTAAAATTCTTTCTAAACCGTATTGGAGATCCAACATAAGAGAATCACCTACAGCGAGTATTCGCAATGGTTCCTCAACGGTTCCTACCCTTAGAGCTTTTATGGAAGGTTCCGAGACGACGATAGTTGTGGTTGTTGCAACTGCAGTTGTTGTCGTAGGAAGAGTTGTCGAAGTAGGTGATAAGGAAATTGAATTTTCAACGCTTGATGGCGTCAATTCCTCTTCACTTCCCTTCACGTCACTGTCTTTTTCTTCGAGTGTTTCTTCTTTTATCGTAAAATTTTCTACTACGGTCGTTAAAACTGGTTTAGCTAAGGGTTCGACCATCTCTTCCGATGAAGAACTTTCAATTATTCGCTCTGAAAATTCTCGTATCTCATTGATTTTGATATCTCTACTTATTTCTCCCACAGAATCTGACCATTCTTTGGCCAAATCGCGTCGAAAGTCGTTTTTTTGGGTTGAAGCCCATATGTCAAGCACATCAGGTGCCAAAAGAGAGGCGAAAATAAGAAAAAAACACATGGTAAACAAAGATTTGAGAGCCTTGTTGGAAGAGATTTTCCGCTTAAAATCAGTGATCTTTAACATAAATGGGCAATATTAGTGCATTTCCATCATAAAAAGTGGAAAATCAAAAAATAATAGAAAAAGTTCGTCCAGGGTCCACCACAGAACTATTCACTTCTTCTAATTTGGCAATTGAAAGTTCGACTAGTCCGGTGAGGCGAGTCGAGTTACAACTATAAAAGGGGTACCTCTCCATGATGTCAACAATTCTCACTCTGATCATTCTAGGAATGCTCTTTCAGGGTGTAGTTGCTGTTCTTGACAGCATTCTCGACACCGCAGGTGTTAATGGAATGCTTAAAGGACTTCCAATTATCGGGCCTAATTTGAATTTAATTTGGGCTTATCTTTTCGTAGCAATCACCGAACTTGGTGGTATGGACTACGGCGCATCAACCGAAATTCTCGGAATGGGAAGCTTCGGATCTGATATCGGAACCGCACTAGCAATTTGTGCGTTTATTCCGGTCGGAAATGCGGCAATTTCTGCTCTTGGTAAAGGCGTAGCCCGCTAAGTAGCAAAAACTTAAAAAAACCCCGTCACTTCGGTGGCGGGGTTTTTTGCTTTTATAACCTATTCGGTCGTCAACTCAGTAACTCAACTTTTACAAAAACCCCTTCTGCTCTTGCTGTCCTCGTTTTCCCCTCCCACAACTCAGCAGAAACATGAATTTTTCGTCCTTCTATTTTGTCTATCTTTCCTGTCCACAGCAGCTCTTTAGCGACAGGAGTAGGTTTTTCGTATCTCACTTCTAAAGTGCCTGTCATAGCACCATAATTGTTAACCACTAAAACGCTTCCCATAATGTCATCGAAAAGCAAGGCGATTACACCTCCCTGCACGAGATCTGGTGGCCCCACATAAACCCCATCAAGTTCTCCAAATGCCCTAATTTCTTTGTGATCATCACGATCTACTACCTCCACTTTGAGGGGAGGTGCTATTGGGTTAAAGGGACCTACAGCTGGACTGTATGGAAAGAATTCTGAAGGATTCTGATCTCGTCGTTCAATCGGGTTCTTGTCATTTTTTAATGACCCCTGCGCTGTAATTCCGACATAACTGTATTTTTCTGCCTCTGAAGCAATGTCAGAAATTTTTTTACTCAATTCAGATATGACTTCATCAGATGACTCAATCAGACGAACTGCTTTCATCAACCGTCGAGTAGCTTCGTTCAAATACATCAATTCGCTAGACACAACTCCTGCTTTCTGATTACCTAAAGTATTCTTAGATACTCCATAAATGTTGATCTGAAGACTACGGTTTATCTAAGAAAGCAGAAACACCTTATGACAAAAAATGAATCTAAAGTCGCCGTGATAACAGGTGCAGCTTCTGGTATAGGAAGAGCAACAGTAATCACGATGCTCGATCAAGGTTTTCAGGTCGCTGCAATCGATGTTGATAGTGAAGGTCTTGAGGATTTGTCAAATTCTTTGGAATCTAATAAAGGTTCTCATGATATTTACGTTACCGACGTTGCTTCAAGAGAGCAGTGCCACTCGACAATCTCGCAAATACTTGAAAAAAACGGTCGAATCGATGTCTTAGCAAATGTCGCAGGAATTGCTCGAAGTGAACACATGACCGAAGTTTCCGAAACTTCTTGGAACCAGATGGTTGGAGTTAACCTGTCTGGAGTTTTTTGGTGCTCTCAAGCAGCGATACCTTCTCTAATCGAAAGTAATGGCTCATTAATAAACGTTGCTTCCTGTTCTGGCCTGATGGGGCAAGCTTACACAGTCGCTTACTCTGCAACTAAAGGTGGTGTCATTGCAATGACAAAATCGTTGGCAATGGAATACGTCAAGACCGGCATCAGAATAAACGCTATAGCTCCTGGCAGCGTTCAAACTCAACTAATTGACAATTACTCGATACCCGAGGATGTGAATATCGATTTAATCAAACCGTATATGGGCTTTCGAGGGATGGCTGAACCTGAAGAGATATCAAATGTAATTTCATTTTTAGCATCCTATGAAGCTCGAAGAATTCATGGTGCCGTCATTACAGTCGACGGTGGACTAACCGCAGGCTGAAATGAACTCTGAAGTAGGAAACCACGTCGAAACTCCTTTTGTTCTAGGCGTTGACTTAGATGGTGTATGCGCAGACTACACGACTGCATTCAGGGAAATTGCTGCCCAGGAACTTGGAGTAGATAAATCTGCCCTTCCCCTTGAACGTTCTTGGGATTTCAATGAATGGGGATTGTCAACTGAGGAATATCGAAAATTGCATCATCTTGCGGTTGATGAATACAACATGATGAGGCAAATGCCAGCTATGGACCGAGCATCAGAAGTTCTATGGAGACTTTCTGATGCTGGTGTTTGGATACGAATCATCACCCACCGTTTGTACGTCAACTGGACACACGCAAAGGCAGTCGTCGACACGGTTGAATGGCTTGACGACGCCAAAATACCTTATAGAGATATATGTTTTTTGGGTGATAAGCCACAAGTGGGAGCACATTTATATATCGATGATGCTCCACATAACATAGAGTCTCTCGAATCCACCGGTAATAAGGTCATAATTTTTGACGCCCCTTATAACCAAGACCTAACTGGCCTAAGAGCGCACGACTGGGAGTCATGCGAGCACTTAATTTTAGATGAAGCAACAAAAATGGGTTTCGAAATACAATCTCAACTCCCAGGTTTCGAAAAAGGCAGCGACCGTTTCTAATCAGAGACGCTTGAATTCAGGTGGCCTTTTCTCAGTAAATGCTTTGGGGCCTTCCTTTGCATCTTGGGAGGCAAATATCTCTTTGCCGATTGGGTCTTCAAACTCAAAAGCCTCTTTTTCTGTCATTCCAGTTGTTTCTCTAAGGGTTCGTAAAACACCCTCGACAGCTAGCGGACCATTCTGACAAATAGTTTCAGCTATCTCCATAGATCTCTCCATTGCTTTGCCATCATCTACGACATGACCTACTAAACCAAGATTTTTAGCCTCTTCAGCATTTATATGCTTTCCCGTTAGAAGTATGTCTGCTGCTTCTGTGAAAGGTATCTGTCTTGCTAGTCGAACGGCTGATCCACCCATCGGATATAAAGACCATTTCACTTCTGAGACTCCAAAGACGGCTGACTTTCCAGCTACTCGTATATCAGTTCCTTGAAGGATCTCTGTGCCTCCTGCAATGGCATTTCCTTCCACAGCAGCTATCAAAGGCACTCTAGGGTGTTTGGTTTTTAATAAACCTTTATAAATAAAATCAGCGCCCTCCTCCGACATGCGTTTATTAACGTCATAATCGTCAGTGTTTTCAGCATCACCAGAAAGGGAGCGCAAATCCATTCCTGAAGAAAAATTGCCGTCAGCTCCTGTCAAAATACAGACTCTTATATCTAAGTCTTCGTCTATCATTTCCCAGGCATCAGCAAGTCGTGCAAACATGGGAAGAGTCATTGCATTCTGTCGATTTGGCCTATTCATTGTTAGAACCAAAATTGGTCCATCTTTTTCTACTGTTAAGTCACTCATAGCTTCTCCGAATAAAACTGCTTATATCTACTTTACGATTCATCAACTTAGAGCAGGAATCACTTTATTAGCGACCAGCTCTAAACTTTCCCATCCAACTTCAGGATCCAAACCTCCAATTAGGGGATGTAAAACTACTGCACCATTAATCCGCACAAGATCCACACACTCCTCGGGTGTAACTATCAGGTGTTGACCGCCTTTTTTAAGGTCTTCTATAGTTGTTCCTTCTACATGCCACGATGACCTTTGGTCTTTGTGCTGCCATGCTGCATAAGTCATAGCGTCGTACAAAAGCTCCTTGCCAATATCGCCCCAAAGTCTTTCTGGGTCTTCACTAACCATCACCATGCCAGGACCTGAAGGCATCAAACACATAGGATTTTCGTAACCAACTTCTTTTGCTTCTAAATAGTAAGCATTCTCCAAAGATTCATCCCTAACTGCTGGCACAAAAGGCAATCTCAATCTCGCTGCGCGCTTGGCCGATATCTCGACTGAACCACCTACGGAAATTAATGAACTGGGGTCCGAAACAGGTTTCGGGCTAACAAGCACCTCTCTTCCGTTGTATTCAAAAGGTTCTCCTTTTAAGGCAGTGAGAATTGTTTGTATACCTTTTTCGGTATCCTTACCTCGAGTTCTTCTGTTCTTCGCGAACATTTCAAACTCTGATTCCCTGTATCCGACACCTATCACTACATTGAATCTTCCTGGGGCTATCAAATCGATAGTTGCTATTTCTTCTGCAATTCTAAGTTGGTCATGCAATGGTAAAAGTAAGGCAGAAACTGAACAGAAAAGATTACTTGTTGCTCCCAGTACGCTTCCTGCTAATAACAAGGGAGAGTTCATATATCCATCTTCTGTGCCGTGATGCTCTGAAAGAACAACAGCAGCGAAGCCCTTGTCGTCAGCCCATTTGACCATTTTTAAAAACTCACGGTATTGCTCTCCATGTCCTATGTTTTGCACAAAAGGTGGAATGCGTAAATCGAAACGTAATACAAACATTTTTGCTCCAGTTATTCGTTTAATCTCGCTAGGGCACTTCTTGCCGTATCGAGGTCCTCAGGGTTCGTAACGCCTATCCAAGACTCGTTAGTTCTGATTACATCTATTTCAATTTTATTGTTAAGGCGCTGTTCCTCGATTGCATGAGGTAAGAGAAATTCTGCTTCTTCATCCGAAGAATTTAAGGCTATAAAAGAATCCCATTGCTCTTTAAGTATTTTTAGACATTCAGGAGGAAGAGACCATAGATTCATCGAAACATCAGTGTCGCCCGAGATCGAAGTCTGATCTTGGCTTTTAATAACGTGCTCTTCACTTCTTATTTCATGCGTTTCCCTTATACTCAAAAGTTTTTCGTCCACTACTGAAAGAATGCCTCTTGAAACACTTCCTGTTTCAGGGAGTGTGTTTTTCAATTTAAACGCCAAAATTGCTGGCGTTTTAGGGTTAAAAGCATCAAGAATTTGTTTTAAGGCATTGGGTCCATAGTAGTCATCTGCATTCATGACAATAATTGGACCATCTGTTTTATCCAAAGCTGTGACGACTGCATGCCCAGTCCCCCATGGCTTATCGCGTTTGGGTTCGAATTCATCCTGATTAACAATTTCAATAAGTAGATCGCTTTGTCGATATTGACTCAAATGCTTTTTCAGTTGTTCGTTTAAAACACTTCGGGTAACTATTACAACTTTTCTTATTTCTTCTTCTAAAGCCGCTCTAATAGCGTAATCAAGGAAAATCTCATTTTCTGGACCGACAGACACCAACTGTTTTGGTGCTCCAAACCTAGTTCCGAGTCCAGCAGCCATAATCACGAGCGACACTTGATTCATACGCAACTACCGATGTCTTATTTATCCAAAAACGCGTCGCGAGCTTGATCGCCGATTCCCATTAAATTCATCTCGAATGTATAACCCTGTTCTAATCGGTAACGTTTTGAAAGGTTCGTTTCCTCAATTCCATCTAATGAAGCTTTCGCAGCTCGTATTAATGTTCCGTTCTTTCCGGCAATTTTTTTAGCGGCTAACAGTGAAGCCTCTTCAAGCTTTTCCATTTCTACGACTTCTAAAACTGATCCGTAATTAAACAGTTCTTGTGATGTTGCTGTTTCACAAGTGTAAAGCATCCATCTAGCTCTCTGAGCAGGAACTAGTCGCATTAAATGACTAGCGGCTCCAAGTGCTCCGTTATCCACCTCAGGTAGGCCGAAAGTGGCTTCCTGAGACGCAATAATTACGTCTACACTACCGACAATTCCAATTCCGGTTCCTAAACAATGACCCTTAACTGATGCGATTACAGGGATTTTTGAACTATGTATAGCGTCGAATAATTCATAGCAAGAATGGTTGGCTTTCAGAATGCCTTCATTTTCTGGAAGTTCTTGCATTTCTCTGATATCAACTCCAGCACAAAAGCCGTTACCAGAAGAGCGAAGCAGAATAACTTTAATGCCATCTTCTCTTTTACTGTAAGAGCTTATTTTTTCTGCAATAAAGTATGCATCTGTGATATTAAGTGCGTTAACAGGCGGATTGTCCATAGTGAGAATTGCTATCCCGTCATCTATGGTTTCGTGCACTGCCATACTTCACCACCTCATTTCACTAATTTAATATGATACTGACGCTATCTTCTCAACAAGACTGATGAACCATGTCCAAATAGGCCTTGATTTGCTGTAATACCTATTCTGGCATCTTCAACTTGTCGTTTTCCTGCTTTCTTTGCCAGCTGCCAGTTGAGTTCACAAACTTGGGCAATGGCCTGTGCCGGAACAGCCTCTCCGAATGCTCCGAGACCTCCACTTGGATTCACCGGAATTCTTCCTCCGATTGAAGTGCTTCCGTCGCGTAAAAGACTCTCCGCTTCTCCGGGCTTACAGAAACCCAATTGTTCGTACCAGTCGAGTTCCATAGAAGATGCCAGGTCATACACTTCAGCAACGTCCACATCTTCAGGTCCTATGCCAGCTTCTTCATAAACATGCTTGCCTATTGATTCTTTAAACCCTATTTCGTCTGGAAGAGTGTTAGCTGACGAGTCAGTTGCTAGATACGGCAGATCGATTAGAGGGTCTGGATAAGTGGGAGTGTTTAGCGCAATTGCTGATATTCGAACAGGGTCATCTACACCTAATGACTTTGCATAATCGAGTGAAGAAACCACTACTGCCGCCCCGCCATCACTTGTTGTACATATCTCCAAAAGTCTTAATGGGTCAGACACAATGGGTGAAGCTTCGATATCTTCCACTGCATACTCTTTGTTGAATCTTGCATTTTCATTAAATACTGCGTGCTTGCTGTTTTTTACTTTAACTAATGCAAAATCTTCCTGAGTAGCGCCATACATTTCCATACGTCTCCTTGCGTGTAGACCGAAATACACAGGGTTAGTTGCCCCTACCATGTGGAAACGTAGCCAGTCGGTGTCGTCAGTTCGAATTCCATCATTTGGAGCGAGAAAACCATCGGGTGTTGTATCAGCTCCAACAACTAGTGCTACATCACATGCGCCTGAGAGTATCTGTCCGCGTGCAACAGAAAGAGCAGTAGCACCTGAAGCACAAGCTGCATATGAGCTTGCCACTTGGGTTCCATTGAACCCTAAAGCCCGCGCCATTGTTGATCCGGCAACATATCCTGGGTAACCACATCGAACTGTTATTGCTCCAGAAATAAAACCGACTTCACTCCATTCAATTTGAGCGTCTTCTAAAGCCTTCCGTGCTGCAAATGTCCCGTATTCAACGAAATTGCGACCCCATTTGCCCCAAGGGTGCATCCCGACTCCCAAAATAGCTATATCTTCCATTTCTAATTCTTACCCTGTTTCTCTTCTTCAGGCAATGGACTCCACATCCAAGTCAAGTAACGATATTCAGAATCTTCATACAAAGTTCCTACCGTTACTTCAACTCGCATACCAACACTTAGATCATCAACGCTATAGCCATTTACTACCTGGCCAAGTATTACCATTTTTTCTTCTTCTAATTCTACTGCCGCAATAACAATCGGCTCATAAGGTTCCGCTGCTATGAAGGGTGGCGGCGGCGGATACGCACTGTTTGTATAGGACCAAATTTTCCCCACTCTACTTAAAAGAACTTCTTCAATCTCATCCTCAGGAAAACCGGGATCAGATCCTCCAAGATTTTTTGGAAAACAGTAGTTTCCAGATTTTTTAAATCGCCCTCCGATTAAATGTGATTCTTCCTCGACGGTAAAGAAGCCTTCTACTGCCGGAACTTCAATTTTTGTATCTTTAGTCACAGTTTCCTTCCTCGTTAGAAGAGCGCAGAGGTCAGGCGCTGTCTCCATTCACCCGTTCTGGGATCCTCAGGACCCAATAACTCGAGTAAATCAATAAATCTGTCTCGTGCAGTTTCATCAGTTTTTACTTTTCCAATCAATTCAGTTAGCTCAGAATCAATATCACCTACATTGTCAAGTCGAGCAATTGCCAACACCCTCCTCGTTTCAGGAGTCTCAGGTATTTTCTCGAGGAGTTTTATTGCCTCTTCTTTGCTGCCTTCTTTATTTTTTGTCACAAGTAGTTGGGCAAGGTTTGTCACCACCACCGGATTGTCTGCTTCGATTTCTAAAGCTTTTCTGAGTGACAATTCATCTCCGTTGTTTATCAGTATCTCTAATTCTGTCATCTCTTCGGAAGGTAAAAGTTTACTAACGAAATCTCTCACAGCTTCTTCGCCCTGTGCTCCTACGAAACTGCTAACAACATCTTTTTTATGTATTGCAAAAACTGCCGGTATTGACTGAACTTTGAATGCTCCCGCCACGCCAGGGTTTTCATCAATATTTATTTTAACAAGAACAACTTTCCCATTTGTATCGTCGATTACCCTTTCGAGTATCGGTCCCAAACTCTTACACGGGCCGCACCAAGGGGCCCAAAGATCAACCACTACTGGCGTATTTTCGGAGCGTTCTAATACTTCTTTTTCAAAATCATTATCAGTTACTTCAAGAGTCATCTTCATCCACCAAACAAGAAAACAAAATTCCTTACCTTCAGGGTAGAGAGATCGCCTTTCGTCCACTACCGTCTGAGCATGAATACAACTCCGGGTATAAGAAAAAATGAGGTTCGTAAGTGGTTAGACGCCCATGTCGACGGAGTTAGCGGCGACCTTGAATATCACCAAATTATTGGTGGGCACTCCAATTTAACTTTTACGGTTGTGGAGAATTCAGGCAGGAAATGGGTTCTTAGGCGCCCTCCAATGGGTCATGTTCTTGCAACCGCCCATGATATGAGTCGCGAATATCGTGTCATAAAAGCACTCGCTGACAGTGGAGTTCCAGTTCCTAAAGCAGTCGGCCTTTGTGAAGATCCAGAAATAAATGATGCTCCCTTTTATGTAATGGATTTTGTAGAAGGAATAGTGGTACGTGACGCTGAGATCGCCCGTTCTCTGCCTCCCCTGACTCGAAGCAAAATGGGTAAATCTCTATTAGAAACACTTGTTTCTTTACATGCAGTAGATGTTGACGAAGTAGGCCTTGGTGACTTAGCAAGAAAAGACGGCTACATCGAACGTCAGCTCAAACGTTGGAAAGCACAATTCGAACAGTCAACCAATAGAGAGATACCAGGTGTTTTTGAAATTCATGACAAGCTTCTCCAAAATGTCCCTGAGCAGCAAGGAGTGGGAATAGTTCACGGTGACTACAGGTTAGACAACACGATTATGAGCGAAACAGGTGAAGTAGCTGCAGTTTTAGACTGGGAGCTTTGCACATTAGGTGATGTTCTTTCAGACCTTGCGGCAATTATCTCCTATTCAAATGATCTAACCGGCATGGAAACGCAGGCCATGTCAGTTGAAGGTTTCCCCACTCCTGAAGAGGTTCGGAGTCTTTATGGCAATTTAAGTGAAAGAGATCTTTCAAAATTAGATTTTTATATAGCATTTGCCTATTGGCGACTTGCATGCATACTCGAAGGGGTTTACACAAGGTATGCCGCTGGGGTCATGGGAAGTGAAGCTGATACTGCTGCTATTGAAATTTTCGGTGAGCGTGTTCTTCTTCTAGTTGATTTAGCTGATTCAACATTTCAAGACTTTTTAAAGGAACAAAATTAGATGGAAAATAATCAGGAGCGTCTTTTTGAATTCATTGAACTTAAAGAGTTGGAAAAACCTGTTTTAATCTTGGCGCTTGATGGATGGATAGATTCATCGGGAATCGCCAGCAGTGTAAAAGACTCTCTATTGTCAAAAGCTCAAAGTGAAACAATGGTTAAATTCGATACAGATAAACTTCTCGATCATCGCGCTCGGCGACCTATTCTCAGCTTAAATAATGGCGTTGTAGAAAATTTGGAATGGCCTTCAATAGAACTTTTACATATAGATGGACTGGAAGGACCCGATGCTTGTTTACTGCATGGCCCTGAGCCAGACCATGAATGGAAAAACTTTGCTCAAAGCATAACGAATATCTGTGATGATCTTGATGTCTCCTTAGTGGTCGGTCTCGGTGCATATCCAGCAGCGGTGCCTCATACGAGGCCCACGAGACTTTCTTGCACTGCTGGCTCCGCTGAGATGGCTGAGAAATTGGATTTTGTTACAGCTTCAGTCAAAGTTCCTGCAGGACTTCAAGCTGTGATTGAAAATGAAACTGCCATTATGGGAATCCCATCTATAGGTCTCTGGGCTCAAGTTCCTCACTATCTATCAACTGGTCCTTATCCGCCTGCCGCAGTTGAGTTGTTGGAAGGTCTAAGAACCCTTTCCGGCGTATACAGCCCAGATCTGCAACTCGATCGAAAAGCTTTGAACACCAGAAGTCATTTAGATCAACTAATTGGCGGCAATGAAGAACATTTAGCAATGATAGAAAAGCTAGAGATTGCCTACGACCAACTAAATAACTCTGATATTAGCCTGCCATCTGGCGATGACCTTGCTGAAGAATTACAAAGCTTTCTACGTTCACAGGAAGAAAACTGAGTAAAAATTAAATTAGATTACGATGTTGATTAAGGCAGGAGGTCTGACAATTATACGTTTTGGTTCCTGATCATTTAATAATTCTTTTATACGTTCTGAACCTAAAGCCAACTCTTCAATTTCCTGATCAGTCAGATCAGATGCTACCTCAATACGATCTTTAAGTTTTCCGTTTATCTGTACTACAAGCGTTACTGTGTCAGATTGAATTTTAGATTTATCTGCCTTTGGCCAAGACTCTTTATGTATATGAGATGAGTTTCTAATTTCCCAAAGTTCAGCAGAGAAATGAGGTGTAGCTGGTGCCATAACTAGCAATAGGGTGTCTACAGCTGATTTAAGAATCTCTACGTGCGCTCCATCTTCACTCTGGATCCAACGGTACAAAGTATTTGTGAACTCCATAAAAGCCGCAACAGCCGTGTTGTATGACCAACGATCGTAATCACTAGTAATTCGCTCTATTAAAAGATTAGTTTGACGAACAATTTCTAAGTCTTCTTGGTTTAGGTCGCCTTCTCTAAGTTGTTCCGTCATGGGATTGTCAGGCTGCGCTATTCGCCAAACGCGATTTAAAAATTTTGCACAACCATCAATACCAAAATCTTCCCAATCGACATCTTCTTGAGGCGGTTTGACTTGGAGGTGTGCTAGACGTAAAGCATCTGCCCCTTGATCATCCAAGATTGCTTCTGGGGCTACCAGATTTCCTTTAGACTTCGACATTTTTGATCCGCCAAGTCGGATCATTCCTTGAGTAAAGAGTCTTTTAAATGGTTCCCTTAACTCTTTTGGAGCTACTCCTAAATCTGAAAGAGCTTTGGTGAAAAATCTTGCATACATGAGATGGAGAATTGCGTGTTCAACTCCACCTATGTACTGATCAACAGGCAACCAGTGATTAATAGCTTCTTCACCAAACGGTTTTTCTTTATTCCACGGGTCGGTAAATCTTAGAAAGTACCAAGAGGAGTCAACAAAAGTGTCCATAGTGTCAGTCTCACGCTTAGCACTTCCACCGCATTTTGGACATTCGACTTTAAGGAAATCGTCGTGTGTTGTCAGGGGCGATCTTCCTGTTGGCATGAACTTCACATCATCAGGCAAATCGACAGGTAAGTCTTTGTCAGGAACTGGTTGTTCTCCACATTCGTCACAGAAAATGATCGGAATTGGACATCCCCAATATCTCTGCCTTGAAACTAACCAATCTCTAAGCCGATAGTTGATTCGGTGAGATCCTATATTTTGCTCTTCAAGCCACTGAATGGCAGAGTCTTTCGCTTCCTTTATTTTCATTCCGTTAAGAAAATCGCTATTTATAGAGTCGCCGTCACCTGTGTAGGCCTCCCCATCAAAATCTTTTGGTGGTTCAACCGTTCTAACAATTTCGCATCCATGTGCAACTGCGAAATCCCAATCTCGTTGATCTTCACCCGGAACTGCCATAATCGCACCGGTTCCATAGGTCATAAGAACATAGTCAGCCAAAAACAGAGGGACGGGTAAGTTCGTAAATGGATTTATTACTGAAGATCCTGTAGGCACACCCCTTTTTTCAAGATTTCCTTCAGAAGAAAGTCGATCCATTTCGGAGCGATTCGCTACTTCTTCTCTGAAGGCATCTACCGCTGATCGTTTTTCTTCGCTTGTTAATTCATCGACTCTTGGATGCTCGGGAGACATCACGGCAAAGGTCATTCCAAATCCAGTGTCTGGTCGCGTCGTGTAGACATCTAGAGGAGGAACATCTTCTCGTTTTTTACCATCACTGTCGGCTATCGGTAATCCAAACTGAGCCCCTTCTGAACGGCCAATCCAGTTTTGTTGCATGAGTTTTACCTTCTCAGGCCATTCCACAGTGTCTAGATCGTCAAGCAATTGCTGTGCATATTCGGTTATACGGTAAAACCACTGTTCCATTTCTCTATTTTCAACAAGATCTCCTGATCTTTCACAAGTACCATCAGGAAGTACCTGTTCATTTGCTAGAACAGTTTGACATCCAGGACACCAGTTAACCGCTGCTCTGTCACGATACGCAAGATTCGCTTTATAAAGTTGGAGAAAAATCCACTGTGTCCATTTCATGTATTCACTATCGTGACTACTAAAAGACCTTCTTAAATCGTAAGCTGCACCTATCCTTCGAAGAGAAGCAGATAATTTTTCAATATTTTCTTTCGTGTGGATTCGAGGATGAGTCCCTGTTTTTATTGCAGCATTCTCTGCAGGTAGACCGAAGGAATCGAAGCCAATGGGTGACAGCACTCCGTCACCTCTCATCGTCCGATATCTGACAAGCAAGTCCCCCATTGTGTAATTGCGGACGTGACCCATGTGGGCGGGCCCACTCGGATATGGGTACATAGACAACACGTAATATGGAGGACGAGGATCGTCGTTATCTACTTCGTAAGTACCGTCGTCAATCCATCTCTGTTGCCAACGCGACTCTATTTCTTGAGGATTATAGATTTCAGTCACGTATTTGAGGCTACCTACGCTTTTAAAGACCTTTGTAAAAAGAGTTGTATTACTTGGAGTAAGTACCTATTCGCTTATGGTACGATTTGCTTCTTCAGGGGCTATAGCTCAGTTGGCTAGAGCGCCTCCATGGCATGGAGGAGGTCGGGGGTTCAATTCCCCCTAGCTCCACGTTGTGACCTGCTGTTTTGTGGTTAAACGTTTCTGCTTGGAGTTTCCTGGTAGCCATTCTGGTAGCCAAACTAAGTTTTCAAAGTTCAAAGCCTTGCGGCAACACCCATTGTAGGTGTTACCGCGAACGAATGCATGATTGACTACAGACCGAGCAGCTGAATGTTTATGAATTAAGTGTGCGTAATTTTTTGGCAAATTTTTTGTAAAGCCTTGTGTTTTCGGCGGGACAGTGAGGGCTTATAAGTGAGGCACTAGCACTAG
>MPLT02005309.1_pt1 | contig 25740 bp, 22 predicted proteins | sample 1617391 | NCBI WGS metagenome assembly MPLT02 (sample SAMN05944800, study PRJNA350692) | marine metagenome | biome: marine; feature: ODZ; material: water; isolation source: 70 m water sample filtered on 0.2 um supor filter | place: Pacific Ocean | collected 2012-04-08 | depth 70m m
AATGTCGACCATCGCCAAGGCGCTGCAGGAGCCGCTCCAGACCGCGGGTATCATCATCCTGATCACCGGAGCCGGCGGGGCGTTCGGTGGGATGATTCGGCTCGCCGGGGTTGGAGAAACAATCGGTGCTCTCGCAGTTAAATTCGAAATATCCTACATCCTCCTGGCCTGGGGGGCGACGGCGGTGGTGCGGATCGCACAGGGATCAGCCACGGTCTCGATGATAACCGGCGTGGGCCTTATGAGCGCAGTGATCGGTGGGATCGAATTGGACTATCATCCGCTGTACATCTTCCTCGCGATCGGGTTTGGCTCCATCACCTTGTCGTGGATGAACGACAGCGGCTTCTGGGTGGTACAACGCCTGAGCGGCTTCACGGAAAAAGAGACGCTCAAGACCTGGAGCGTGTTGCTGACCGCCATCGCCGTGCTTGGCCTGGTGCAGACGCTCATCTTCTCCAAAATCCTCCCGCTCAAGCAGGAGGCCAAACCGGCGGAGACGGCGGCGCTGGTCGTTCAGCAGAATTAGTTTGAACCGGCGGGGAATCGCTTTTCTTATCTGTCGAGGCGCAGCCGCTTGGCCAAGCGCCAAAAGAGCCACGTGAAACCGACCGATCTCAGGGGGATTCTGCAGTATATTCCGAAGTTTCGGGACCGGATTTTTGTGATCAGCATCGATGGCGCGATTGTCAGCGATGAGAATTTTGCTAATCTGCTGCTCGACTTCGCCGTGCTGCGCTCGCTCAACATCCGCGTGGCGCTGGTCCACGGCGCGGCCAGCCAGATCGCCGCGCTGGCGGCCGAGCGCGGCGTTGAGCCGTCCGATCTCGACGGCACCGAGCCAGTCAACGAAGTCACGCTGGAACTCGCACTCACGGCGGCCAACCGGTTGACGCACGAGATACTTGAGGGCTTCACCGCCAACGGGTTGCGCGGCGTCTCGACCAACGCGGTGACCGCCCACCCTCGCGGCATCATCGACGGTATCGACTATTGGTACGCCGGCAAGGCGGAACGGATCGACCTTGGCCACCTCGAGGGACTGCTCGCACAGGGCAACATCCCGGTCATCCCTCCGCTTGGTTTCGACCGCGAGGGCAACACCTACCGCGTAAACTCTGACGACCTCGCCCGCGAAGTCGCCGTCCGGCTCAAGGCAACCAAGCTGATTTACGTGACCACCCGCGACGGCCTGATCCGAAACGGTGAGGTCATCCGCCAGATTCCCAACGGCGAGCTGGACCAGATTCTTGAGCATGAACCGGCCAGCCTCCAGCCGGAGCAATTGGCCAAGGCCCGCAACTCCGCCACCGCCTGCCGGGCCGGCATCCCGCGCGTGCACCTCATCAACGGCAGTGTGCACGAAGGCCTGCTCGCCGAGGTGTTTTCAAACACCGGCATCGGCACACTCGTTTACGCCAACGAATATCGGCAGATTCGCCCGGCCAAAAAAAACGATCTCAGCAGCATCCTCACCCTCACCAAAAACGCGGTCGAAGCCGAGGAGTTGATGGATCGCAGCCTCGCCGACATCGAGGCCAACATCGCGGAGTATCACCTGTTCGAGATCGACGGCAACCCGGTCGGCTGCTTTTCACTTACGCTTTATCCTGACAGCAACATGGGGGAATTGGGCTCGGTCTGCGTGAGTGCTGCCCATGAAAATCAGGGCATCGGCAGCCGACTGGTCGAGTACGCCGAAAAACTGGGCCGCGACCATGGCTTGACCAGGCTGTTCGTCCTCTCGACCCAGACCTTCAAGTGGTTTCAGTCGCGAGCCGGGTTCGCCGAGGGTGAACTGTCGAACGTGCCAGAGCCGCGCCACGCCGCCGCAACCTCAAACGGCCGCAACTCAAAGGTGCTTTTCAAGTCACTCGAATGAATCCCGGGCTGCTCCAGCCGATCCGGGAAACGTGCGAGCGTCACGGCATCGACCCGACGCCGCGACTGCTCTTCGCTAGCGTGGCCGACCAACGCCTGATCGAATGCCGGCAGGTCGCCGGATGGGAATTCGTCGAGGAGCGGCGCATTATCATTTCCACCTCGCGCAACGGCGTTGGCCAAGCGGAGGGCTCGGAGAAAACCCCACTTGGCCTGCACCGCATCGCCGAAAAATTCGGGGACAACCTCCCAGCAGGGATGGTGTTCAAGGGACGCCAGGTGACCGGCACGGTGGAGGACGAACCGGACGCCGCCATCGCACACCGCATCCTATGGCTGGAAGGACTCGAGCCCGGTTTCAACCAGGGCGGCAATGTAGATACCCACGCGCGCTACGTGTACATCCATGGAGTGGGTGACGAATCCACGATTGGCCAACCGGCCTCACGCGGCTGCCTCCACATGGCCGCCACCGACCTGCTCCCTTTCCACGACCGCACTCCCCCCGACACCCTTCTCTGGATCACCGAAAAGTCAATGGGTCAGGGTAATTGATCCTAATTGACGACGTTTGTGGGGTTGCCGGTGATAAAGGCTTTTACATTGTTGGCGGCGATGCCGATCAACCGGCGGCGGGCGGCTTGGGTGGCCCAGCCGATGTGCGGGGTGATGTGGCAGTTCGGTGCGCTGTACAGCGGATGACCGGCAGGCGGCGGCTCGGTCTCCATCACGTCCAACCCGGCACCGGCGATCTCGCCATCGTGTAAGGCCCTGGCCAACGCCTCCGTATCGACCAACGGACCGCGAGCGGTGTTGATCAACAGCGCGCTTGGCTTCATTTGCTTCAATCGTTCGGCGTTGATGAGGTGGAGATTTTTCTCGGTCAAGGGACAGTGCAGGCTGAGGACATCGCTTTGCGCAAAAGCTTCGTCCAGCCCAACCATCTCGATGCCGTCGGGCTGTTCGCGTGGGGGCCGGTGGTTGTGGGCGATCACGCGCATGCCAAACGCTTTGGCCAAGGCGGCGGTTTCGCGGCCGATTTGGCCAAGACCGATGATGCCAAATGTCTGCCCCTTCAGCTCCGTCAACGGCGCGTTCCAAAAACAAAAATCAGGGCAGTCAGCCCAGACCCCTTGGCGAACCGCCTCGGCGTGGGATGCCACGTGCTGGGTCAGGTTGAGCACGTGCGCGAAAACCATCTGCGCTACAGCCGGCGTGGAGTAGGCCGGGATGTTCGTGACCGGGACGCCACGGGCACCGGCGGCAGCGAGGTCGACGACGTTGTAGCCGGTGGCCAGCACGCCGATGTACTTGAGCTTGGCCAAGCGGCCGATGCTCTCGGTATCCAGCACGGTTTTGTTGGTAAGCACGATCTCGGCATCGGCTGCCCGCTCGGCGATCAACCCGGACGGGGTACGGTCGTGGGTCTGCACTTGGCCAAGCGCTTCGAGGGGAGCCCAGTCGAGGTCACCGGGGTTGGCCGTGTATGCATCAAGGATGACTATTTTCACGCGGCCCGAATGAAACGGGAACCGGCCGCGCACGGCAATTCGGAAAAATGCGGTTGCCACCGGCGGGCCGGGTGTGGACGCTTGGGGCATGGGAGCGAAAAGCAAGGCCGGTTCCCGGCGGTTCGCGAATTATCCGAGACTGAACCCGCTGGGTATCGGGCGCGACATCTCGGCCGCGGACCTGATCGACCAGACTTTCATGGCGTACAACGGCGGCCGCCTGCGTGAAGCGGCGCAGCTTTTGAGCAAAAAAATGCTGCCTAAAAACGGCACGGTCGGCCTAACACTGACCGGGGCACTGACGCCAGCCGGTCTCGGTAAGTCGTGTCTCATCCCGATGATGAAGGCCGGGTTCATCGACTGGATCGTCTCGACCGGGGCGAACCTGTACCACGACCTCCACTACGGCCTGGACATGAAACTTTACGCCGGCTCGCCGTTCCTCGATGATCTCGAGCTGCGCGAGCAGTCAGTGATCCGTATTTACGATGTGTTGTTTGACTACGATGTGTTGCTCGACACGGATGCCTTCGTGCGGCGCGTGATCAGCGGCCCGGAATTCCAGAAGCCGATGGGCAGCGACGAGTTTCATTTTCTGCTCGGCAAATACGTCCACGAGCGCGGGCGCAAACTGAAACTCAAGGACAGTTCCGTGCTGGCGACGGCCTACGAGTGCGGCATCCCGATTTTTACCAGCAGCCCCGGCGACAGCTCGATCGGCATGAACGTCGCCGCCATGGCGCTGCGCGATTCCGGGCTGACCATCGATCCGAACCGCGACGTCAACCAGACGGCGGCCATCGTGTACGATGCCAAGGTGCGCGGGCTGGCCTCGTCGGTGTTTATCCTTGGCGGCGGTTCGCCAAAGAATTTCATCCTCCAGACCGAGCCGCAGATTCAGGAGGTGATGGGCATCGAAGAGAGTGGGCACGATTATTTTTTGCAGATCACCGATGCCCGGCCGGACACCGGTGGCCTCAGCGGCGCCACGCCGGCGGAGGCGGTGAGCTGGGGCAAGGTGGATCCCGACACCCTGCCGGACTGCGTGGTGGCCTACGTCGACACCACCGTGGCCCTGCCGTTGCTCACGGCTTATCTGCTGACCCGCAACCGACCGCGCAAGGCCAAGCGCCTATACGATCGGCGCGACAAGTTGCTTGGCAAACTCACGGCCCGATACCTCGACACCGGGACGGTCACCAAAATCAAGACCGGCCGCAAAGTGGCCAAGCGCACCTCGGCCAAGCGCTAATGCGGATTGCGATTTTCAACACCGTGCAGCTCGAGACGGCGGGCGGGATGGAGCATTTTTGCATTCAGACCGCAGCGCATCTCTCCAGCCTGCCCGGCGTTCAGGCTGACTGCGTGACGATGGACGACGCGTTCAATCTCCGCTACGGCCAACTGCATTCGCTCTATTTTTTGCGACTCTTCGATCGGTCGACAATTTATCGCGAGTCACGCGAATCGATCGAGAGCCAACTTGGCCAAGCGCGCTACCTCAAGTGCGCAAACTTCCGCGAACTCACCCAGGCGCTTGGCCAATACGACCTCGTCTACAGTCGAAACGAAATCACGGAGGCGTTTTTGTTTCACAACCTCATCGGGTATCATCGGGTTCCGCCTGTCATCTTCGGCTGCCACTGCCCGCACCGTTACGTCGGCGCGAGCACGCTCCACAGCCGGCTCCACAATCTCCTCTACTCCTCGCCGCTTTACACCCGCTTGGCCAAGCGCGTGGCCGGGTTTCACACTATCTCTGGCGGCGATCGAGCGGCGATCGAGCGGCAGTTTCCGGGGCATCCGGTGGTGCAAATCCCGAACCCGTTCGACGCGGTCGGATACGCGGAACAGGCCAAGCGAGCCAAGCCGCCGATCACGGTGGATCGGGCCAAATTCAACATCCTCTGGGCCGGCCGCTTGACCGGGCAAAAAGGCGTCGCGCAACTGCTCAAGGTCATCGAACGCGTGAACGAGTCGCATGCCGCTCGGGTTGAGTGGCACATTTGCGGCGAAGGCGAGTTGAGCGGATTGGTGTCTGAAGCGGCACAGCGGCACGTCAACGTCCACGCGCACGGCCATATCGACCGCGAGGCGATGCCGGCGGCGTATGCCGCCGCAGACCTGTTCATCAGCACCAGTCAGTGGGGCGAGACGTACGCCTACACGCCTCGCGAGGCCAACAGCCTCGGCGTGCCGGTGGTTTCATACGATATCTCTGGCTGCAACGAGATCATCGATGATGGGGTGAACGGTCGCCTGGCCAAGTCGGACAATGAGTTTGTCGAATACATAAAGTGGTTCGCCGACGGCAATCGGCTGGGCAGTGACATCACAAAACATATCCGCAAAAAAACAGATGCCACCTCCGCCTACCGGCAACTGCTCCGTTTTTTCCAGGATCGCCTTGAATCTGAATCGAGGTAGGGCGTGCTGTCCCAGCGTGCTGGGACAAACGAGGACGGCTGGGACAGCCATCCTTACCATCGCTTGGCCAAGCGGTTGCGTTCCTAGTCCGCAGGGTTGAGTTGGGGTTGTATTCTCTTTAGCTTGTGCGGCGCGTGAGTGATGTCGCCGAACAACAAACGCCCCTGAAGGTGGGCATGATCTCTCTTGGCTGTGCGAAGAACCTCGTCGACGCCGAGGTGATGATGGGTTCCCTGTTGAAACAGGGATTCGAGATCACAAACGAAAACGCCGAAGCCGACGCGCTCATTGTCAACACCTGCTCCTTCATCGACGCCGCGCAGGAAGAAAGCGTGGACACCATCCTCGAGTCGACTGAGTTCCGCGAAAATACAAACACCGGCCAAGCCGTGATTGTCTCTGGCTGCCTGTCCCAGCGTTACCGAAAGGAACTGCCCAAGCTGATGCCGGAAGTGGATGCGTTCATGGGGATCGACCAAGTGGAACAGGTCGGCGACATCGTCCGTAAGGCCGTCGACAACCGCGAGTCGCGCCTTGGCCAAGCGGAGGAAAAACCGAACAACGATGAGACCAAGCGGGCGGTTGCTGAACTCGTTGCCGATGACGAGAGCGAACGACCGGCAACTCCCGGCGAGCCGCTGGTCGACATACATTCGCGGCCGGATTACATCCCCAAGTTCGAGACGCCTCGTTTTCGGCTGACCCCGAACCACTTTGCGTATGTGAAAATTGCCGAGGGATGCAATCATCCCTGCAGCTTCTGCATTATCCCGCGCATGCGCGGCTCGCACCGCAGCCGTACCCAGTCCGACATCGTGCAGGAAGCCCGCCAACTCGTGGCCGACGGCGTTAAGGAGCTGAACCTCATTTCGCAGGATTCAACCTATTACGGGCTGGATCTACGGCCGGATCATCGGGCCAACATCGCCTCGCCTGAGCGATTTACCGCTGCGGCCAATGAGCTGTCGGCCGATGCCTCGACGCTGGTCAGCCTGCTCCGCGAAATCAACTCGATCGAGGGCGAGTTTTGGATTCGCACCCTTTACACCCACCCAGCGCACTGGACAGAGGAAATCATCACAGCCATCGCCGAGTGTGAGAAGGTCGTTAAGTACGTCGATATGCCGCTGCAGCACATTCACGACGCGATGCTCGAGCGGATGCGACGCGAGACCAGCGGCCAATACATCCGCGACCTGATCGGGCGCATCCGCGAGGGCGTTCCCGGTATCGCGATACGCACCACGTTCATCGTCGGTTTTCCGGGTGAGACGGAGGAATATTTTGAGGCGCTACTCGACTTGATGCGCGAGGTGCGGTTCGAGCGGTTGGGCGTGTTCACCTACTCAAAAGAGGACGGAACCAAGGCCGGCGCGATGGAATGCCAGTTGACCGACGAACAAAAAGAGGATCGCCGTGAACGCGCCATGGCCGTCCAGCTCGAGATCAGTCGGAGGATCGCCGCGGCGCAGGTCGGCAAAACTATGCGTGTACTGGTCGAGAAACAGGCCGACGAGGAGGAACTGAAGCAGGCCAACACCAGCTCATGGGAGCACGGCCTGATTCGCAGTGAAGACAGCGACGAGGAAATGGGCCTTGGCCCCTGCCTCATTGCCCGGGGCGAAGTCGACGCGCCGGACATTGACGGCCGCGTGTTGGTGCGCGGCGACCTGACGCTTGGCCAATTTGCCGACGTGAAAATCACCGGCCACACGGATTACGATTTGATAGCCGAGCCGGCCTGATCGCTTGGCCAAGCGCACACGATGAACCTACCAAACAAACTGACGATCAGCCGGATCATGATGACCGTGCTGTTTCTGATCGCGCTATTCGTCGAATTTTCGTTTCACTACACGGTGGCGCTGGTGTTGTTCGTCGCCGCAAGCATCACCGACATCCTCGACGGCACCATCGCCCGCAAGCGCGGGTTGATTACCGACTTCGGAAAACTGATGGATCCGCTGGCTGACAAAATGCTGATCTGCTCGGCGTTTATTGCGTTCATCGAGTTGGAGTGGATGCCAGCCTGGATGGTCATCGTGATCGTGGCGCGCGAGTTGGCCATCACCGGCCTGCGCCTTTTGGCCGCCAGTAAAAACATCGTCTTGGCCGCCGAAAAACAGGGCAAAAACAAGACCATCACCCAGGTTGTCGCCATCATCGCACTGCTGGTTACGCACAGCCACGGTGACTGGGGTATTGTCGGGCAATTGTTCGCGTTTGAAATCGCCGGACACGCTTGGGCGTGGTGGGTGGCGGAGATTTCCAAGTGGGCAGCCGTCACACTGACCGCCACATCCGGTATTTATTATCTCTGGAAAAACCGGGAAGTCTTCCTCAACGACTGCTGAGATGAACCGACTGATTCTTCTCGTTGCCCAGGGGCTTGGCACCGGGCTTTCACCAAAGGCCCCCGGCACAGTGGGCACACTGCTTGGCTTACCGCTGTTCATCCTGCTGCTGTTGCCCGGTAACTTTGGGTTCTTCGTTGGCATGCTCGTTTTTCTCGCGATTGCCTCTGTTTATTTTTGTGAACGCGCCGAGGTCATTTTGAATCAGCGCGATCCCGGCTCGATCGTGATCGATGAAATTGTCGCCGTCCCGCTATGCTTCGCGGGCTGGGTGTATGCCCTCTATTTCAGCTCCGGTGTCATGCCGGAGTGGTCCCATTTTTTCAGCGGACAAAACGCGGGCTGGACAGCAGGCGTCATCCTTCTCTTCCGCATCTTCGACATCGCCAAGCCGTGGCCAGTCGGGCCAAGCCAGTCGATGCCGAAGGGCTGGGGCGTGACGATGGACGACCTGCTGGCCGCTCTCTACGTGAACATCGTAGTGGGCCTGATCGCGTGGATCGCCTGAGTCGCTTCCGCCTCGACAGGCACGGCTGTCGGCCTACAATCGACGCGCGATCCATGAAAAAAAGAACTCTTCTTCCTCTCGTTACGCTGTTTTTTTGCGTTCTACAGTCTACTGGCCAGCCCAAGCTCGACACAAAACCGCTCACTCTCGAGGGTGACATCGCATCGCACCTCGTCGCCGGGGTGGATCAATTCCTCCTCGACGAACTGGCCGCATCCGTGGCCAAGCGGCCGGCATACTGGGATCGCGATTTTAGCTCTCATGAGGCTTACGTGAAATCGGTCGAGCCAAACCGCAAACGCCTGGCCCACATCCTCGGCCTGCGCGACGCACGAACCGCCTTCGACGGCCTGCAACTGAACGGCACCACCGCCACTTCGTCGCTCGTGGGTCAAACCGACCGCATCACCATTCATGCAGTCAGTTGGCCTGCGTTTCGAGATGTCACCGGCACCGGCCTGTTGCTTGAACCACGCGGGCGCGATGTAGTAGCCAACGTGGTGGCCATTCCCGATTCCGGCCAAATTCCAGAGCAAATCGCCGGATTATCGCTTGGCCTGACGCCTGAACTGCAGTACGCGCGGCGCCTGGCCGAGAGCGGTTGCCGGGTGGTCGTGCCGATGTTGATCGATCGTCAGGAAAAAATCAGCCGCCTCACTCGACGCGAATTCCTCTATCGCTCCGCCTTCGAGCTGGGCCGTCAACTGGTCGGATACGAGATCCAAAAAACCCTCGCCGTGGTCGATTGGTACAAGAAAAGTTGGCCCGCCAAACCGGTTGGCGTGATCGGCTGGGGCGAGGGCGGTTTGATCACCCAATACGCTGCCGCCGTGGATACCCGCATCGATACCGCCTGTGTCAGTGGCTACTTCGATTCCCGCCAAAACATTTGGCAGGAACCGATCGATCGAAATGTTTTTGGATTGCTCGAGCAATACGGGGATGCCGAGTTGGTTTCACTCATCGCACCTCGACAGTTCATCGTGGACGCCGCACGCGGACCGGAAGTCACCATCCCGGGCGGACGCGGCGCCCCGTCACGTGTCGTGACTCCTGCGCTTGGCTCCGTCAAAGAGGAACTGGCCCGTGCCGAGCGCCTTATCGAGAAGCTCGATCCGCCGGCCAAGCTGCAACTGGTTGAGGGTGGACAGAAACCGTTGACCGGCCAAGCGCTTGGCCAATTTCTCAAGTCGCTTACTGCAGACGCAGCGCTTGGCCAAACGGGAGAAGACAACATCACGCACCTCCGGAAAAACTTCGATGCGGCTCCGCGCCACGCAGCGCAGTTTCATGAGATCGACCGTCACACACAGTGGCTGCTCCGCGAGAGCCCATTCTTGCGAAAGCAATTCTACAAACCGGACACGTCTTCCGTGGCCAAGTTTGAGGCGTCGAACGAAAAATATCGCACACAGTTTTACGACGATGTGATCGGTCGCTTCGATCGCAAAAGACTGCCACTCAATGCGCGTAGCCGAAAAATCTACGACACAGAAAAATGGGTGGGCCACGAAGTAGTCCTCGATGTTTTCCCAAATGTCATCGCCTACGGAATACTGCTCCTGCCGCGTGACTTGAAGGCCGATGAAAAGCGCCCGGTCGTCGTTTGCCAACATGGGCTGGAGGGACGGCCACAGGACATCATCCAGGGCGACCACCGCGCCTACCACGACTTTGCGGCCAAGCTCGCCGAACGTGGTTTTATCACCTTTTCACCACAGAATTTGTACATATTCACCGACCGTTTTCGCACCCTGCAGCGGAAGGCCAATCCGCTCAAAAAGACCCTGTTTTCAGTGATAATTCCGCAACATCAGCAAATTGTGGACTGGCTGAAAACCCTGTCGTATGTGGACAAAGAACGCATCGCCTTCTACGGCCTGAGCTACGGCGGGAAAACCGCGATGCGCGTGCCGCCTGTCGTCACCGACTACTGCCTCTCCATTTGCTCAGCCGACTTCAACGAGTGGGTGGACAAGAACGCCTCAACACGCAACCCGCACAGCTACGTCAACAGCGGTGAGTACGAAATCTTCGAGTGGGATCTTGGCAGTACATTCAACTACGCGGAGATGGCGGGACTGATCGCGCCGCGTCCGTTCATGGTCGAGCGCGGTCACTACGATGGAGTTGCCTCCGATGAAACCGTCGGTTGGGAATTCGCCAAGGTACGATTCCTTTACCAGGGAAAGTTGAAACTAAAGGACCGTTGTGAGATCGAATGGTTCGATGGACCACACACTATCAACGGCAAGGGGACATACGATTTTTTGCATCGTCACTTGAACTGGCCGAAGCGTTGATTTCTTCGTCAAAATACCGGTTCAAAAAAAATGTTTTTTTTGAAAAAATCGGTTGTCAAAAAAAAATTTGCGAGTAGAGTCACCTTCCCAAGAAGTAAACTCTACGCGTAGAGTCCTTCTTAGTACCATTAGGTTTCACCTTTGGTAAGACTTCCAACGAAGTTGGAATGACTCCAGAGCGAGGAGGTGACATAGAACAAATGGCCGCAAAAAAGAAAGCTAAGAGAAAAGCTGCCAAGAAAGCACCTGCCAAGAAGAAGGCGGTGAAGAAGGCTGCTAAGAAAAAGGCACCTGCCAAGAAAAAGGCGGTGAAGAAGAAGGCTGCCAAGAAAAAAGCACCTGCCAAGAAAAAGGCGGTGAAGAAGAAGGCTGCCAAGAAGAAGGCTGCTCCCAAAAGGAAAGCAGCTAAAAAGAAGGCAACCCGCAAGAAGAAGAAATAATCTTCTTTAAAAGGTTTGAATGCGGTTTGGAGGTTCTGCCCTGTGCGGAACCTCCATCCTTCTTTTTTGGGCCGGCTTTTTGCATATTTTCCCCATGGCCACGCTGGTTTTTGACATTGAGACATCCGCACTACCCCTCGATTCCTTCGACAATTCCTCTCAGGAATACCTGATGCGGCCGGCGGCCAGACTGGCCACCGAGGAGGAGCAGGAGGCCAAGCGGGAGGAACTCGTTCGCATGATGAACCTCTGGCCATTCACGGCCCGGGTGGTGTGTGTGGCGATGATCAACGCGGAGACGCTGCGCGGGCAGGTCATTTTTATCGCCGACGATTTCGAGTCCAACTCGCGCAGTGTTGCTGGTGTGGAGTTCGTCCCGGTGATGGACGAGGAGGAATTGATCGCGCAATCTTAGGAGGTAGCCAAGCACTACGACAAGGTGGTGACGTTCAACGGTCGCCAGTTTGACATTCCGTTTCTCTATCTTCGTTCCGCGCAACTCGATGTACCGATCTCAAAAAAGAACTGGCTCGGCTATCGGTTCGCCACCGATCCGCACTGCGATCTCGCGGAGCAGTTGACGTTTTACAACGTCAGCGGCAGGGATGGTGCCGCCCGGCGTTTCAACCTGGATTTCTACTGCCGCGTGTTTGGGATCGAGTCACCGAAATCGCACGGGGTCACCGGGATGGACGTCAACCAGTTGATTAAGGAGGAAAAGTACGAGGCAATCGCCGAGTACTGTGTGCGCGACGTCTTCGCCACAGTGAAGCTCTACGACATCTGGAGGGAACGCCTCGAGGGCATCAAGTGATCGCTTGGCCAAGCGGAGTATCAATCCTCAATCGGTTGCAGCTTCCTGATGGCCGTTATCGTCGATTCGGCGGCCTCCTGATAGATGCCCCGCAATTCCTGCCGCGAACAGGTCCTTGCCTTTTCCCGCAGCGGCTCGACGTCAAGCGGTTTGCCGAACTTAACAGACATCATCCTTGGCTTGGGTAGCGCTTGGTTTCGGTTGTAGGCGTTGTAGGTCCATACCCGCACCGGCACGACCGGGGCACGCGACTTGATGATCGTCAGGCCGATGCCGCCCTGTGCCGGCAGCATTTCGCCGTCGAACGTCCGCGTGCCTTCCGGAAAAATGATGATACCATTGTCTTTGAGCAGCCTCTCGAGAATGATTTTCAAGCCCCTGGCTCCGCCTCCCTCCCGGTCGACCGGTACGGTATTCAAACCCCTGAAAAAAGGGCCTGAAAGCCAATGTGAAAAGATGTTTTCACGGGCAAGATAGTTGATCGGCCGGGGCAGGCTGCTGCCGATGAACGGCGGATCGAAGTAGCTCTCGTGGTTGGCCGCGATAATGACCGGGCCGGTGATGGGCACGCGCTCGGGGTTGTACACGCGACATCGAAACAGGTTTTTGAATATCCATCTCGATGAGGCCCAAGCCCACCAGTAGAGCGGGGTCATCCCGCGGCCTCCAGTTTTTCCTGAACCTCGCCGATGATCAACGCGCTGGTCTCCTCGGCGGTCATCTCGGAGTTGTTGATCACCTTCGCGCCGAGCGGGATCATGAGCGGGGCGGCGGCGCGTTGGCTGTCCTGCTTGTCGCGTTCGGCCAGATTTTCGTCCACCCCATCGGCAGCACGACGCTTGGAGCGCTCGTCGAGCGAGGCGTCGAGGTAGAATTTGAAATCCGTGTCGGGAAACACATTCGAGCCGATGTCGCGTCCTTCCATCACGAGGTCACCGAACTTAATGCATTCACGCTGCTTGGCTTTCATCCATTTGCGCACGGCAGGAACTGCCGCCACCACCGGCACAGCGGCACTCGTCTCGGCGGTGCGGATTTCCTTCTCGGGAAAATAGCCATCCACGTACAACCGAATGTGGCCGTCGTCGTTTTTCAACTCCGTCTTCCATCGACGACACAGCGACGCAATCGCCTTGTTGTCGCCGAGATCGACATCCTTCTCGAGGCAGTGCCAGGCGAGGCTGCGGTACATCGCACCTGTGTCGACATACGCATAGCCCAACGCCTTGGCGACGCGTTTTGCGTTGGTGCTCTTCCCGCTGGCGCTCGTGCCGTCGAGGGCAATTACGATTGGCTCTCCCATCAAATTTTAGTCTGCAAAAAGTTGTTCCGGTTTCAGTTCGTTCCCGTTCCCATCCCGCACCGTCGCGCCCAGTCCGAGCGGAGCAGGGGCGGCCAGTTTTTGAAAAAACGTCGGGAAAGTCTTGCGAACGCAGGCCGGATTCTTGATGCGAATCCCCGGCACTTTCAATCCAAGAGTGGCAAAGCACATCGCCATCCGGTGATCCTCGTACGTGTCCACCTCCGCACCGTGCAATGCGCCTGGCTGCACGGTGAGCGTGTCTCCGGACTCATCAATCGCCGCGCCGCACTTGGCCAATTCGGTTCGCATCGCCACGACGCGTTCGCATTCCTGTACCCGCAGGCGGCCAAGCTCGGTGAATTCCGTCTGCCGCCTGGCCAAGGGCGCAATGGCGATGGCAGTCATGATGCTGTCACCAAGATTGTCCTGCCGCGATGTGCTCGGCGGCAGTGGCAATCGACCGGGAAATGCCGCATCGATCTGCCAACCGGAGCTTGGCCAGCGGGCCACCTGTACCGGCAGACTGCCGGCTTCAGACAAAATATGCCCTGCCGCCCAAAAGTAACTCCCCCCGGAGGCATCCGGCTCGATGGCAAAGCTGCCGCCTCGGCTCGGGAACACATCGATCAGGCTTGAGGTCATCGCCACGTAGGGCGAGGCGGCTCCCTGCTCACCATCAATACCGACCTGCCATCGCCCAATCCCGGCACCGAGCAGCAGCGCCGAGGCGAATTGCGTACTCATCGCGATGTCCACCCGGCAACTCCCGCCGCTTGGCCCCTGACCGTGGATGGTCACCGGCAGCCTGTCGTTTTCTGAGTCGATTCGATTACCCAGCTCCCGCAGTGCCTGCAGCAGGGCAGCCTGTGGGCGCTCGTGCATGCGTAACACGCCTGAGAGTCGGTAGACGCCCCGGCCAAGGCATAGGAACGCCGTGAGAAACCGGGCTGCCGTGCCGGCGTTGCCAACGAACAACTCGAGGGGTTCCTCCTCCGTTCCGCCGCTTGGGATCGCTTGGCCAAGCCCGGCCACGTGGATCGTGCGGTTAGCCGCCTCACCGGGGTCAGGCTGTACCTCGATCGAGTAGCCCAGCTTTTGCAGCGCCTCCACCATCACCTGCGTGTCCTCGCTCCACAAGGCACCCTCAAGCGTCACCTCACCCTCGGCCAGAGCCGCGAGGATGAGCGCTCGATTGGTGATGCTCTTCGAGCCGGGAACAGTGATCTCCACCTCGGGTGCAGCGCTCAGCGGGACAATCTCGATTAGGTCGGGCAGCGACATTTCAATCTGCATCCGGCGCACTCCATTCATCGCGCGCTCGCTTGGCCTCATCGAGCCACCCTTCAATCGCTTCGCTGGAATCCTCCGAGATCAGTTGTCGCAGCTGATCCAGTTCAGCGGAATACTCGTCGATCACCTCAAGGATGGCCTCGCGGTTGGATCGGACAATGTCGCGCCACATCACAGGCGAGCCGGAGGCCAGACGGGACATATCGCGAAAGCCGGTCGCGCAAAGTTGTTTCTGCAACTCACCATGGCTCGGGTCCAACACACGCCTTGCCAGGGCCGAGGCCAGCAGGTGCGGGAGATGACTGCACCTCGCAACCAGTTGATCGTGATCGTCCGCCGACATCGTGACCGGTTCGGAGCCGAGTTTTTCCCAAAATTCATTGACGAAGTTGAGTGCCGTCGCGTCGGTGGCATCGGTCGGCGTGACCACGCACACGGCGCCGTCAAACAGATCTGCCCGGGCAGCGCTTGGCCCAGCCTGGGCGCTTCCGGCCATCGGGTGGCTCCCGACGAAGTGTGCCCCGGCACCGGCAATCATCGGCGTCAGTTCATCCACCAACTGCCGCTTGGTACTTCCCACATCGGTGACCACCGCCCCGTTTTTCAGGTGCTGCAGCCAGCGCTTGGCCAAGCCGGCCATGCTAGCCACCGGCGTGCAGAGGACAATCAGGTCTGACCCGGAAATTGCTTCCGCTTCGTCCAGCGTCACCTCGTCAGCCACGCCAAGTGCCTGGCATTCACTCACGCTCTCCGGCCGCCGAACGAGAGCGGTCACGCGCTTGGCCAAGCCGCGCTCCTTCGCAGCAAGACCAAGCGAACCGCCAAGGAGCCCGGCTCCGACGATTGTGAGTTTGTCCAATGACACGCGCGCATTAAACCGGCGATGCCTTACCGAGTCGAGCAGAGTCGGGAAAAGTCACAATTTCGCAGCATAAAATTGACGGCGCATGGGTCGGGCTGATACACAACAAGCCCAGTTTACGTGCGCTTGGTTCGCAGCCGTAAACCCGACAACACCATGCCTGCAAAAAAGAAATCGCCCGCCACCGCCAACCGCAAAAAACCGAAGTTCCGCCGTGTCCTGCTGAAGATAAGCGGGGAAGTGCTCGGCGGGGAAACCGGCGGCATCTGTCCCGAGTCCGTCCACGACGTCGCGGCGCAGGTGCGCGAGGTGGCAAAGCTCGGCGTGCAGATCGGCGTCGTCGTTGGGGGAGGGAATATTTTTCGCGGACTGCAGGGCAGCGAGAAGGGCATCGAGCGGGTGACCGGCGACCAGATGGGAATGCTCGCCACTGTGATAAACTCCATGGCACTGCAGGATGCGCTGGAAAAACAGGGTGTGCCGACCCGCGTCCAGTCCGCCATCACCATGTCGCAGGTGGCCGAGCCTTTCATCCGCCGGCGGGCGGTGCGTCATCTCGAGAAAGGACGCGTGGTCATCTTCGGCGGTGGTACCGGTAACCCGTACTGCTCCACCGACACGGCCGCCGCCTTGCGTGCCAACGAGATCGCCGCCGAGGTCATTCTCAAGGCCACTAAGGTCGATGGTATCTACGACAGTGACCCGATGAAAAACCCGAAGGCCAAGCGCTTCACGAAAATCAGCTACCTCGATGCGCTGCAAAAACAACTGCGCGTGATGGACTCCACCGCTTTTTCGCTCTGCATGGACAACGGGATGCCAATCATCGTCTTCGACCTCTTCAAGAAACACAACTTCCGCAAAGTCATCCTAGGCGGCAAAGTCGGTACGTTGGTGAGTTAAGGCAAATACGCCTTCAATCTTTCAACCCCCGCCGGGTTATTTTCGGCTTTATTTTTTACGGGGTCGAATCCGGTGGATTGATCGTATAATTCCACTTTGCTGAGTTGCCCGTTTTTTCGCGTGACGATGAGCCGGTGGGACTGCGTTCGCACGCTGATGCCATCGCGCCAGTAGCTCAGCGCAGCATCCCGAACCTTGGCTGATGGATCGTCCAGCACCTTGGCCAAACTTTTGCCGTCCAGCGGGTGTTCCGTTTTTTTGAATTCCGGCTTGGCCAGATCGATCAACGTCGGGAACAAATCGAGCGACTCGACCAACGCGTTGCTGCTTGAGCCGGCCTGTTTCATCCCGGGCACGCTGATGATGAGTGGGCTGCGCACAGCGCGCTCAAGCGGGGTGTGCTTGGCCCACAACGCCGAGTCGCCAAGGTTCCAACCGTGGTCGCCCCAGAGCACCACGATCGTGTTATCGCTCAAGCCGGTTTTGTCCAGGGCGTCCAGCACGCGGCCGACCTGCCGGTCGGTATAGCGGACGCAGGCCAGATAGGCGCGCCGCGCGTTGATGACGTTTTCCGGTGAGAGTGGACGCTTGGGATAGGGAAAGTCGTACTTAAAAAACTCGCCGCTGCCGTGCCAGTAGGGCGAGTTGATTTTTTCAGGATGGGGCGGCGGCGGTATATCGGCCTCCTTCATTGCTTCCCAATCCTGCTTTGGAGCAACAAATGGAAGGTGCGGCTTGAAAAAGCCCAGCCCCATGAAAAACGGTTTGTCGCGCTTGGCCAAGTGATGCAGCCGTGCGACTGCGTGCGCGGCCATCTGGCCGTCCGGCAGGTCGTCGTCGCCCTCGACGGTGAAGTCAAAAAGGTCCTTTGCTCCGGAGCCGTCCTCGCGGTGGATGCCGTTTGCGTAGGCGAAGAAAATCCCCCAGCCTCGTTTCCATGTGCCGTATGGGGTGGACATTTCGGTCCACGCATTCGGCACCTCGTCGCGGCCGTCTCCGGCGCCGTTGTAGGCGTAAACCCGTCCGTCAGCGGTGTGCGAAATCTTGCCTATCAACACCGTGTGATAGCCGCTGCGCTTGAACAGTTCCGGCATGCTTTGGGCTCCCGGCAACATCTCAGCCGTCAGGGCGGTTTTGCCGGCGTAAAACCCGGCGTTGCCCCCGGTGAAGCCGGTCACGGCCGGGCTGCGGCCGGTGAGCATCGCGTAACGCGAGGCGCCACAGGTCGGCACCTGCACGAAGTGATTGCGAAACACCATGCCGCACCTGGCCAAGCGATCGATGTTTGGCGAGGGCGCGTATTCGACGCCGTAGCAGCCAAGCTCCGGACGCAGGTCGTCGACGGCGATGAAAAGCACGTTCATCGGCTTGGCCTTGGCCGCGTACGCTTGGCTAAGCGCAGTGACCGCCACTGCTGCAAAAAAAAGAAAACGGATCATGGATCAAATGTTTACGTCGCCGCCCGGGCCGTCGCCGGTCTTGAGGCCAAGCGATTCGCGGATCTCCGCCAGCTCGGTGCGGATGCCGTTTTTGAAAAAGATGATGTCGGCCTTGTGAATCAGCAGGTTGGCGCCCATGTCGACAAACCGCGCCTGACTGGCGATGTCGCCCCAGGCGTGGATTCCCGCGCCGACGCCTTTTGCCCGGGCCTTGGTGAAAATTATCTCGGCCGTTTTCAGGAACGTCGGGTCATCGTACTGCTCCGGCACGCCGAGGTTGGACGACAGGTCATGCGGGCCGATGAGCACCGAGTCGATGCCCGGTACGTCAAGGATGCGGTCGAGATTATCCACCGCCGGCACACTCTCGATGTTTATGATAAGCAGGTTGTCTTGATTAAACCCGGGCGCGTAGTCGGCAAGCTCGCCCGGCAACGGCTGGCCGGCGAGGGCGTCGTCAAGTCGCTGCCCCTTGAGCGGCCGCAGCTTGGAGGCACCTCGGAGTTGTTGCACCTGCTCGACCTGCTCAATGTACGGCGCGACCACCCCGGCCGCCCCGTCGTCGAGCACCATCGTCGCCTCGTATGGCGAGGGTGAAACGATACGCACGAGTGGTGGCAGGCCCATCGCCTTGTACGTGCGGCACATCCACGAGACCTGACTGCGATCGAGCGCAATGTGCTCGGTATCGATGAAAACAAAATCGAGTCCGCTGTCGCCGAGCACCTTCGGCCAGAACGGCGAAGGCGAAACGATGAGCGTGCCAAAAACCGGGCCGCCGTTGTGCAGCGCCTCTTTCAGTTCAACCGGGGTCATGTCAGCAAATTACCTCCACAGGTTGCCCTGTTTTACCGGACTCGACGGCGGCAAAAGCCGTGGCGGCAATGTCGCGACCGGCCTGCGCGTTGAGAATCGGCTCGCTGCCGGTGTCGAGTGCCCGCGCAAAATCGTCCATCAACAGGAAATCGTTCTCGTTGGCGATACGTTCGTTTTTGAATTCCAACGGCGGCTGATCGCGATAGTAGATGCTCACCTCCGGCCGGGCCTCGGAGATGACCAATCCGCCCTTCGAGCCGATGACGTGAATCTTGATCGCGCCGATGTCCGGGTGGCTCGCTGCGCCGATACGGCCAATGCACAACGAGCCGATGATACCCCTACCCAACTCCAGCGACACAGTGGCGAGGTCGTCCACGTTGTTGTCGACGTTGGCCTGATGAAAATGCGTCGCCGTCCGGGCGAACACGCGCTGCACATTCTGGCCGGTCAACAGGTGCACGTAGCCCAGCGGGTAGATGCCCTCGATCTGCAACTCGCCCATCGCCTCGCTGCCCACGCCACCGTCCGAGCCATCGGCATGAGCCTCCATCTGCCGCTCGAGCCAGTCGATTGGCGGATCACCCTCCGCGCGCGAGCCCTTGGGTGGGCCGGCATCTTTCGAAAAATAAAAATCAATGTGTATCGCTTGCAACGCTCCGATTGCACCGGAGGCAATCGCCTCTTTCGCCTGAATCACTGCGGGCAGGTAGTTCCGGTTCCAGAGTAGGAATTTCACGTTGTTGCGCTGAACCGCCTCGACAAGCCGATCGCACTCGGAGAGTCGGGTGGACATCGGTTTGTCGGCGATCACGTGTAGCCCAGCATCGGCGGCTCGCACCGCGAGATCGCAGTGCCTCTCCGCCGACGGGCTGACCGCCGCTATTTCGAGATCGTACTCGGCGATCGCCTTGGCCACGTCGGGCACGTACGGGATCCCAAACTCATCGGCGAACTTCTGATTGCGCTCATGCACCCAGTCCGGCTGATCGGCGTCATCCGTCACGACGACCAACTCAAACCGCGGATGCGCCGACACGGCACGCGGCAGGTAACAGTGCTTCACCACGCTGAACACGCCGGCCCGGAATGTCTTCGTCTCCGCCACCTCAGTTGCCCTCCTTTCCGCTGATCACCTGCCTGCTTTTCGCGGACTCCAAAACTCGATCCAAGACCTCGACCGCTCTCGTTGTATCGGCCACTGTCACGCTTGGCGCGCGTTGTTCGCTGATGGCATCGACAAATTCCTGCAGTTGCCCGACCAAGTCGGCACGCCCCTGACTCGCGCGAATTGCATTCGGCTGGCCTCCGCTGTAGAGTAGATTCATGTTGTGATGATCATCCGCGTAGGCCGCGCCGGTGCCGCCGATCATCGTAAGCGAAAAGTAATCGCCACCACTCGGCAACGACGCAGCGACATCGATCATCGCCATGCCGTCGTTCGCAAACCCAAGGTGAAACTGGATGTACTCCGGATTGGCCGCAGACTGCAGCGACCACACCGTCTCCGGCGCACTGCCGAACAGCCAGCAGGCGAGATCGGCGTCCGGCAGGATGCGATCAGCAAGTGCCCCGACACCCTCACCGGGCGGCAGCCAGCGGTGGATGCGCAATAGTCCCGCTTGGCCAAGTTTGTTGTCGTCGAGGCTGCGCTTGACCGATTGGACTGATGGCAAAAAGCGCCACGGATGGGCCGGCATCAGCAGCGTGTCCGCTTGGCCAAGCGCGGCGAGACTGCCTCCGGTCGACCCGGCAAGAACCGGTTTTCCGTTTGCCGAAGCCTCCTTGGCCAAGCGCTCGGCAGCCGCTTGATCGGCATCGATAACAACGGCGTCAAATGCGTCCGCTTGGCCAGCGATAAGCGCCTCAGCCGAGGTTGCTTCCGTCACTTGGCCTAGCGCCTTGCCGGAGCCGCCGGAATCCATCGGCGCATACGCCGTCCAAGCCGCGCGATGCAGCCTTGTGCTGATACTGCCGTATGCCTCCGCCGTTTCGGCTGAACTGATTAGAGCGAGGCGAATCATGATGGTTGAGTCAAAATAAGTGGGGCGGGCAATGTCTCACGCCACGTGCAGCGGGCCAAACCAATTTGTTGCACCTCGCAAAACCCAAGCGCATTATCCGCGCCACCAAGCAAAGACTAATCGTGTCGACACAATCCTCAAGCCCCATCAACACGCTCACACAGGCTGGGCGATACCTGATCGTCATCTCCGCATTCCTCGGCTGGTTCTTCGCCGGTTGGCATTTGGGCATCAACTCGCTGGCCATGGGCTCAGCGGCGAAGGACCTTTTGCGAAACACCGGTCAGTACGAAGTAGTTCAGGTGGATCGGGAAGCGGCGGCGGCACAGATCGAAAAGGACGGAGGCGGCGATGCGGAGGCTTTGGCCAAGGCCTCCGCCGATAAACGGCTAAAAACCGACAGCAGTTCCTGGTTTGGCTACTACGTGTGCGCGCTGCTGTTCGGCGGTGCTGCGGGCGGGCTGGTGTTCGGGAGAATCGGGGATCGTTTCGGACGTGTGAAGGGGATGACCGCGGCGATCTGTTGTTACTCCGGCATGTCACTGCTCGCGTACTACGTACAGGCGCCGTGGCAACTGTTGGTCATGCGCTTTCTCGTTTGCATGGGCATGGGCGGCATGTGGCCCAACGGCGTGGCCTTGATGAGCGAAGTGTGGTCCGGCGTCTCGCGGCCGCTGCTCGCCGGGGTGATCGGTACGGCGGCAAATATCGGCATCTTCGTCGTCGCGAGCATCGGAAAATATGTCCGCGAAGTCTCCATCGACGACTGGCGCTGGATGATGCTCCTGGGCGGTGCACCGATCGTGCTTGGCATTTTAATCCCGCTCATCGTGCCGGAGTCGCCGCGCTGGCTGGCCCAGAAAACCGGGGGCTCAGCCGACGAGAAAAAAACATCAGTGGGCACAGCTGAGATTTTTCAGTCGGCCCTGCTACCCGTGACGTTGATTGGGATACTGCTTGCGACCGTGCCGTTGTTCGGCTCGTGGGGCAGTTCCAATTGGGCCGTGAAGTGGGCGGAGGACGCCGGCTCCGACGGGCTCAAGGCGCAGGTTATCATGTGGCGTTCCCTGCCGGGAATTGTCGGCAGCTTTCTCGGTGGCTGGGTCGCCAGCCTGGTCGGTCGCCGGCGCAGTTACCTGCTCAACAGCCTGATCTGCCTCGCCACTGCCCAGTGTATGTTCTGGTTTTCCAGCCCGACCGAGCCGGGTATGTTTCTCATCTGGACGGCGGTGCTTGGATTTTTTAGCGGCATCTTTTTCGGTTGGTTGCCGTTGTTTCTCCCCGAACTGTTTGTCACTCGCATACGCTCGGTCGGTGCGGGCGTCTGTTTCAACTTCGGCCGCATTATCACCGCGATCACCGTTTTCATTACGGCCGGTTTGATCGCGTATTTCGACAACGACTTCCGGCAGATCGGCCGCATCACCAGCCTGATTTATCTCTTCGGCGCCATTGGGATTTTGCTAATGCCAAAGGGAGTTGAAGGCAAAATAAAGGATTAGCCGAAACGATGGGTGGCGTGTCAAATCGGGTTGGTATCATCGGCGTGGGACTGCTGGGCGGGGCGCTTGGCCAACGGCTGGCCGGGCAAGGCTGGGAGGTGTTGGGGCATGACCCTGCTGTGCCCGAGCTTGGTGGCCCGACAATGTGCGGCAGCGCAGTCGAGTTGGCCGGCCGATGCGACACCCTCCTGCTTTCGCTCCCGACCAGTGCCGTTGCCGCCGAGGTCATCGGTGCGCTTGGCCAAGCGGTGACCGCGCAGCATTGTATCCTCGACACCACCACCGGCGAGCCGGGCGAGATGGAGGCGCTTGGCCAAGCGCTGGCCAAACGCGGCGCAGCGTACCTCGAGGCCAACGTCGCCGGCTCCAGCAAATTGGCCAGGCACGGCGAAGCCGTCCTGTTCCTCGGCGGCGCAGCCGAAACAATCAACCGCTGCGAGGCACTGCTCGAAACTTTGGCCGCCAAGCGATTTCACGTCGGCCCGGTGGGCGCCGCCTCACGGTTCAAGCTAGTGCACAACCTTATCCTTGGCCTGAACCGCGCTGCGCTTGCCGAGGGTTTGGCCTTCGCTGAGGCGCTTGGTTTTGATGCGAGTGACGCCTTGGCCATCCTCCGTGAAACTCCCGCCACCTCGGCCGCACTGGAGGCCAAGGGCGAAAAAATGGCCAAGCGCGATTTTAATCCTCCACAGGCACGGCTCAGCCAACACCTCAAGGACGTCCGGCTCATCCGGCAACTGGCTGAAGAGATTGGGGCTGCCACCCCGTTGAGCGACGCGCACCAAACCCTGCTCAAGCGCGCCGAGGCGCTTGGCCTTGGGGAGTCGGACAACGCCGCCGTGATCGAGGCACTGCGCCGGGGGAATTTGTGATTGAACCGCCCCCGCCCCGGGGCTATCACCGCCGCGTGAGCCCGGAAAACGAAAGCCGCTCGGGAGAGCTTCAATTCAACGTCGGCGTGATCGGTGCAACCGGCTTCATCGGGGCACCGTACCGGGCCGAGATCCGTGAGTACAGCGGCGCCAACATCGTCGCCCTGTGCGCCCGTCGCCGCGAACTGCTCGAGCGTGCCGGCGAGGAAGACGGCGCGACGCTCCTGACCGACGACTGGCGCGAAGTCGTGCAGCATCCCGACGTCAACTTCGTGATCGTCGCCACGCCGGATGCCCTGCATCACGAGGCCGTGATGGCCTGCGCCGAGGCCGGGAAACATTTGCTCTGCGAAAAACCGGTCGGCATCAACGCCAACGAGGCCTACGAAATGTGGGCCGCCTACCGCGACGCCGGTCTGCTCCACTACGTGCCGTTCTGGACACGTTTCTGCGATCCGTTCGTGCGCGCTCGCGAGGTCCTCGACTCCGGCGCGCTCGGGGAAATACACGGCGTGGTGTATCGCTGGCACAATCCGCGTCCGATGGACATGCCGCTCACCTGGCGCGACGACGATTCGCTCTCCGCCGCCGGCAGCATCGCGGACGTTGGCTCGCACGCCTACGACACCCTGCGCTGGATGCTCGGCAGGGAGGCCGTGAAGGTTCAGGCCCACGCCGACACCATCACTCCGGCCAAGGCCGACCTCGGTGAGATCAACCTGGCCGAAGCCATCGAGCTTGGCCAGGCGGGCGGCCAAGCCGACGCCGGTAGGCGCAAGGGGACGGCGTTCGACTACGCGAGCGTGGCGTGGGAATTTGAAGACGGCGCGGTCGGGACGCTGGTTCTGTCACATGCACCGTTTTTCCGGAAGGGCATCGCGCCCGAGCTGGAGTTTCACGGCACCAAGGCTTCGCTGGGAATCGACCGCGTGAGCGGCAACCTGACCCTGGCCAAGCCGGACGAGCCGGTGGAAATCATCGACAACAAACCGGACAACGGGTTTGGAAATCGATTTGAAAAATATGTCTTCCCCAGCCTACGCCAAGCTCACGCCGGAGAAGCCAGTGGCCATCCAGACCTGAAGGATGGCTGGCGCGTGCAACTTTTCACCGACGCCGCAGCCCGCTCGGCCCGTTCAGGCCGCTGGGAAACGGTCGAGTAGGGGCGCCGTTATTTCGCGCTCAGGTCGAGGCAGATGAGGTCGCCGCGGGAGTTTCGGCAGTACACGCGGCCGTTGGAGAGCACCGGCGTGGTCCAGCACTTGGGGCCGGTTACCTGTGCGCGGGAAATCTCGGTGAACTGGTCCGGGTTGGTTTCCGCCACGACCAGTTCGCCCTGGTTGCTGATGATGAGCAGCTTTTGGCCGATCGCCTGGAGCGCACCAAAACCGCCGAAGCTTTTCTCCTCCCACTTCATCTTGCCGGTGGCCATCTCGAGACAGCGCAGTGTGCCTCGGCCGGTGTTGCCACTGAAGCCGTAGAGGTGACCATCGATCAACACGCAGGCGTTGAAGTGGTTGCACATGTTTTTGTTTTCCCAAATCTTGGTGGCCTTGCCTCCGGAAACTTTCAACAATGCGCAGCCTCGGTTGTAACCGGAGGAGATGAACACCATGTCGCCCAGCATGATCGGGTCGGCTGAGTTAACGCCGTACTTTGTCTCCCACGGGTAACCCCAACGCTTCTTGCCGGTTTTGGGATCAAGCGCCACAACTTCCTCCGCCGCGAACAGCACCACCTCGCGCTGGCTATCGCGCACGTATGGCACCATGGAGGAGTAACCTGAAGCGGCGCCGCCGGTCTGCCAGATAATGTCGCCGGTGTTTTTGTCGAGGCAGGTGCCGTAGGTGCCGACGTTGACCAGCAGCGCGTCGTTGATGATCACCGGCGAGCTGGCGTAGCCCCAGGTCGGGCGCTTGGCCTTGACGGCCTTGGCCACATCCTTCTGCCACTTCACCTTGCCGTCGATCGCCGCGAAGCAGATCAGTAGGCCATCCTTGCTTAGCGTGTAGACGTTCGCGCCGTCGATTGTCGGCGTGGCACTGGTGCCTCCGTCGTAGTACTTGGGATCGAGCTTCGCCCCGTAGCTGTGAGACCAGAGTTCCTTGCCGGTGGCGGCATCAAAACAAAAGACTGTGTCCTGCTCCTTGCCGCGGCCCCGGCCGGAATTGCCCATCGTGTAGGCGCGCCCATCAGAAACTGTGATCGAGGAAAACCCGGTGCCGACCTTGGCCTTCCACAGCCGCTTGGGGCCGTCGTCGGACCACTTGGCCAGCCAGCCGGTCTCGTCTGAAATGCCGTTGCCATTGGGACCGCGCCAGCGATGCCAGTCGCCGGCAGTCGCCACGTCCGCCAGAAATGCCAAGCCAAGCACAAATAAACCGATGGAAAAGAATCGAGGGTTCAAAAAAGTCACGGCGGCGATGGGTAAACAACCCCCGCCACACAGTCAAACACCAAAGCGCCCAAACCAAGCGCTTAGCCAAGCGCA
>MPLT02098971.1_pt1 | contig 25691 bp, 16 predicted proteins | sample 1617391 | NCBI WGS metagenome assembly MPLT02 (sample SAMN05944800, study PRJNA350692) | marine metagenome | biome: marine; feature: ODZ; material: water; isolation source: 70 m water sample filtered on 0.2 um supor filter | place: Pacific Ocean | collected 2012-04-08 | depth 70m m
GGGGGTTATCAACCGAAGGCTGCCTCGGATCCTCAGTCGCCTGTGCGGATGCTGGTGCTGCCATTACAGAAGAAAGGAGGAAAAACACCACACTGAGTACAATGAGTCTGTTTGCCATCATCTCTCTCTCCTGTGGGTCATGTTTGAGGCTTCTCCATACCCGTCCACTAGTCAAACCTCTGGAATCCGCCGTCCGAGGAACGCTCCTTTGCCTTCCTAGCGATGTTCAGAGCCTCGCCCAGCATGTTGGCGCTGACCATCTCCCTGCCCAGTCTCTCATGAGCCACGCCTGTTATGATGGACATCACTTTGATCGTGTCCCCGAATGCTGGATCCTGCCTCGCTCCGAATATAACATTCGCATTGGGTGAGAGGCGTGCAGTCATCAGGTCAACGACCTGGTTCGCCTGCTCGAGAGTCATGTAAGGGCCCCCAGTGACGTGAATGAGGGCTCCAGTTGCACCATCTATCTCTATGTCCAGGAGAGGGTGGTTCAAGGATTCGTGAACGACTTCCTCGGGCCCCTGGTCGCTCTCTCCGTAGAGCATCATCGTCACACCACCACCCGTCATTATTGAACGGACGTCAGCGAAATCTAGATTGATCAGGCTCGGCAGGGTGATGGTCTCAACCACTCCCTTCACAATCTCGGCGATCAATTGGTCCATGATGCTGAAGGCTTCGTCCAGTGGAAGATTGGGAACGAAGTGCAGAAGTCTGTTGTTATCTAGGACTAGGACAGCATCAGCAGCCTTCCTCACTAGCTCAAGGCCCTCGAGCGCGAGCTCCATGCGCCTCCTCCTCTCTACCGTGAACGGAGTCGTAACTACCGCCACCACTAGGGCACCGGACCTCTTCGCTTCCTCAGCTACGATAGGGGCTATGCCAGTACCCGTCCCGCCTCCTAGGCCTGCAGTGACGAAGACAAGGTCAGCGCCATCTACGATCTTGGTGATCACATCCCTTCCGGCCTCTGCACACCTTCTCCCCATTGCCGGGTCTCCTCCGGCTCCGAGACCCCTCGTGATGTGCCGCCCTACCAGGAGCTTCTGCATGGCTCTGGTGTTGTCCAGATGCTGCTTGTCTGTGTTGATTGCTACTGTGATGGCCCCCTCGACACCTATGTGTGTGATCCTATTCATCGTGTTGTTACCAGATCCTCCGCACCCGCATACCAGTATCCTCGGGTCTGGTGGGCCGAAGTTCTCCAATTCCTTGTCAGTCAGCGCGGTCGGTATCCTTGCAGGTGCATTGGAAGCCCCTTCTGGAGCTACAGAACTACTGGGTACCTCTACCATTACAACGCCTCGTGCATCCCAGGCATTTCTGCCTATTACGCCCCCTTAGTCTCCTCTTTGCCTTCTTAACCGTTGAGGAATGAAACTAGCCTAGGAAGGCGATTATCAGACCCGCTTGAATTTGCGGGACCAACTAATTGGTACCCCCAGATATCCATCTATCACCGGAAAGCGAGATAAGGCGAGGGGCTCTCCATTGCTCTGCCGCGCTTAGCTCAGTTGGCTAGAGCACCTGACTGTAGACTGGAAACACTTGGTTGTAGGCAGCCATCAGGGGGTCCCCGGTTCAAGTCCGGGAGCGCGGACCACTATCTCCTCAATTCTTCCAGCGGGATTTGGATTGCAGGGATTCTGAATGGGAACGAGTGACGACTCGTCTTCGGGGGGTAAACATCCTCTGATTTCCCCATTCTTAGTACATCATTCTTGGAAATAGAATCTCTCCCGCAATCTGGCCAAACCCCAACCTCGACTGTCACGTCATCTAGGTAATCGACCATCACAACAGGTACCATATCCAGACCCAATATTCCCGCAGCAGTCCATTTGTGGTGACCATCCAAGATAACCAGAGACTCACGATCGACGATGATGGGCTTGTAGAATCCCTTGTCAATTATCTTGTTAGTCCTCTTCCTCAAGTTCTCTGGGATAACCTGCTCGTGCCCTCTGAGGGACTCGATTTCAATGAGGATTACCCCCTCATCTCGCTCACCCATTGATTCTCAATCGTGCAAGCAGGCTCATAAATGAGTTCTAGGTCGGCGGGCCGCTAGAGGTCTGACTATGGGTTTGCACAAGCACGTAAGCGCGGCATGGAAGAACCCCAAGGAGGGAATACCTTCGAGGTACAGAATAGACAGGATGGCTGGATGGAGGAAGGAACCAGTCTTCATTAGGATCGACAAGCCAACTAGGATCGATGCTGCTAGGAGGGTCGGCTACAAGGCAAAGCAGGGAGTTGTCGTAGTAAGAACCAGAGTTCGACGTGGTGGCCTTAGGAAGGGCAAGATCCACATGAAGAGGAAACCATCCAAGGCCGGTATCAAGAAGATCACAATGGCCAAGTCAATCCAGAGGATTGCGGAGGAGAGGACGGCTAGGAGGTACCCGAATCTAGAGGTGCTCAACTCTTACTGGGTAGGTGAAGACGGCAAGAACAAGTTCTTCGAGGTCATCATGATTGATCCCGAACATCCAGCAATCAAGTCTGACAAGGACATGGGGTGGGTCTCCAGTGGAACAAGCCACCGAGGAAGAGCATTCAGGGGCAAGACAGGAGCAGGCAAGAGAGGAAGGGGACTACTCAACAAGGGCAAGGGAGCGGAGAAGCTTCGCCCAAGCCTAAAGGCGAACAAGAACCGCGGAAAGTAACATACTACTCCGTCAGATTGATGCCGAATGATGAATGGCATCCCACCATGGCGGACCGTCACGCATCGGAAATCAGGGGATTACCGGTCATTATCCCAGACGGACGCGTTCTGGGAACCGTTCATGATACGGTGATTGATGTGAACAACTGGTCATGCACCCACATTTTCGTTTCAGACCCGCCTGATGCCTTGGTTGAGGGACGCACCCATCTCGCCGTTCCGTGGACATGGGTTAGATCTGTAGGGGATGTGGTGCTATTGCGTTGGTTCCCACAGACTCCAATACCTCGAAATCTCTAGACTCAACGTTGAACTTTCTTGCGATATCGTTCAAAAGGGGAGGGTGAACCGGAATACGATGCGTTGGGTCAGTGCATTGGTTATCGCATCTCTGCTGACAACCGTGGTTTCAGTTGAGGCGATTTCCACGAGGGGCGTAATTTCATGCACAAATTCCAGTCTAGACTCCCTTCCCGAGAACTGGACCATAATGGACCAAGAGTGCATTCGCGTAGATCTGGGCACTCACAGTCCAGGGACAAACCTAGCCTTCGAAATCTACGCGGACCAGGAAATTGACATTCTATTGTTCCCGTCTAACACTGTTTCCGTTTACCAAAACGAGCAGTCATACAGGCTTGACTCGGTTTGGATGGCCGACTCAGTGTTCGAGTCATTCAGCGGAACCGGGGAGTGGCATTGGCAGACTCCTGAAGATAGGGGGGCAACTAGGTGGTACCTGGTGATAGACAACCTTGCCCATCCACAGGATTCTGGAGAGGGTGATCAGGGCGGCCTGTCAGTGGAGATTGAACTTGATGCAGGGGTAATCCTTCCAGAGCAGTTCACTCTCGCAGACTCGATCCATAGGGTCGAACCGGGAGGATACTCACTCGTCCATGGGCCATTCACCGTCGATGAGGGGACATTCGTAGAGATACATGCAAGAACCATGGCAGGAGAGCCGGACATCTTCGTAATGTCAGAGACTGCATTCTCGTACTACTCCCCATCCTCCAATTGGTCTTCTTCGCTCAGGATAACATCAGCTGATATGCTACTTGTTTCCAACGAGAGATACCTTCCATGGGAGGCAAGCGATATCGAGGGACAGAATCTGTACATAGTCGTCGACAACAGACAGGGTCCCGGAGGGGGTGGAGCGGGCACCTCTAGCGTTGCAGTCACCGTCACAGTGACTCTTACCCCGATACTCGACCCACACATTTCCAGCCAGACCAACCTCGACTCGGTAGATGTTGGCGCCCTGGTGAACCTCTCCGCAGAGAGTACCCCAAACAAATCGGATCAGATACCAGAATCCGGCTTTTCATGGGACATCGATGGAGATGGCGTTAGCGACTGGACCGGTTCGGATGTCGAGCACCTGTGGGAAGATCCTGGAAACTACACAGTCCGACTATCCGCAACTTCGGTCGACTCTAGGAGTGCTAGCGTATCCAGAACCGTCACAGTGGTGGACATGTCTCCTCCATCGGTTTCCCTAGGGGTAACTGGGATGCTCACCAAGGGGTTCGGAGAACAGATTTCAATCAGTGCTTCGTTCACTGACAATTGGGGTTTGGAGAGCCTCGACTGGATGATCGATGGTCAGATCATACTATCCAACTACTCTCTCACAGACCAGCATTCGACACTAATTCTACCTGTCTCGGAAGAATACTCACCCGGTCAGCACGTGATTTCGCTAGTGGTCAGAGACAGGTCTGGAATGGCCACCCAGCAAGATGCCATAGTGAATTTCATCGATGTCACAGCACCGGAGATTTCACAGTACGAGTCTCAGATAGAGGTAAACTACGGAGATCAAACGATTCTGCAGATTTTCGCTCAGGATAACCAATCAGGGAACCTCGATTACACATGGACAATAGGACAGGGAACGGACAACGAGATCCAGTTCAATGGTCCTTTGGTAGTCTACGAGTTTAACACTGAGGGCCCAACTAACGTGATATGCAGGATTGAGAACGATGCCGGCCTAACCTCCTATGCTGAGATCCTGGTTATCGTCAAGCAGAGCGAATCCAGCAACGGCCTAACCTTGCAAGTTATCGCCGCCATCGCAGTAACTCTCCTAATCTCGGTGTCAGTTGCCGCCTTCTTATTGTACAATTCAGCAGTGAGGCGAAGAATGTCAGAATTCTCAGGTGCTGATGAACAAGAGGAACCGGAAGCACCACCACTACCCCCTTCTCCGCAAATGCAGAAACAGATGTGGAGCAGGGAGGAGACTTCCCCTTTCCAAGCTCCTCAGGACTTCATGAGAGGCAACCAGAGCGAAACTGAGGCGTACGATCTGCTAGACAGCACCCAGCCCCAACAGGAAAGCGGAACGCACGCCGAATTGGGAGAATCACTACTTGGGGACCTCCAATCAACCCCGGAGAAGGTCGAACCCGAGACTCCCAAAGGCACAACGATCAGATGCAACTGCAGCAAATGCTCCAAGCCATTCGAGATTACTTTGCCCGAGGGCCTAGAATCAGCCTACACAAACTGCCCGCACTGTGGCTCCGAGGAGATGGTGGGTACTGTTTGAAGAGTCTGAAACCGTGATATTCAGAGTAACAATGAGGGCAATACCCTATAGCGCACCTCTAAGAGGTGCTTTCTAGAATGGAACCAGAACCGTATTCGGGAAAGGACCGAAAAGGCTCGACCAAGCTCACTCTCGTTCTTGCTTTGATATTCGTCTCCCCTTTGCTATTGCCCTTCTCCAGTGTGAGCGGGGAGCCGAGATTCGAATCTAGCGACTTCGGTGTTCTCGATGAACTGAATGAGATGCTGGATGAGCGGAACTCGTTCCTGGGATCTAACTCGGTCTCACCTCTGGCAGACTCAAGAATAGACGCAGTCAGAGACTCGGTCACATCTTCGGACCCGGACACCCCGATATCTGAGGTTGGTCCAACTATCGATGGCCTCTCCCTGGTAAGCACCTCTCCTCCCCAACCAGAACATCCAGCACCCTACGATCTATTGCTGACCGGAGGCAACAACCCGGGTATGGTGGACAACATCTGGCAGACTCTATTCAACATCACCGACTACGTAATTTGGACGCAATACATAGACGACAGCGGGCAAATCTACGAGCAGTACCAGGTGGTCTCGTTCAGCGCATCCCTACTCTCCATAATTAACACAAACACGGAGTCCCTTCTCCACTCTGTCGACGTCGATGGCGATGGCGATGATGACATCCAGGTAGGATTGACGGTGGACGTAGACTTCATCTCCGGCTGGGGGATAGAAGGGGGCACACTCTGGATAGAGCCTGGAATACAATTCTCAGTGAGAGACATCGGAAACAGTGCCTCCGATCCAGATTGGGACAACATGAGTTCTCTACACGTTTCCCTGATCAAGGCATTCTCGTACTCTGCTTCCGATTCGCTACTGAACCTCGGTCAGGGGGAGAGCTACGTCTGGGTCATCGACTCCAGGTTCACCACCCCTCCGAATGACTTCAAGTTCGAAGTCGGGATAGAGAAGCTTTACTTCGATCTAGCCGGAACCGGTCAGGATTTCGCATCCACACTGCTCGCAGCAATTACCGACCCATTCGGCCTCATCGACCCGCCAGAAGAGTCCGGGATCACGTTCGCATCGATAGCCGCTCCATACTCCCTGAGATTCGACAACGGCGGCCAGGACGAGTGCTCGGAGAGCTACAACACTTCGGAGCTGTACACCCGAAGCTCGCTGGAGATTTCATGCGGCGTCTCGGCCGGTTTCGGCTACATCCACTATTCCCCTCCCAAAGACAACTCTGACAGGGACATGTGGGAACTCGCATACATCGAAGCGCGATTCCACCCGCATGGGGAGTCGAAGAGATTGCCAAGTTCTGCTGAGCTCATCGTCAGGACTGACAGCGTTCTGCCAACATCCGGAGGCCTGACTGGTGAGAAGAGCCTCACTACCCTCGAGTACTGGGCAGACAGGAGATCGGATCTTCACATCCACTTCCACGAGGATCGCTCCGAACTTCCCGAGTCAGAGTCGGACGGCTCGTACGGCAATATCACCGATTCACTTGGCTGGCTCAGGGGCATGCCCGCCGGCTCCCTATCAGAGGGGCAGATCCAGAGGGCATTCAGGATGCTGGGTTCTGTGGATCAACCGGAACTGCCCGGAGACATACCAGATAGGCTCGGTCTGATTATTGGCATCAAGAACTTCACTCGAGACAATAGCCAGAACGTAGATGACCCCACTCTGCCAATTAATCCGGCTGACCCACCGGAAAGCCTGATTGTGGTTAGGTCTGTACAACCACTCCAAGAGTTGGACTACACCTCTTGGTTCTCCCGCGGAGGAGACTCCCAGGATCACAGGCGCATCCATATCTTTGCGGACCAAATTCCATCGGCGGTTGCCGTCTACGGCTCATTCGGACTCGGGGGCTCACCAGAATCAAACAACTCCCTAGACTCAGGGAACAATATTGACTTCATATCGAAGATCATCGACTCGGTCCTCCTCAACTTGGTCGATGTCTTCCTCGACGTCGGGAGCATCTTGAATGAAGTGCCATCCACAATAGTTGAGCTGATTAGCGGCAGCGTAGATGCAGGGGGGATATCCGGAAGGGAGATCCACCTCCTAATGACCGATAACTGGCTATCATCACGAAGCGCATTCCCACTCTCCGAGCTTTCTATGCAGATCGGCTCCTCCGATCACCCGACGTCATCTGGGAACCATGTAATACTGGCTCTGGACCGTGGACTAGGGCTAATCCAAACGGATGACGGCCTCAAGGAGCCTCTCGTTCCGGTGGCAGCTAGCGTCAACTTCTCGGGACTGCAAGCATTCTCCCTGGTAGACGACAACTCCTCCGATACCCAGGAACTGGCTCTTCAGACGGTTTCGAACGAAGATATCAGACTGGCCTACATCAGCCATCTGACGTCTTCCCTGGATGATCCGGACTACCAGTCCGCATGGCTGTCAGACATACCAAACAACATCACCATATCCGTCTCGCCCAGTGGTGTAGATTACTCTGCGTCTTCTGAGATCGGGTCAATCGTTTACTCAGGATACGACGGCTCACATCGTCAGGCCGTTAGGGTTTCTGGATTCCCCAGCTCATTCTCAACAACCTCCGGGTCGGTAATATCTTGGTCATCAGACTCAGCAATCGATATGATCGAGGCCCAGATCAGTGACTCAACGTCGCCACTTTCGATGGAAGGGGACCATTTCCTATTCCACCACGACCCCATTAGCAACACCTCGTCCCTCTCCGCTACAGTAACAGGCGTAAGTGAGGTTGGGTGGATCCCCCCTCTCGAGGAGGGAGCCTCGGGGAAAGCCGGAATCGGGACCGCGTTCGCCACCATAGAGGGCAGGAATGCAATGCGAATCAACATAGAAAATGCCCCCTCAAACGACAGCCTTCCGTTGAACGTGCTAGCCGAGATTGACCCCCTACCTTCCAGCCTATCCGTAGAGATACCCACTGGCTCAGGATCTGGCCCATCCCTCGAAATCCCCGAGCTAGACTCTTCACAGGGGATGACAGGTGTCGCATTCTTCATCGGTGGATTCTCGGACCTGGGAAGATCCGTGAACAGCGTCCTTTCCGGAGTAACTACCGATATCTCCACCGGCTCTAGTGCTGGGGAGGGGAACTTCTCATTCTCCCTCGGTTTGGAGGCCAACTCAATTTTCGATATAGTTGTCGAGTCCAGCATGGGCGCAGACTCGATTGAAGAGCCCGAGTGGGTACACGGGATAGTTCTGAACTCGGCTCCAGAGGGGATTTCAGAGGGCTTCTATCTCAAGATGTGGATCCCGAATCTGCCAGCATTGGTCGACCTCTCGGTATCCAGGACATCGATCTCTAACGGCGAGGTATGGGACGTGACTATGGGTTTGGAAGGATGGGAACCATTCAATCCCGAGTTCGTTATCGCCTCAAAGGGTGTCAACGGGCAGGACGTATTCCTGACAATTGACGGTCTTCAGGTAGGGGATCCGACATCGCTACTGGTCGAATCGGTCTTCCGAACGGAGACTTTGGGGGGGATTACCGAGACCTCCACCTCTACGCTATACTCCATGTCCAACAGGCTAGAGTGGTTCCATGCCCTGCTGCTAGACCGACAGTCTGGGACTAGGACGGAGATGATGGTGCAGGACATCCCCGAGTCCGTCGAGATCCAAGCAAGCCTAGGTAACGCAATCTCGATGGACGTGACAGTTCCCGAGGAGTTTCGCAAGGGAGACCTCGGAGTGGGGTCGATAATGATCCAGCAACTACAGTGGATGGAAAGCTCATGGTGGCCAGCAACCATGTTCTTGACAGAAATCCCAGGTTCGATGAACCTGACAACGGAGCCAGACCTGAACTTCGACATCACCAAGAATCTCGCTTTCCAGGGAATGCCGATCCTCGACTTCTCAGCTTCAAGCGAGGGCATGTCACTCTACATCGAAGCCAAGGGGAGGGCGATAAACAGCAGGGGGGACATTGTTCTGATGGCAGAGGGACTCGCGGACAGGCTCTCCATCAAGCCAACCGAGTCCTTCGGATTGAATATCAGGTCTAGCGGTGATGGCGTCGATAGGCTGTACTTCAGAGCGAACGACATCCCGACCCTCCCTCCGGTGATCCTAGAACAGATGGAGGCCATGGGGGAGAACCTCAAGAGTGCCAAAATCGAGATCCACGAGTTTGGAAGGGTGACGGTCATGATTCCAGGATACCAGTTGATCGAGGTCTCCGATGTCCAAGGAGGCCGGATCATCATCTCGGCCAGAGCCACCGCCGAGGTCAATGGCATCGACGTCGACCTAAGGGGGGTGATGCTCGATGCCCAAGTGACGGGAGGAATACCATCTGGAACTACATTGGGAGTCAATGGTTTCGCATCCGACCTATCCCTGCTGAACATGATACCAGGATTCTCGGGCTCGACTAGCCACTGGATGGCCCCAGAACCAGTATCATCCGGAATTCTAACTGCCGTCGCAACATTAGGGGGGATGTGATGAAGAGACCCGGTGGAATTCTCGGAAGGGCCTCGGAAGCCGAGGAGGACCTAGCTCACGAAATTCTGGAGAGGATAGAGGACGTAACCTACGAGATTACCCCGAAGCGCGTAGTTTTCGCTTCGATAATGGCACTACTGATCGCACTCGCTTCGATTTTCTCGCTAATCTGGGTGATACCCTATGAGAACGTGGACGTGGAGGTCGTATACATGCAGGCCGGTTCAGGCCATGTAGTCCTCGTGGAGCTCGACAACAAGGGTAGCCGGGCGATAGATGAAGTAGGGCTCTCAATCAGATTCCTAGACTCTGACAAGTCGGAGATAGACCGACACGACTTCTACCTCTCCAAACTGCCAGCTCATAGCTCGATATCGAACACCCCCTCGGACGACCTGGAGCTAGTAGTTCTAGGGCAATCCGTTTGGGAAGACTACTTCATCGAGATAAAACTGGATTACATTGACTACGATGGACAGCGAGAGGCTCACACATGGACTCACCCGGTGGGCCAGTGGACGAGAGAGTCCTTCGTAGATCAGACGCCCTTGGAGATATTCTAATCCAAAACGCTTCTTGATTCACGATAGACCCATAGTATCAAAGCGAGGGAAAAAGGGGATTTGAACGATGGAGAAACGGGTATCCTCTTTCATACTCATCTTCCTCCTGTCATCTACGCTGAGCCTGCCAGACCAAGAGTCACCAACTCAGGCAGAAATCCCTGACGAACTGCCAACTGAAGTCACCAGGATCGAGATTTCTCCAGACCCGAACAGCGTCAGGGACCTGGGCACCCCCCTCATCTCCCAAGGCGAAGAGGGACAGCGAGGCCTCTGGGCCGACTCATCGATAGGCATCTTCACAACTTTCGGTCTGCATCTTGACTCTGGCATACCCACTTCGATGATGGAATACAGATCAGACCTGATGATGGTGCTGATTTCTTCCGACACAGGACTCTGGGAGGGCAGAGTCAGCATTCTAGAATCAGCAAACGTAGCGGTGAGGGCCACGATCCCCCCCTCTGGATTCCTAATCCAAGGTACAGTGGAGGAACTGACATCGGTTTCCAGCCTGCCATTCGTTGCAGCGAGCCACCCCGTACCCCTCGCTCTGATTGTCGACAGCGGCCTCTGGGACGAGCAGTCAATCACAGAGGTGGAATTGATCGGATGGAAGGACTCGGAATTGAACAGGCTGGACACCCCAGGGGTCGGCCTCACTGGGTCTGTGGCCAGAACATCCCTGAACCACCTTGATTCCCAGTGGTCTCCCTCCATCGGAATTCACTTCGGAAATATCCATCCGGAATCCATCCCGGACATGGCAATGAACCCGGAGGTAGCATTCGTCTCCCCGGTGCCCGAGCTATCCATCTGGAACAACCTGGCTCGCTCACACATGGATGCAAACGCCGTGGAGGAGTACTTCTTCACTGGCCTGAACGGAAGCGGCCAGAGGGTTGCGGTTGCAGATACTGGGATCGACCACGACCACGGTGACTTCGGCTCGAGGATCGTCCAGAGGATCGACGTTGCGAACGACGGCTCAACTGCGGACACCAACGACGGGCATGGCACCCACGTGGCCTGCACAGTCCTGGGGTCGGGTAGCCGCACTGCCTCGTACGAGGGGATAGCGCCCCAAGCCGAGCTATACATGCAGGCAATGGAGAACGACGACTCAGGCGCCCTTTCCGGCCCCGGGGTCTACTCGCTGCTGAACTCGGCCTACAGCTCTGGCGGAGCCAGGATCCACACAAACAGCTGGGGTAGCTGGAACGCAGGAGGCGACTACTCAACGCAATCAGAGGACGCTGACGATCGCACCTCCACATGGGACCAGTACTGGTCCTACGACGGCATGACAGTTCTATTCGCTGCCGGGAACGAGAGAGATGACGGGGTCTCGCCACCCGGGACCGCGAAGAACGTGATCACAGTAGGGGCCCATGTGAACAGATACAGCAGCGACGCTGCTGACGAGATGTACTATTGGAGCAGCAGGGGCCCTACCGATGACGGGAGGATCAAGCCAGACATAGTCGCAGCTGGAGACTACGTGAGGTCTTGCAAGGCACAGGAGGCATCCGAGGCCCCCGACAATCTCAATGACGACTGGTATGTCGAGTACAGCGGAACCTCGATGGCCACCCCAGCAGCAGCAGGGGCATCCGCCCTAATCAGAGAGTACCTCATGGAGATTGCCGAGAGGCCAGAGCCCCAGGGTGCGCTGGTCAAGGCGATGCTGATCCTGGGCGCGGAGGACATGGGCACCCGCGACATCCCGAACAATGACGAGGGATGGGGGAGGATCAACCTGGTGAACTCTCTTCTCCCAGAAAGCGACGTAGGGATATTCGTCGACGATCGCTCAAGGCTGTCTAGCGGGCAGGAGGCCTCATACAACTTCGATGTAACACGCCCCGGCGAACCCCTGAAGGTAGTCCTGGCATGGTCGGACTACCCTGGCTCGACCTTCTCCTCGACTCAGCTCAGGAACGATCTGAACCTCGAGGTCACCTCCCCCGATGGGACAGTCACATACCTGGGCAACGACTTCGCAAACGGGCGTTCCACCACCGGAGGGGAGAAGGATGACAAGAACAACGTGGAGGTGGTCCTGATAGACTCCGCATCGACCGGGATATGGAACGTCAAGGTCAAGGACTTCTCCCATGGGGGAAGCAGGACCTACCAGCCATTCGCCATTGCCGTGAGAGGAGTCAACGTCAACGACCTGACTCCCGACCCCGCCATACCCCCCGGCTCCTTCGAGATTTCCACCCCCATCCCCCAAGTGGGTGAGCCCACTAGCTTCTCAGTCTCAGTGGTGAACCAGGGCTCCGGCTCCTTCGCAGAGGTATTCGTGTCTGCGCACATAAACGGAGACCCGCTTGAGACGAAGTCGTTGGGCATGTCACCGGGAGAGGAAGTTAGGTTGGAGTGGGATTGGACCCCAGAATCGTCCGACAAGGGCGACACTGAGATCAGGATCGAGATCGACCCAGGAGGACAACTGGACGAACTCTACGAGGACAACAACCTTCTCGTGGTGCCAATATCCGTCAGTGCCCCAGGTATCCAAGCATCCACAGACTCGCCATGGAAGACACTACAGGATGCTTCTGACACCACGACTAAGTGGGAGATCGCCATGACAAACCTCGCCCTTTTCGACACAAACGCCAGCATCGAGGTAACAAAGCCAGTCAGGATGATAGACGGAGTCGAGTTCGACTGGTACAAGAGCTTCGACCAGATTTACGTGGAGTTGGGGCCAGCCGAGTCGACAACTGTGAACCTGACCCTCGTTCACCCCTCCCCTCCCGATCCAGGGACATATTCGATGGTTATCACCGCAACAGACGAGGACTTCGACGTCGAGTCCCAATTGGAGATTTTCTTCGACGTCCCCGTACTGGCCCAACCGGAAGTGACCCTCCCCTCCACTGAGATACAAGTCGACTCCCATGAGGTGACAAACACATCCGTTGAGATCCACAACCTCGGAAACGGGGCTCAGACGTATGACATAGAGATGACATCTCCAGCCGGATGGGACGTCGGCCTGCTGGAACTCGGGCCATTCCAGGGATCCCGGCAAGGCTCCACAGGGACTCTGTCGAAGGGCGGATCGATCTCTGCTGGAATCATGATCACCCCACCGGGGGTCCTGCTAACAGCAGGGTCAACATTCTACTCCCAGATACTGGTGAAATCAAGGGTCAGCTCGGAGACCTGGTCATACCAGATCCCGATGGTAATCCAACCAAGCGACTCGATCGAACTCACTCCTGGTTCTGGGGGGAACGAGGGAGGGATTCCAGCGGACTCACTGCATCAGATCGACATCCAGATCTCCAACCAGGGGAACAGGGAAGTCGAAATAACCCCAATCGAGAGGTCACTACCCGGAGGTTGGACCATCCAAGGCGGCCTCAGCGAGTTCACCGTTCCAATGGGCTCCTCGGTCCAGTGGTCATTCTCCATACAAGGAAACGGACTCGCTGCTAGCGGAACCGTGGAGATCAGGTTCCTGATCGAGGACGGCGAGTTCTTCGATTGGAACACCAGCCTGGAGGCAATCTCCGGAGCCGTCCCAGAGGTCTCGTTCCACGAAGTCGTATTCGTAGACGGAACCAACATCAACTCGTCGAATAGCCCACTGGGGCTGGGAGCGCATCCGGTCAACACGGCGTTTGACATGGGCTGGAAGGTCGAGAATGCCGGTACCTCAATCTGGGAACCAGAGGTGTCCCTCGAAGTGCCATCCGACGATTGGCTCTCAAGCTGCGCAGTCAACCCAATCAGGATCAGCCCGGGCGACTCTGCGATGGTCTGGTGCTCCATCACAATCCCACTTAGCCAGGAAGCAGGATCCGAGCCGGAGATCTCCCTGGTGATGGCAGCAGACGGAGTAGAGGCCAGGGAGACCCTGACCCTATTGGTCGACACCGTGAAGGAGGTTGAATGGACCCTGATCAACTTCAGCGAGGCCAGGAAGGACTACCCGAGCAACATCTACATGGAGCTGCACAACACCGGCAACGTCGCCATCTCGAGCAGGATAGTGACGGATGGGCCGGATGGCTGGTACATCAGGATCGTAGACGGGTTCCTCGTCACCCTGCAACCGGGAGAGGGCAGGTCCGTCCAGGTCGAGGTCACCCCTGACTCAGGCTCAGACGGATCTATCACAGTGATGCTATCCAACGCAGAGGACATCTCTGGGCAGTCGCGGACTCTGGAGGTAGAGGTCCTATCCGAGCCCTCGGGTGGTCCCGGGGCACTCTTCTACGCCATGGGGGCAATAGCACTCGTTGCGATAGCCTCGATATCGGCAGCCATCGCATACTCCAGGAACGGCGGCGAAATCTCATCCCTGCTCCGAGGCAAGCCGGCATCGCCCAGAACCAGGGAGGGGGACACGCCAGCCCCGCAGCCATCAGAGCAGGAGCCGATCGCGGAAGCAGTCGGACATGAAGAGCAAGGGACAGCCGAAAACGGCGAATTGCAGCGTTTCGAAGACTACCCCGGATGGCTCTGGGATACCTCGGCCGAGGAGTGGGTGGCAGACCCCGAATACAACCACGGCGACCAATAGCGGAGAATATTGAGAACTCCAACAATCGTGATTATTGGCGCACTAAGTGCCCGAAGCCCTTAGAGGGGCGAATGACTCGGTCAATCGATGAGAAGGCCAGATTCTGCGGTTGTTATCGTTGCAATATTGCTAGCCTCATTCGTTTCAACACCCGTGTTCGCGGCAGCTGACCTAGCACTAAGCGCCAATCCGACGAACTCCACAGCTACCACGGACGACGCAGCAGAGTACGACATCACGGTGATGAACACCGGGGACGAGGACCTCACCGTATCCCTAAGCGCCTCGCAGGAGTCAGACTGCAATGGCTTCACCTCGAACCTCGACTCCTCGGTGGTCTCGGTGGGACAGGGCGAGTCGGAGACGGTGACACTGACAGTCAGCATCAACGACCAGGCCTCTGGCGACTGCGTCACTACGGTAAATGCAAACGGGGTCGCCTCCAACCCCTCAGAAAATGCACAGGCAGACGTCGAGGTCACCACAACCGCCGAGGGAGGGGGCCAGTACTCGGTCAAGCTGGACTACATCAATCCGAGCAATGGCGCGATCAATTACGATGGCGAGGACGACGAGGTGGAGTGGACGGTGGACGTCGAGAACACCGGGGAGAACGATGCTACGGTCCAACTCGCGATGTCCTCCAAGTCGGACTGCGACTCCGATGGACTCGAGGCCTCCGTCGAACCCCAGCAGATGTCACTAAACTCGGGCGACAAGGACACTGCAACGGTCACTGTGAGCCTCCCCGATGGGAGCTCCACCGAATCCGGGGACCACTGCTTCATACTCGATGCAACGGTATCCAATGACCCGAACCCAACGGACCAGGCTAATGATAGCATCAACCTGAATCTGAAAATCCCGGAGGTCAAGACATGCGACTCCTCTCTCCAGAACCCTTCTCACAATCTGGACCCTGGAGAATCCGCCACTAACTCCTTCACGCTTACCAATACGGGAAACACCGCTTGGACAGTGAGCGCATTCGCCTCTTCCGAGGGCATAGATGTGAGCGACTGGGTAGATTTCGAGACGCCCACAAGCAGGCTACTCTCAGAGCCCGGCGGCTCCCAGGACACGACCTCGTTCGAATTCGAGATTACCCCGGACGACTCAGTAGAGCCCGGTTCGGTTGATGTCTACATCCAGGGAAGGGCCGGTAGCAGCATAGGTTGCGAATCTCTGCTCAGGGTAAACCTGGGGCAAGTTCACGACGCATCACTATCGCTGTCCAACCCCTCGATCAGCAATGTCGACCCCGGCTCAACCGCGTCAACCTCGATGATGATCACAAACACCGGAAACGGCCAGGACAACTTCGCTGTCGGAGTCAAGGACCTGATGCCAGGATGGCAGGTCGAGATATCCGAGACATACGTGACAATAGACGGGAGGCACTGCACGTCGTCCTCCAACTGCGACAGGAAGAGCGTCCAACTGCAGATCGCCGTTCCAGCGAATGCCAAGGCGAACATCGAGTTCCCGGTCACCATGTACGTGAACTCCCAGGGAATAACCCTGGACGAAGTGACTGCAACGGTGACTGTCGCTGCAGTCCACGGAGGGAGCATCGACCTCCCGTCAGACTCCCAGACGGGTAGGTTCGGCCAATGGGTCTCATTCCCACTTGGACTGACAAACACCGGCAACATCCAGGACAACTTCGCGCTCTCTTCCTGCGACCCAAACATCTCCGAGTCATGCGAGGACACAAAGTGGGATTCCAGGTTCAAGGACGGCCAAGGCAACGAGATCTCACAGGTCACGGTCGAATCGGATGAGACGGTCGATATTTCACTAGAGATACTCGTCTCGGACAATATCAACAACAACTCCGAGTCGTTCGACGTGAGGATCGGGATCGTTGGTACGAACATAATGATGGAAGAATCCCTCACGGTGACCGTCTCGAACTTCAACTACAGCATGTCTGTTGCGTTCGAGAACCCAGATGAGGACCCGTCCCTGATGAGATTCTCCCTCCCACCAGGGGGCTCTTCCTCGCTCACATTCGTAGTCACGAACACAGGCGACGGGGGTTCGGACGACGTCGTCATCGACGTCTCTGGCATGGACTCATCGGTCCTGAGGACGATCAGCTCCGGTGGCCAGGTCCTGGACGGAGACGAAGTCACCGTCCCATCAGAGGGTCAGATATCGGTAACCATAGACTTCGAGGTGCTGGACGTGGAAAGCGGTACCTCGGGGGTAATCAGAGTCTCGGTAACCTCGAAGAAGAACACAGGACAAACGCCATCCTACGTGGACTTGGTCGTGGACATCAGGTCTATTCACGACCTCCGGATAGAAATGGAGAGCAGCCCGAAGCTGGAGTCCTCGTATCCTGAGAATGCCGAGTTCACGATCACCGTCATCAACCATGGGAACATAGAGGAGGAGGTAGAGGTCCTCACCAGCGATTCCCTGAGGGGGTGGACGGTTGACGTGATCGGAGACGAGTTCAAACTCCAGCCCGGGAAGAGCAAGGAAGTCATGGTGAGGGTGACGCCGCCGAGCGAACTGATCTCCGACGACGAGTACTCGTTCACAGTGATAGTACAGCCAAAGGACATGCCCGTGGCAGGCGAGCCAATAGACCTGACAGTCGAGTCAAAGGTGCGAACTGGAGCGCTGTCTGGAGATGCGCAGAGGGCAATCGCAATGGCCATAATCCTGGTTGGCTCGATAGCCGTCACATACCTCTTCATGAGGGTCAGAGCCGAGAATCGGATGATCTCCGACTCCATATACCTGGAACTCGATGACTGACGGTTCCAAGGCCTTCGTTCGGATACGCTTATGTCCGGAATTTTCGTGGCCACGTACGACGGTCCCTACGGGACCGAGGGTGATGCCATGAGTACCGTAGCGGAGATGTACCTTCCAGTAGCTGTCATGACCATAGTCGGGATCGGGTTCCCGGTTGGCAGCTTCATCGCAACCCGCTTCCTCAGGCCAACCCCAAAGGGGTCCGATTCCAACATGACCAGATCGCTCCTCCTACCCGGTTACGAGTCCGATCACACCCTCTACATCCGAAGGGACTCGACGTACGAATGCGGCTCGGACCCAATAGGGGATGCTGACATCAACTTCCACTTCCAGTACTACTGGTACGCCATAGTCTTCCTGGTTTTCGATATCGCATTCATGTTCCTGGCGTTCGGGGGGGTGATGGCAATCCAGAAGGGCAGTGGGCAGATACCTGACGAGGGAGCTATCATCAGCGCCCTGCTGACGATGTCCATATTCATCCTCCTGATGGGCCTGGGGGTCTGGCACGTATTCCGCAAGAGAGGAAGGATATACATCTGAGTGATCATCATGGACGGAGACGGGCAGAACTACTCGGTTTTCAACAGCAGAATGCTGGTGGACACCGTAGGCGACATCACCGACGAGGCCTTGAAGGCCAGCAGAATCAAGGACGTCATAGGGGTCCTAGTGGGGAGGGTCTTCAACTGGAGCCAGAGGAAGTCGCTATTCCCCCTGCACCTAGGGATCAAGTGCTGTGCGCTTGAGATGGCGGCAGCAGGTGCGAGCAGGTTCGACGCAGAGCGCTTCGGGGTCTTCTTCAGGTCAAGCCCAAGGCAGTGCGACGTGCTACTGGTGAACGGCCCGATCAGCAAGAAGTTCGCCGACCCGATCGTCAGGCTCTGGGAGCAGATGCCAGAGCCCAAGTGGTGCATTGCGATGGGCGAGTGCGCCATCTCCGGCGGCCCGTACTTCCAGTCTTACAACATACTCGAGGGAGTTGACACCATTATCCCAGTTGACGTGTACATCCCCGGTTGCCCACCGAGGCCAGAGGCACTAATCGATGGGTTCGACAAGCTGCGTCAGAAGATCATCCGAATCGGAGCAGCCCCCGACGACGCTGCCCCGGAATCGAACAACCCGATCATCATAGGAGACACCTAGGGAGGGACATGGAATGGGCAAGGTGGTTTCCACGTCGGCACAGAGGTCAGCTGCCGAGGACATGGCATCAGCCCTGTCATCCTTGGATGGCGTAGATGCAGAGGTGTCCGAGAGGAAAAGCGGCACTAGCCCACGAAACATAGTCTCCATCGACTGCTCTAGCGAGAGCTGGCGCACCCTGGCCGAGTGCATGAGGGTCGAGCACGGCGTCGACTACTGCTCGATGATTACCGGGATTCACTGGCCCGAGGGGCCCCCGGAAAAGAACTGGGAGGTAATCTACCACTTCATGAGGATGGGGATATCAGACCCACCAGTGATAGACGGCATGGTTCAGCCCATCGTCAAAGACCCCACGGCCCTGGAAGGAAAGGAGGCCCCCCTCGAGATAGAAGTTAGGATCGCGCTCCCCGAAACCAGAGACCCGAGGGTGGCATCGGTTCAGGACATCTGGGTCGGAGCGGACTGGAACGAGAAGGAGACATGGGACCTCGTCGGAATAGACTTCGAGGGCCACGTAGGGATGCGAAGGGTGCTACAGCCACACGAGACTCCCGTGGGCTTCCACCCCCTCCAGAAGCAGCACAAGCTCCGATACCACGACTTCGAGGAGATGTACGACGATGCCCAAGGATTCCTGAGGAAGCCCTCGGACGCTGGCAAGATAAAGTGAGGTGACGACAATGGCAGAAATGTGGATTTCCATGGGCCCGCAGCACCCAATGACGCATGGGCTGTGGACGCTGAAGATCAAGGTCGACGGCGAGACCGTAGTCGACACCGAACCCGACCTGGGATACATCCACAGGGGAGTCGAGAAGATATGCGAGTCTAGGGACTTCACCCAGATCACCACCTACTGCGACAGGCTGTGCTATGCCAGCGCAAACACGTGGTCACACTCCTACATCTACGCAGTGGAGGACCTACTCGAGGTAGAGGTCCCGGAGAGGGCCGAGTACATCCGACTAATCGCAGTCGAACTGCAGAGGATCGCTTCCCACCTGATGTGGCTCGGGGCGTATGGCCCCGACATCGGGAACCTATCGGTCATGGTCTGGTGCCTGAGGGAGAGGGAGATGATGATGGATCTCCTGCAGGAGCTAGGCGGCTCTCGGATGCACTACAACTTCCCGAGGGTCGGAGGCGTGAAGAGGGACCTCCCCCATGGGTTCGCCCAGAGGGCCAGGGCGAAGGTCAGCCTGTTCCTGAACAGGATACAGGAGTACGAGGCCCTGTTCGACGAGAGCACTATCTTCCTAATCAGGACCCAGGGCGTCGGGTACTCCAAGCCCGAGGAGATGGTCAACCACGGAGTCACCGGCCCCAACCTGAGGGCAGGTGGAGTGAACTACGACATCAGGACGGCTCACCCGTATTCCGTGTACAGCGAGCTCGATTGGGAGCCCCCCGTGGAGAGGCCATCAATCAAGGGCGCAGACTGCTACGACAGATACAGGATACGAGTCGAGGAGATGCGAGTCAGCGCCATGATGGTCCTGGAGGCCCTTGACAAGATTCCCCGCGGAGCCGACACATACCACGAGCCGGGAGACCCAGCCATACTGGCCAAGGCACCTAGCAGGGCCCCGGAGGGGACTTCCGGCTCCCACCACTTCGAGGACAGCCGGGGGGAGTCGATGTTCTACCTCGCCGGTGGTGGCGAGGGCAGGGGCAAGATGCCATACAGGGCCTCGATACGCTCCCCGATGTTCATCACGATTCCTTACGCATCCAAGTGCATGGTCGGTTACAAGGTAGCCGACATCCCTGCTATCATGGGCTCATTCGACCCATGCATAGGGGAGACGGACAGGTGAGAAGATGGCTACGGGAGACTGGTTGGACCTAAGGGGCTGGATAGAGGGACTGGTCGGATGGTCGATGGACAACGTCCATGACACCCTGCCCTCGAAGGACATAGACCTCACAGCGACCATCTCCCTCCCCAAGGGGATATGGCCCGAAGACATCGTACTCGGGAGGGTCGTAAACCTGCAGGACGGGTTCGCCCAGATGCAACCGGCACTGGAGGGACTATTCTCAGCCACGATGATCTGCACGGTAGTCTTCACGACCATGATGCTGACAATGCTCCCCATCCCATACATCGAGAGGAAGTTCATCGGCCGGCTTATGGACAGGCTAGGTGCAACGACCACCCTAAGGAGCCTGTGGATAGGGGAGAGCGGAGTCACGGCGGGAGAGTGGTGGAACCAGCTCCCCTTCGGAATGGGTGCACCAATAGGGTGGCTGAACAAGACCCTGAACTCGATATGGGGCAACGACCACAAGCTGGACGCGGTCTCCAGGGTGAACAACAGGGGCTACCACGGCTACTGGTTCCTGCTGCCGGGGTTCTTCCAGGCCTTCGCCGACTTCACCAAGTTCGCAGGAAAGGAGCACATCGTCCCCAAGGAAGCCGACAGGCCGGTCTACGAGATAGCACCCGTGCTGATAATCTCCACCACCGTTCTCGTATTCGCCTTCATACCGTTCGGCCCCCACTTCTACGTCTCGAGCCCCGAACTCTCCGTCGTCTTCATGATGGCGATCTTCGGGGTGGCACCGCTCGGCGTCTTCTTCGCCGGGTGGTCTTCCAACAACAAGTACACCCTCATTGGCGGGATGCGATCGGCTGCCCAGCTCACTGCTTACGAGATCCCGCTGCTGATCACGGTACTAGGGGTCTGCGTCATCAGCGGGTCCTTCAACGTGATAGAGATAGTCGACTTCCAGGCCGAGGAGTCCAACGTGTGGAATCTGTTCATGCTACCACTCGGTGCGGCCCTCTTCCTAATCACCATGATCGCGGAGGTGGAGCGGATACCCTTCGACATGCCCGAGGCGGAGGCCGAGCTCGTTGAGGGGTGGTGGACCGAGTACGGCGGGATGAGGTGGGGACTGATGTTCGCAGCCGAGTACCAACGATGCTACGCGGCCTGCCTGCTGTTCGCACTATTCTTCCTCGGAGGGTGGGAGGCGCCGTTCCAGGGCACCATGGAGTCCCTCCCAGTAATCGGAGGCGGACTCGAGCTCCTCCTATCGCTGATCCCGGGAATAGCATGGGTGCTGATCAAGGCATGGGCCCTGTTCGCGGTTTTCGTCTGGATCAGGGCATCGCTGCACAGGGTCAGGACCGACCAGATCCTCGAGTTCGGATGGCAGTGGCTCCTTCCCCTGTCAATAGTGAACCTGGCGATCGCGATGTTCCTCAGGGTATGGGTTTGGGACGGAAGCTGGGGGATCGTGGCACCGGTTGTGATGATCCTCTCGGGAGTGCTCGGACTGGTCATCCTAGTCGTCGACGAGGACAAGGAGGCCCTGGAGAGCATGAAGAGGCCATACAGCACATACGCAGTAACGAAGGCCTACCCCGGTAGGCACCCCGACTCCAAGCTCGAGGACCTGCAGAGGCAGTACACGGCGTATTCAGCAGTCAAGGCAGCATCCTCGGTCACCCTATCGGACACGGAGGCGGGAACATGAGCTACCACCCACACGGTACACCGAGCTTCCGCAACCTGGTCGTCAGGCCGATGTGGATCACCCTGAAGACCGCTCTGCGGACAGTCCCCTTCCTCGGCAAGCTAAAGTTCCTCAAGAGCGGGTACCACGCTCAACCAGCCGATATGCTTGACCCGGAGACGTCCAGGAGGGTCGGGGAATCGCACCCCAGTTCGGACCAGAAGTTCTCCGCCGACAGGGAGACCAGCCAGCTGATGCCCTTCGTCGAGAGGCCAGTGACGGTGATGTACCCGTACGAGAGGCTGGACGACCTGGAGCCATGGCTGTTCGTCCCTGGAAACTACAATGGGAGGATCGGGGTGATCTGGGAGACTTGCACCGCATGCAAGCAATGCGTCAGAGCCTGCCCCAACGACTGCCTGCACATGACCTCCGAGGTCAGGGTAAACGTCCTCGACACCGCAGATGAGGATGACGAGTGGCATGGATTCGGCAGCGAGGTCGAGGTCGGCGGGCTGGCTGCCATGCCAAGGGAGGACTTCCACGAGATAGAGGAGCAGCACGACTTGGTGAAGGACCACACATCCGCCCCACAGCAGTACGAGTTCGCGGAGGTCATCGACATCTCAGGGGACACTGCAACCGTGAACTGGATGGATGGCTCAGGACAGGAAGACGTGTCTCTGAGCTCAATCAAGCCAGCCGAGGAGGACATAGTATCCGGCAGGATCGACCTCGGGAGGTGCATGTTCTGCGGCCTCTGCATGGAGGCTTGCCCCTTCGAGTCGTTCTTCATGACCAACGAGTACGACGGGATGTCCGGCTTCACCAGGGAAGACCTCTGGATGGACGCGGACAGGACCAGGGTCCTGCCGTCGGTCCACAAGGAGAGGGTGGACATGGAACTCGCCAAGCGAGCCAAGAAGGAGAAGGCAAAGCGAGAGAGGAAGGCCGCAAAGGCGGAGGCCTGACCATGGTGGACTTCGAGGCGGTGATATTCGTCATCGTCTCAGGCGCTGCCATAGCGGGGGCCCTCGGCTGCGTGTTCTCTGCTAGGGTCGCCCACTCCCTCCTGTGGCTGATGTTCACGTTCTTCGCAGTCGCCGGGGCATTCCTGATGGCAAGCGCCGAGATGCTCGCCGCGATCCAGATCCTCGTCTACCTTGGCTCTGTGATGCTAGTCGTCCAATTCGGCGTGATGCTGACACGAAGGAGAATTCAGGACGTCGAGTCACTCCCCACCCTGAATGCGATCTCAGCAGTCTCAGGAGTGGGCGTGTTCGCATTCATCCTAGTCCTGCTTAGGGGCGTCATGGAACACTCGATGTGGGACTCTGGGACGCCAACCGCACCTACGACGCTCTCCTTCGCAGACGCCATCTTCAACGACTGGACGATGGCCACGATAATCCTCGGGTCGTTGCTGGCAATGGCGATGATCGGGGCCTCCTACCTAGTCAGGGACGAGCGGCTAGTAAACCTCCTCTGGGACATGGGGGCAGACGAATGATAGACCCAAGTTGGATTGCCGCCCTGGGCGTAATCCTATTCGGAATCGGGCTCCTAGGCACGTTCTTCCACAAGAACGGCATTGTCGTCCTGATGTGCATTGAGCTGATGCTCAACGCGGCAAACCTGAACTTCGTAGCTGCAGCCACCCACTATGGCGACGTCGATGGCTGGGTCTTCACGGCCATAGCCATAGCCATCGCAGCAGCCGAGGTCGCCATCGGTCTAGCGATACTACTCTCCCTCTACAGCACGCAGGGAACCATCTCGCTCGATGCAGCGAGGGAGCTCAGCAACTAGGTGATACCATGGGCGATTCAGGAAACGAGTACAGGCTACTGATGCCACTTATTCCCGCCCTCCTGATAGTCCCAGCCTTGGCGATAGCAGGGGTGGAATCAGTGGATGCAGCGTTCCTGATCGTCCTGGCCCCATTCGTAGCATTCCCCATCATACTCATCTCAGGCCAGCTGTACAACGGAAAGCCAACTTGGAAGGAGACCCTCAAGGAGGGAGGGGTAATCGGACTCTCATCGCTCCTTGTATCCCTATCGACCGCATTGTGGATCCTGGTCGACTACCTCCGGGGGGCTCGTGAGATCTCCGAGGAAGCCGGTGGCCGGGTGGCTGCGTCTTGGATGGACTGGATTTCGTTCGACGTGCTGAACCCCGACTACACCATGAGCTCTGAGAGGATCATCGGAGTAGGAATCTGGGTCGACTCCGTGACCCTGATGCTCCTGTTCGTCGCCACCTTCCTGTGCTTCCTCATCTGCTGGTTCAGCCTCGGATACATGAACACAGACCCGATCAACGAGGATCGCAACCATCGCTTCTACGCCGAGTTCGTGCTCTTCGCAATGGGGATGTTCGGCATGGTCCTGGCTGACAACTTCCTCTGGCTCTTCATCTTCTGGGAGATAATGGGCCTCTGCTCCTACCTGCTCATAGGCTTCTACTTCTGGAAGAAGAGCGCTGCCTACGCGGCGAAGAAGGCCTTCCTCACCACCCGCGTGGGCGACGTCTTCCTGATGGTCGGCCTTCTCATCCTCTACGACATCTACGGGTCGCTGGAGTTCTCCGTGATCTTCGCCGACCCCTCCATCGACGGAACGGTAGACTCGGACAAGCTATTCTGGGCCCTGCTGATGCTATTCATCGGCGCGGTTGGGAAGTCGGCCCAATTCCCCCTGCACGTGTGGCTTCCAGATGCTATGGAAGGACCCACTCCCGTTTCGGCCCTCATACACGCAGCCACGATGGTCAACGCCGGGCTGTACCTCGTCGCCAGGATGGTGCCATTCGTGGACGTCGGCCACCACGGCGTTCCCGGTCTGGACGACCTGGGGCTGATAGTGGCCTACATAGGCGGCATTACCGCATTCATGGCGGCATCAATCGCCTTCGTGCAGAACGACATCAAGAAGGTCCTAGCATACTCGACCATGAGCCAGCTCGCCTACATCTTCACCGGGCTCGGGGTGTCCCTCTGGTTCTACAACCACGGTAAGACGGATGCAGCCACCCTCGTCTTCGGCGGCTCCATGTTCCACCTGTTCAATCACGCGATGGCCAAGGGCATGCTCTTCATGGCCAGTGGCTCGGTGATCCACGAGGTCCACCACGCACACGACCACATGCACGAGGGAGGAGGGCACGACCACCATGACTTCGACCCCCAGGACATGCGGAACATGGGGGGGCTTGCATCCAAGATGCCCATCACCTCGGCCGCGATGATGATCGGCTCGATGTCGATCATCGGAATCCCCCTGATAGGTGGCTTCTGGTCGAAGGAGGCGATCGTGGCCAAGACCTGGAAGGCTTCACTAGACTACGAGCCCCTGATGTTCGGACCAGCCCTGCTCGTCCTGCTGACTGCGGGGATGACCGGCTTCTACATGTCCAGGATGTGGTTCATGACCTTCGCCGGGGAGCCCAAGCACGAAGTCGTCGACCACGTGCACGAATCCACCCC